>Ga0116229_10013767_pt1 | contig 11367 bp, 9 predicted proteins | sample S1TSphgellanicum_3_FD_87313 | JGI IMG/M metagenome (GOLD analysis project Ga0116229, IMG submission 87313) | Host-associated microbial communities from peat moss isolated from Minnesota, USA - S1T2_Fc - Sphagnum magellanicum MG | ecosystem: Host-associated > Plants > Peat moss > Unclassified... | reverse complement strand
CATGCATACATCCTCCACAATATTGGGTTTAACAATAGGAACATTTACTCATGGACAAAAGAAATTCACACAATCAAGATGATGGGAATCATTATTTGTGCTAGGAGGACAATCATATGTCACTTGGTAGACCCAAAAACCTCATCTCCCTTACAATGAAGAAGGTAATTTATGAAGGATGACCCGGATGTGTAATTTACCATAGTTGTTGCAAGTCTAGTAGGATCACTCGACCTTCAAGCCTTCCTCAACAACAATTCATTCCTATTAAGTCCATGACCAAATAGACCACCTTGCATGCAAATATTGTTTATACAATATAATTTTTTTGAAAACACAAATGTAGTTGTTGAATGTCATTATGTATAAACAAGTGTTGTGTTTTCCCAACTACTGTAACTAAATGTTATGCACATTTTTTGCCAAATTACAAGTGGGCATTTTTGCCCATTTTTCATTGTCGCAACTATAACCTTGGGTTCGCAAACAATGCAAAGGCTTTCAAAGGTGCAGGCAAAGAATGAAGCCTAGGAATCACATTTCATGCTCCCAAGAGTGTAGGAGGGTGTGAGGGAATGAACCCACACACTCCCAAGTGGGCTCCCACTTTGGGAGTTAAAGTCCCAATGGACTTCCAAATTTTCAAAAAGTGATTTCAAGGGTCAAAATTCATTGAATTGAAAAGTTCCTTATACCATTGAAAAGCTTTTGGAAAGTAAATGTCTAAAACGGGTTCGCACATCCCATTTGAGTACTTAAAACACAAGTTATGTCTAAAGGAACGACTAGGAGTCAAATTGCCAATTTTACTCCGGACCACTAAAAGTCAAGAATCACCCTGATTTACTTATGTATAGGTGGCATGCGACATATCATTGGAAAGATTTCAACAAGGGCTATAACTTTTTTTCATATTTCACTTCAATTGGAGGTCTTCAAACAAAGTTATGGGCCTCCAAAGTTGCAAGAATCCTAATTTCAAGAATTTTGTGTCACAACCCTAGCCTTGGGCTCGCGACCAAGGCAAAAGGCTTGCAAGGGTGCGAGCCAAGAGGAAGCCCGGGAGTCAAAGCAAAGAGGCTGCAAGGGTGCGAGCCAAGAAGAAGCCCGGGAGTCACATCACATACTCCTGGGAGTGCAAAAAACTATGAGGGAGTATGAAGGAGTGAGCCCTCACACTCCCAAGACAACTCCCACTTTGGGAGATGAAGTCCCAGTGGACTCCCGAAACTTCAGAGAGAAATTTCAGGGGTCAAAACTCAATGGCTTGTGGAATTCTTTATATCATTAGAAAGCTCCTACAACTTAAATGCCCGAAATGGGCTCGCATTGCTCATTTGGACATTTGAAACACAAGTTATGGCCAAAAGAAGGGCCGATAATCAAACTGCCAATTTGACTCCCGACCAGAAAAAGTCGGGAATCGACCCAATTTACTTAGCTGCAGAAGGCGTGCGACATACTATTGGAAAGCTCTCAACAAGAGCTACAACTTTGCTTCAAACCGCATCTCAATCATAGGTCTTCTTACAAAGTTATGGGGCTCCAAAGTTGCGGGAGTCCCAACCGACGCGATTTCGAGACTCCCACTCGGAAGTTTCGGGAAAGAGAAGCCATTTGGATGTAGGCTCCATGGCCAGCCACAAAGTATACTATAAGGGGGAAGGTGGTGGCTTCCCCCAAGTCCGGGCCGTGATGAGTCTAGTGTGTCCGTGTTGCCTATAGCTTGTCCTAGCACCAAAGGTGTTCCAACTATGCACTAACCACTTTGTGTGGGTTGTGTGTGGGCCCGTGTGAGTGAAAAAAGCTTGTCAACTCTTCCTAGTCCCATCCCAGAGCTCCAACACGCCCCTCTACCCCTCAAAGTGTTGTGAGCTAGGGAGCATGCCCCGACTCCTCCCTCTTCGGCTGTCTTCTACTTGGACTTGCATTCGAGTCCTTCCAGGAATTAGGAGTGTATCATTTCGGGACTCCCAACTTGGGAGTCCCGAAACAAAATCACATTTGAATGTAGCCCCCATGGTTAATCACAAAGAATATTATAAGGGGGAAGGTGGTGGCTTCCTTCAAGTCCAGGTTGTGGTGAGTCTTGTGAATCCTATGAGTCCATGTATGCTTGTGTCATCTGTGCACCAAAAGTGCTCCAACTATGCATTAACCAACTTGTTGTTTGGTTTGTGCAGGTCTGTGTGAATAATTGACCTGCTTATCACTCATCCTAGTCCCCATCTCGGAGCCCCATCACACCCCTCTACCCTCGAAGTGCTACGAACTAGGGAATGTACCCCAACTCTTTTTCCTTTTGTTGTTTTCACCTTTAGACTCATAGTTGAGTTTATCAAGGAATTTGGGGGTGCGTCACTCATCATTGAACTTTTGCAAATCGAAGGAAAATAAAGATCAACAAAATTTGAAATGTCACAACAAAGATGGAGGCCCAAATGGAAGTATAGTGCAAATGGAACTTGAATGTAAATGGAATTTTAATTTTGAATGAATAGCAAAAAAAAGGGAGTCATAGGAAGTTCGTAACTGAAATATTCACATGGACCATGAAACCTCCTCATTGCTTGACATGAAAATGCCAAAAGCTAAACAAATTTGCAAGATCGTGGACACCTACCTCAGAAGCAACCCTTGATGATAACCACCAACAATGAATTGTAGCATAGAGATTGTTAGCCTCCACAAGAAATTTTGTATTCTTGTATTAGTGGCAAAGAACATTGTGTTGATCTTGGAATTCAAAATTGATCAGTTGTTTAGTGTGCCTATCAAACAATTGAGTCCAATGGAATAAACATGTGCATTCCTTATCAACCATCCTAATAGAAGGGTTCCCAAAACCATAAATTTTTTTGATAACATTCCAATTGACTCATGCACTGTTAGCCATGAATCCCTTAACCATGTTTCAGCATCGTCTGATTAAATTTTGTCCACATGGTTTGTTGAGCTTAAATGTCCTTAGACTGCATGTCACAAATTGCAATGGTCATCATTTATAATAAGCCTGGGATCGTACACATGACAAGCCATAATTGTCCAACTAGCAATATGCTTCACATGATCAAACATGATCCAAGTGTTCTACAAATCCCTTACATAGTGTAGGTTACATTTGTGCAACGAGGCTCATTCCACTCCTCACATCATTTATCAACATCTTGAAAATGAATTTTTTTTGTTTTAGAATTTGTCCTTAGAAACATCATTCCTAGATGTAATCATAGGGAAGCATGAATTTCAATTCAAGGATGTTATCAATATAACCACCCCCTAAATGATGCTTGAAAGAAGCAAAAAGGTTACAAACATCGAATGAACTCAATTTAGAAAACTTGTTCTAAATTAACTCTAGTTGCTCACCATCCAGAAGCTCCATTATACCATCACCACTACATCTAATAAATACCTACCCAAGAAGGTCTTGCTAGCACTTAGGGAAATTGCAAATATCTTCACATCAAGTGTGTGATCAACCTTTTTAGTTTCATCCATAGACTCCTTGTACTTACCATCCACAATATAATGTTTGTGGACCCCAAGATGAATTGCCACTCTTGAGATTGATTGGAGTCTATGCACATCATAATAAACTCTTTCATTATAATCAATGACACAAAGGGGAGGAGCATGACAAAATTTGCATCCACGCAAGGAAATGGAAGGAGATAATGCCATTTGACCTACAACTAGAATATGAAAACAGTCACCACACCAAAAGATTTCATTGCAAAAGCTAAAATGCACAAAGTTTTCACAATCATCTTGCACACAATCGAAGTGACCCAAGCAACTAGCCTTCTTGAAGCTAAGCCCAAAACTATTTTTGATATTGGTTATGATCACCTTACACTAAGCATGGCCATGGTACTTCCTATCCATGCCTTGCATTTGCAAAAACCTATGAAGAGTTGAAAAGCATCAGTGGTAATTCAAACAAAATATCCCCATCAAAACCAATTGGCAAGTATTGAACTTTTTGAAGAGGTATCTTGTCATAATCCAAATTTTGCAACTTGTTGGAAGAATGTCATGGCAACATCATGGCATGGAAGCAAGAAATAATAGACTAAATACTCTCAACTAGGTTGGAAGGTTGTGGTGGCAACGAACCACCAAATTGAGGAATTGCTTTTGATGATTTCCTTGACAAAAAAAGGGGTGTGAAGTTGTCACTTGTGGAAGAATTGGATAGTTGAATGAAAACAAAAGATGCAAGAGCATTTGAACTTGAGCAAAAATGTCGCAAACTTTTTGCTCTTCCTTCACAATCTTAACCATAGAACCTACAATTGTTGGTATCAAAATGGTGTTTTGATAATTATGAATCAAGTTATCCACCCACTGTCTCCCTTGAAAAGAGGTTGTGGGAATCTAGTATAATGAACTCAAAACCAAGTTATTATAATCATACAAGATGTCCTTGGATATATGTAAAGAACTTGATTAAAAAGTAAAAAAACTCATAAACAATGTTTAGAGACAAAGGTGGTCCCTAAATTGTTGACCATGATGGTGAGGTCCGAGCGGCCAACAACATGAAATGTTGCCATATTACCAAGTGCACGAGGATAATAGTGAAGGAATTGATAGGGATATGAGAATAACACAAATAGATAGAAGTGAAATTAAAAACAAGGGCATGATTTTGAACAATTTACAAGATCAAAAGGAGGAACCCCAAAAATATGATCCAAGCAAGGAGCGAGAGGAATATGAAATTGAATAGATCACAACAAGGATTTGAATCACACACATAAAAAATTCAAAGTAAGTACTTATTGGGTGGATCTTTCTGATGACAAGGTTAGCCTTGAATGGTAAAATCAAGGAACATTATTGTTGCCAATGATTATGTTTCTTGATGGAATGCGACTTGATATAAAAATTGGAACAAGGTGTTCAAATGGATACCCACATCATTGAGGACCTAACGAAGAATTTCCACAAACTAAGCATTATTATTTGAATTACATAAATATACTAGAAATGAGGCACAAACAAAAATTGAAAACTAATGTGCAGAGTCATTAAAAAAGATGGGCAACCATAATAGCATGGATTTGCTTCTGAAAAGACATATGAAACAAAAAAAGAATGTATCGCCACCTTAGAAATATGGAAGGAAGTTGGTGACAACACATTAAGAGAAGTGAACGATTTTAGGGGAATTAGCAGTCATGCTAACACAAACTAGATTGGCTAGATTTACACTCACTATAAGAAATCATAACTTTTCAAAAGGCCAACTTGATTGAAGTGTCCACATTGGCCAAAGGGTATGTTCATTTTGATTAAAGGTTTTAAATGCCTAGCATAATTAATAAGCTAATAAGCTACTTATTAGGTAATAAATAATGTAAGCCTTTTAGGTAAGTATCCTAGGTGACCTAAGCTTATTAGGTAGAGCTATTAGCCATGTAGATAGCCTACTAGCTTAAGCCTACTAGGTAAATAACATAAGTTACCTAGGCCTAGTAGGTAGGTAGCCTATTACCTTAAACCTACTAGGTAAATAACATAAGCCATTTAAACTTAGTAGATAAGTAGTTTATCCTACTAATTAGGTAAGTAGCTTAGGCCACCTAGGCATGTTAGGTAGGTAGGCTATCCTACGTATTAACTAGGTAAGTAGCCTAGGCCACTTAAAACTATGAAGTAGGTAACCTAACTTAGGTTATTGAAGTTTACCTAATAACTATTTACATAGCATAAGCCACCTACGCCTACAAGGTAGGTAGCTTAACCTAGGCCATTTATAAAGCCTACTAAGCATGTAACCTAACTTAAAAGCCACCTAGGCCTACAGGGTAGGTAACCTAACCTAGGCCACCTAGGTTTATTAGTTAAGTACATAGCCTAACCTAGGCCTACTAGGTAGGTACATAGCCTAACCTAGGCTACTTAGGTAGGTACATAACCTAACCTAGGCCTATTAGGTAGGTACATAACCTAACTTAGGCCTATTAGGTAGGTACATAACCTAACCTATGCTACCTAAGCACCTAGGCCACCTAGGCCTACTAAGTAGGTATGTAGCTAATGAATAACCTTTTAGCCAAGATCTTGCAAAAAATTAGAAAAAAATACTTGCTGAATTTGTGAAGGGAATACAAAAAGTTGTTCCCATGTAGGTAACAACCTTCTAAAGTGCACAAGGGTGAATCCAATTTCATTTTTTTTCATGGCAAGATGTGTTCCACACATTATGGCTTGCACCCATGAACACAATAGAATAGGAACCTTAGTGGCCCCATAATCTAGTTTTAGGATCTCTTTGCATTCCCCTATGTATGTCACTTATTCAAGTGTTGGATTGGGATTTGTTCTTGTAGGAGATGGTGTATGTTCAAACTCTCCTAACATGCCTAAATCGTATGTAACCATGTTAGCTATCCCAAGCCATGTTGTAGCTCAGAAATGATTGCCATATGCAACTATGCTTTTATAAGCCTTTGCCACAAATGTTGGTGGGACTAATAGGTCATGCACTTCAACTTCATTATTAGTGTTAGGGCCTCCCATAGGGTAGGTAGCAAGATCCTCTTGCAACCACTATGGGAAGTTGGGGAATGCTTCCAAGTTGGCATCACTTGTGGCATCCCTTGCAAGCTTATATTGCCCTCATGCAAATGTTAAATCAATCTTTTATTACCATCACACAAATCCAAAGACCCATGTTATACTCCAACTATAGTGAAAATACATTGATTCTAATGCATAGCCATGCCATGAAATAGAAAAAGATATGCCCTTAAATTAATGTAATATAGGGGATGTGGAGGTCTTTGTGAGCCATGGATTATAATTCAGCAAGTTGTTAAGTTTTAGTTCCATAATTTTCCTTAGTAACAATGATTTGAATCCTTATAAATTTCCAAGTAGTAATTATTAATAGTTGAATTTGCCTTTATATTTCCAAATGTAGAGAACTTTCTTATTTAAATTGATGTAACGCTTAATTAATTTTAAAACCTAGTAAACCTTCCAGAGGGCATTATCTTTTTTATGTTGTAGAGAAGTGAAAAGGGATGTAAAATTAGATGTGGTTTATTAATATATTGGGAATACAAGGCCACAATTAACATTAACATTTCGCCATGACAATTTTGTAGAATAATCTTCAAGCACTAATGATATACTTGTAAGATTTTTAGGATGTAATCCTAGTACATACTTATTCAATCCTCATTTCTATCAGGTTCCTAAATAGAACTAAGATTGAATTTAAATACTAGCATTTCCACTTGAGTAACCTCAAGTAAATTACAACTTAGTAAACAACTTAAAGGGAATATATCACAATTACAAAAAAACTAGAATGCGACGAATTGTGCGAGCTAGGTACTTGGCTCAATGTTCCATGGAAAAGGGGTTGATTGGGCCTTGTAGCTAACAATAATGGCCATCATTGGAAACCCAAGTTCAACAATGAAGATGAACATCGTCATATTCACACTTACATTCTTCAAATTTTTATGGTGTGGCTCCACGAGCAGGAACAAATTCTAAGTAAATTGCTAAGGCATGTGGGTTAGGAAACAATTGATGATCCCATGTCGAACGATCGATTCAAATGCGCACCATTCTTCTGGATGGTTTTTTTTCGCATGACCGTTGGGAGACATTCATGTTAAGCGGTGCTTCTTTAAAATCTTCCTTTTCTAATGGCTCAACTTGAGGGTTCAAGGGTGTAACAATATCATCCACCATGATTAAATCTTCACTTGCATTAATAAAAACCAAAGGGGTAATCAAAATAATTTGGTACCTACATTTGAAGGGGATTAATGCTTTTAATTAAGAAATTAGGGTAGGTGTAATGTGTGGTAATGATGACAGAACTTCATGAAAACTTTAACATCCTAATTCCAATGGATTCGTGAAACCCTAATTTCAACAATGGATCTAAAAAATACATGGGAATTCTTATAATGGAAATTTTAATTCCAATTTACTATGTACTACACAATTAATTAGTGCATGGTAAAGGATAACAAAGGGATATTAAAAGAGTAAATGGTACACGGAAATTTCACTACTACCATTGAATTGATTTAGTCAAATGGGTGTCATGCCCATACATGGCCTCATACATGATGGCCAGTTACAGGCATGCCCATGTGCGCTTTTAGGGTTAATGTACGGTCTTAAGCGACTGTACGTTATTAGGTACTTAGGGTTTCAATTTGTTGGCGACGGTATAAAAGGCCCAAACCTTTCTTTCTCCTTTTAGTTTTTCTAGAATTCCTTTGTCAGGAGCTTCCTCCATAATAAGCTAGGATTTCTAGATGTTCACGGTGGCCATTGCACGACCACCATTTACATACATTTCATTTCCTTCTTTCATTGCAATTCAATTCTAGAAAAACTCCACTTTCTGTTATTTCATGTTGAAAGCAACAAATTTCTTTGCATGTGAGTTTTTAAGTTATCATTGCTACTGTTAGTGTTGCTAGTGTTGCTAGTGTTGCTGATGTTACTGATGTTGTTGCTGCCGAAGGGTGCTGGTGTTGCTGCTGCCGAAGGGAGTTGACGTTGCAAGAAGGAGCTTGTGTTATGCCAACAAATAGAACCAGGAAACAGGTTTCAAAGCTCTGTCTCTTTTCTCTTTTTCTTGCTTTCTTTTTCTTTCTTGAAATTGTCAAGTAAACAAAAAACAAAAATTTCAACGGCCACTGCTTGCCATTGCTGCAGAGCACCATAGTGTCGCTTGCTATCACTACACAACAATTTCATTGTTGCGAGCTCTAGCGCCATTCGCCACTTGCCATCATTGCATAGTGTGTTGCCGGTAGCGGTTGTCGCGAATTGCAATGTCACAACGTTGCAGCATTGCAACGTCATGAGCTACAGCACCACAACATTGCAGTGCCGCAATGCCATAGCGTTGTAGCGCCACAACACTATAGCGCCGCAACGCCATAGCATCGCAGCACCACAACACTGGAGCGCTGCAACACCACAGCGTCACAGCACCACTGCGTTGCAACGCCATCACTGTAGCAGCAGCGCCACAACACTGCAACGTTGTGAGTTGCAACGCCATAGCATCGTAACACCATCGCTGTTACAACAACAACAATGTTGCAACAGCAATAATGCACGCAGCAGCAATAGCGTCGCTACAATAGTAGTGTTGCGAATTATAACGCTGTAGTAGTAGCAGTAGCATTATATCACTAGCAGCATTGTGAGCTGCAACACCATAGCAACAGTAGCGTTGCAGCAACAGCAACGTTGCGAGCTCCAACGCGGTAGCAACAGCAACATTGCGAGCTGCAAAGTCGTAGCATCGTAGCAACAATAGCATTGCAAGCTGTAGCGCCATCGTTGTTGGAGCATTGCAAGTGATAATGCTGCCATCGTTGCGTCCTTCGTTCGTTCGACGAAATTTGTTCAAGTCCGTCCATCGAACTTTTGTCCATCCATTGACTTCCGTCGAATGTTCCTACGTCTTGCGCCTTGACGTCCTACGTCTTGCGCATGTTGTTCGGCGCCCTGTCATCCTATGTCATGCGCCTACATCCTACGTCTCGCCGTCCTACGTCTTGTCGTCCTACGCCCTGTTGTCATACGCCCTGTGCCTTACGCCTTGTCGTCCTGTGTGCTATTTTTTACCATCCTGCCTTTGGAACAACGCACTGTATTTTTCAAACTGTACGTTGTGTTAGAATTTTGTAGTTAGTGTTGCATATTATAACAAAATTTTGGGGCATGAGACAACACCATGTCCTCGGATGACAAAAGCACTACCGCTTAGCCGGATCCCAGGTATCAGCTACAAAGTAACACACAGTCTTTTGAGTCGATTTCTTTAAGCTCACAAGCTTCACGACGATACCATCAAATGTCTATAGCACCATCGTCGTCTAGTACAACTCCTACCAGGAATTCAAGCTCAGGTTACATTACATCAATGGTACATCAGAGTCCATTTGGAGGGGCTCATTAGTTGGGTACGCTTGTTGCCGCACCTACTTTCGCACCATCACCGTATACTCCGTTGCAAGCTATGACTTCAACACCCATATACACCATGGAGGTGAACAGTTCCTCTAAGAGAATTGAGAAATTCAGTGGAAGGCCAGGTATTATTTCTTTGAGGGAGTTCAAGGCAACCTTCTCAACTGTGGTTTGTGAATTGGAGCTCTAGTATAGCGCTAATTACACCGAGGCATTCGCATTCAAACAATTGGCTCGTTATGTGCACTATGGATATCCACGAGTAACATTCTCCAAGGATTTTGGGTGTCACCCAAATTCCCAATCTAGCTTACGCCATAGCCATCGCCACCACCTCTCAAGCTGCATTGCAAGCTACAATTGCACATCACGGGACTGTGCCGAATAATCCAGACCCAGTACCTACCTCAGTAAACCTTTCTCCTCAACAACTCATTGTTGCTACTACAAACATTCCTCCCACCACTGATGCGCCAGCTTTTACTGATCCAGTGGGGGAATTCTTTTAAATTCTTGAGCTGGAATTTCCAGTCAAAAGTTCTGAAAAAACTCTGCAGCTCGCCACCTTCTCCTGGCAGAAGGATGAAACTCTCAAAATGCTCTACAGGAGGTTTCTCAAACTCAAAGAGGATACCTAAAGCATCACCGACTTGGAAGTTGCCCACTGGTATCTTCGTTCGTTGGAAGGTACTCCAACACTCCACGCGCAGGTTTTGCAACTCGTCTTTGTAGAATTTGGAGACTCTTACACTTTGCTAGATGTGTACAACATTTCCGAAAAGTTGGAACTAGCTCATGCACACTATGAGGCCAGTACTATGAGGCCTCCATCATGTTCAAGGCCTCAACCTACACAAGTTGCGCCAATTAGATCATCACATTCTTCTTCAAGGACTAAAGCGGTGCACATGGCTACACCCATCCTACCTTCTTGCAACTACTATGACAATCCTGCCCACAAAGTTAGTGAGTGCAACATTCCTTCTGAAGATCTCTTTTGTGACTATTGTGGAAAAGAGGGACATTAGGAATCTGTCTGTTTTGCCAAGTTCCCAGAGCGGAAGCAACTCCGATTACAATGACAAAATCTGCTAGCATCTTCCGCTATCCCTCAACCAAAAGCCAAGGCACCTCAGCTGTCGCAACCCCACTTTGGCCAAGTGTGGGGGTGAAGCCCAACACTTGGAAAAGTTGGAGGTTGGGAGTCTTCCGGGACTCTCGAATGTTCAGAGCTCGATAACAAGGCCCAATACACCTCGTATTGGGGTGTTCTTGGTGTCATTGGAAAGGTCTTGAAACGTAAATATCGAAAATGGCCTCGCATTGGCAATTCGGACATTTGCAGCCCAAGTTATGGGCAAAAGAAGGGCCGGGAGTCAAATTGGCAGTTTGACT
>Ga0116229_10013766_pt1 | contig 11368 bp, 10 predicted proteins | sample S1TSphgellanicum_3_FD_87313 | JGI IMG/M metagenome (GOLD analysis project Ga0116229, IMG submission 87313) | Host-associated microbial communities from peat moss isolated from Minnesota, USA - S1T2_Fc - Sphagnum magellanicum MG | ecosystem: Host-associated > Plants > Peat moss > Unclassified... | reverse complement strand
TGCATCGGCGGCGTGCTCATCGCGCTATACCGCTTTTGACGCGTCCGGCGCGCAACGGGCTGCTACCCTCCGCAGGCTATGCCCGTCCGCTGCTGCGAAATGCTGACGAGCGCGGCACCGCGTCGAGCACGTCGCTCAGCGATTGAAACTGCTGCGGCTGCGTGAGCAGCATGCGCGCCAGCACGAGCGCTCCCGTCTCGCAAGCCGCGCGCCGCTCGGCATCGTCGATCCAGTCGAAATCGATGACATGAGCGAATCCGAGGATGCGACGGATCATCTTGCAGCCGGCGAACCCCAGCATGTCGGCGAATACGCCGTCGAGATACGCCTCACGCGCGGCGACCGCATGCCCTTGGTCCTCCGCATTCGGCCAAAGTACCGCCGGAAACGCATCACCCCGCGCATGCTCGGACCACAGCGCGAGAAATCGCGAGCGAAACGTCTCCCAGAAAACTCTCACCTGCTGAAGTATCCAGTCCTGCTGCGCGAGTCGATGATCGAGGGCGGTGGCGTGGCCCGGCTGAGCATACCAATTGAGCAGTAAATTGCCGAAAAATGCGCCGAGATCGAAGCCTATGGGGCCGTAGAGTGCGAACTCCGGATCGATGACACGGGTATCGCCCGCAGCCACCATCACCGAGCCTGAATGCAAATCACCATGCAGCAGCGCCTCGGTCTGGGTCAGGAATTTTTGTCCGAAACGCGCGACGGCGCTTTTCAGCCGTCCGTCCCGCCGCAACTCCAACACGATATCGTCGAGTTGCGGCGACGTGTGATGATTCCGTTCCGAGGCATGATAGGGATCCGCAAAGATCAAATCGACCGAAATGCGCGTCAAGGCTTGATTGCCCGCAAACAGCTTGAGAGCATCCATCTTGCGTTCGACTGGCAGGGCAAAATCCGAAGTAAAGAAGCATGCGCGGGCTACATAGTCCCCCATATCCTCGCCCAGAGTCGGGTATTGCTCGCCGGCGATCAGCCCTTGGCGCAAGATGATGTGCGGCGAGAGTCGCTCCATCACGGTACAAAACATCGCGGGATCGTAGTGATAAATTTTTGGGATTCGCCTGCCGACATGCGGAGCGACGGCGCGGTAGTAGGCGTTTTCATAGAACGCGCGCTCCAGCGACATGGGCCATGAGGGGCCGGCGGCGCGCACATAGGGCAGCGCCTGTTTGACGCACACAGTGCCATCCGGCCCATCGACCAGGAACACGAGATTGAGGTTGCCATCGCCCACTTCGCGAATTCGCCAATCCGATTGCCGACCACCCAGCCGTGCGCAAATCTCGGGAAGCGTTTGCAGCAAGGCGATCACGCCATGCTGATCGAGGATTCGATAAGCGCCTGATCCGCTCATGGATGAGCTGATGGGATCACGCATCACCTGATCCCGGTAGGCTGGGGCCACCATGGGTGAGACCTGCATCCACGGCGTCCTGTCGGCCATAACTCTGGAATTTGTCGAGCACGCGGCGCATCTCACGTTCGTCGAGAATGCGCACGTCGCCCAACGCGAGCGCGATCGAGTATTGAGCAGCGAGGTTCTCGACTTCGCCGGCGAGCGTCAAAGCCTGGCTTAAGTCCACGCCACAGGCAATGACGCCATGATTCGCGAGCAGGCACGCTCGACGGTCCTCGAGAGCCGCGAGCGCCGCCTGAGAGAGCTCCTCGGTACCGAAGGTATGATAGGACGCGCACCGGATATCGACGCCGCCCGCCACAGCCACCATGTAGTGGAAGGCTGGGATGCCGCGGCCCGTGCAAGCGAGCGCGGTTGCATGGGCAGAGTGGGTATGCACGACGGCGCCGATGTCTGCACGGCTCCGCAGAATATCGCGATGGAAGCGCCATTCGCTCGACGGCCGCCGACGGCCGAACCACCGTCCGTCGAGATCCACGATGGGGATGTCCTCGGGTTTCAACGCATCGTAGGCCAACCCTGAGGGGCTCACAAAAAATTGCCGTTGACTGCGCCGCACACTGATGTTGCCGGAGGTGCCATGGGTCAATCCGAGCCGGGCGAGTTCGCGACACCCATGTACCACCGCGGCGCGCAACGCGGCGTCATCGGCTGAATCGATACCCCCCGGCGTACTCACGGGTTGGCTGCTCGATTGGCATAGGTGTCGCGCATGGCCGAACGATTCGGGGCACACCGCCCATGCTCGGTAATGAGAGCAGTGATGAGTCGCGCCGGTGTCACATCGAAACCCAAGTTGAGTGCGGGACTGCCTTGCGGAATCACCCGGATCGTTTCGAGCCGCCCGTCGGCGGTGCTGCCCCTCATGTGGGTAAGCTCCTCGGCCGAACGCTCCTCGATCGGAATCTCCGCACCCACCCCGATGGACCAGTCGATGGTGCTCGCAGGCATCGCCGCATAGAACGGCACGCCGTTATCGTATGCTGCCAATGCCTTTAGATAGGTCCCCACCTTGTTGCAGACGTCGCCCGCTGCCGTCACACGGTCCGCGCCCACGATCACCAGGTCTACCTTGCCGTGCTGCATCAAGTGGCCGCCGAGATTATCTGCAATCACCGTATGCGGGACGCCATGGGCAGCCAATTCGAAGGCCGTCAGCAAGGCACCCTGGTTGCGGGGACGCGTCTCGTCAACCCACACATGCAGCGGGATACCTTCGTCATGGGCCATGTAAACCGGGGACAGCGCCGAACCCCAATCCACCGTCGCGAGCCAGCCCGCATTGCAATGAGTGAGCACATTCACGCGTGGTCGCGTCCGCGCGAGTTCCCGAATGATCTCCAGCCCGTGACGGCCGATGTCGTGACATTGGTCGACGTAGGCATCGCTAACGGCAGCCGCCTCGCGAAAGGCAGCCCCGCGGCGCTGTGCCGGCGCAACCGCCAACATCGCGCAGTGCATTCGATCGACCGCCCACACCAGATCGACCGCGGTGGGTCGAGTCGCCTTCAGCATCGTCGCGGAATTCTCCAAGTGCGCTTCAGAGGAATCCTCCCGAGCGGCCAGTGCCATGCCGTAAGCGCCGGTGGCGCCGATCAACGGCGCGCCGCGTACCACCATGGTCCGGATTGCCCGCGCCGCGTCGGTTACGGTGACGAGATCAAGAATCTCGAACTCGAACGGCAAACGCGTCTGATCGATGACGCGAACACATTCGTCCGATGTGCACCAGATGCCGCGATAATGAGTGCCCAGAATATTCATCGACCGTCGTCACCGAACGCGTTTCACGCCGATGCGGCAGTCTCTACCCAAGGTGGCTGGACTGCAACCCGCCCGTCTCGAGCCTTGGATTAGGTTGGCATCGGTGCCGCCGGGTGCCAGCCGTTCTCGATGAACCCACGCGACAATTCTACGGGCTTGCGTTTGCCGCCCTGACCGTTATGGGTGGTCTCGAAATTGGCGATGCCCACCTTGTCCCCGCAGGTGATGCGCGAGAGTGTATCGACGCAGGCGATGCCATGGACGAAGGACATGGCACTGGGAGCGAGCGGCGCGAATTCGATGTCAAGCACTTCCCCGGTGGTCAGCGTCATCGCGAGATGGCCGCCGCGCGTGGTCATCGCATCGCATTCGACGTAGGCGAGGATGTCCAGGTGTTTAGCGTAGATCACCTTGTCGCCGCGTACGATCCAGCCGAATTGCACGAGGACGTCGTCGATCGAATGCCAGGAAATGGCGCAAAACGATAGCTCCGGACCGAACACGCCGGCCAGCCAGCGATGCGACAAGAGCGTGTGCCAGGCGCGTTCGCCCCAACCGTGATCGCGGAAACACAAGGCGTCGACCTGGTATTCGACGCCCTTGATCTGGAGCGGGCCGGTCACTCGTCCGGACACCTCCATGTGGTGGGGGGCAAACTCCGAGAGCTGACCCTTCTTCGGATAGCAATCGATGCTGGGATGGAAGTCGTGGACGCGCAGAGTCGCCGAAATGTCTTCATCGTCGATGGTCCAGACGCACTGGCCATCAAAGGTATAGCTGACCGTGCCCTCCCCCGACCCGAACCCGTTCGGCAGCCGATCCTCAGGGCGCAGCGGCAAATACGTCGTTTTCTTGTAATGCCCCTGCGGCGAAAAAGTGGTGCTCCATAGGGCAATCATCGGGCCCGTGGCATGGTTGGTTTCGTGGCCAATCCGATAGAAACCGCCTATGCCCTGCTCGAGGTCCCACCACAATAAGAACACGCTCTCCTGCCATAGTTCTTGAGGTCCCGAAGCATGCGGGCCTTCATCGACCGTTTCATACACATGAACTTTTCCGCCGCCGACGATTTCCATTGAAAGTCTCCAAAAAGTTGTGAACCGATGCCCTATGACTGAGGAGTTCGTGCCGTGTGATTCGAGCACGAGATCAGGGGTAGGCCATCTCGTGTCGTGCGGCCGACGGTTGCGCGTCCACCGCGACGATCCGGGTCACCAGGAAAGCGAGTATCAGGCCAAGGCAAACGCTGATGAGTCCGGCAAGCGAAGTGCCCCAGAGAGGCGCGCCGCTGTTCAGTGCCACCCACACGGGGATCGCGACAGCACCATTCGTCATGCCGGCAGCCATCGGACCGAGCAAGATAACCAAGACGCCGCGCAAACCCGTCAGGTAGGGCAGCAGCTTGAACACGAGCGTGGCCATGACGATGGGCATCAGGGCATTGCAGACGGGCCACCAGAACGGAAATCCGAATGCCTCGAAGGGTTGATTGCCATAGTAGGCGTAGATCCCCATATTCAAGCCCGGTAGCTCGAGTGCTACGTTGACTGCGGCGAAGGTCGCGTAGAGACGGAACAAGCGCTGCGTGGTCGCACCGGCCTTGATGTCGTTGTAGGCGAGCAGCGCCTGACCGCCGACGTACCAGCAATAGACGGGCAGCATGAACATCGGGATGGTGACGCCCCAGGCTTTGAACAAACCGATGCTGCCGCGGTCGGCGAACCAGCAGAGTCCCAGCACATCGACCACCGGTTCATTGATGACCGTGGCTGCGCCAGCCAGCAGCAACAGAAAGCCCACCGCCGAGCCCGAGCGTCGCCGGTAACACTCCGCGTAAACGAACGCGGCTACGCAGATCGCGAGATTCGCGGCGATGAAGATCGTCTGCGGCGTAGCCGGCATCACCATTTCTGTCGGCGGCGTGGGTGCGGGCATCCTCGTCGTGTCCAGTCCTATTCCGCAAGTCCCAGCGCCAGACGGATCTCGACCGAGCACTGCTGCACCATTCGCGGCAGGTGGAACAGGCTGACGTCAGCCAATTGCAGATCGTTGGTCGCACCCGACTCGAAGTACTGGCGGGCACCGAACAGCAACCGCATCAGCCGCAGCTTGCCCAAGAGTGTATAAAACGTCACGTCAACCGGTGACACGTCGCGACCGCCTCCGGTCGCATAAGCCGCGAGAAAGTCGTCCCAGCCGACGCGCTGCATGGCGGCCGCGCGAATGTAACCCAGATCATCGGCGGGATGTCCGATCCTGACCAGTTCCCAGTCCATGACGGCGGTGAGCTGGTCGCCGTCGAACATCAGATTGTGATAGCTATAGTCACCGTGGACGACACTCACGCATGGCGTCACCGATTCCACGTGGGCCAGCAGCCAACGGAACACAGCATCCATGGTCACGCAGTGCGCCCGCGCATTCGCCGCCCAGACCTCCTGGAATTCCAGTACCTGCGCTCGCAATTGCGCGCTGTCCGGGGCTGCGCGCAAGTGTTCGCGCAATGTCGGGGCGAGCTCGGCTACTGGCATCGCGTGAAGGCGTCCCAAGACCTCGGCACTATGCAGCACGGCTTTGCGAGCCGCCGGCGGATCGAAGATGTCACCGCTCACCGCGCCGCCCACCTTTTCCATCAGCATGAAAGGCGATCCCAACGCGCGCCCGCTCTCCTCCAACAGCAGCGGCCGCGGCACCGGATACCCGCGTTCCGCTAGGGCGCCCAGCACTCGGTATTCATCGACCACGGTTGCCCCGGTCAAGACCACCACCAGGTCGCGACGGATCACCCGTTCGAATTCCCGGCCCTGGCTATCGGTCAGCGTCAACATGATGGTTTGCTTGGAGCGGCCTCCGGCAAGAGCCCGGAACCGGACCAGCCGCAGACCCGGATCGATGCGTGCGCGCAGCAGCGATTCGAGCGCTTCTGCGTTGATCGTGGCCGATGCTGCAGATTCGGTTGCCGCCGTCGCGCGGGTCATTCGGGAGGTCACCCGCGACTCGATCGAATCCAGCAATCGGCCTTCATGGATCACGGCACTTTCGAAGTCCGCGTTGGCCGCAGCCGCGGGCGTCGGCCCCAACGCGTCCGGATGCGCCGCCGACAAATTCTCTGGCAGCATTGCCGCCTCGTCGTTCGCTGTCGACAGTCTTGCCAAAATGCGCCGCATGGCGCCATAGAGAAACTTCGCGCGGTCGGATTTGAGCTCCGATTTGAAGTCACTATCGAGTGCCTCGAGCAGCGCATCGTAGTAGCGGGCGCGGGTCGCGGGGCCCGCGCCCATCATGCTTGCAAGCCCTCGCGACTACCGGACGGCCCAGCCGCGGACGTTGCGACAGCAGCGGTCACCGCAGCGGAACGTGACGTGACGGTGCGCATAGCGACGGCGGGCGCCGCTGCCGTACTCGTCACAACCGAGTTTTCTCTGAACAGCATGTTCGCCAAAGTGCGCAGGAGGACCACGCAAAAGATCGTGGACACGAGCGCCGTGACGATGCTCTGCTCGGCGGTCCAACCGGCATTTTCAGTCACATAGACCGGCGCGAATGCCCCGGTATGGAATCCGACGATGGACACGGGCATCAGCGCCATCACGATCCAGCGCTGCCAGCCGGTGCGCCGGCGTACCGCCAACGCGAGGAACGCCGCGGTTGCGATGTCGGACGTGGGATTGACGACGTACCACATCAGCGGCATCCCGGCATACATGAGGGGTTGCGGTCCGAAGTATTGCCAAAGCACCGCGCGCACCGGAAAGATCTCGATCACGAAGCAGAAAAACGTCGCGGTGGCGAGCGCCGACCAATAGCGTTTGGGCGTCAGGGTTCCGGCAGCGTCCCACTTGATGAGGGAGTAAGAAAATGCACCGAAATACCAGGGATAGCACGTCACCAGCCAAAGAGGGATGTGCCTTCCAAGGGTGATGAACCCCACGATTTGGCCGTGTTCGGGATGGTATGCCATGCCGAGCAGATTGCAAATCGGCTCGAGCATCTCGCCCACGAGGCCGCCGATCAACAGGAACAACATCAAGGGTTCTCGTTTGACAGCGAGTTCCCACAAGCCGAACAGCACGAAACACGCGAGCACGCTACCCGCGAAGATCAAGAATCCGAGATCCCAAGCGTGCGGCATGATGAGATCACGAGCGGGTTCGAGCGGGAATTGGGTCATGGTAGTGGGGTTCATCGTAGGTCCGTCCAGCGATAGCCGAGGAAACAACCGCCCCGGGAGTGTTGATCATGAATGATGGACGGGAATCGTCGCTTTCGACGAATCGACGTCAGCCATAGAAGTCAGCGATAGTGATAGCCGAAAGTGACGCCATAGGTCAGGGGCGCCGCCGGGGACGCATCGTCGCCAAACGCCTGGTCGGTCTCGTATGAGTAATAGCGCCTGCTGGTGAGGTTCTTCCCGTAGATCCGCACGTCCCAGCCACCTGAGGGTGCCTTCCACGTCGCCGAGGCATTGACCAGGCTGTAGGCCGGCTGTTTGATGCGATTGTCGGGATTCCAGTAAAAGCCGCTGTCGTAGTAGTCGCCCACATTGAAATCGAGTCCCCCGAACGACGTCCTATAGGCATATGCCGCGGTCACATTGCCGGTGAAATCCGGGCTGCGGACAGCGGTCTTGCCCGACGCGTCGAACGCGCTGGTAATGTCCCCGCCGATGGGCGACGGCGTATAAAGCGGAGCATTGGGGAACGAGTCATAGCGGGCATGCAGAAATTCCATGGCCGTGCCGAGGGTGAAACCGCTCGCCGGCACGACGGTGATGTCGAGGTCGGCACCGTAAATTTTGGCTTTGGCCGCATTGATGAGCGTCGACACGCCGCCGGTCAACTGATCCACCTGGATGTTCTGGTATTTGTAATCGAAAATCGCCGCATTGATGCGCAGCCGCCGCGCGAAGAATTCCGATTTGACCCCGGCTTCGTAGGCGTCGAGCACCTCCGGTTTCACAGCCGCGTTGGAATACGCCAAGGCGTCGTACACGCCGCTCTTGAAGCCACGATTATCGGACACGTAGCCCAAGAGATCATCGGTAAATTGATGGTCAAGTGCGATGCGCCACGTCGGCTTCGAGAACGTGGCGCTCTGCGATGACGGCTCGATCGGCACGCCGACGCCACCGGGACCGAGCGGCACGACCGTCTCGCCCACGATGCCGCGGTGATCGGACGTGTAACGAGCACCCAGGGTGAGATGGGTCGCATCGACGACTTCGATCGTCGCCTGGCCGAAGCCGGAGTATGAGCTGAGCTTCTGAGTACTGAAGACGTCGTCGTAGGGCAGCCCCATAAGAGCAAGGCCCGATAGAGCTAGTGGTTGATAACCCGACGTATCGTGCAGGTAGTAGATACCGCCGATCCATTTGATCTTGCTTTTATCCGTCGACAACAGCTGCAGTTCCTCCGACACGGACCGGTCCCGGCCATTGATGTCAGCGTTGATCAGTGGCAGCGGGGTCGCATCCTGATCCAGGAAAAACGGTGAGATGGAGCGCCGGCTGGCGGTGATGCTCTTGAGTTCGGCCCAGCCCAAGTCCTGTTCGACCCTGATCGCACCCCCATACTGGGTCGTCTTATACGAATCGTTGGGGACGCCGGCGGTGTTGTAGAAACCGCTGTTCGACGTCACCCCGTCGAGGCCCCGTGTACCGGGCAGCGGGCTCAAGCCCAAACCCTGTTCACCTTGGCCCACCGAAAAATCAGCGGACAACAAGATGCGAGTGCCTTCCGCCGGTGTCCATAGCCACTTGGTGCGCGCCGAAAAATCCTTTTCCTTGAAGGCATCGACCCCCGTCGCGACATCGGTCCCCCAGCCTCGCGACTGGTTGAGTCCGTACAGAGCGACGTCGGCGGCCAGATCGTGAGCGATGCCTGTCGTTGCGTACAACGACTCGGTCGACGTTCGAAAATTACCGTACCCGGCCTGCGCATCCACGGCGGTCTCCTGCGACGGATCACGTGTGTTGATCTGCACGACGCCGCCGGTGGCATTGCGCCCGAAGAGAGTACCCTGCGGCCCCTTGAGCACTTCGATCTGGGCAATGTTGTTCAATGAAAACAGAGCCGCCTGGGGCGCCGCGATGTAAACGCCATCGATGTAGGTTGCGACGGACGGCTCATTGCCGATCAACGACGAGGTCGCACCGACGCCGCGAATGAACGGGGTTGCCGCATTGGCCTGCCGCGAGAAATCCAAGCCGGGAACGGCGCCGGTCAGGGACGTGGTGTCCGTGATCCCCATTCTTGCCGCGGCATCCGCGTCGATGGCGCTGACCGTCAGCGGCACGGACTGCAGGTTCTCTGCACGGCGCTGCGCGGTCACGACGATTTCCGCGATCGTGTCGTTGCCGGTGGGCGATGAGTCCGCGCCAGTGTCGCCGATGGTGGCGTCATCCGCGAACGCGGCGGGAGTGAACAGAGACGCGACCGCGACGCTGGTAACAAAAATGCGTGTAATGACCATTGGTTCCAATCCCCCCTCTGATGGCGCTCCCGGCTCTTTGTTTTACCCGAGATGCTCCGAGGGAATTGTTCATCGCATGCAGGAACCCACGCCTCGTCGGATTCGACGAAAACGAGTGCAAGCGCAGTTGCGGGCGCCGGAGCGGCGGATTGCGACCGGTCAGCGACCGGGGTCGAGGTACTTGTCGACGTGCTTAGAGTGTCACCGAGGCCTGTTCCTGCCGGATGGCCTTCAGCAACACGACGGTCATCGCGATGAACCAGGCGCCGAACACCGAGCCCGCGAGCCAGAACACGAGCAGCCCGTTCCAGGCAAAAGGACCTGACTTGAAGAACGGCAACAGACCGCTCGGCACGAAGCCGATCGCCACCCAGAAGTTGAGGAACCCCACCCAGCGTGGAAACACGGGCGGCGTTCCCGGATCGCTCAAGACGGCGATGCCGATGATGAGGCATTGCATGCACGCGGGTGGCCAGGTGATGACCGCCATGATCCACGAAAAATCGTTCAGTACGTACGTCAGTTCAATCGCTCTTTCGGGACGATATGCGGTGGTCACAAACGCGACTGCGCCGAGAAAGAAGAAGACGGTGCCCACCGCACCGGCGCTGATCTGAGCATAAACGACGGCCGAAGAAATACCCTGAATACGGCGGATCTGCGCGGAAATGACGCCGACCATCGGCATGACGAACATGCCGCTGATGAGCGTCAACACCATACCGGCGCGGACGCCGTTCGCATGGTGCAGATAGTGCGCAGCCACTTCCAACGGCGTCAGCGACGGTGAAGGCGGCGGAATGAAACCGGCAAATACGAAACCCAGGAAGAATACGACGACACCGACGATGCCGCTCCAAGTGAAAAGCCGCTGGACCGCGAACGCGTTCAAGTCGAGATTTCCGGTCGCTTTGCCATTTCGGAATGCTAGCATCTTCCGAACACCGTGCACTCCCTGGATGATTCATGACCGACGAATTGATTCGATCTTATTCGACCAACTCGACCCTCTTATTGCTCTCCGCATTTACCTTCCTGATCGGCTACCTCGAGTACATCTACAGTTTCAGGCTGGTCTTGCGGGAGAAGAGCGCGCCCTTTCCGTTGTGGATGCACACCTTGTATCTCGCACACGATTCGACCGCCGCGGTCGTGTTTTTTTTATTGGCACGGCAGCATCACTATTTCTGGTTCTTCACGCTCGCCAGCATCGCGCTGCTGATTTGGAATGGCTTCGAGTGCTTCAACCTTTACATGGCGGTCAAGGTCGAACGCCAGGAGATTTGGGGGAAATATTACGACGACCCGGTGACCGCCCGCAGCGCTGTCGTGCGAATCGTGGCGCAGGTGTTGCTGATGTTGGCCGTGGTGAATATTGTCCGCGTGTTCATGGACGACACGGTGATGTTCAAATGGTTCGCGCTGACCAACATCGTCATGGCGGTGGGTCCCGGACCACTCTGGAGCGAAAGAAAGAGCCGGAAAGGCAGTTCCATCGGCCTCGCGATAGTCATTTTGGTCGGGACCGTCAACACCTTCCTACCTCCTGGCTACGGCATGTGGACCACGGCCACGCCCTACTTTGACCAACCCTGGTTCTATGTCACGGGCGTCATCGTCTCGGCTGTCGCGCTGCGAAATCTCGTGATGCTGCTCAAGTTCGCGCCCAAGACTCCGGTCGGCGACAAAAAGGTTATCTGGTAAACGTCT
>Ga0116229_10013765_pt1 | contig 11368 bp, 10 predicted proteins | sample S1TSphgellanicum_3_FD_87313 | JGI IMG/M metagenome (GOLD analysis project Ga0116229, IMG submission 87313) | Host-associated microbial communities from peat moss isolated from Minnesota, USA - S1T2_Fc - Sphagnum magellanicum MG | ecosystem: Host-associated > Plants > Peat moss > Unclassified... | reverse complement strand
GGTTGTTTGTTCCAATTAGCCATTGAAGGTTGTTTGTTCCAACAAGCCACGAAAGTTACATTACATCAAGTTAAAAAACCTTTTTTTGCTTTTTCATCAATCTAAAGAAAAATATCAACAATATACAACAATTGTCCAAACATACACACCTTCAAATCCATATGGTCATAAAATTGATTTTGCAATTTTGTTTTCATGAATGTCTAGGTTGAAAATTTCGTTTTATCTTCCAGATCCTATAATTCAAACCCACAACCAACTTTGTCACTGTCATCAACTCAAAGTTGATCACATAATAATTCATTGGAAGAAAATTTCTTTCAAAGTTTGGACATTGGATTGAGAGCCATGGGTTGGTCTGTAGCCCATTGAGCATTGGACATTATTGTGATCTTGAAAAAATAAGATTATAGGTCTATAATATTCACATTAACAATTGATGGGAACCAAGTTTGTGTTGATCCAAGTTTTTTGGGTTGATAATAAAAGCCTTTCAAAATGGCCATATGCATAGTAAAGGTTTATTCACATGAAGAATTCAACTAGTATTTTGGATACACCAACTTGCCAACATCCATCACATCTTGGGTAGCAAGTTGTTTCTCAAGTTTATCATTGACCTTAACTACTATTTTAAGACATCATCTTTGCACATTGTTAATGGTTTGTTGGAAAATAACACAAATAATAAACATGTATAATGATGTTTCAAGACATGGTAATGCAACACGATGGATCTATCAACAATTTTGACACTTGAATTCTCCAAACTATTATTCAAATTAGGTGGCCATTCATGCACGACCACATTTAATGTCCCATTCATCAAGTTTTGATACCCATTGAACACATTGTTCATGTAAACATTTTAGGGGTCAAGGTGCCAATAGTAAAAATCTACTTAACACAACTTGATTGCAGGAACAAAATCACATACAAAATATTCCCAAGATTGTGAAAAAAATTCAACAACCATAAGGCTTCATGTTTGTGGTTCATGAAACATTACCAAACAAAAGAAAATTGAAAAAATAATGTAATGCCCATCTATAAAATCTCCTCCTCTTTGATATGGTAGTGGTTTTTTACTTTAATTTTTAAATTATGCATTTATTGTTCAAAAATGCAAAAAACACACTATTTTTGAATGAAATTTCATCCAAAAACTTTAAATCTTTAAATGGTCTTAAATTTAATTCATGTATATCAATATCATACACCATAAAAAAATTCACCCAAGAATTCCACTCAAAACCTTAATTTTGAAATATATATGCAATTTTTTCAAATTTTGTGACAATTATTATTTTGTCACAAATATACTCCATACATTCAAGTTTTTCATTGTTTGTTATATTTTAAAAAATAATTGATTAGATTAAGTTTCAAGTTAATCAAATATACTTAAAACAAACAAAAATAATCCAAGATGTGTTGTCCATACATTACCAAAAAAAGTAATTGCAAAAAAATTATACTTGTGACTATAATTTTTGGGGGGCTTAGTGTGCCTATGCCTTAAACTCTTAAATTTTCTTTGGACTATGAGAAAAATATGCATATGAATTTTAACACATCCTTAGTTTTCCCCACAATGTTTAGTTTGGAAAGAATTTGGACCACCAAATTGATGTGGTGGTTCATACAATGCACATTGATTAAAATTGGTGCATTTGATCTTTTAATTAAACCATCACACTTGCTTTGACACTTTTAAAAATCTCACCCCATCAACTCCAAATGTGATCAATTTTTGGATGCAATTGTATATTAATTCAAATCACCAAAACACACCATGGCATCCACTAGAATGCACATTATATTATATAAAATGACCCCATCAACCATTGGCTACAAGGATAACAACAATGGAGTTTAATGTTAATCTTCAACAACATAAGCATGAATGGAAACCCATATTTGTTAACCATAAGTTGTTACTTCATCATAAGAAAAGGAAATGAATTGAGGTTCTTCAACTAAAAATTTGGGGTAAATTTACATTATAAAAATGTTCAACAAAAGGGGGGGTCTAGTTGTTACAAGAAGATGTAATGGTGCAAGCAAAATATTTTGTACATATTTGTTAGGTTTTGTTTTCTACTTGAAAACAAGAAAAAAATGGTATTTTAAACTTTTAACCTTTTTTTAGCATTTCAAAGCAAATGAGTTTTTTTTTTTTTTTTGGGCATTTCTAGCTTTTTCTAGCTTTTCAAAAAAATTTGTGTCATATCATTTGGACTTGAAAAAGTACCCCAAAAGTATCCCTAACAATTACATCATTTTTTAGGGGTTGGGGACACTTTTAGTTATGAAAACAAATTCCATTAACCAAAAATATTATATTAGAATGTTCACCACATCAATATTGAAGTGCATGAAAAAAAACCAAATATTTATAAAAACATTTCACCTATTTTCAAGTACTTGAACTTTATTTTTTAAACTACCACACATTTTAGGTCTAATTCAAGAATTTGTAAGTAATTAAAAAAATATGTGAATAACAATTTAACTTTTGAAGTTCATGCAAACAAGAGTCAAGAAATAATGTACCCAAAAATACTATTATTATCCCATAAAATCATCTACTTGTTAGTCCTTTTGTTTAGAGATTGGGTTGTATTTTGTTGTTTACACTACTTTTTGTGTATACTCACTTATAACATTGATTAATTCAATTTAAGAAAAAAACCTATGGAACATAAAGTTTTTAGGAGGTTGCAAAGGGGCAAGTTCAATGAAAGGACTAAATAGTGAAAATAAGGAATAACAAAAACAAATGAACATTAAACCTTAAATTTTAACTTGAATGAATTGAATGACAAATATCCAATGAAAAACAAGGATTGGATTGAATGTAATGTAGAAATGACAATTGTAAAAGAGCTTACCTTTGCATTATGTAATTATTACTTTGTAAAACCTAAGAGCTTTTCTCAATGAAAAAGACCGAGCTAGTGTGCAGAGTACTAAAAAGGATTGAGTTAATGAACACATTGAAAAGGGTTGAATAGTGAAAAGAGGGAATGAACATTATGCTCTTGTGAAACTCAACAGGTACCAGCTGGATATCCACCATGTATCACAGCAAAAAAAAAAAGAAAGTAAAAACTGCATCATGTTTTAACTCATGCAACAGCCTCGAGCCAGGGTATCCTGCACTAAATTCCTTATTCCTTAGGCCCGCTTTACACTAGGAGCCAGGGCCAATGTTCAACCCAAATCCAGCATTCTTAAATGGTGCAAAAGTAGAAATCAGCCCCAAGAGCTTTACACTAGGAGTCAAGGCTGAAATAGAAAAAATCTTTTCAATCTGCCCCAAGTACTGATAAATGCTGAACTTTATGGCCTTGTATTGGCCCCAAGGCTGAAAAAAGGATACCATCAAATTTGGGAGATCAATTTGCAACCCTTGGGGAAAATGTTCTTACATTTATTAATATCCTGACATCAATGTTCTAGCATTTATTAGTAAATTGGGGCCAAAGAACGAACCAAAAATGCTAAGAGTTTGTTGGCCCCCAAGTTTTTTCGGCCCTGACTCCTAGTGTAAAGTGGGCCTAATTAATAGGCATAACATGGGAGGTTATGGGTGCAAAACATGACAAGCTGAAAAAACACAGGGCAAAGGGCAGACGAAGGGCAAAAAATTGCAACAGTAGTCTCTTGTACTGACTGCATTAACAACTAGGGGCACATTGTTTCCAACCCGAAACACCCCCCCTTGGAAAAGCCCACGCAGAAATTGATCAGGAGTGAACCGGGTCCCTGCGCTACAGGCCTCGTCAGCACGGCAATAAGAACTTTCCCTCGACTTTCTCCCCTAGAGTGGCAGCAGGTTCTCCTCCCATTCTCTTCCTAGGTATTTCACTGGAAGAGAAGTGACAACTTCCTCCTGATCCTTGCAACTAGTTTTTTTCAGTGACAAATGATTCTAATTAGTCAATTTCGACCTCAGACTCCATTCACATTTTTGGTGCCTTCCAGTTAGTGAATCGTGGCACGCAGGTGTGAAGTCTTGGAGGTAGCACGAAAAGAACAGCTCCATGTCTAGAAATATAGGGGAGCCGAGCCTAGGCCTTGGCACTATGTCCCAAGGGGATATAGCAGTTCTCCCGGGCAGCACAGCAGGAAATCAGCCTCACTACCACCCCAACCAGGTTGTTAGCAGTTTATGCTACCACCCAATCCTAGTGGTAATGACGGTGGCCTGCCCGGCAAACTGCTTTATTCCCCACCTGGCTGGGTGGTAGTGAGGCTGCCCTGCCTGGAGAACCGATGTATTCCCCACTTGGCTGGGTGGTAGCAAAGCTGCCCTGCCTGGTGGGCTGTTGTCTCCCGCATCTGGCTGGGTGGTAGTGAGGCTGCCCTGCCTGGGCGAAAACTGCTATATTTCCTTGGGACATAGAGGTGAGGCCTGAGCCTAATGTAGTGCAGGGGCAGCTCTAAATCTTGTCCTTAGCCTTCTAGCTAGGGCTTGGTTAATCTCCGACCTAGGAGCTAGCTGACTTGACTCTCTACGACTTGTCTAGACAAGCGCGCAGTAAATGTGTCAGCTGCTGCCATTTGCTGCTGCAGTTATCTAGTCGTTCGTTCCTGGGATCCATCATCTTACTAGAGGACAGCCAAATGAATTAGATTAACTTGCCGACGATTGTGTGTCCTATATATAACAGAACAGCTACTTTTATGTATTATTTCTGACACTGTCAAATTGTGTTTTATTTGTACTCTCTCCAAGCGAACGAAAGTGCAACAAATTACTATTGATGGTTTGCCACTTGCTTGGTTGCGTTTTCTTCCACGGTCACTAGCTGGGCTGGATAGCTTAATATAGAAGCACCAGCTGCAGACTACAATTTGCAATAGCTTGTAGATTGCAGTATTCAATGAGCTTAATTAAGCACCCGAGTTGGGCGGCCGACGCAATGCACACCCGCAAGAAGCCGGAGCAGCTTACCGATCGTCGGTAATGAGGGTTGAAGGAAATTATATTTGGCGACGCGGTAGAGAAGAATCGAACCTCTTGCTGGGTTCCATCGAATTTCCGCTCACTGGCTGGCTAGAGTCTCATAGAGAATAGCTCTCTAGCTTGCTGCAGCTATCCACAATAGATACACAGCTGATGATCCGACTAGCTTGTGTCTCCTGCAGTGCGCATCGGACTCGTGGGTTTCTTTCTTCTTCTGCTTCCTGTCCCCCCCCCCTCCTGTTTCCTTGACTGCATCGCGTGAGCACATGGAATGCTTCTTGCCTTCGAAGGATTGGTTGAGCACTGGCAGGTAGTCATGATATTATACTAGATGTGACACCTCTCGACTTTTGAGTGAGCTCGTTGAGAGTCCTCAGCTGAGCTTGCCGCGACAGATCCAAAAGGTAGAGATCATATATTTGCAAGCTTCAAGAGGATGATGAGTTCGTGATGACTTTGCAGCAGCTTACGTGAACAGCCGAACAACTGGTCCGGCCGCCAGTCACCGTTGATGACACCTTTGATCACGGTTTTGCTGTATGAGTACTCGACATATATATTCCCGTCTTGTCATGATGTCTTGCACTCTATAAAGCTGTTAGGGAGGTTGTAACCTTGAAGAATAGTAGTCGCAGCTTTTGACAGTCTACAAAACATTACTCATGTGTATGCTACTCCCCCGCTACTGCATTTGTGTAGATGCAACTGACTTCAGAATGCTTGAACCCACAGAAGGACGCAGGGACCATAAGGGAAAATCGGTCAGTGAACCCAATAGACTGCGAAGTAGATCTGCACTGATACGCATCTGGAGGAAGTCATGTGCTACCATCAGAAGTTGCAGCCGGACATGAATATGATGTCGCCATTGCGGATGTTGGATGTAGCAGTCGTTGTCATCGCGCTGCTGTCATGCGTTTCTGTTCCGTTGACACTAGTACAAGCCCAACCAGGTGCGATCAGCTTATAGCAAAGCTGAGTTCTTGAGTGATTCCGTGATCTTGCTCTTGTTCTTATGCTGAATGTCTCACACGCACAGTGTGATTTGTACAGGTTTTATCAGTATCGACTGCGGATTAAGCGGTGCAGCGTACACTGACGCCAACAACATCACATGGGTGCCGGACACAGGCTACACATTCACAGGCCAAAACTTCGATCTTGTGACATCGGACACAAAAACTCTGCAGAGCTTGAGATACTTCCCGGAGGGCAGAAGCAAGGACTGTTACGTGTTGCCTGCAATTCAAAACAACACCTATATGGTTCGGGTCTATTTCTTGTACGCCAACTTTCTTGGCACTGGTGCTCCGCCCACTTTCTACCTTGAGATCGAGGCACTGTCAGTTGGCCCAATTTATTTTACAGGCTCCGCAGAGAATAATGTACAATACTATGAGGGCTACTTGTCCGCCACCAAAGACACTATTTATGTTTGTCTTGGGCGCATCACTGGCGACCCTTTCATATCTTCTCTGGAGTTGAGGCCTCTTGACACCGCCAACATGTATAAGATTGTGCAACAAGGCTCCTACTTGTTCAATATTTATCATGCCAATTTCGGCGGCTCCACACCTATCATAAGGTACATCTAGCTAGAAAAACTCCTCCCAATCTCCTTGAAACAGCGCCGAGAGCTAGTCTTGAAGCAGCATTGTCTCACTGTGTAACACTACTCAGTACTACTAAGCATTCTCTCACTCATTAGCCTAGTCAACCTGTTTAACCCAAAAAGCTAGTGCGAGTGAAATACTTCAAAGGACATCTTTCTTTCCATTAGGCTGCTGTGATCACAACAGCTTTTCATTATGTTTTTTCAGCTAGCTAGCTGTGTTCTACTATGTCATCTCACAATTCTACTTGTGAAGCATTGATCGATTGCAAGAGTTAAAAGAATCAAACCGTGACTCACTATATATAACAGTGACATCTGTCCTTTTCTCATGGGAATTATATGTGTTCCCTGAGTTCCTAACACGATTCATAACATATATTTTTCAACGCTCTTGCAACTCTCCAGTGGAAAGCGACTGTCAGTGCAGGAAGAAATTAGGTCCTATGTAGGCAGCTTAATTTCAAGTTTCCATGACGTCGCTGTGATCGCTCGCAGCACAGTGTGTGTAAGCGTGATCATGAGAACAGCCTAACGGAAAGAGTCCCTTCATTAGCACCAACATGAACCTCACAAAGTTGTATATATATAAATATGTATTGCAGGTACCCGTATGATGTGTATGATCGTCGGTGGCAAACCGATATACCGCAAGTGAATCCAATCTAGAGCTTCGCGATCAACACGACGACTCCAGTGGATGTATCGGGTCCGCTGGATATGGTACCGGAGCTAGTGATGCAAAGCGCAGAGTCGTGGCCACGAGGACAAGGTCTGAACCTGACGTTACCCTATGTAACGTCCGACAACAGCAACTACTATGTGGCGTTTTACTTCGCAGAAATCGATCCGCTAGCGCACAACCAGACGCGAGAGTTCGACATCGTCCTAAACCAGGGCCCGTCCGAAGACTACTACCTCAACATCTCCGTTGTGTCGCTGGCTGGTGGGATGTACATGGCGTGGGAGGTGGTGGGTACCAACGTCACCTTCAACAGCAGCAGTGGAAGCATTCAGTTGATTCCTCATGCGGATTCTCAACTGGGTCCCATTTTGAATGCTCTTGAGCTTTTTCTTTTGTTGCCACCTGCACCCAATCTAACATTTGTCTCAGATGGTAAGTAACTTACTTCCTTCAGCCCATCCCCCCTTGATCCCTGGTTCAGCAACTTCCTTCCTTCATCATCACTTGTACTAATAAGGCCCCACTTTAGATGAGGGTTCATGGTCCAATTGGACTCATTTTGAAGCAAATTGAATCCTTGAGTTGAACCCTAACGTGCATCTTGGTTCTTCAATTCATGAGCTCTCCTTGTCAGCTAGACTTTTTTGCTTTTGGTTTGAACGCTTGAACCAATTGATTTTCCCTCCAAAATGGTACCATGTAGGTTCGGCCTCCATTTGCCACTTTTTGGTCTTGGATCCTCATCTAAAGGCCATGGGTCCAATTTATGGCTCTCATCCAATAGGCTTGTTCTATTTCATTGGAACTTGGACCTTGGATCCTTGCCTAAAGTGGCCCTAAGTTAATCCTTCTTGCTGTGTCGATCCAAATCATAGTAATCCTTTTCAACCAAAAAAGAAAACGAGAATTTCAAATTGTCCTTTTCAGTCAAGTGAAATGATTTGAGTTTAGCAAGTTACTTGGGTTTTGCAACTTCCAAAAGTTATGTACTCTGATTCAAAGTTGCAAAATTGAGGTTGCTAAATCCAAAGATTTCACTAGGTTGAAAAGGACACTTTTTGTTCTATAGATGGCTTGTGTTGTACCACAAATTTAGATCTAAATTTATAGTATTAATAATTTGTGATAATAATAATAATAGAGAGGATTTCTAATTGTGAGATTTAGAAAATCTAAATTTCAGATTTCCAACCTTGAAATTGGTACAGTATAATTTGCAAATTATGTTGAAGTAGGGCTTGAATTCTACAAGTCTTGAATTGTTGTTTTGAGAATTTAACTTAATTGGCTTTCATGGCGAGACATTTTGATAAAGTTTGCTGACATGGCATTCACCTATTGGCTGTGATCAATCAGCTGATTGTTCTCATAGAACAGGTAGGTTAGTAGGTGAAAGGTAGATAGCTTGCTCCAGTCCATTGCCAGGCTCAAGCTTTTGAATACCTTGTCCATAGTTATTTGAACTAAAATCAGCAAGGTTGTGGTATGACAAATTTTTGCAACTAAGAATATAATGTCCATGCTTGGAATACATTGGTCAAGGTTGTTAGGTCTCATTTTTGAAATGAAAAATTATGTTTGGTTTGTTGTTATAGCCTTATTGGACTTGACTCATAACCATGATAAATTAGTGCAAGGTTTTTAATTGGTTGCCAATAATAACAAAGATAATTCCAAGTGTATATCACATCTAACTTATATTATGTTGTTTGTTGTTGGATTGGTGGGTTGAGTGTTTAGCGCTTGGGATTGAAAGTGTGAAGGAAGCTTTTAATCTCACTTCTTGGCTTGGAGATCCATGTGCCTACACTCCTTATGATTGGATTACATGCACCAATGACACAATTCCTAGGGTTGAGACTCTGTAAGTGAAACAAATCATTCATCACCTTCTTTCCTAATTATGTTGGTCCATGACTTGTCATTTAATCTCTCTCCACAATTTCTTTGTCACCTAGTTGTTATAACTAGTGTTGCACGGTTCTTTGATTTTTTAAAGAACCATTTGTTCCAATTCTTTGAACATTTCAGAATTAGAGAATCACCAGTCTAGGTTCATTGGAGTCTTTTCAGAATCAAAGAACAACTAGTTCCAGTTATTTCAAAAACTTTAAAGAACTGACAGTTTTCTCATGAGAGAATTGACAAAGAACCGATGGTTCTCTGGCCAGTTCTTTGACATTCTCATATTAGTTTTGAGGACAGTGATTATAGTATACCAAAACCTTTTCTTCGAATATTTGCAGAACCAGTGTGGAAGTGGGTATAAATTCGGGTTAATAATTAATGGACTTCATTCTAAAAGTGACTCAACACTGGTTATCACAGGGATGGGATGATACATCGGAATTGTGTTTGCACTCAATAATATGTAGTATTTGCATCTTAGGTTGTGTTTTGGAGGGTGTCATATTTTTCAATAGACTTTAGAAGTTGGTTTGAAATTTGAAACTAGTTAACCATATTGGTTAAACCTTCTAATTATGATATATATATGTGTTAAGTAAAGATGACCTGAATACTAGATATAAATTTATTAATCAACCATTCAAGAACCTTGATTAACAATTGGTGAAATGTCAACAGCTTGATTGGTATCCTCCAAAAATGAACATAACTATTGAGTTCAAGTTTTCAATTAGATGTTTTCTTTTGTTCAATTTAAATCCATTTGGTTTAGCCAACATCACTTGGTTGAGTACACATGAACCCATTCAACAACCCAAAGTAGCTAACATCATGAAACTTTAGAAAGTGAAAAAGGTTTAGGACTTCAATTGTGTATAATACAATTTGTGTGAAATTGTAGTTGTGATTCAAATCCTTCATCCATTACGTTAGATTCAGAAAATGTATGTGATTTAATGGGTAATTTTGTAAGCATGTCACTCATTATAACTACAATTTGAGTTTTTTTTAACATTGTGGATGTTGCTTGTTGGCAGGAAGCTTTCCAATTATAATTTGACAGGTAGTATACCTGCAGCTGCCCTAAGTAATCTAACAGCACTTACTCAACTGTAAGCAATTTTTTTGACTTTCCGTCATTTCTTCAATTAAAAGAAAAGGAAGAATTATTGTGTGCTAACCAAGTTATATGCATTTTCCACACCTGAGGAATTATATTTGAAATTTGCAAAATTTGTTGATATTTGAAACCTTAGTGACTTGCTGTTTTACAAAAGCATTGCCACAAAAAAAAAAAAAAAATTGGTTTTTGAAAAAATGTTGCCATTTTCTAACTTAGCCCCCTGCCCCCCAAAACAAATCTCTATTGCCAACGTGTTGTGGATTGGAGAAAACTTTGGACGCTCTTTTAGAAACTATTGTCAGTAAATGCTAAATCTAGCTTGGGATGCTCATTTCATAGTACTACTTCAAAAATTTGAAAAAAAAACAATTGTTTGGCAATTGTCTAAGACATTTGTTGCCTAATTTGATGATTTTGTAGCATGTAACTGTGGTTGATGTTGGAGTTGTGTTGGAATACGATAATAAAAAATGGAACTTTGGTATAAAATACAAAAATTTAACAAATGTTGGTTCATTTGATCAAATTCACCTAATTTTCATTTACATATGGGCCCAACATTGTGAATGTTATGTAACAGGTGGCTAGACCACAATTCATTGGAGGGACCCATACCAGACTTAAGTGATTTAAAAAATCTTCAATCAATGTACGTATTTCCAACTCCTTTTATTTTTCAATCTAGAAGTAAGTTAACATCTTTTAATTTGTTAGATATTCCAAATTGTGAAACAGAGGGATACTTTTATTTTCCCAATTATCAAACAAACCATTTCATGAACTTGCATAGGGGAAATTCAAGTTTCCCTTGAGAAAGTCCCATAGGGAACCCTAAAAATAAATGTTTCTTGTGTTGAATATTAGCGAGATATTTTCACATTGTCATCACAAATTGACCCAAACAATACATTGAACAAAGTTTTTCAATGGACATATTGTATGGATGTAAAGCTTGGTCACCATTAATTTATACAAACAAGACTTGTTTGTAATGAAGCCAGTGTCTGAAAATTGGCGATTGATCACCTTGGTTTTGTTCTAATTTGGCCATTTCATTAAAAGTGG
>Ga0116229_10013763_pt1 | contig 11369 bp, 12 predicted proteins | sample S1TSphgellanicum_3_FD_87313 | JGI IMG/M metagenome (GOLD analysis project Ga0116229, IMG submission 87313) | Host-associated microbial communities from peat moss isolated from Minnesota, USA - S1T2_Fc - Sphagnum magellanicum MG | ecosystem: Host-associated > Plants > Peat moss > Unclassified... | reverse complement strand
GCCCAACATTGGCATAGATTTGAATCATTGCCATTTATTGTCATGTTCTAGTTACAATATGTGAATTTAATTAGTTGCTACCATAATTACTATAGTCATGTAAGTACAATATTTAAAGTTTGGACAACCCAAAGATGACAAGGAAATAGGGTTGCAAGTTTAATTAATAAGGCATAAATTTTAAACTTCAATTTGTTTGAAGATGAAGCATTGAATTTGGCCTTTATGTGTTAGTAGGGTGCACAAATTGTCACAACCCTAACCTTGGGTTTGCGACCAAGGCAAGGGCCTGCAAGAGAGTGAGACAAGAGGGAGACCCGAAAGGCACATTTTATACTCCTAGGAGTGCAAGAGAATGTGAGAGAATGAACCTTCACACTCCCAAGGCAACTCCCCTTTGGGGGGTTGAAGTCCTGAAGGACTCTCGAATCTTCAGGGAGCGATTGTAGGGGTCAAAACCCATTGGTTTGAAGAGTTCTTTATATCATTCAAAAGCTATTGAAACATAAATGTCTAAAATGGGCTCGCATCACCCATTTGAACATCTGAAAAACAAGTTATGGCCAAAAGAAAGGTCGGGAGTCAAATTGGCAATTACATTTAATTTGGAAAGATGTATTGGACAACAAAAATTGTAATCGTATTCTAATTGACAAGCCACCATTGCTTTCAACACTCACATGTTAAAACAAGAAATCATAATAGTGGCTTGAAAGGATTGATGCAAGAGGAACAATCTACATTATAACCTTGGGGTTACCCCAAGGGTGATGGATCACTTCAATGGTATAACCTTTGTTTAAGATCTTAGAACCTTAAAAAAGGTTCTAAGTTCAAACCTAGTGGTGTGTAGGTGTTTTATCACCAAGCTTGACTTGGGGGTGCTAACAACTTGTTGGTTAGGTTTTTTTGTGCTTCAAAAAGAAAGAAAGAAAGCTTGGGGTCGTATAAGCACTATATTTTATAAACCTTATCATTAAGTTAGTTTGGTTGTTGATTGTATTGCATGTCACATTAGGGTAGTTTGTTCATCAATTATATTTTATAAAACATATATTAGAAACATATTAGTATTAAGCCAAGTATATGTTCATCATATATGTATGTTGATACCATTGTTGATATTAAAGGTCAACCTATATACCAAACTAACATTGGTTCCTATGTGGAACCTCTTTTATTAGGCCCATTTTATAAAGCATAACCCATTTTAGTGGCAAAAAGAATGTGCCTTATGGGGTGAGTCCTTTTGCACATTCTACCTTTTATAAAGCCCTTGTAATAATCTTAGCTTTACCAAGGGTTTGCCTTCAAATTTTTGCAATTAAAACTTTCTTGCACCATAACCTGTCATGACTCATGATAGAAAATGTGAGCTATGGGATTAGGGATAGGCTTTAAAATTGAAGTACTTTGACCCCATGGGTGATAGTTCACTAATATAATTGAAAATCACCACTGGGATTAAAATGTAAAAATGAAACACATGGCCAAAGGCCTTGAGTGGCAAAACTAAGAAGAAGGAAAGGGTTGGTAGACTTGGAGAAAGTACCCACAATGTGAAAATCTTAGTAATGGGCATAGAAATAGACACCACTAAGAGTAGGAGGAATGGGACCCACGTAAGTGGAAAACCATTCATGTAGATTGTCCTTGGAGAAAGGGCCCATTATGGCCGTGGGTTGTTCAATGTCCAAGGACCTAGAATAATGGGGTTAGAATAAGGCATTGATTGCCCTTTTCCTTTTTTCACATGTTTGTCTTCTTGCTCATTGTGAGCATTGTTCTACTCCTCCTCATGTGCTTCCCAATGTTCTTCCTCATGTTCACCATTCTCCCTTTACTTTTCCTTGTGCTCTCCATCTGGATCCTCCCCTTCACGATCTTGTTCCACTCCATTCAATTTTTATTTTTTGGTGAATTGAATGTGCGTACTTAGCTCCGATTTTTTGTGCAATATGTGTTTTTCTAGAGTAGTGCTCTAAAGGGGTTTGTTTGGTTAAAAGGTTCGGCATCTCCTTATGCAAATGTGTCGAAATTTGTCAGCAGAGATTGGTTAAGGATGGTAGAATCCACACAAAAGAGGGTTGTCAAGTTCAGAAGGAGTTGGGAATGAGAAACATAAGGAAGTTGATCAAAGTTGTAGTTCTGTTAATAAAGTATGGGGTTGAGAGCTTGAAGTGGGGATGATAGGAGAGAGGTTTATTAATAGAGGGCTCCAAATTGGAGTGTTGGGAAAAGGATCGGGGGAGAGGTTGTAAGCTACATTTAGTAAGAGGATGTCTATGGCAATTTCTAGGGTTTTTTCACCAATTGCTGTGTTTTTTTCTTCAATGTCTAGGGATGATGAGCATCTAAGAAGCTGCATTGGTTGAGTGTTTTTTTCTTCAATGTCTAGGGATGATGAGCATCTAAGAAGGTGCATTGGTTGAGTGTTTTTTTCTTCCATGTCTAGGGATGATGAACATCTAAGAAGCTGCATTGGTTGAGTGTTTTTTTCTTCGATGTCTAGGGATGATGAGCATCTAAGAAGGTGCATTGGTTGAGTTTTTTTTTCTTCGATGTCTAGGGATGATGAGCATCTAAGAAGGTGCATTGGTTGAGTGGTTTTTTCTTCGATGTCTAGGGATGATGAGCATCTAAGAAGCTGCATTGGTTGAGTGTTTTTTTCTTCAATGTCTAGGGATGATGAGCATCTAAGAAGCTGCATTGGTTGAATGTTGAGGCAAGAAGCTCACGGAAGGGTGAGATTCCATTTGATTGAACATTGAAAAGATGAATGAAAAAAAAAAAAAGGGTTTTCGGTTGTCCATATAGTGATCATTTTTGTCTCAAGATGTAGCATTCTTTTAGGACTTGTGGTGGAGTGTTGTCTTGATATCTCTTCATGCTTCCATCCTTGTTCGAAGAACCATTTGCCATCTTCCAAAGAAGACTTTCCCAAGATGAGTAATCGAAGAGTAAAGCACCAAGCACCTTTTGGGGACCTTGGGACCACGGAAGGTCCTGGGTTCAATTCCTGAAGGCCCTCTCTGCCACTGAGCTTTTTGACTTGGGGTTGCCAACAGCTCTCTCAAGACTTTGTGACGTGGCTAGCCTCTAAATGGCCCACAACAGTGCTAGAGTTGATGATGTGGCGAAAAATTTCGTGGCCAGAGTTTGATGACATGGCGTATTAGGGTAATAATGTGAGAGAACTTGTGGCAAATGTCCAGAACCAGATGACGAAAAAGGTGGCTGGTTATGATGTGGCTGGAACAACGTTACCAAAAATAGCTGACTGGGTTATAAGCTATGATGTGTGTGGGAACGAGGTTACAAAACAGCTGGCATGGGTCATGACGTGGCAGGAACGAGGTGATGAAATCGCTGACTAGGTTATGAGTTAAGATGTGGGGGAACCAAGGTTAGAAAACAGGTGACTGGGTTTATTGACGTGGCAGGAACGAGGTGACGAAATAGCTGACTGGGTTGTGTCGTCGGTTTTGTATCCGAGGTGACGATATATGGAAGACACCTCGGATTGATTTGGGACCTGGAAAGGAGAAGGAAGGTGGAAGACGAAGGCTTCTGAGAGAGAGGGAGAAGAGAGAGAGCCTTGCAGCGCAAGACTTGTCGATGGCGATGAGCGGGAATTCAAAAGATGCGATCGATCGGAGGTCTGGAGGTGTACAGATCTCACTTCTCTGCTGCTGCTGTAACAACAAGCTTCTTCTTGTATCTGAATAAAAAATCCGTTCGTTACCTGCAGAGTTGCTGACAGCCGTTTTCAAGCTGCAGGTAAAGCTTGAAAACTCCCATTCTTTTTTCCGTCTCTGCAACTCCCTTTTTCTTTTACTTCCGGGGTCTCTCTCCCGCATCTCGGTAGAATTCCAGGCGCAGATCGTGGATCTTCATCATGCAGGGGAAGTACGTACTACCTTTGTATGAATTTTTGTGTATTAGGGTTTTTCTGCTTGTTTTCTGAGAAGAAAAGGAGAAATGGGGTTTGCATTGGGACTTCTGTGTGCTGTAACTGCACCTGCGGGGTTTGTTAGTTGAGTTTTCAGGGAGTTGAAATGTGGTAGGATGCTGATTGTATCAGATCTGGAAACATTGGGCCGGTTACAGGGATGCTGATGTAAGATCTTTTGACATTGGATGCATGATTTCCCCTTCGTTGCACCAGAAACTGGAGGTTACAATTGCAGAAAGAGTAAGAGAATTCTTTGTCAAGTTCCTTGAGCAGCACTCTATGACTCTCTGTGTTTTTCTCAACTTTTTTTTCTTATTCTAATCAGTTTGCTGATGTGTTTGTTTTGTTTGTCTCCAGCAGACTCACAAGGAATCTCAGATCTAAGTTGTAATCTCTGCATGCAAGGGACTGAGTAAAGGGGAGCATGTTTCTTCTTTGATTGAGAAACCAGTTTGTTTGAGGATATTGTGACTTAAGGATCAGCAAGCAGCAGCATGGCAGCCACACTATCTGAGGTGTATGCTCAGGCTCGCCATACATTGCTACAGGTCCGTGATGGGCTGGAAAGGTTGGAACGTCTGGAATCATCAGGACAGCAGCCCAGCCCTAGCTTTGGAGTATTGGGGCAAGAAGGACCAGTGGCGCCAGACCTTGCACAACGAGTGAAGAATGAACTAGGGCAGCTGCAAGTGTGGAGCACAGACATGGATCGCTTGTGGAGGCAGCAAATGCCTAAAGGACAACGTGAGCTGTGGAGACGCAAGGTGGAGCAAGTTGCGGAGGAAGTGGAGGCTTTGAAAGCAGGGCTGGAGAAGCATCAGAACCGCCAGCGGCATCGCCAAATTGAGGCTCAAGAACGTGCTGAACTCTTCCGACGGACAAGAGGAGATGGTGCTCAGGTCTTACAGGTGTATGACGAGGAGGCGCAGTCAATGCAATCGGTCCGTAACTCTTCACGCATGCTGGATGATGCTTTTGCAACTGGGACTGCTGTTCTCGCCCAATTTGCCATACAACGTGACCGTCTCAAGCAAGCTCAGCGCAAAGCATATGATGTGTTGAATACTGTTGGGCTAGGGAATTCAGTGATGAGAGTGATCGAGAGACGGCAACTCATGGATAAATGGGTTGCATATGTGGGGATGCTTGTCACCATTATCATTGTCATAGTCTTCTGGAGATGGACTCACTAGGCAAAGGTCTGGAGAAGAATAAATAAAGGAGTTTTGTCAGCTCTGAGATATCCAGTTTCATGGCTAGCACAAAACTCCACGTAAACATTGGCAACCTGTGGTCAAGCTGGAGGTGCTGGTGATTTGGTCGCCATTACAATTTATCAGAGCTGAGGAAACCCAACCCAAAAAACTAAGGTCTGTACAGATTGAAAGACCCTATACCCCTGAGAGGCACAAGCAGGACTGATTCATGATTTTCTATGGTCAGAGAGCAAATTTTCAACAATTTTACATTTTGTATGTGCATAATTGTTGCCTTCAGTGAATTTCTGCTGATTGTGAACAACAGAGGATGGCTATGGCTGTTGTAGAAGTTCTAACTTCTGTGCTGGTAATTAGTTTGCAGCATGTTCCACTAACATAGGCTGGTTTCCATCCAGTCTTTCATTAATACTTAGGCACTGTTTAACATTCTTTTGTTGGTATGTTGTTGGCATCACCAGTCATCAAGAAAGTAACAGCTTTTTACGGAGTCCATTTGAACTCACAAATGGACATTCAATGGTCTATAGGATGTCAAGCTCTCTCCCAGAATCCTTGTGATCAAGTAATGTTTACTCACCAAGCTTTGGGTCCTTTCAAATTGTCCCTTACACAATAGTTAAGATCGAAGATCTTATGCAAATTTCCAATTTAGTGTTTTACCAAACTGACAGTTAACTCCTCATAAAATTGATTGTGTTTTGTTCAATGTCATGCAACTACCTAAAAATGTAAAACCCTGCGAGCAACGCTAAGATCATTTAAAATGAAAGGAAAGAGATTATAGCTCCCAAAATTAGTACAAAGAAAAATGCAAGACTACTAGAAAAGTAGGACTTCAACCCAAGTTAAAGTATTTATAAAATATATAAAATATTTATAAAATTGATGAATTTATATTCAATTAGAACTATATGTGAACTCTAGATTTAGGTAGATGGGTGGCTAATAGGTATAGATTATAATCTGCTAAAAGCATTGTCTTGATTGTAATGCAAATAACCATAAAGAGATCTCTACAATGAATCTTGAGATCAAGGGTGACATAAAATTCAGTAGATATGTTGTAATTGTGTATTCATATCCCTCTTGCCATAAAACTTACCTCAAAAATTTCATTATTATATTCTTGTCAACTTTTATTGATAAACTTGCAAAAAAAACTAAAAAACATATTAAAAAATATTACTATAATATTTTTGTCAACTTTTGTTGAGACCTTCATAAAAAAACCAAAAAAACTATATAAAAAATATTACTATAATGTTTTTGTCAACTGTTGTTGACACCTTTGTAAAAAAACCAAAAAACTATATTAAAAAATATTACTATAATTTTTTGGTCAACTTTTATTGACACCTTTGTAAAAAAACCAAAAAAACTATATAAAAAATATCACTATAATATTTTTGTCAACTTTTGTTGACACCTTTGTTAAAAAACTAAAAAATTAAATCAAAACTATTACTATAATATTTTGGTCAACTTTTGTTGACACCTTTGTAAAAAAACCAAAAAACTATGTAAAAAATATTACTGTAATATTTTTGTCAACTTTTGTTGACACCTTTGTAAAAAACCCTAAAAAACTAAATCAAAACTATTACTATAATATTCTTGTCAACTTTTGTTGACAACTTTGTAAGGAAAAAGAAAAACTAAAAACTATATTAAAAAATTACTATGATATTCTTGTCAACTTTTGTTGGCAACTTTGTGAAAAAACAAAAACAAAAAACTATATAAAAAATATTACTATAATTTGTTTGTCAACTTTTGTTGACAACTTTTGTAAATGACTTCACAGTGAAATCCCTCTGTTAGTTCAGTATATGCCCAACTTCCCGTCATGACTTTGAAGCCATAGGTGCAGCACTCACAGATTTGTTTGTGTGTGTTTGGATCAATCTCACTTCTTAGCCAGACGCTGTAGCCAAATCGAATCCACCAATCAAGAACTTAGATTAGGTAACAAAACCTTAAGAAGAAGTCCATCTTTTAGATGATTTCAAATGGCATCTAGAATTATCCAATGCCGCACTTTTGAACTAGTCATGTGCATACTAATAGCTTCCACCAATTGACGCAAAAGATCAACTTTGTGCATCTAACCCTACCTTATAATCAACTCAAATGAAGTCAATGTATTGTTAATGACTCACCATTATAGCCCACCAATGATCCATTGATCCGGTGTTCTCAAGCTTTGTGCTAGTGTATGCATCAATTGTATTCATAGCCTATCCCACAATCCAAAATCATGGTTTTTACTTAATATAATTAATTATACTTTCACTCATTAAGGATGCTAGAATATCCAAGGAAAACAAGAAATAAATGTTCCAAGGAGAAATAGCAATAGAATATAGAGCAAGGGCAATAAAGAAACATTGCATAAAAAACAATTGCATGATTCGAATGTTGGGTGGGGAAAAACACAATTTGGCAGGGAGAAGGAGAATCACCTCAATCCACTTTGCAAGGTGCGGTCGACCAACTTTTGAGTCATAGTTGCTTGGGAAGGAGATCTCAGCTCTTTCAAGGAAAGGAATATATATCATGTCAACCTGACACAAGAAGGTTGAATGAGCAATCCTCTCACACAAACAAAGAAAATTACACATTGAATGGTGTCAAAATCCTTGATGGTCTTTACATAATACAAAAATGAACAAGAAAATGAGTCTTTTAATTTGGACAATATATATGCAACATAAACCACTCACCATGCTAACTGATTTGCCAAAGAAGAATGGTCCTTCATTGGCATACTTTTTGAGCACATTTTCCAAGTGGTCCAACATTGGCGCTAGAGACACAAGCAAATGATGAATAAGGGAAAAAAATAATGTCTGGAAAGGACTAGTTCTCATCATGTTATTGGCCTACACAAAAACTCCCATTATTAATTCCAAGATCAAATATGAATCCAATTGCTACTTTCTAGTCCATCCTTTGCATACACATAGTCCTTGAATATCGCATGTCGGTGAGTTCAACAATCAAGCACAAAACAAAACAAAGAGACAGAGATCAGAATGCATAGAATTTTTTCTTACCGACATCTATAACAGTAGCTGGAGCCCCATTATTGAAACCAAGAGCTTTAGTCCAAGCCACAAAAAAGCTATCCCTGTACTTCAGTAGCTCTGCAGTTGCCTCTTTCTTCTCCTCTTCCTGTCACTTTTGACATTTTCCTTCTTGAGCATTTCTTCATACCCTAAACCCAAAACGCTAAGCATGATACCTTGTTTTCAGATCACATTGTTCCTTGGTTGTTTGGTGGGACTTTGATTTTGTTACTCAAATTCCTTCTGTAAAATTTCATAGACTGGGAATTATATAGGATTTGATTAATTAAATATGGCTACTACCCAACAAATCAAACATATACAATCCTTTTGATTGAAGCACTCAAAAGATCTCATTTGTCTTTCCTATTATCAAGAAAAATCTAGGAAGTGATGAAAATGGGTCTTCAAAGAGCAGTAGCTTTGTGTGATAAAACAAGATTCATGCATCATAAAGAAGCAAAATCTTACAAAAGTCTTGACACTAAAAAGACATAAATTGGGCTCATGCATACAGTGGGTGTTATGGTTGGCCCTCCAAATTCTTGATCGAGATACACGAGCAAGTCCAAGCTTTCACCTTTCACTTTGCCATTATGCTCCAGTGCTGGAACCTACCTTGTCGATCCCACATAGCAGATCTATAAGGTAACATGACAAAGAATGAATTTCACATGAAATTTCATGATCCCAATCTCGGCACTGAATTACATGCAAGTTTTACATTCTTCTTCTCAGCTAAATTTAGAAGCAATGAGCATTTTGTCATGGTCCCGGAAACTTACTTTGCCAACATGATAAACCTTCTCCTTGTACCAAGGAGGCTTATCAAAGATATTGATTGGGACACACTCTATTTCATCCAAACCCTTCACACACAAACACATCAATAATTTTAGTGATGAACCCTTTGCACATCATATAGCTAACTCACCTCAACTCTATTGATCTCTTCAACAATTCAGGAATTGCAGAGACCTAATTGGAAATCAATGTTCATTATTGATTTTGCTCCCACTTTCTTGAGATTGTCTATTACGGTTACGATCAGATGCTGAAACAAAAACCAAAAAAATTGTCAACAAGAAACCTTGTAATTCAAGGCAATTTGCACACACTGTGAAGCTGGACTTGCTGGGAAATAATACAATCTGCTCAATGTCACACAACCCATGTAGAGTTAGACCATTTCCTTCTTTGGGTCGCTCTTTCGAGTTCTGAAATCAAGACCCAAAAACAGGAACTTAGTTATTTTTAAGCATACAAAATGATCATACATATCTTATGATTTCCCCATTACCCAGGTTATCTTGAGAGTCTGTGAGGTATGCTTTGCAAGTGCAACAGCTGATCATCAAAATATGATATGCAAAATAACGTGTGCAAAATTAGGTCACCTGGTTGTGCCATCGAAAAGAGGTGGGCACTCTGATTTGGAGTCCAGAAGTTGAGGTATCTGCTGCCTGCAAAATGATCACCACCCATCACAGAGAATCCAATGAAGATGTGAATAACAAAAAGCATTGGGTTTCAAACTAACTATGGCTGATGATGGACAAATTTCTTGCAAAAACAGTTGGAAAAAACTTCGCATATCTAACATATCAACAAATATGCGCATCTGGGGTTGTGCACACTACTATACTTCAGCAATCTATCTGGCTTGGATTACCATGAAAAAAACAAATCACACAATACTCAGCTTCCAGACATCAGTTCCAACATACCCAACTTTGCCAGAGCAGCTTTTTAAACTTGAAATCTTGAGAGGTTACCTGGGTGCCATGGCTGCAAACTTGAGAATGTCTCACTATCCAGACTTTGATGTTGAAGAGATTGAATGTTATTATAGCACTCCAAAACAAACAAACTTTCCACAAGAAGGAGAAGAGAGTGAGTTGCTATGAAGATTAGACCCATCCACTAAAAGGTGTAATAGTAGTGGGAATGGGGGCTTTTCCTAGTGGGGTTGGTGTAATAGTAGTGGGAATGGGGGTTTTTCCTAATGAGATTGGTGTAATAGTAGTGGGAATGGGGGTTTTTCCTAACGGGGTTTTTCTCTTTATGTCCTATCAATTTTTTTGGGACCCTTTCTGAAGGGCCACAGGGAACGAGCACCCACCAGTGCACCATGAAGGATGAATGATAAATGGTCATAAAAACAGTTTTCTGTTGGGTTCCAGTTCACTAGCTAACCATAGTGGGTTAGCTCATGGTGGTTAGCTCAGTTGCTTTTTTTTTCCCTACCTACCTACCTACTAACAACCTACACAAGTGGGTTGTTAGTAGGTAGTAAAGAAGCCCTTACTTACTTATTAACACTTACCGATTAGTTACCTATTTTCCTACCTATCTACCTATACATGAGACCTATTTTCTTACAGAATTGGTCACCAAGGTGAAACCAAAATATTAACTCAGTTGAGGTTTGTTCATCCACAACGGAGTAATAACAGGCATCCAATGGATGATCTTTTGAGCTTCCCAAGGCCATTTCCATGTGCACCAAATTGCAGATGGCAAATGCATGTTAAACGTTTTCCTAATGTTCTGCAAAACAACACAACATTGTGCACATTTTGTGCTTTTGGGTGTTGTCTTTTGTTTGGACTTGGATCCTTTCTTTTTTTTGTCTTCTCTTGTTCCCTTGTCAAGTGTTTTTTTTCTTTATTTGTTTATTTGTTTATTTATTTACTTACTTATTTATGCAAAAAATTTAAAACAAAGATGTTTTTTTTTCTTTATTTATTTATTTATTTATTTATTTATGCAAAAAAATTTAAGACAAAGATATAGTGCACATGTCTCTGAACTTGTTTTTTTCTCTTGTTGTTTTTCAGGCCTAACCCCTACTACCTAAAAAGTGGGTAAAAGGGTGGGTAAAAAGGAAAGTAGGAAAGCAAGCTTCCCCCCTTCCTTTCCCCCATTGAAACTATATGCAAACCACAAATAGGACAATGGGATTACAACAAACCATGTTTGAAAATCAATATTGGTTTGTCAAAAAAATTGACACTACCCAATGTATGATGTGTGAAAGGTTTTTTTTTTTTTTTTTTTTTGGGGTGTTGTTTTTTCCATTTTTTTAAAATTAAAATAATTTTAAAAAGGTTTTTTAATTAAATC
>Ga0116229_10013761_pt1 | contig 11369 bp, 5 predicted proteins | sample S1TSphgellanicum_3_FD_87313 | JGI IMG/M metagenome (GOLD analysis project Ga0116229, IMG submission 87313) | Host-associated microbial communities from peat moss isolated from Minnesota, USA - S1T2_Fc - Sphagnum magellanicum MG | ecosystem: Host-associated > Plants > Peat moss > Unclassified... | reverse complement strand
TTCGAGGAGGCGGCCGGCATCACCCGGTACAAGAGCCAGCGCCGCGAGGCCATGGGCAAGCTGGCTCTCACCGACCAGAACCTCGCCCGCGTGGCCGACGTGGTCGGCGAGGTCTCGCGCCAGATCGGCAGCCTCCGGCGCCAGGCCGCCAAGGCGATGCGCTACAAGCGCGTCGCCCACCGGCTGCGGCACCTGAGCCTGGGGCTGAGCGCCTACCAGCACGGCCAGCTGGCCGAAGCGCTCGCGGCCCTCGACTCGAAGCTGGCCGGCCTGCGGGCGGAAGCGGCGGCGCGGCGCGCGGCGCACGAGGAGCAGCAGGCCGGGCTCGAGGCGCGCAAGGCCGACCGCAGCCGCCTCAACCAGCGGGTGCAGGATGCGCAGCAGGCGGTCTTTGACCTGCGTTCCCAGAAGGAGCAGGCGGAGAACGGGGCCAGCCTGGCGCGCATCCGCCGCACCGGCCTGGCCGAGCGCCTGGAGGGTTCGCGCGACACCATCGGCGAGCTGGAGATGCAGCTGCGCGAGGTGGCCGCCCAGGTCGATTCCGGGGCCCAGGACAAGCAGCTGCAGCTGGGCCTGCTCGGCACCAGCGACGCGGTGTACCAGCAGCACAACCGCGAGCTGGCGGTCTTCGAGGGCGAATTGGCCAAGCTCGACCGCGAGATCCAGCAGGCGAAATTCGAGCTGCTGCAGTTCGACAGCGCCGTCGCCCGGCACCGCACCGAGGCCTCCGGCTACGAGGTCGACCAGAAGACCAGCAGCCACCGCCACACCATGCTGGCCGAGGAGCTGCGCCAGGTGGCCGCGCAGGCCGCCGCCGCCGGCGCCGCCGCCGGCGAGGCGCTCGCCCGGCTGGAGGAGGCGACCGCGGCCCGCGCCGGCGCCCACCAGGCGGCCAGCGATGCCCAGCAGGGCGTGGCCGAGCTGACCCGGGAGTTCCGGGAGACCCAGCGCCGCCTCCAGGACGTGGACCGGCAGCTGGCCCAGCGCGGGGCGCGCCTGCGCCTGCTGCAGCAGCTGCAGGAGCGCTGGGAAGGCTTCGGCGAGGGCGCGAAGGCCGTCCTGCAGGGCCGCCTCGAGGGCGCGCTGGCCGGGGCCAAGCCGTTGGCGGTCTCGCAGGGCCTCGAGGTCAAGCCCGAGTTCGGCCGGGCGGTCGAGGCGCTGCTCGGCTCCGCGGCGGAGGCGATCGAGGTCAGCGACCTGGCCACCGCGCGCCGCATCTTTGCCCAGCTGGAGCAGGAGCAGATCGGCTCGGTCATGCTCCGGATCGCCGAGCTCGGCGGCCCGGCCGCCGCCGCCGGCGAGCTGCCCGCCGGCGTGGCCCCGGCGACCTCCGCCCTGGCCCGCGTCGAGCCCGGCCACCCGGCCAGCGCCCTCCTGGCCTCGTGCTTCCTCGCCGACGACCTCGACGCGTTCCTCGAGTACTGGCGCGCCCATCCCGATTTCGCCTTCCTGGCCGTCGCCTCGAGGAAGGGCGAGGTGGTCGACCGCCGCGGCCTGGTCTCCGGCGGCCACGCCAGCGCCAAGAAGCACGCCAACAGCATCGTCCAGCGCGAGATCGAGCTGCGGGAGACCGCCCGGCTGCTCGCGGACGACCAGAAGCTGCACGACGAGATCCGGGCCCAGAGCGAGGCCCTGAACGCGCGGATCGCGGCCGCGGAGCAGGGGGTCGAGGAGAAGCGGGCGGCGGTCCTCGCCGCCACCCAGGCGCTCGCGGCCGCCCAGGCGGAGGAGCGCAACGCGCGGCGCGGGGCGGAGGAGACGGCCAGCCGGGTGCAGCGGATGGAGCGGGAGCTGGTGGGGCTGGAGCAGGCCCGCGCCGAGGCCCAGGCGCGGTGGGAGCAGGCCCGGGCCGGCCTCCTCGAGTCCGAGGCCGCCGCCGCCGCCCACCGCCAGAAGATCGAGGGCCTGGAGGGCCAGCAGCACACCCGGCGGGCCGAGCGCGACGTGAAGCGCGAGACCCTGGCCCAGGCGCGGCTGGAACTGGCCGAGCGGCGCCAGAAGGTCGAGGTCCTCGACCGGGGCCTGGGCGAGATGCAACGCCGCCGCGAGCAGATCGGCGACCTGCTGGTCCAGCGCCAGGGCGAGATCGAGCTGTGGACCGCCCAGATGGCCGACTTGGAGCGCACCGAGAGCGAGCAGCGGGCGGCGGCCGGCCGCCTGGCCGACACGCTGGTGGTGGCGCAGGACCAGGTGGAGAAGATCCGCGCCGAGCTGCTGGCGACCGAGCAGGAGATCGGCGCCCTCGAGGCCGCCCAGCAGAGGCTGCGGACGGAGTCGGACGCCGCCCACCACGAGCTCAGCAGCCACGAGGTTCGCCTGGCCGAGACCCGCCAGCGGGCCACCTTCCTCTCCGAGGACGTGGCCCGCGAGTACCAGACCGACCTCGCGGCGGTCAACTGGCGCGAGATGCTGTGGCACGCTGACGACGAGCCGCCGGGGGTAACGCCGCTGGACCTGGAGGAGGAGGAGGAGAGCCCCGAGGCCCCGGGGCGGCGGTCGCGCCGGAAGGAGCGGCCGGAGCCGCCGTCGGCCGAGGATCTGGCTGCCCTCGAGGCCACCGACTGGGACGCGGTCAAGGCCGAGGTCGAGGCGCTGCGCACCCGCCTGAGCGGGATGGGCGCGGTCAATCTGGTCGCGATCGAGGAGTACTCCGAGCTCAAGCAGCGGCACGACTTCCTGAAGACCCAGAGCGACGACCTCACCCAGGCCCGGGCCGCGCTGATCGCGGCGATCGACGAGATCAACCAGACCTCGCAGCGGCAGTTCGAGGTGACGTTCGAACAGATCCGCAAGAACTTCGAGTACACCTTCCAGACCCTCTTCGGCGGCGGGCGGGCCGACATCGAGCTGGTCCAGTCGGACGACGTGCTGGAGAGCGGCATCGAGATCGTGGCCCAGCCGCCCGGCACCAAGCTGAAGGGCATCTCGCTGCTCTCGGGCGGCCAGCGCACGCTGACCGCGGTGGCCCTCCTCTTCGCCCTCTACCTGGTCAAGCCGTCGCCGTTCTGCCTGCTGGACGAGCTCGACGCCCCGCTCGACGAGTCGAACATCGGGCGCTTCACCGACCTGCTGAAGAAGTTCGTCCACGATTCCCAGTTCATCATCATCACCCACAACAAGCGCACGGTGGCGGCGGCCAGCGCGATCTACGGCGTGACGATGGAGGAGCGGGGCGTGTCGAAGACCGTCTCCATGCGCTTCAACCACGAGCACGGCGAGGCCGAGCGGACCACCCTCGCCGACGCGGTGCGGAGCACCATCGCCCCGGTAGCCCCGGACCCGGTGCCGACCGGCGCCTGAGCCCGCCCCCGCCGTGGCGAAGTGGCTCCTGATCGACGGCTACAACCTCGCCTACCGCTGCTTCTTCGCCATCCCTGAGCTGACGCGGGCGGACGGCTTCCCGACCAACGCCCTCCACGGCTGGGTGAAGTCGATCTGGAAGCTGCAGGACCAGGAGAAGCCGGACGGCACGGTGGTCTTCTTCGACCTGGGCGGCGCCCAGGACCGCCTGCTCCTGCACCCCGACTACAAGGCCAACCGCGAGGAGATGCCGGAGCCGCTGGCGCGGCAGCTACCGATCATCCGCGAGCTCACCCAGGCGATGGGCCTCCACGGCATCGAGCAGGACGGGGTGGAGAGCGACGACCTCCTGGCCGCCCACGCGGTCAACCTGGCCCGGGCGGGGGACCAGGTGCTGATCGTGAGCTCGGACAAGGATTTCGCCCAGGTGGTCGGCGAGCGCATCAAGATGATGCTGCCGCCGCCGGCCGCCAATCCCAAGCTGGGGTGGCGCCTGCTGGACGAGGCCGGGGTGAGGGACAAGTTCGGCGTGCCGCCGGCGCTGATCGCCGACTACCTCGCGCTGGTGGGGGACAAATCGGACAACATCCCCGGGGTGCCCGGGGTGGGGCCCAAGACCGCCTCAAGGTGGCTGCTCGAGCACGGCGGCCTCGACGGCGTCCTCGCGGCGGCCGACCGGCTGGCGCCCGAGCGCTTCCGGGCGGTGGTGGTGGGGGCGGCGGCGCAGCTGAGGCTCAACCGCCAGCTGACGACGCTCAACCTGGGCCTGACGCCGCCGGCGTCGGCGCACACCGCCCCGCATCCGGAAAACCTCTACGCGCTGCTGGAGAAGATGGAGATGCGATCGGCCTTGGCCGACGCCCGCCAGCGCTACGCCCAGGCCGAGTTCTTCTGACGCTAACGAAGCTCGTACCAGGCCGCCCGGAGCGTACCGGGGTGGAGGGTGAGTTCGGCGGCGCTGCCGGCCGGGTGGGCATTGTAAAACCTGCGCCCCACCTGGACGGTGCGCCCCGAGGCGTAGCCGGGAAAGGGCGCCACGTGCACGTAGTAGTTGGGCCCGTGGCGTCCGCCGGACACGACATGGCGCTCCAGCACCCGCACCGGGAATCGGGAGCCTTCCGAGCGGTCCAGGCCGCAGTTGACGAAGAGGCCCAGCAAGCCGCCGTAGAGGGCCGCAAAGAAGCCGAGGCTGGCGTACGCCCCCGAGCCGCACCGTTGGACCCGGCGCACGACCGCGACGAAGGCCGCCAGCGTCAGCAGGGATCCGGCGATCCAAGCCGGCACGATCTCCGCGCCGTGAACCAGCGGCCAGTCCGTCAGCGCGACGAAGAAGCCGAAGCAGAGGGGAAGGAAAAGCGCGTATTCCGCCCGCGCCCGCGGATCCCGCCTGCCCGCGCCCACCGTGATTTCGCCGTGGGCGCGGTGAAGGACGGCCAGCAGGCACCACGGGAGCACAACGAACAGGGCCATCGTGGCGGTCCGAGCGTGGGGCAGGAACCGGTCGGCGAGCAGGAGGCCGAAGCCGGCGACAACGAAGGCCGCGCTCGCCCACTGGAAGGGCGAGGTGGCGGAGCGGCGGAGCGGGGCTGGCATGGGGTGGGAAGGGCAGCGCGGGCGCGGGGCGGCTGGCCGCCGCCCACCGGATCGCGGGACCCAGCATCGAAGTCCGCCCGACAAAATCAACGTCACTCCGGGTGCGGCCTTGCGTCTTTTCACCGGAGGTCCGATGCTCCCGCCGACCCCTTACCCCTGGGATGACCAAGCTGGGCCTAGTCACCGCGTTCGCTTGGACCGCCGCTGCGGCTGCCGCGGCGCCGGCGGATGCGCCCATACCCGAGCACGTCCAGTTCAACCGCGACGTCCGCCCGATCATGGTGAACACGTGCTTCAAGTGCCACGGGCCGGATCTCAAGGCCAACAAGGCGGACCTTCGCCTCGACCTGCCGAAGGAGGCCACCACCCCGCGCAAGAACGCCGCCGGGCTCGTGATCACCCCGATCGTGCCGGGCCGGCCCGAGGCCTCCGAGATCTGGCGGCGGATCAGCTCGGCGGACCCGACCCAGGTGATGCCGCCGCCGGACTCCCTCCACCTGCTGGACGCCCGCGACAAGGAGATCCTGCGCCGGTGGATCGCCCAGGGCGCGGTCTACCAGCCGCACTGGGCCTACCTCCCGCCCCAGAAGGCGGAGCCGCCCGCGGTCGCGGGGGCGGCGGACCTGGGTCCCATCGACCGCTTCGTCCGCGCCGAGCTCGCCCTCCGCGGCCTCTCGCCCTCGCCCGAGGCCGACCGGCGCGCATTGATCCGCCGGGTGACGCTCGACCTCATCGGGCTGCCGCCCAGCGTCGCCGAGACCGAGGCCTTCGTGGCGGACCGGCGGCCCGACGCCTACGAGCGGCTGGTCGACCGGCTGCTGGCCTCGCCGCACTACGGCGAGCGCATGGCGGTCGCGTGGCTGGATCTGGCCCGCTTCGCCGACACCGTCGGCTACCACGGCGACCAGGACTACAACAACTTCCCCTACCGGGACTACGTGATCGACGCGTTCAACCAGGACGAGCCCTTCGACCAGTTCACCCGCGAGCAGCTGGCCGGCGACCTGCTGCCGCACCCGACCGAGCGGCAGCTGATCGCCACCGGCTTCAACCGCCTCAACATGGTGACCCGCGAGGGCGGGGCCCAGCCCAAGGAGTACCTCGCCCGCTACGCCGCCGACCGCGTGCGCACCGTCGCCACCACCTGGCTCGGCTCGACCATGGCCTGCTGCGAGTGCCACGACCACAAGTACGACCCCTTCAAGGCGCGCGACTTCTACTCGCTGGCCGCGTACTTTGCGGATGTGAAGCAGTGGGGCGTGTACGAGAACTACACCTACACGCCGGTGCCCGAGCTGGAGGGCGACAACAACGACTCCCCGTTCCGCCCCGAGCTCGAGGTGGCCAGCCCCTACCTGAAGGCGCGGGCGGCGCGGCTGGAGCGCCGGTGCGCCGAGCGGGTGATCGCGCTGGGCCAGGCGCTCGCCGCCGACCCGGCGGCGCTGGCGGCGGCGCAGGCCTGGGCCCGGTCGGTGGCGGCGGTGGTCCGGGCCGATCCCCAGGGCTGGACCGTGCTGGAGCCGGAGCGGGCGGAGCAGCGGATGGCGGATGCGACCGCCACCATCCTGCCGGACCGCAGCACCCGGCTCTATGTCCCGGAAACGAAGATCAACCGCGCCGGCGACGCCGCGACGCTCACGCTGAAGCCGGCTGCCGGCCCGCTGGCGCGGGTGCGGCTGGAGGTCCTCCCCGACCAGGCCTATGGCGGCAAGGTCAACTGCGTGGGCAAGGACACCTTCACCCTCAACCTCGAGATGTGGGTCGTGCGCGCGGGCACCCAGGAGAAGACCCAGCTGCATTTCCAGGACGCCTACTGCGACCATCCCACCCGCAGCTACGTCAACGGGCGGCTCCAGACCACCCTGGTCGCCGGCTGGACCTCCGCCCCGGAATATGCGCGCGAGCGCCAGACCACGGTCTACGTGCTCGACGAGCCCTTCGTGCTCAACCCCGGCGACCGCCTGGTGGCCACGGTGACCACCGAGGGGGCGGGCCGGGTGCGGCTGGCGTTCTCGCCGCTCGGCCACCGGCTGCCGGGCCTGCCGCCCTGGGCGGAGGCGGACGCGGCCCTGCTCGCGGCCGAGCCCTCCCCGGCGCAGCGGGCGGTGATCGCCCAGGAATACTTTGCCGGCACCCAGGCCGGGCACCGGTACGACTTCACCGCGTCGCTGGAGGACGTGCGCGAGATCGCGGAGTGCCGCGGGGGGCGGACCACCACTACCATCACGGCGGCCACGACCCCGCTGGTGACCCGCATCCTGCCGCGCGGCAACTGGCAGGACGAGTCCGGCCCGGTGGTCCAGCCGATGCCGCCGGCCTTCCTGCTTCCGGCGACCTACCGCAGCTCCGAGGGCCCGCGCCAGACCCGGCTCGATCTCGCCAACTGGCTCGTCTCCCGCGACAACCCCCTCACCGCCCGGGCCTTCATGAACCGGCTGTGGAAGCAGTACTTCGGCGCCGGGCTCTCCGGGGTGGTGGACGACCTGGGCTCGCAGGGCGAGTTCCCCAGCCACCCCGAGCTGCTCGACTGGCTGGCGGTGGAGTTCATGGACCGGGGCTGGGACGTGAAGGCGATGGTGCGCGAGCTCGTCCTTTCCGCCACCTACCGCCAGAGCTCGGCCAACCGGCCGGACCTGCTCGAGGTCGACCCGAACAACCGCCTGCTGGCGCGCCAGACGCCGCGCCGGCTCGAGGCGGAGTTCGTGCGCGACAACGCCCTGGCCGCCGCCGGCCTCATCAACCTGGATCTCGGCGGCCCCAGCGTCTACCCCTACCAGCCGGCCGGCTACTACGCCTCGCTGCAGTTCCCCGACCGCGACTACCTGCCCGACACCGACGAGCGCCAGTATCGCCGCGGCCTGTACATGCATTGGCAGCGGACGTTCCTGCACCCCATGCTGGCCAACTTCGACGCCCCGTCGCGGGAGGAGTGCACCGCCGCCCGCATCATCTCCAGCACGCCGCAGCAGGCCCTGACGCTGCTGAACGATCCCACCTTCGTGGAGGCGGCGCGGGGGCTGGCGGAGGCGGCCCTGGCGGGCCGGGCCGCCGATGACTTCGCCGGCGGGCTGGACGAAGCCTACCGCCGCCTCCTGGCCCGGCCGCCGGAGGCCCGCGAGGCGGCGTCGCTGCAGGCGTTCTACCGGACGCAGCTCGACTACTACCGGCAGCAGCCGGGCGAGGCCGACAAGCTCCTCCTGGTCGGCAACCACCGGCCGCCGCCCGGGCTGGATCCGGTCCGCCTCGCCGCCTGGACGTCGGTCGCCCGGGTGCTCCTCAACCTCAACGAGACCATCGTCCGCTACTGACATGAACCCGCCCTTTGATCCCCTTCTCCTCGAGCGGCAACAGCGGGACTGGTCGCGCCGGACCTTCCTCGGCAAGTCGGCCCAGGCCCTGGGCGCCCTGGCGCTCGGCGCGCTGATCAACCCGCGGCTGCTTGCGGCCGGGACGGCCGCCGCGCCGGCCCCGTGGCGCGGGGTCGTGTCCTCCCCCCAGTTCCCGCCCCGGGCCAAGCGGGTGATCCACCTCTACATGGCGGGCGGGCCGTCCCACCTCGACCTCTTCGACTACAAGCCGGAGCTGAACCGCATCCACGGCCAGCCCTTCCCCGCGTCGTTCACCGCCGGCCAGCAGCTGGCCCAGCTGCAGGGCGCCCGGCTGATCGCCCGCGGCTCCTCCTTCCGCTTCAGCCGCTGCGGCCTGTCCGGCCAGATGATCTCCGACCTGCTGCCCTACACCCAGCAGATCGCCGACGACATCTGCATCGTGCGCTCGCTGCACACCGAGCAGATCAACCACGACCCGGCGCACGCGTTCATGAACGCCGGCTCCCAGATCAAGGGCCGGCCGAGCATGGGCTCCTGGCTGCTCTACGGCCTCGGGGCGGAGACCGAGAACCTGCCGGGCTTCGTGGTGCTCATGTCCCACGGACCCTCCGGCGGCGAGCAGCCGGTGTCGGCCCGGCAGTGGTCGGCCGGCTTCCTGCCCAGCCGCTTCCAGGGGGTGCAGTTCCAGAGCAAGGGCCAGCCGGTGCACTACGTGGGCAACCCCGACGGGGTCTGCCAGAGCACCCAGCGCCAGGTGATCGACGAGATCGCGCGGCTGAACGGCTACCACGAGGAGGAGACCCATGACCCCGAGGTGCAGACCCGCCTCGCCCAGTACGAGCTGGCCTTCAAGATGCAGAGCAGCGTGCCGGAGCTGACCGACCTCAGCCGGGAGCCGGCGTCGATCCGGGAGCTCTACGGGGTGAAGGAGCTCGGCGACGGGTCCTTCGCCGCCAACTGCCTGACCGCGCGCCGCCTGGCGGAGCGCGGGGTCCGCTTCATCCAGGTCTACCACCGCGGCTGGGACCAGCACGGCAACCTCGACACCGACATCCAGGAGGTCTGCCGGCGGGTCGACCAGGCCAGCGCGGCCCTGGTGCAGGACTTGAAGCAGCGCGGCCTGCTCGACGACACCCTGGTGCTCTGGGGGGGCGAGTTCGGCCGCACCCCGATGGGGCAGGGCAGCGGGCGCGACCACCACATCAACGCCTTCTCCGCCTGGATGGCCGGCGGCGGAATCCGGCCCGGCCTCAGCTGGGGGTCCACCGACGAGATGGGCTACCGCTACGTCGACGACGCCCAGCAGATGCACGTGCACGACCTCCACGCCACCATGCTGGCCGCCTTCGGCCTCGACCACGAGAAGCTGGTCTACCGCTTCCAGGGGCGCGATTTCCGGCTGACCGACGTGCACGGCAAGGTGGCCTGGGGGCTCTTCTCCTAGCGCCGGCGCGCCGTGCACGACCTCGCGCCATTCCTCGGGCACTTCCATCCCGTCTGGGTCCACCTGCCGATCGGGATCTTCCTGCTGCTGGCGCTGCTGGAGGCGAGCACGCTGCTGTCGCGGGCGCGGGGGCTGCGCGGGCTCCCGGCGGTGCCGGCCGCGCTCCGCACCCTCATCCTCTCGGCCGGCGCCGCCGCTGCGGCGGTGGCCGCGCTCCTCGGCTGGCTGCTGGCCCGGGGCGGGGAGTATGACCCGGCGCTCCTGCACCGCCACCAGCTGCTGGGCTTCGGGGCGGCCGCCGGGGCCCTGCTCCTCCTGGCGCTCCACCGCTGGCGCGCCCTCTACCTGCCCGCCCTCGCCGCCTACCTGGTGCTCCTCACGGTCACCGGGCACGCCGGCGGCACGATCACCCACGGGGGCGACTACCTGACCGCGCACATGCCGCCCGGCCTGGCCCGGCGGCTCGGCCTGGCGCCCCCGCCGCCCCCGGCCCAGGTGGCCTATGACCAGGCGGAGGTGTACGCGGACGTGATCCAGCCGGTCCTGAACGGCCGCTGCGTCAGCTGCCACGGCCCGGCCAAGGCCAACGGCGGCCTGCGGCTGGATTCCTGGGCGGAGCTGGCCAAGGGCGGCAAGCACGGGCCGCCGCTCAAGGACGGGGAGGGCGCCCCCAGCGACTTCGCCCGCCGCCTCGAGCTGCCGGAGGACGAAAAGGAGCACATGCCGCCCCGCGGCAAGCCGCAGCTGAGCCCGGAGGACCTCACCCTGCTCGAGTGGTGGGTGACGAACGGCTATCCGCACGACCAGAAGGTGACGGCCCTGAACCGGCCGGCCGAGGTCGAGGACCTGCTCGACCGGCGCCTGGCCGGCCACCCGCCGGTGCCGGTGCCGCCCCGGGCCGCCACCCTGGCGGAGGCCCAGGCCCTGGCCGCGGGCGCCGGCATCCTCATTCGCTCGATCTCGCCCGACGGCCCCTGGCTGGACGTCAATGCGGCCCCGGCCGGCGGAAGGTTCGGCGACCTCGACCTGGCGCGCCTGGCGCCGATCGCGCCGGCCATCGTCTGGCTGGACCTCGACGGCACCGCCGTGACCGCCGGCGGCCTGCCGGCGCTGAGGGCCATGATCCGGCTCGAGCGCCTGCACCTGGCGGGCCTCAAGGTCGGCGACGACGCCCTGGCCAACCTCTCCGACCTCCACCACCTGCGCTACCTGAACCTCAACGGGACCCTGGTCACGGACCAAGGGCTGGCGGCGCTGCAGCACCTGACCGAGCTGCGGGCGCTGTACGTCTGGCAGACCAAGGTGACCGCCGAAGGCGTGCAGGCCCTCGGCCGCCGGCTGGGCAACCCGCGGCGCCTCGCCCTCTGGCAGGCGCAGCGCGCGCAGCTCGACCGCCAGATCGAGGCCGACCGCTTCACGGGCGAGACCGGGGAGGCCCTCCGCCCCCCCGTCCCGGCGCCCGCCCACCCGTGACTTTCCCCCCATGACCCCCCTCACCCGCCGGTCCTTCCTCGGGCGCTGCGCGCTGGCCGCCGCCGCCGCGACGCTGCCCACCTTCTTCGTCCGCGCCGACGACAAGTCGGGCCGCAGGCCGCCGCTGGTCGGCGCCGGCCGCCACACCTACGAGTGCGTCCACGACTGGCTGGTCCCGCCCGACGGCCTGGTCTGGGGCGACACCCACGGGCTGGCGCAGGACGCCAGCG
>Ga0116229_10013758_pt1 | contig 11370 bp, 9 predicted proteins | sample S1TSphgellanicum_3_FD_87313 | JGI IMG/M metagenome (GOLD analysis project Ga0116229, IMG submission 87313) | Host-associated microbial communities from peat moss isolated from Minnesota, USA - S1T2_Fc - Sphagnum magellanicum MG | ecosystem: Host-associated > Plants > Peat moss > Unclassified... | reverse complement strand
TTCGCCTTGGTGTATTGGTCCCAGCGCGCGAGCGATTCGACGTCCATCGGCGAAAGCTTCCACTGTTTCAGCGGATCGCGCGCCCGGCCCATGAACCGGCGCAACTGCTCCTCGCGGCTGACCGAGAACCAGAACTTGAAGAAATATTTCCCGCTGCGCACCAGCATGCGCTCGAACTCCGGCGTCTGGCGCATAAACTCGAGGTAATCGTGCGGCGAGCAAAAGCCCATCACGTGCTCCACGCCCGCGCGGTTGTACCAGGAGCGGTCGAAGAAAACGATCTCACCCGCCGTGGGCAATTGCTCAATGTAGCGTTGGAAATACCACTGGCCCTTTTCGTGGTCGGACGGTTTGGTCAGCGCGATGACGGGCGCGCCGCGGGGATTGAGGAATTCGGTGAAGCGCTTAATCGTCCCGCCCTTGCCGGCGGCGTCACGGCCCTCGAAAAGCATGACCACTTTCGCCCCGGTCTTCTGCACCCAGGCCTGCATCTTGACGAGCTCGATCTGGAGCATCTTCGCCTCCTTCTCGTACTCCTTGTTCTTGATGCATTTTTCGTACGGGTAAGTCGAACAGATGATCTGCCGCTTGCTGGTGACGGCGTTGACCTTGTCGATGATCTCCTTCGGCACCGATTCCGCGATCCGCTGATCGATCAGCTTGATCATGGGAAAGGAATCGGACAGGCGATGGTCGATCGCGCCATTGGTGGCCGCGACCTTCTTTTCCTTCACCTTGATCTTTTCGGGTTTGACGGGAGCGGCGAGCTTTTCCTTTTCCTTGAGGCGGGGCATGGCGGCAATCCTTCTTTAAAGTGGCTTGAGGCGATAAAATCGGAAGCTAATTCCGTGCCGTGACGAAGCGGTGACGAATAGGTGTCGCAAGTATAAGTCCTTTTGCGCTGCGCGACCGATTAAAGCGGGCTCCGCTTACGTGACAGGTTGGCTTAAATTTCGTACCGTCCAGCCATGGCCAAAACGTTGAAGGACCTTACCGCGCGGGAAGTGCTCGCCCTGGCCATCCAGGCCGAGGAGGAGGACGGTCGAATCTACGCCGACCTGGCCGAACGCATCGGCACCGATTATCCCGACACGGCGAAGTCACTGAAGGCGATGCATGACGAGGAGGACGGTCACCGGCACCGGCTGATCGAGCTCTACCGGCAGAAATTCGGCGAGCACATTCCGCTCATTCGGCGGCAGGATGTCCAAGGCTTCTATACGCGCAAGCCGCTCTGGCTGACCGCGAACCTGACCGTGCCGATGATCCGCGCCGAGATCGAGACGATGGAGGACGAGGCGCGCAAATTTTACCAGCTCGCGATCGCGCAGACGACCGATGCGGCGGTGCGGCAGCTGCTCGGCGACCTTGCGGCGGAAGAGAGCAAGCACTACGACCTGGCCGAGGAGATGGACGAGCAGCAGCGGGCATCGGGCGCGCGAGATAAGGAGGACGACTCGAGCAGGCGCAAATTCGTACTGCAGATTGTGCAGCCGGGGCTGGCCGGGTTGATGGATGGCTCCGTCTCCACGCTGGCGCCGGTCTTCGCGGCGGCGTTTGCGACGAAGGATAGTTGGGATGCCTTTCTCGTCGGCATGGCGGCCTCGCTGGGCGCGGGCATTAGCATGGGTTTCGCGGAGGCGATGTCGGACGACGGCGTGCTCAGCGGGCGCGGCAAGCCCCTCGCACGCGGCATCGTTTGCGGCGCCATGACCACGGCGGGCGGCATCGGCCACACGCTTCCGTTCCTGATCAAGAGCTTCAATATCGCCATGACCATCGCGGTCGTCATCGTCGCGATCGAGCTCGCCGTCATCGCGTGGATTCGGCATCGGTATATGGATACGCCGCTCCTGAGCGCCGCGTTCCAGGTCATCGTCGGCGGTGTCCTCGTGTTTATCGTGGGGATATTGATTGGGTCGGCATGAAATAACGGGCAATATGAGAAAGAATATTTACGCCTTCATAGTGCTAGTTTCGACGTCCGTCGTATTGCGAGCCGATTCCTCTGTGCCGCAGGTTATTCAAGATTCAACGACTAAAGTTACATACTACCTTGAGGCTGACAAACGCCACGTCTCTGGTGTCGCGAGGTTGTGCCCGTATCGAAAAAGGACCGATGGTCTATATTGAGTATCGGGTATTGGGCTCCGGGAAATTTCTATCCCGTACCAGGCCTCAAAGATGAATGCGTGGATGTATCGCTTTTCGTCGGCGGGCAAACCATGGCACAATCGACAAGAAAACTGGCAAATTAAGGCTGGACCCGGTTGTGCAATAAACGGAATGTCCTTCGTTCCCGAGTTGTACGTGGGAACGCGCTTGCTAAACCACCCCTTAACACTCATTCGGGAGCACCTCGGAAACCCCAACGGGGGGAGCTAACTATAGCCCAGGGCAACGCCCTGGGTTGGTTTGCACAGGAGAAAGAGCCCGGAAAGGGCGTTCTAAACGCGCAACCATTTGGGTCGCCCTTTCCGGGCTCGCAAACCACCCACACTTTTTCCCCGGGCGTTGCCCTGGGCTGGCTTGGGTCGCCCCGTTGGGGCTAAGGATATTCCGATCACAAATTCTGAGAGTCGCGTGAACAGGCCTTAGTGTATCGTCCAATAAATAACTAACATATATATGGCTAGAATTCGCGTGATCTTGCCCTTGCAATTTCGATGATTGGCTAGATATAACGTATGCTAGGTCCTTCGACTCCGTTTCGTCCCGCCGGCGGGACGAAACTCCGCTCAGGATAACGGAGTTTTTGGGGCAACCCTGACTTTCGCAGAGATCTCCAGAGGGGACGCTTGAACGTCGCGTTACAAAGACGGTCTCCCCTTCAACTCTGATCCGTCAAACCGCTGAGATGCTGGCTGGCGTCCCAGTAGCCGAGCAAGAGCGCGGCGATGAGGCCGAGGTACATCAGCGCCATGCTCAATCGGTTGGAGATATGCGTGTCGTAGTAGGCCTCCATCTCGGGTGTGGGTTGGCCGAAGAGCGCCTGCTTGATCCGCGGAACCGCCGCAATCAGCACGATGATGATGATCACGATCGAATTCCATTGGTGGAAATAAACGACCGAAAGGCCGAGCAGCACCAGCCCGATGATCCAAAACCAGGGTGAGACAGCCGCGCAAATCCGGCCCCCGTCGAGCGGCGGGACGGGAATCATGTTGAACAAATTGATCAGGAAACTGGTCGCGGCGACCGCCATGACCCAGGGCAGTTCGAGCTGCAAGGCGAGATACCAGCAGACCCACGATCCCAGACAACCGGCGAGAGGTCCGCCGTAGCCGATGAGCGCTTCGGTCCAGGCATCGCGCGGATTTTGTTTCAAGAAAATCGCGGCCCCGACGAAGGGAATGAAGAGCGGGGCGCTGACCGGCATCCCCAGCCACTTGGCCGCCGCCACATGCCCCATCTCGTGCACAAAAATGAGAAAGACGAACCCGGCGGCGAACTTCCAGCCGAAAAGCAAGGCATAGACCCAAATCATGAACAGCATCGACAGGCCGGTCTTGAGCGCGCCGAAAATCAGCAACTTAAATTTTACGACGGCAACGAAGCCGGCCGCGATCCAAGCCCCGATATTCTGGAAAAAGGACTTTTGAGGACGCGGCGGCCCGGGCGGCAGTGCTTCGAATTTCGGTTCCATGGCGCGGCAGTATGGAAGAGGCAACACGTGTTGGCGAGCGCCCGTTTTAATTCACGCCGATTAAGCTAAAGGAACTCCTTTTTTGCACGATAACCCTAAAGATGTTTACAGTCATTCGCTTCGGGGGCATTTTAACGGAAGGCAGGTCGGCGGCCGCGTTCGGGCGCGCGGGGCGACCGAGAGACCCATCTATTGATTTCCACCAGCTATGAGTCGCGCAGGAAAATTCATCCCAGGGGGCGGCGGCAAGCCGCCGGTCAAGACCGGAGCCAGCGCGCCCATTCGCGCCCCGGAACCAGGCGAGCCGGCGGCCCCGAAACGACCGTTCGGCAAAGGAAGCCTGGTCAAGCCGGTGGCCAAGAATCAGCGCCTGCCGATCGTGGTCATGAGCGCCGCCTGCTGCCTGCTAATCTCGATCGCCGCGGGTTACTATTTGGCCTACCTTCCGGCCATCCGGGAACGCGATGCCGCCAAGCAGGTCAACCTCACCTTGCAAAAGCAGCTCATCGACGAACAAGCCGCGGAGGCCAAGGCCAAAGCCGATGCGCTGAAGGTCGTGCAGGCCGCCCGCGGTTCGCTTTCGGTGAATAGTAATCCTCCGGGCGCGCAAGTCACGATCGGCGATTTCCGCAAGGTGACCCCGGCCAATTTCGCCGATATCATTCCCGGCACCTGCTCGATCTTGATTCAGATGGAGGGTTACGAGGACTACAAGCAGACCGTCACCGTCACCGCCGATACGCCGATGGATTTGGGCACGATCAATCTGGTGCAGCAGACCGGCAATCTGGCGCTCACCAGTCCGCAGAGCGACGTGACCTACAAGCTGATCGGTCCGAACGGTTATTCCCACGACGGGCAGATTCCCGACAAGATCCAGGATTTGCCGATTGGCGACTATCTGGTGACGGCGGCGCAGCGGGATTGGCAATTGCCGGCCGTGCCCGTCTCGATTCGCGACCACGACAATGTGCAGAAGGACATCAAATTCCCCTATGGAAACCTGATCATCAGCAGCACGCCCTCCGGCGCCACGGTGCGGAGTGAAAACACCGTCCTCGGGCAAACTCCGCTCACGCTCAGCCAAGTTCGGCCCAAGGACTTCCATCTCTCCGTCGATCTGCCGCCCTATACCTTGCAGCGGATCGAGGTCACCGTGCCCAATTTTGGCAACGTGAGCAAACAGGTGACGCTTCATCAGGACAAGGATTTCATCGCGGCGTGCGGCATGCCGATGGTTTGGATTTCGGACGGTGGATTCTGGGCCGGCAAATATCTCGTGCGCCAGGCCGATCTCGAAACGGTGGGCGCGAGCGACCCAAGCACCTTCCGGCGCCCGAATCGGCCCGTGGAAACGATCTCGTGGGAGGCCGCGATGGCCTTTTGCGACCAACTCAACTCGTACGAGAAAAAGGCGGGCAAGCTCCCGGCCGGCTACCACTACACCCTGCCGAAGGAATCGCAGTGGGAAGCATTCTCGGCCGATGCGAACATTGACCTGGCCGCGACCTCGCGGATCACCACGCTGTCGGCGACGCAGGACGTCGGCTTTTCCGAGCCGAACAAGTACGGCGTCTACGACAGCATCGGCAACGTCTGGGAATGGTGCCTGGATATTGACAGCGCCGGCTATCACAGCCTGCGCGGCGGTTGCTGGCTCAGCTCCACGGCCGACTTCGCCAACGCCGAAACGCGCCAGACCGCCAGCCCGAAATACACCGACCGCTTCACCGGCTTTCGCGTGGTCCTCGTCCCGGATTGATCCGCCCCCCTGCCCGCGAAGCGAGCCTCCGGCAGGGCGCATCCCGAGAGGCAGAAACGAAGCGTGGGCAGGCTCTTCACGACGTTTCAAATCCAAGCCGGGCATGCACGAACATTTATCGCATTTCCTCGCCCGAACGGGACATTGGGGCTACCTCGTTGTCTTCATCGGCGTGACGCTGGAATCCGCGGCGATTTTCTTTTTGCCGGCGGAAAGCCTCGTCGTCATCGGCGGTTTCTTGGCGGCGCGGGGAACGTTCGAACTGGGTGAATTCATCGTCGTGGTTTTGACCGCGGCCATTCTCGGCCCCTCGCTCGGTTTCAATCTCGGCCGGATCTTCGGGCGCGCGAGGCTGCTCCATTACGGGCGATGGGTGGGCCTGAACGAAAAGTACTTCAAGCGCGTCGACGCCTTTTTCGCGCGGTACGGCGGCCCGGCGGTCTTTCTCGGCCGCTTCACTTCGATCATGCGCCCCTTCATTTCCCTGGCGGCTGGTTTCACCGACATGCCATTCCGTCGCTTCTTTTGCTTCAACGTGGCGGGGGCGATTCTCTGGTCGGTCGGTTTCACGCTGCTCGGTTATTTCGTGGGCGAGAACTGGCGCACCGTCGAGCGCCTGGTGGGGCGCACCTCCATCATCGTCATTCTAATCCTGATCGTCATCGGCGGCGTGGTCTTGATCCGCCGCGAAAAATAAGCGGGAGAACAATCCCTGCGCCGGTGAATGACTGCTTCATTGGCGAGCCCGAGAATTTCGCAAGCGCCGCATTTCAAGCGGAATGGAGTGGTCTTGCCGAGGCCCGGAGCGCCGGAACGACATTAGCCGATGGCGCCAACCACCGGTTTACGCGATAGGGAAAAGACCGCCCTGGACGGGTGCCGGAACATGGTCCCCTCGCCGCGCGTCGCCCTTCCACCGGCCCTCCGGGTCAGCAAACGGGGACTGCCACGGGAAACATGGACCATCCCAGAGTTGTCTTGAAGGAAAGGTCGTGCACGGCCACCCGCGCTTACTTCGCGGCAAGCTCAAGACCGGCTCCGAGTTCCTTGAGCCGTTTGGCGAGGTGCTTCTCCAGGTCGACCAGCGCGGCGCTAAAGCCCTCGATGCCCTCGGTCAACTTCTCATGCGCCATGCGATCGGCTTGATGCATCTTGTCAAAGACCTCGCGGTTCATGACAATCCGTTCAATCGGCAAGTCTTTGGCCAGCGTTGGATTGAGCTTCCGGGGCAGTTCTCCCTGCGTCGAATCGAGCTCTTCCAACAGCTTCGGAGAGATCGTGAGCAAGTCGCAACCGGCCAGCTCGACGATTTCCGAGATGTTCCGGAAACTCGCGCCCATGACGACCGTCGAGTAACCAAACTTCTTGAAGTAGTTGTAAATGGCGGTGACGGATATGACGCCCGGATCTTCCGCGCCGTGATAATCGCCCTTCGTGTTCTTCTTGTACCAGTCCAAAATGCGACCAACAAACGGCGAGATCAAAGTCACCTTTGCCTCCGCGCAAGCGATGGCCTGGTGCAAACCGAAGACCAAGGTGAGATTGCAGTGGATGCCTTCCTGCTCCAACTTTTTCGCCGCTTCGATGCCTTCCCAAGTCGCGGCAATTTTGACCAGCACGCGTTCGCGCGAAATGCCGAGCTTGTCGTACTGATCGATGATGTTGCGCGCCTGCTTTAGGGTCGCTTCCGTGTCAAACGAAAGCCGGGCATCAACTTCGGTGGAAACGCGTCCGGGAATCTCGGCCAGGATTTTCTGGCCGAAGGCGACCGCCAGGCGTTGAAAGGCCAGATTGGCTACATCCTGATCGGATGCTTTCGCTCCCAAGTCACTTTTGGCCTGATGCAAAACGTCATCGACCAAGTGCCCGTATTGCGGAAGTTGGGCCGCTGCGGTAATCAAGGAAGGGTTGGTCGTACTGTCTTGCGGCTTGAACCGGAGGATGGCCTCGAAATCGCCGGTGTCGGCCACCACTTTAGTCATGCTGCGAAGTCCCTCAAGTAATGTCTGTGCCATATAAAATCTCCTGGTTTGTTGGGTTCCCGTTAGAGCGCTTACTCTACCTAAAAAAACTGCATGGCGCAATGCAATCTTTGTCCTTGGTTAGCCATTTAGCGAGGCCCTTGACGCAAAAACCCCTCTGGCAGCAACTTGAACAGCCCGCTCGGCGGAACAAGAGGGAGGTGGGCGCCACCCCGGCTTTTGAAAAGCAGCGCGGCCGGCCGATCCTGTTACTTGACCATGGCCCGAATATCGTCGATCACATGATGCGGATCGGTGTATTGGCCGGATCGAAACGTGTCGGACAAAACCTGCCCGTCACCATCGACCAACACCAGACAGGGAATGCCCTCGCCGCAATATTTCCTCGCTTCCAGCTCCGGGTTGTCGATGTCCGCGTACCAGACGGCCGGCCATGGCATGGAATCGCTCTTCATGTAATTGAGCATGTCGTCCTCGCTGTGGTCCTCGTTGACGAAGATGAGTTCAAAGTCGGGATGGCTTGGCTTGAAATCGCGATAGAAGCTGACCAAGTCCGGGGTAAACGCCCGGCAGGGCGGACACCACGACGCCGAGTAATAAAAGGCCCAGTATTTCACCCCCACCAACGTGGACGGACCAAGGGCGCGCGGGGTGCCGTCGTCGAGGACCATGAGGCTGTTCTGGAACTTCGCCGCGATGCCCGAAAGCGGCGCCTGAGTGGCGGGAGAAACGGGCGCCGGCTCTTTCCTCACGCTGGGAAAAAAGAGGTCTCGCGCCGCCAGCGCAACGTCCGAGACTTCACCGAGGGTTTGAATCGAGGCGTAGGTCCCGGCCAACACGGCCAGACCCAGGACGACGAGGAGGGTGATGCGCAACATGGTCGATAAATGGAAAGCTGGGTCGATCCGGATACTGCCTACCCAAGCCATCGGCACGGCCGCTGACGACATTAGAGCGGTTTGGGAAACTCTGTCGCCGCGCCCGCGAGTTCGTGGAACCGCTGCCGGGAAGCATCCACCGCCTCACGGCGGCAACGAGGGGAAACGGTCTCCAAGTGATGCGGGCATGGCCCCGATGATTTTCGCTTCTTCGAGACTCACTTCTTGGGATAACCTGAGTCGGTGAGCCAACCGCCTAAACTCCGCTGATGAAGATCATCGATGGATGCCGTTCGCATTGAGATTCCGCGATGCTCTACACCGATACCTCTTTCCTCTATCTCTTCGGGTTGCTGGTGGGGGTGACGTACCTGCTCCGGCCCTGGCCCGCGGTGAAAGAATGGCTGCTCATCGCGTTCAGCCTTTTCGTGATTGCATCGTGGGGTTACTTCGATCTCGGCCTCTTCCTGGCGGTGCTGGCCGTGAATTTTGCCGCGGTCCGTATCATGACCGCAAGCCAGGAACCTGTTTCCCGCCGCGTTCTGGCCGGGGCGATCGTTTTGAACGTGGCGACGCTGACCGTCTTCAAATATGCGAACTTCCTGGGCGGCAACCTGAGCGCGGTCACCGGCATCAAGGTTCCAACCTTCCCGCTGGGCATCCCATTGGCGATCTCGTTTTATATTTTTCACCTCATCAGCTATCTGGTCGACCTGCAGGCCAGGCGCGTGAAGGAGGCGACACTGCGCGAGTACCTTTTCTACCTGAGCTTCTTTCCGCACGTCATCGCCGGGCCAATCGTGCGCGCCTGGCAACTCGTTCCGCAGATTGGCCGGCAGCGGCGCGTTCGCACCGACGCGATGATCGGGATTCATTATCTCGTCGTCGGCTTTTTTCTCAAGATGGTTTCGGCCAACAACATTGGCGTCAACATCGACCGGGCGTGGAACGGGACGCTGCCCTTCGAGCTATCGACCTCGGACCGGTGGCTGGTCGCGATCCTCTATTACTGCCAGATTTACGGTGATTTCGCCGGGTACAGTCTCATGGCGCTGGGGATGGCGCGGCTGCTGGGCTACCGGCTCCCGCCCAACTTTCGCAGCCCGATGCGGGCGGCCACCCTGCAGGATTTCTGGCGGCGCTGGCACATCACGTTATCGCGCTGGCTGCGGGACTACGTTTATTTTCCGCTGGGGGGAGGCCGCGTCCCCCGTTTCGTGTCCGCGCGAAACGTGCTCGTGACGATGTTGCTGGGCGGTCTCTGGCATGGCGCCGGGTGGGGATTCGTGATCTGGGGCGGCATGCAGGGCCTGGGCATTGTCATCGAGCGTTATCTCGGCTTTACCCACGCGCGGGGTCAGCCGGGCCGGGCGCTGCCCTGGTGGCTGGCCGTTCAGCTCTGGGTGACGCTGGCCTGGGTTTTCTTTCGCGCGCCGACACTGGGCGCCGCCGCGAACTTTGCCTGGAAGATGATCCCCTTCGTCTCGCCGGGCAGCTTGCTGCCGCACTTGAAACTCGTCGCCGTGCTGGCGTTTGCCCTTCCGGTCGTCGCGCACAACTTTTTCCCCTGCCTGCTCAACAAGATCAGCCGATCCGCGCTGATGGTGGTCTTGGGCGCTTTGACGGGGCTGCTGTTCGTGCTTAATATCATCATCTTTTCGCCGGAAGCGGTTTTCATCTATTTCCGCTTTTAGTTATGAAAAGATCCCTTCGCCAATTTTGGACCGCGTTCGCGGGAACGCTGGCCGTCGCCGTTTTGGTGCTCCATTTTAGCTGGGCGCAGACGTACCGGCAGCTCCCGCTCCGCCCTCCCCTCTGGCTCGGCGGAGCGTCGTTCCTCTCGGATTATGGGTCGCACGGCTCGACGGCGCATTACCTGTTTCGTTTCGGCTTATTTGGCATGAGGGACCGATTGCTTAAAAGCGATCTCTTGTTTTTGGGCAGCTCTCATGTCGAGTTTGGCGTATCCGCCGCGCGGCTGACGAGCGAACTCTCCCGTCGGAAGGGACGGCCGGTCCGGGCTTACAACCTCGGCTCCGGCTTCGGTGACGGCATCGGTTTTGCCCGGGAGGTTATCGCCGCCAATGACCTGAGGGATAAAACGGTCGTCCTCGATCTATTTTCGCCGATGGGCGAGGGCGATTCCGACTACGCCCGGGTGGTCGGCCGAAGCAACTCGCTCGGGGCTTATTTAAAAGTTTGGGACGCGTGGCTCAGGTACGGCGACGACTGGCTGCTCGATCCGGTGATGCCTGTCTTCAGCACGCGGACGGGAGCGAAATTGAGCGATTCAGTGGCGCGAACTCGTCTCCTGGGCGTGTGTACAACGCGAAGCTGGGAGAGCGGCGACGTTGATGAAATGTGGGCGCCGACGCTCGGGTTCGTCTTCAAGAATCCCGCGCCCGGCGTGGCCCAACCGATGGGCCACGACGATCCTTTTCACATCCAGGGTTATGGGACCTGGAACGTGTCGGCGGCCACCCTCGCCTTTTTCGCGGACAGGCGTCTTCGTCCCGCCTTTATGCTTTTGCCCTTTGCCGGCTACGAATACACGAGCGCGCCGGCCCAAGCGTCGCCATTAATGACCGTTCCCTCGGACGGGCTCACCTTCTATGATCAAGCGCACATGACGGAATCGGGCCGGGGACTGGCAACCCAGCGGATACTTGAAGGGATCGAGCGGGCCGGCTTGATCAAGTAGGCTCTTAAGTCACCTTACAATAACGTAACGCAAAAAGAGGGGTTTCGATGGTTGCTTTTCGGAGAAATGGGCGGACTTTTATTCATAACTCCAAAGCTTCCTATGAACGAAATATCTTATTACATTCCAGTAATTTCCGCGTTGCTTGTTCCGGGCGCCATCGTGCTGGTGACTGCGATTGCGGTCCACGAGTACAAAAGCATCCCGAGACACCGCCGGCGCAAGCATTAAATCCTTGCGCCCTCACCGCCGGCTCCGGGGCACGCGGTGAATCCCGTCGCACCGCAGGTCTGAGCAGGCTCACCACCGGTGGAGCAAGACTCCGTGCGACAGCCGCAGCCAACTGGCGTAGTTTGAATCCATGGAAATCAAGAGAATTGGCTCACAGCCATCAATCAAAG
>Ga0116229_10013757_pt1 | contig 11371 bp, 9 predicted proteins | sample S1TSphgellanicum_3_FD_87313 | JGI IMG/M metagenome (GOLD analysis project Ga0116229, IMG submission 87313) | Host-associated microbial communities from peat moss isolated from Minnesota, USA - S1T2_Fc - Sphagnum magellanicum MG | ecosystem: Host-associated > Plants > Peat moss > Unclassified... | reverse complement strand
TGGCGGCGGCCAAGGCCGAGCGCGAGCTGGCGTCCAGTGGCGAGGAGCGCGTCGGCTCCAACATCGGCAAGGGACAGATGAAGGCGGCCGACTACGTGCTGGTGCCGGACATCGCTAACCGCAATCGCGATGCGCAGGGCACCAATGTCGGCGGGGCGCTGGGCGGGCTGCTGGGCCATGGCATCGGTGCGGTGGTCGGCGGCGTCAGCCTCAAGAGCAAGACCGCGGACGTGGTGCTGACGCTGACCGATGTGCGCTCGACCGAACAGCTGGCGCTCGAGCAGGGACATGCGAAGAAGACCGACCTGGGTTGGATGGGCGGCGGCCTGGGATTCTTTGGCGGCTTCGCCGCCGCGGGCGCCAGCAGCTACGCCAACACCGAGATCGGGCAGGTGGTGGCGATGGCTTACCTGGACGCCTACACCAAGCTGGTCAACGACGTGAAGTCCTCGGCGCCCGATGCCAAGGCCGACAACGTCCAGCAGGCGGTCACGATGGCCAAGCCCGGCAAGCTGTACACCAAGCCCAGCCTTACGTCCGACGTGGTGCGCGACCTGGACGTTGGCATGCAGCTTTATCCGACTGGTGACAAGCAGGGCGTGTGGTGGAAAGTGAACGACGAATTGGGCAACGAGGGCTGGGTGGTGTCGACCATGGTGCAGCTGGCCAAATAGGAATCGCCAGACAGGAGTTACGCAACCGGAGTCAATTGGCCGGCGCGCCCTGGTTCCTGAGCGCTTCGAGCCCGGAAAGGTTGATGCTGGCTACCGCGGCCTTCAGGTCGTCGATGCTGGCGGCGCTGCCGGTCACGTCGACGGAAAACCGGTCGCCGACGATGACTCCATACTCACCGGTGTTGCCGCGGCGATCCCACTTCTCGTGCACCAGCTGGCCGCCGCTCTTATAGGTCTTGTCGTAGCCGCTATCGGTTTCCTGGTCCTGTTCCACGCCTGCCCAGCCGGTGGCGAAGCCCACCAGGCCCTTGAGCGATCCGGTATCGGTGATCTCCAGGGTCAGGCGGCGCTGGCCGTCATCGGCGTAGGTGGCGGTGGCCTTGGAAATCTGCACACCCAGCGCGCCGCTGCGATCGACCGACAGCTGCGTGCGCTTCAGGCCCTGCAGCGAGTCGGGTACGAATGGCTTGATCTGCTCGGGTGGCAGCGATTCGACCTTGCCGCCGCTGCCCACCGCGACGCCGATCATCTGTCCGAGCGCGCTCGCCTGCGCAGCGGGATCGCCGGATTTCTGCGCCGCGTCGACCTGCTTGCCGGCCGCGTCCATCTTGTTGGACCAGGCCTGTAGCGCCGCGCCGGTGCTGCCGGCGGCGAATTCCCCGCCCTGGCGGGTGTAGCCGGGGGCCGGGTAGCCGGCGATGCCATGACCGAAGCCGGTACCCAGGCCGGTCACGGAGTAGACCACCAGCGCGAGTAGCCAGCCGACGATAATCGCCACGATGATGCTGACAGCGGTGTAGCCGACCGACTTTTCCGGCGGGCATTTCATCGTGAACGGCAGGCCCATGTTGAGCAGGTAGATGCTGTAGATGCCGCCGGCCAGCGCCGCGAGCAGTCCGAGCCCGGGAATGATGCCGAGGATCGACGCGACCCAGTACGGCGTATAGGCGTAGCCGACGGTCTTGAGCGCCTGCACGCGGTTCTTTTCGCCGCCAAAGGAGGGCGCCAGGGCTTCCACGATCAGCGCGACGACGAACACGCCCAGCAGCGCCAGCACGTAGCTGAGGACCGCGGTGCTCAAACCGCTGGCGAGCGGCACGCGAAACGAGCCGAGGAAGGGCACCGACACGCCGATCAGCGTGGACGACAGGAAATGCACGATCGGCGGGATTGCCGCCAGCACGGCGATGTAGCCTGCGTACAGGCCGCCAACGCTGTCGGGCTCAGCCGCCAGCAGCGGCCACTGTGTGCGCGGCGACAACAGCATCGATCTGGCGCGCGCAATGATCTTGTTGATGTCCACTGCAGATCTCCCTGGTCGAATTGATTCTTGTCGTCGTGGTCGGCCGGGAGAATCCTAGTCCGCGTCTGGGTGCGCCCGCAAATGGCGTCGCGAACTGCGGGCGATCCGCGGCTGTACCGCGGCCGAATCGCGGCCGAGGGTCGAAATTCGCCAACGCGGCACCCAGATGGCAAAGTAGCGTCCGGGCTGCGCAGCGGGCGGCTGATCGAAGACCAGGCGACGCGGACCACAGATCCGCACCTACCAGCTATTGAGCTGCCATTGCATTGGAGAACCGGACATGACGATAGTGGATCTGCGCGCCCTGGGCCGTGCGGCGATCGCGACAGCTGTGACCGTGGCGCTGGCCGCGCAGGCCGGCGAATCCTCACCAGCGCCGCCAGCTTCGGTGCCGGCGCCTTTTTCCTTCGATGCCGCTCCAGGCGGGTTGCCGAAGAACGTCGTGCCGCTCGACTACCACGTGAATATCGTGCCGGACGCCACCGCGCTGACCATCCGTGGCACCGAATCGGTGCGGTTGCAATTCCGCTCGCCCAGCGCAACCGTGGTGTTCAACACGCTCAACGAAACGCTGGGCGACGTGCGCCTGGACGGCAAACCGGTGGCGTCGGTGGACAGCGACGATGCGCGGCAGCTGACCACCGTCTCGCTGCCCGCGCCGGCCGCGATCGGCGAGCATACGCTGAGCTTCTCCTACCAGGGGAAGATCGAGCAGCAGCCGCACGGCCTGTTCGCCCAGCCGTACGCTGAGCCCGGCGGCGGCCAGGGACTGATGTTGACGACGCAGATGGAGGCTACCGATGCCCGGCGCATGCTGCCGTGCTGGGACGAGCCGGCTTTCCGCGCGCGCTTCGAGTTGACGGTGACGATTCCGGCCAAGTGGACCGCCCTGTCGAACATGCCGGTCGCCAGCCGCGTCGTGCACGGTGATACGGCGACGGTGACATTCCAGAGCTCGCCGAAGATGCCGTCGTACCTGGTGGAATTTACCGCCGGCGACCTGGCGTCGATAAAAGCCCGCAGCGGTGGCATCGATTTCGGTGTCTGGGCGGTGCGCGGCCAGGAGCAGAACGGCCGCTACGCGCTCGCCAACGCGCAGCAGATCCTGGCGGACTACAACGAGTATTTCGGCTACCGCTATCCGTTGCCCAAGCTCGACTCGATCGCGATTCCAGGCGGATTCAGCGGCGCGATGGAGAATTGGGGCGCCATCACCTACAACGACCAGCTGCTGCTGGTCTCGCCCTCCAGCACCATCGGCGGCCGCCAGCAGGTGTACAGCGTGCAGGCGCATGAGATGGCACACCAGTGGTTCGGGGACCTGGTGACCATGGGCTGGTGGGATGACATCTGGTTGAACGAGAGCTTCGCATCCTGGCGGGCGGCGAAGGAGACCGACCTGCGCAATCCGAGCTGGAAATGGTGGGAGAGCGAGGACGCAAGCAAGGAGACGGCGATGCGCGCCGATGCGCGTCTCGCCTCGCATGCGATCCAGCAGCACGTGACCGACGAACTGCACGTGGAAAACGCCTTCGATCCGGAGATCACCTATAACAAGGGCGAAGCCGTGCTGCGCATGTTCGAGGCCTACATGGGTGCGGACACGTTTCGCGATGGCATACGCGCGCACATGAAGGCGCACGCGTTTTCCAATGCAACCACCGCCGATCTGTGGAATGCGCTCGGCGCCGCCAGCCACAGCGACATCGGCTCGATTGCCGCCGACTGGACCACACAGGCCGGCTTTCCACTGGTCAGCGTGTCGGCCGCCTGCGATGCAGCCGGCGCGCGCAGCATCGTGCTGTCGCAACGGCGCTTCCTGTTGAGCGGCACCGATCCCCAGGGCACGACATGGCGCATACCGCTGCAGATACGATCGGGCGCCGTGGCGAGGCCGCAGTCGGTACTGTTCACCCAGGAGGGGCAGAAGGTATCCGCCGGCCGCTGCGATGAACCACTGAGCGTGAACGCCGATGCGATCGGCTTCTATCGCAGCCGCTACGATGGCGCCAGCTTCGCCACCATTGCCAGCCATTTCGACGCGCTGCCCGACGGCGATCGGATCGCGCTGCTGGACGACCAATGGGCGCTGGCCGAGTCCGGAAACGACACGCTGGCCAACTATCTGACCTTGGCATCGGCCATGGGCGACAGTGTGGATGCGCGCCAGTGGGAACAGATCGTCGAGGCGCTGGCCACGATCGAGTATGACGAGCGCGGCAGCAGCGGCTACAGCGCCTACACGGCCTTTGCCCGCTCGGTCATCAAGCCGTTATCGGACCGATTGGGCTGGGATGCGAAGCCCGATGAGACTCCCAATGTGCAGACGTTGCGCCGCACGCTGCTGTCGGACCTCGGCGCCTGGGGCGACCAGCAGGTCATCGCCGAGGCACGGCGGCGCTTCGACCGGTTCATCAAGGATCACGCCAGCCTCGGTCCGGATGACCAGGCGATGGTGCTTTCGATAGTGATGCGTGGCGCCGACGCGGACACCTTCGAACAGGTGCACGCGCTGGCGCAGCACGCCGGCGATGCCGCCGAACTGCAACGCTATTACGGCGCGCTGGACTATGTGCGCGACCCACAGCTCGGCGTGAAAGTGGCGCAGATTGCGCTGTCGTCCGAGCTGCCGCCGCAGGCGGCGCAGCAGCGCATCAGGTTGGTAATCGGTCTTGCCAGGAACCATCCGCAGCTCGCCTGGTCCACGTTCACCGAGAATGTGGATACGCTCATGGCGCCTTTCCCCAGCTTCGGGCCGCTTATCATTGCGCAGTACGTTCCGCTGGGCTTCTGGGACAGCCTGCCGCCCGATCAGCTGGAAAGCTGGGTGCGTGCGCATGTGCCGGCCGAGATGTCCACGAATGTCGACCGCGGCATGGAGAGCGTCCATTTCAAGCTGTCGGAGAAACAGGCACTGGTCGCCGAGGTGGATCGGTACCTGAAGGCGCCCCTCGCAGGCAAGCCAGCGCCAGACAAGGGCTGAAGGAAGCGATCGATGAAGCTGTATTACATGGCCGGCGCGTGCTCGCTGGCGTCACTGATTGCGCTGCAGGAATCCGGCGTTGCGTTCGAAACCGCCGCGCTCGACCGCAAGACGCGCCACACGTCGGACGGCCTCGATTACAAACAGGTCAATTCCAAGGGTTATGTGCCCGCGTTGCGGCTGGATGACGGCCAGGTGCTGACGGAGAATGTCGCGGTGCTGCTGTACATCGCGGACCGCAACCCCGCTGCCAGGCTGGCTCCGGCCGCAGGCACGCTCGAGCGCTATCGGCTGATCGAGTGGCTGGCGTTCATCAATTCCGAGATCCACAAGAACTACTCACCGCTGTTCAGTCCGAGCGCGTCCGCGGAGACCAAGGCCTTCGTGCATGCCAATCTCGCCAAGCGGCTGGACTGGCTGAACGCCGAGCTCGGCCCGGCGCTGCTGACCGGGGATAGGTTCACGGTCGCGGACGCTTACCTGTTCACCATTCTGGGCTGGTCCGGCCGGGTCGGGGTCGACCTGGCGAAATGGCCGAACCTGAAGCGCTATCACGCCGAGCTCGCCACACGGCCGTCGGTGCTGGCTGCCCTGAAACTGGAAGGCCTGTCGAAATAGCCACCTTTCCGGTTGCGCCCTGGCCGTTGCCACCCGGCCGGCCGCGCCGTTGACGTGCGCACTCGGAGTGAGCACAGTAACGGCCCCCTGCGCGAGTAACCGCCCCACTGTGGAGGAACCATCGATGCGTCGCTTTCCGGGAATTGTGCTGGCCGCCACCCTGACAGCTGCCACGCTCGCGGCTGGCACCCTGACGGCTGGCACCCTGCCAGCGGATGCTGCGGCTGCCGGGCTGCCGTACGATGAGCGCGCCGATGCGAACGCCGAGCTCGAGCGTGCGCTGGCCCGCGCGCGCACGGATCGGAATGACGTGCTGGTGGTGTTTGGCGCCAACTGGTGTCCCGACTGTCGCGAGCTCGACAAGGCCCTGAATGGTAGCAGCCACGCGCTGATTGCCGGGCATTTCGAGGTGGTCAAGGTCGATGTTGGCCGCTTCGACAAGAATCTCGAGCTGGCGAACCAGTACGGCAATCCCATCAAGATGGGCATTCCGGCGGTGGTGGTGCTGACGCCCGATAACCGCATTGTCTACTCGAGCAAGGGCGGCGAGCTGGCGAATGCGCGCAAGATGGGCGACACCGGCATCTACGATTTCCTGTCGAGCCATGTCGCCGCAGCGCACTGACGCGGCAGGCGCTGCAAGCGTCTACGACTTCAGCGTCACGACCATCGATGGCGGCGAGCAGACGCTGGCGGCCTATCGCGACCAGGTACTGCTGATCGTCAACGTCGCCAGCAAGTGCGGTTTCACGCCGCAGTACACCGGACTCGAGGCGCTGCATCGCAAGCTGCATGACCGCGGTTTCAGCGTGCTGGGCTTTCCGTGCAATCAGTTCGGTCAGCAGGAACCCGGCAACGAGCAGGAGATCAAGAGCTTCTGTTCCCTGACCTATGACGTGACGTTTCCATTGTTCGCCAAGATCGACGTCAATGGGCCGGGCACCCATCCCCTGTACCAGTATCTCAAGCAGCAACAGCCCGGGCTGCTGGGTAGCCAGGGCATCAAGTGGAATTTCACCAAGTTCCTGGTCGACCAGCACGGCCAGGTGCGCAAGCGCTACGGGTCCGTGGACAAGCCCGAATCGATCGAGCCTGAGATCGCAGCGCTGCTCGGCTCATGAAGGTCGGGTTCATCGGACTGGGTCAAATGGGCACGGCCATGGCGGCCAATCTGCTCAAGGCTGGCCACGAGATCACGGTCTACAATCGCTCGCCCGAAAAGGCGCAGGCGTTGTCGTCACTCGGGGCGCATGTGGCGACGCGCGTGTCCGATGCCTGCCGCGGCGAGGCCATCATCACGATGCTCGCCAACGATGAGGCCGTCCACAGCGTGGTGTTCGGCGACAGCGGGCTGCTTGCCAGCGTCGCTGCTGGTGCAGTGCACATCAGCATGAGTACCATCAGCGTGGCGCTTTCGGCGCGGCTCGCCAGCGCCCATGACAACGCCAGGCAGCGCTTCATCGCCGCGCCGGTTTTCGGGCGGCCGCAAGCCGCGGCTGCAGCGCAGCTGTTCATCGTAGCCGCCGGTACCAAGTCCGCGGTCGATGACTGCGCGGCGCTGTTCGACGTCATCGGCCAGAAGCTGTTCTATCTGGGTGTCGATCCGACTGCCGCCAACCTGGTCAAGCTCAGCGGCAATTTCCTGATCGCCTCGGTGATCGAGTCGCTGGGCGAGGCGATCGCGCTGATCGGCAAGGCCGGCATCGACACGCATGCCTACCTGGAGGTGCTGACGTCGACGCTGTTCAATGTGCCGCTTTATAAAATTTACGGCGGACTGATCGTCGATCGCCATTTCGAACCGGCAGGTTTCGCGGCGCCGCTGGGACTGAAGGATATACGCCTGACGCTGGCGGCGGCCGAGCAGTTGCAGGTGGCGATGCCGGTAGCCAGCCTGCTGCGCGACCGCTTCCTGACGCTGCTGGCGCGCGGCGGCGAGGCGCAGGACTGGTCGGCGATCGCGCGCCTGTCGGCCGCCGACGCGGGACTGTGATAGCCGACGCGGGACTGTAATGTCGTTTCGCGGCCGACAGGCGATGCATCCGACCCGCCTGGTCATTCGTATACATAAGCGAACTAACCCGGGGCAGAACGACTGCCCCGATTTCCGTCATCGGGAGGTACACGCTTATGCATCCGAATTCCTGGCGTCACTTGGCCGCGGGGGCCATCGCCTGCGCCGTGGCGGGCGCGGCTTTCGCGTCCAGCCATCGCGAAGCTCCGTTCATTACCACCCGCCCCAAGGTGGACGGTACCGACTTCTACATGTTCAACAGCTACGAGGCCGGGCGCACCGGCTATGTCACGCTGATCGCAAGCTACCAGCCGTTCGAGTTTCCCCAGGGCGGACCGAACTACTACACGATGGATCCGAGCGCACTGTACGAGATCATGATCGACAACAACGGCGATGGCGTCGAGAACCTCACCTTCCAGTTTCGCTTTACCACGGTCGACAGTGGCCTGGCAGTGACGGCGGGCACCAAGTCGATTCCGGTACCGCTGACCAACATCGGGCCTGTGACTGCCACCAACGCGGCCTCACAAAATGTTGCTGAAACCTACACGCTGACACTGGTCACGGGTGATCGCCGATCCGGAACGGCGCAGTCAGTCACTGATGCCGTTAGCGGCAGCACGGTATTCAGCAAGCCGCTCGACAACATCGGCGCCAAATCGATCCCTGATTACGCGGCCTATGCCGCCAGTTTTATTCACACCATCACCATTCCGGGCTGCAATAAGCCAGGAAAGGTGTTCGTCGGGCAGCGCCAGGACGGCTTCGTGGTCAACCTGGGCGAGACCTTCGACCTGGTGAACATCAAGTACCCGGTGGAGGAGCTGGCGCCGATGGGCGTCAATGCCCGGCAACTCGCGCCTAATTCGCTCGCCGGTTATAACGTCACCTCGCTGGCGCTGGAAGTGCCAGCCTCCTGCCTGACCGCCGGCGGCGACCCGGTCATCGGCGGCTGGACCACCGCGAGCGTGCGCCAGGCGAGCGTGATCAATCCGCAGCCCCAGAGCAGCAAGAGTGTCGCCAGTGTCGGCGCGGTCGCGACCAACCCGACTGGCGCTGCGGTGCAGGGCGGTGCCTGGAGCCAGGTGTCGCGGCTGGGTATGCCGCTGGTGAACGAGCTGGTGATCGGCCTGCCCGACAAGGATCTGTTCAATGCGTCGGCACCCAAGGGTGATGCGCAATTCGCCGACTACGTGACCAATCCGTCGCTGCCGGTGCTGCTGCAGGTGCTGTTCGGTGCCCAAGGCGTCAAGGCTCCCAACGTCTACCCGCGCACCGACCTGGAAGAGGCGTTCCTGACCGGTGTCACCGGCCTTAATCAGCCATCAAGAGTGACGGCTTCGGAAATGTTGCGCCTGAATACCAGCACCGCGGTCACGCCACTGGGATCGCAGAACGACCTGGGTGTGCTCGGCGGTGATCTGTCCGGCTTCCCCAATGGCCGGCGTCCGATCGACGATGTAGTGGACATCACGCTGCGGGTGGCGATGGGTGTGCTGCTGAAGCCGTACGATGGCAGTGGCGCGGATCCGGATCCGAACTCGGATGCGTCGCGCCAGCTGCTGTACACGGATGGTGCGGAGCCGGTGGCAGCCAACTACCTGGCGGCATTCCCGTACCTGAACACCCCGCTGGCTGGCTCTCCCACCAGCGCCAACGACTAGAGGAGCATCAGCATGCAACGCAAGATCATGGTGCTCGGTGCCGCCGCGCTCGCAGCGGGCGGGCTCTCGGCCTGCGGCGATCACGGCGGATCCGCATCCGCACCCACCCCGCCGATAACGCAGGAACTCACCACCGGCGATGTGCTGGCGTTGGCGCAGAAAACCTCGGAGACGAGCCAGCCGATCGCCGTCGACAACAACGCGCTGGTGCTCACCGACACCAGCGACACGACGGAACCGATCAGCGTCAACGCGATGTGAACGGCGACAGTGCACGCCGACTGGCGCCGACTCGCGCCGGGTGACGGCTGGCCGAGGGTGAAGACCGCGCTGCCTGGTGCGGTCTTCAGCCCTTGTGCATCGGTACGAATTCGATCGTGACGCCCGGGGCCACCGGGTGGCGCACCGGTACACCCGCCACGTAGCCAAACGCCTGGTACAGGCGCACGCCCGGCAGCGTTCCCATCAACTCAAAGCGCGTGAAGCCGTGTGCACGCGCCTCGGTTTCGCAGCGCTCGAGCAGTGCGCGGCCGATACCTCGGCGCGCGTGCCCGGGGTCGACGAAGAAGGCGCGAATCCTGGCGGCATCGGTGCGCGGATCGAGCTCGTCCGCATTGCGCTCGCTGTGGCTGTCGCCGCCGAACAGCGTACGGCGCCGGCTCCAGCCGCCGCAGCCGACCAGCAGGCCGTCGCTCCCGGCGACAAAACTCTCCGCGACAAAATAAGTGCCGTCGTCGATCAACTGGGTGTCGACGCCGAAGGCTCCCCGCAGTGCGCCCTCTATTTGTTCAGCACGGTAATCCGTTGCACTCAATTCGCGCGCGGAGCGCGCGATCAGCAGCCGCAGGGCGTCGCGATCGGCGTGAGTTGCAGGGCGCAGTGCGTAGGGCATTGCATTTTGCACTATAGCGACACTGGCGAATATTTTCCGCAGCGGCCAAAATGACTCGGCGCGATGCCCTACCTTGGTCGCGTCCCCACCGAAGGAGTTGCCCCTACATGCTGCCAGCGTTTACCCGTCGTCGATTCCTGAATCTGGTCGGCGCCGCGGGTGGCTCGGCCGCCGTCTACCAGATGGCGATGGGGCTGGGATTGGTCCCGACGGTGGCGCAGGCGCAGCGGCCGGACCTGGCACCGCTTGGCGCCGGGCAGCGGCGCACCGTGGTGGTCCTCGGTGCCGGCATCTCCGGACTGACATCGGCCTACGAACTCGGACGCAAGGGCTACCAGGTGATCGTGCTGGAAGCCTCGCATCGGGCCGGCGGCCGCAACCTGACACTGCGTCACGGCGATCTGATCGACGAGATCGGCACTGCGCGCCGCTGCGAGTTCGATCCGGATCCGGACCTGTACTTCAACGCCGGACCCGCCCGGATACCCGGCAACCATACCGCCTTGCTCGGCTATTGCCGCGAGCTCGGCGTGCCTCTCGAGCCGTTCATTAACGATAACCGCGAGGCCTGGATACACGATGAGTCGCTGTTTGGCGGCCGGCGGGTGCGCAATCGCGAATATATTACCGATACCCGCGGCTTCATCGCGGAACTGGCGGCGAAGTCGATCAAGCCGGAGGATCTCGAGGCGCCGCTGACCGCCGGCGACTACCAGCGGGTCCTCGCCTACCTGCGACAACTGGGGGACCTGGATACGAGCTTCAAGTACCGCGGTTCGCTGCGCGCCGGCGCGGCGGTGCACGATCCGTCCGCGCCGGTGGTGCTGAAGCAGCCGCTCGATATACACGAGCTGCTGCAGTCGAATTTCATGAACCTGATGAGCTTCGGCGAGATGGACGACCAGGCCGCCATGATGATGGAGCCGGTCGGCGGCATGGACCAGGTGCCGGCGGGCTTCATGCGCCAGGTCGGCCACAACGTGCGACTGCACGCGCAGGTCGAGGCGGTGCAACTCAAGGAGCGCGGCGTGCGCGTGGTCTATCATACCGGCGGCAGCCGCAGCGTCATCGACGCCGACTACTGTCTGAATTGCATCCCGATGCACCTGATGAGCGGCATCGAGCACAACTTTCCTGCCGACTACGCCGCGGGACTGGCGGCGATACCGCGGGGCCACCTGTTCAAGATCGGCTTCCAGATGAAGGAGCGATTCTGGGAG
>Ga0116229_10013756_pt1 | contig 11371 bp, 9 predicted proteins | sample S1TSphgellanicum_3_FD_87313 | JGI IMG/M metagenome (GOLD analysis project Ga0116229, IMG submission 87313) | Host-associated microbial communities from peat moss isolated from Minnesota, USA - S1T2_Fc - Sphagnum magellanicum MG | ecosystem: Host-associated > Plants > Peat moss > Unclassified... | reverse complement strand
CTGTCAGAAGTACTAATGACAATAGCCAAATCATTGAGGAGCCGTATGAAGCGAAAGTTTCACGTCCGGTTTTGTAGGCGAGGCAGGGTAGCGATATCCTGTCCTTAGCCAGCGCGTTGAAAGGCGCATGCACGGTTTAGGATGGAAGGGGTAGAGCAGTAATGCTCTCCTCGACCCTACCATCCTCTGTAAAATGTTACTAGGTGGAAAGAATCCCCGCACCGCGATAGTTGGGGAGTCGTCAAATTAAGTTTCCTAGATCCATCTTTAACCTGAGCTTACACATAATATACATATTATTACATAATATGTATATTATGACTAAATACTTCATCCATCGGCTACTGACCTTTATTCCCACACTTATTGCCATCAGTATCGTTGTGTTTACAATCCTAGCATTGGCACCGGGCGATCCAATGGGTGAGTTTGCACTCAACCCCTCGATTACAGCAGAAGTTCGAGAGAGTATCAGAAAGTCATTCGGGTTGGATCAACCAATACATCTTCGCTATATTAAGTGGTTTACTTCTTTTGTCAGGGGAGACATGGGCTACTCTTTTACCAGCCGCAGTCCGGTTCTCGGGTTGATTATCCAACGTCTACCAACAACATTATGGATCGTTGGTTCTGCCTACATTCTCGCTACACTGCTGGCTATTCCTTTGGGAGTGTTTTCTGCTCTCAAACGTAATTCAATTGTTGACACAATAGTGACAACTGTAGTGTTTTTCGGACTTTCTTTACCTACATTTTTTACTGGCTTGCTATTTATTATTATCTTCAGTGTCCAGTTAAAATGGCTACCTTTTATCTATAACAGCACTTTGCAAGTGACTGATTGGCAAAGTTTGATTGAGCAAATTAAACAGTCCATCATGCCCGTTTGTGTGCTGACACTTTTGCAGACGGCACTATTAATGCGCTTTATACGTTCAGAAGTCTTGGAAAAACTACATCAAGACTATGTACGTACTGCTTATGCTAAAGGATTGCCTGCGTTTGTCGTCATCTATCGTCACGTATTACGGAATGCATTAATTCCTGTGGTTACACTTGTAGCGTTAGATATCCCCACTATTTTCACGGGGGCTTTGGTCACTGAACAAGTTTTTCGTGTTCCTGGTATTGGTGCTTTATTGATTGAATCTATCAATCGCAACGATACACCAGTGGTCATATCTATTACTTTTATCTATGCAATTTTGATTGTTGTTTTTAATCTGGTTGCAGATGTTCTCTATGCTTTATTAGATCCTCGAGTCAAATACATAAATTAGTGTAAATATGGGCAGTGTATGTTCAAGCGATCGCTTAATCAAACTCCAGAAAAACCAAAAATTTCAGCTTCTCCGACAGTAGAGTCTATTGCTCTTGGGGAAGGAACACTAGGAGAAGAAGCATGGTACAAGTTTCGTCACAACCGTCAGGCACTGTTCGGTAGTATAGTCCTACTGATAATAGTCTTGAGCGTCCTGATTGGTCCATTCATATATTCTACTCCCATCAACAAAATTGACTTTACTCAATCCTCCCATCCTCCTACTTGGGAACATCCCTTTGGTACCAACGACTTAGGTCAGGATATATTAGCAAGATTGTTGTACGGTGGACGGATATCGATAGCAGTGGGAATTTTTTCCATGTCCGTTGCTATTTTGCTGGGCACATTTATTGGCGCAATTTCTGGCTTTTACGGTGGCTTGCTGGACATGATTTTGATGCGCTTCACCGATTTATGCCTTGCTTTACCGCGACTTCCGTTGTTGCTACTAGTCATTTTTTTATTTCGTGACTCGATGAAAGCGATCGTGGGTCAAGAGCTAGGTCTATTTCTATTGATAGTCCTCATCATTGGCGGACTCAACTGGATGACCGTGGCTAGATTAGTCCGCTCTGGTTTTTTGACAGTACGCGAAATGGAATTTGTCACAGCTGCGCGGGCCCTCGGTGCAAGTCCCCAACGCCTAATTTGGATTCACATTCTACCCAATGTCATTAGTCCCGTATTAGTTGCTGCTACGCTGTCAGTCGGTAATGCAATTATCACCGAATCTACCCTCAGCTTTTTTGGTCTTGGATTTCCACCAGATATACCAACTTGGGGGCGAATGCTTTATGATGGACAGAATTTTTTGGAATTTGCTCCCCATATGGTTATTTTTCCAGGCACTACCATATTTCTCACAGTGCTTAGTATTAATTATATAGGTGATGGTCTAAGAGATGCTTTAGACCCGAGATTGTCTTAACCAAGCTCTGCTGCTACCAATCATCTCTAGACAAGCCCTCATTTTTTCTGCCAGAGTAGAGACGCGAAAATTCGCGTCTCTACATTCTATTTCGGAGATGTCTTGGGAGCGATGCGATTTTTTTGGATTGGGTTTTAATTCTCAATTAGATTGCCTGATTCTCAATAAAAACAGGTTTTTCGCCGTGATCGCCGCCTAAAACCGATGATTTTGTACCCTAATTTTGGTCATCCCACAAAATCGCACTGCTCCCGATGTCTTTTGCATTCATCCCAGTTGCTTTTACGCAGTTGGGCTTTTTTAATGCGGATCGCCGTTGCGCTACAAGCGTGCAACTTAACAATTCTTTGTAATCCTATGGCGAAATCTAAACTCAAGCAAAGTAAGGGCATCTGTCAATAAGCAATTATACCATATCTCACGACTTCTGTCAATTCGTAAGTCATAAAATTTAAAATTGCTATACAGTAGCTAAATACTATTGTTAATCTATCGATTTAGTGTAGAATAGCTTTAGTTATGCTCCCTTCCTTTGGAATGTTGCTTGCATTTGATAGCAAAATTCCAAAGCAAACAGACAAGTGTGAATACCACCCTACATATCAAAATTCAGGAGAGTCTACATGGGCTACAAGCATATTGAAGTCAAACAGGTAGCTGGTTTCATCGGTGCTGAAATTAATGGCGTAGACCTTTCCCATCCTCTAAATAAAGTGCTAAGCTGGGCTGCCTGCATCTTCCGCAGCCCAGCGTGACGACTCCACACACCTACCCGAAGGTAGGTGTGGGCTTTTAAGAAATTAGAAGTTCGTAAATCAAGGAGACATGATCATGACACTCACGGCAAGTCGGATTGAGATTACACCCACCGGATCAGCTCTTGGAGCCGTTATTACCGGAGTCGATGCCAGTCATTCTGCGGAACCAGAGGTGATTCTGCAACTGAAGCAGGCATGGCGCGATCACCACATCCTCATCTTCAAAAACCAGACATTAACTGATGACCAGTTGTTAGCCTTTGCCAGTTACTTTGGCGATATTTTCCAGCAGCCTGCCTACGTCCGCAGAGGCGGAACGGAGGAGTACCTGCCACCCCTTGTTCTTACTCTCGCGAATGCTGCTGCTGAAGAGAGTTCGGTCAATATCCTGCCTAACTATCGGGAACTTTTACCCCACATCGATCACGACTGGCTCCCCTTACCATCTAGTGGTTCCCTGCTTTATGCAGTACAACTGCCTGAAAATGGTGGACCCGATACCTACTGGGTGAATTTGATTCAGGCTTACGAAGAGCTAGATGATGCCACCAAGCAGCAAATTGCCGGCTTGCAGCTACGCCACTTTAATTTCTATGGCAAGTATCGGGATGAGTATCCTAAGCCTGCCTACGCAGCCGGTCGTTCCGCTGAACCCGGCGAACGAGTTGCTACCCATCCTCTGGTTCGCACTCACCCAGATACTGGCAAAAAAATCCTCTTCCTGAATGCCGCTAGCGAGGTAGACATTGTGGATTATGACCATGTGGAAGGGGCAAAACTAATTGCGCGGCTGCAGGAGCATATCAAGCAGCCCCAGTTTGCCTATCGGCACCAGTGGGGCAAGGGCGACCTGCTTTATTGGGATAACCAAGCAACGGCTCACTATCGCCCCGAATTTAATGCCAACGCAACCCGGATTTTGAAGCGGATCAGCATCCGGGGCAGCCGTCCTTTCTAAGTTTAGTAGACATCTGGGTAGGGGCGGGTTTACCGATAGCTTTGTGCAGTTGGCAATTATGCGGTTAAACCCGCCCCTACAATTTGCGGGATTATTTAGTTCACGATCCTTAGCAAAAATAGAATCCTGCGAGGCAAAACCCGATTTGCTAAAGGAAGCCTGTACCTCTCGGTAGCAGAAAATTTGGCAACCGGCATCAACAACACGAGATTGAGAGCCATGATTAAACCTGACGTTGAGAAACGATTAATCTCCAGGCGCAATTTGCTTTACACCTTGTATGGGTTGACCTCTTTCACTGCATTAGTAAGCTGTGGGGCAAATTCCAGCAGTGGAGACAAGAGTACGACTCCTAACAACAGCACAACTTCGAGTAATAGCAAAGCTAAACTTGTTCGACTTGGCTTCACAACATTTGGCGATCTGGCACACGACAAAGGTGTTATCGATAAACGTTTAGCTACTTTGGGAGTGGGTGTTACCTGGACGAAATTTATCTCCGGTCCACCCCTTCTGGAAGCCTTAAGTGTGGGTAGCATTGATGCGGGACAAGTCGGGGAAACGCCGCCGATCTTTGCCCAAGCTGCTGGCAGCAATCTGGTTTACCTGGTGAATATCCCGCCGGGGACGGGGGAAAGCTATGGGATTATCGTGCTCAAGGATTCTCCCATTAAAACGGTGGCGGATCTTAAGGGCAAGAAGGTTGCCTATGCCAGGGGAACCGCTTTGACCTATTTTCTGGTGAAAGCGCTGGAAGAAGTTGGACTGAAGTTTAACGATGTTAAAGCTGTTAATTTGACTGTTGCCGATGGACAGGCAGCGTTTTTGAACAAAACTGTTGATGCCTATGTGGCCATCGACCCTAACCTGATCAAGTTTCAACAAGAGGGAACGATCCGAGTTCTACGGGATGCCCAGGGAATTAAAACACCCGGCTCTTTCTACTTAGCTTCCAGGGAGTTTGCCAGCAATAACGCTGAACTGGTCAAAGTAATTCTGGAAGAGTACTACCAGGTTGGAGAGTGGGCGAATAAAAACAGGCTAAAAGCGGCTGAAATCCTTGCCCCGAAGATAAACGTTGATGTGCCAACCATGGAAATAATTCTGTCTCGGCGAAACTACGATATGCGACCCATTAATGAGGAAGTGCTGCGGGAGCAACAGCAGGTTGCTGATCTCTTGTACCAGTTAAAAATCGTGCCAAAACAAGTCGATATTCGGGAAGCAACCCTGACTTCTCAGCAGTATGCGTCAATCACACCGGATAGCATCAGAACTAAAGCGTAAGGATTTACTGTATCGGCTCAAAAAATCGGGGTAAAACTCCAATGGTAATACGCTTGGGACAGTTCTTCACTAGTATGATGACGTACATAACTCATCAATAATTCCCATTTTTCTTGACTTAGACTTTGTTGCAACTTTAACGATAAACCACTTGACTTGACCTATTCTGCTTCAAATTTAAGCTATTTAATATATAAATCCAAAGCAGATCGCCGCCTCATATCTGCGTTGATCAGAAAGCCTACTTAACATTAAATTTCCCTGCCTCCAGATTCAGACGAACTAGGTCATCGAAGGCAGAGAACTGCTGGGTAAAGAGGATCGAACCAACAATGCATATGCTTGCACCAAAGATAACAGTATTCACCGCACCAATGTTGCTTGCCAGTGCGCCAGCAAACAAGTTACCTATGGGTACTGCACCTGTAGAGGTCATGACATAAAGACTTGTAATCTGCCCACGATTCTCATCACTCACCAACAACTGCACCACTGTGCGACCAGAAATGATCTGCAGAATAAAGCCATAACAAGTGAGACAGTGTAAAGACCATCAGGCTGACACCCATGAGGGCTGTCCCAAATGCCAGAACTCTTTCCAACCCCAAAACACTGTTGCGTCGGCTCAAGTAAATACCGCCAGTCAACGTCCCCAAACCTGAAGCTGTCATCAGGAAGCCGAATGTGTTGGGTCCGCCATGGAGAACTTGCTTAGCAAAAATCGGTCCTAATGCTAAATAAAATCCCCATACCCAGCAGACTAAAGCCGATCCGACCAAGACAGATCGTATGGGTAAAAATCCGAAAGCGTAAATAAAGCTGGCTTTCAATTGTTCCAAAGGTTTAGCCCTAGAGACAATGGCTTGTTTAGGTTCTAGCTGCATCGCTAGGAGGGCAGCAATTACCGTAAAGTAACTGATACTATCGAGCAGAAAACAAATGCCTGATCCAACCACCGCAATCAACACGCCTGCAACCGCAGGTCCAAGCATAACAGAAACGCTGACAAGAGAAGAATACAAAGCAAGCGCATTGCCGAGACTTTCCTTTTCCACCGTTTCTGGTAAAAATGCCTGTCTTGTCGGTATCTCGAAGGCGTTGATTATTCCTTGGAACAAAGAAAGAAGCATAATTTGCCAGATACTAATAATACCGCTTAAAGCTAGCCATGTCAGAGCTAAAGACTGAAGCATCCCTAAAATCTGACTAATGAGTAGGACGCGGTGACGGTTCCAACGATCAGCCAAGATTCCACCCACCGGAATCAAAACTAAACTGGGAATTAGACTGGCAAACCCCACTAGCCCCAACATCCAGGCAGAGTTGGTCAGGTGATACACTAGCCAGCTAGTAGCTACCTGAGTCATCGAAGTGCCAATCAGAGAAATCGCCTGACCTATGTAGTACAAGCGAAAATTTCTAGAGTGAAAAGGAAGGAGCATAACAAGGTCAAATAATTCAGACTGGCAGGTATCTACGCTAGAACTCTTTATAGTTTTGTTTGTCGATGTATTTACCGTATTTTACTTCAAATCCATGACAACAGTCTTTTCCGAAATAGAAGTTCTGCAAAAAGCCTTGCGGTGCATCCCAACGAGCGTAAATTCGTAGTGCGAGCATCTTGCTCGCTTGTACTACACGTGAGCTTTCCGGCTCACACTACTAGACATCTCCGAAAATTAATTATGCGTTCGTCAAAACCCTTGGTAGGGGCGTATTGCAATACGCCCCTACATCATTTCTGGAGATGTCTACTGATCGTCTTTTTGCAAAACTGGGATGCTCCCAAAGCGTTGCGTTGATTATTTTTAATCACGGCGACTTACTTGTCATTTCTGCGCCAATCTTTGATATTCCAAGTATCAGCATCCCATGGGGTTATGTCTACACCGACAAGCTTGTTACTGCTGCCACTCACTTTGGCTCTAGCAACTAGGGGAATGACGATCGCATCTTTAATTAGCAAGTCATTCATCTGGATAAACAACTGTCGGCGTTTTTCTGAATTTAACTCTGTTGTAGACTGTTGCCAGAGCTTGTCATATTCAGGATTACAGTAGCGAGTACCGTTAGTGCGGGACCAATTGTTTTTTTTCTGGGAAATTTCAGCACAAGTCCACCCCTTCATATAAGCACCGGGGTCTGGGTTTTCATTGCCGTTAGTCAACATTTGCACATCAGCGTAGAAATGACTGGCCGTATCTGGGTTAGCGGGATCGCTGGAAAAGTAGATACTTGGATCTATACTTTTGAGATCTACCTTCACGCCGATAGATGTTAATGCTTGTTTAATGATTTCTTGAGTCTTCTGTCGCAGTGGGTTAACCCCAGTTTGGAAAAGAACACTCAACTCGACACCATTTTTACTCCGGATGCGATTACCATTGCTGAGTTTCCATCCAGCTTCATCTAACAAAGCAGCAGCTTTTGCAAGATCGAATTTGTATGTCGTATTGGGCGAATTGTAAATCTCTGGTCCTACTAGAGTATTAGATATAGGGCGACCTGTTTGACCATATAACTGCTGGTTAATAGTATCGCGGTCAATAGCATAGTTAAAAGCCTGACGCACTTTCTTATCGGTAAAGAAAGGATGAGGAAACTGGAGACTAGAGCGCTCACCATCCGCTGTTGCCTGATTTGGATCGGTCTGATTCAGAAAAATACGCTCCGCCAAACCTCCAAAAACGATGTCTAGCTTTCCTTTGCCTGCTGCTTCCAGTTGCTTAAGAATTGGGGCTTCCACCTGGAGATTCCAGGCAAAGTCTACATCCCCAGTCTGAAGAACAGCTCGAGCAGCAGAAGTGGCATCTCCACCCCCCTTAAGTTCCACTCGCTTAAACAGAGGCTGATTGGTTACCCGAAAAAAAGGATTAGCCTCATAGACCACAATATCACCTGGTTTAAACTCTACGACCCTATAGGGACCAGTCCCAACAGGAAGCAAGTTACCTGGCGCTTCTCTGGCGTTAGAGCCATTGTATTTTAGGAAGATATGCTGGGGTAGGATTAACCCATTTTGACCAATAAAAAGCAGCGCCCAAGCAGGATTAGCATCTTTGAACGTTATTTTGACTGTGTGGTCGTCAACGGCTTCGACACTTTTAGCAGCTTCATAGTAGGCAGTGGTGGTAGCAGCTGCTGATGGATTAGAAAGAAATTTGTAAGTAAATACCACATCCTCTGCTGTAAAAGGTTGCCCATCAGACCACTTTACTCCCTGCTTGAGTTTCCAAATGACAGATTTGCCGTCACGAGCCAGTCCACCGTTTTCTACAGAGGGGATTTCTGCCGCTAAAAAGGGAATTAATTTGCCCTTTTTATCATAACTTGCAAGCGGTTCGTAGGTGATTCTGCTGGCATGGAAGTCTTTAAGACCTTGAGATAAATGAGGATTGAGAATAGTTGGAGCCTGCCAGTAAAGCAGTCGCAATGTATCAGCATTGCCGCCAGAGGCTCCAGGAGTAGATTCTTTGGCAGAAGATTCAGGTTTTACAGCAGAGCATGCGGTCAAAAAAAATACACCTATTAAAGATAGAGCAAAAAGCTGACCTCTGCTGAATTTATTCAAGACAGCCATACTTAATTTTTCTGGAAGGTAGTTGTGGGTTGGCGTGACGAATTCCGAATTGCAGCAAAGCTACTTGACAAACGCGATCTCAAAGCCGTCGTATCCTTTATTCTTAAGATGAAGGACTTAAATTTTATCTGTGGCTCTGCCATATTCGTAAATATAAAACCGTTAAGTCGGTAAACTAATAGTACTTTAAATTCTTGTCCTAAGTACTGTGTGATTGCAAGGTGCGGGAAACCATTCCTTTTCTCCAAATCAGGCGATCGCGGCTACCTAAGCGGATCACAACCTCTTTCGCACTGCCACAGGCTTAAGCGAATCTCGAAACAGACTCGATGACATCTGGCAAGAGATCCGCAACAGTCAAACTCCAGCCCATAGCCTAGTACCGCTGCGCGGAATTCGTAATTCGTAATTCCTATTCAGGCACAACCCGCTGAGAAAATCCCCAGGTAAATAGAACTGCAATCAGCGTTAGCATCATCCATTGAGGCGGTACATGGTCTGGGATCAATGCTTTAAACATCAATTTGACACCGACACCAAACACTGTTAAATAAGCAGCATTGAGTAAATAAGTAAACTCTGCTAGCCAGCGCACAAATAAGCCAGCCATAAATCGGAGGGTGATAATACCAATGATGCAACCAGTCACAACTAACCATATTTGACTAGAGACGGCAACTGCGGCTGTGACACTATCGAGAGAAAATGCTAAATCCGTGAAAGCAATCAAGAGAATAATTTGCCCAAATCCACAATTTGTATCTTTTAAGGAGGCATCGATTTCTTCTTCTGCGTCGGGGTAAAAATAGTTCCAAAAGTGCTTTCCTGACAGCCACAAAAGGTAAAGTGCGCCTCCCAACTCAAACTGCCAAAACTGAACCACCCATGTTGCTGTAAAGAGTAACAAAATCCGCAGGACAAATGCAATAATTAATCCCCAATTTAACGCACGACGTTGTTTTTGTGGATCTTGAATATCTTGAGCTATTGCCGCTAAGGCAACTGCGTTGTCGGCAGATAGAACAGTTTCTAATGCAACGAGCACCAATAAAGTTGCAAATGTTTTTAGGGAAAAGTCCGCACTTAAATATCCAGTTAACTGTTCTAACATCCTATTTCTCCAATCGATTGAAAATCGCTGTATCTGTAATCTGACTAAACTAAAATCTCAGCTTATGGAAAAAATCAAGAAGCAAAATACTCATAGATGCCTATGATAATCATCAGTACTCCCGAGAGTACTTCCAGCCAAGGACCAGAAAGTCTAAAGGTCAAACTATCTCCGATCCAATATCCCCATGTAATGGCTAGTAAGCTGAAACTGTAGGTGAAAGTCGTTGTCAGGGCAATATTTAACCCAGATATTCCCGCACCAACACCACTCGCCAAGTTATTAACAGTTAACGCAAACGCTAAAACCCATGCCTCTTTTAGCTCAACTCGACGAGAGTGGTCTATATCAACGCGACTGGGATCGCCAACATAAGTGGTGTAGGAAAGTTCATCAGGAGAGGATTGACCTTTGTTACTGCTGAGTTGTTTTTGTGTCTTGAAGGTTCCCCAAATACTCCAAACACCAATAGCAATCAAAGCACCACTGCCCAGAGCATTAGCAACATCAGCCGACAAAAATTTACCGATAGCTGTTCCAGCTAGCATCGAAAGTAATGTGCCAGTAGCAGAAATCATAGCAATGAGTAGGTTAGCCAAAAAGCTGATTCTCAGTTTTTTTACTCCGTAGGCTACCCCAACAGCCAGATTATCCACATTAGCTGATAGTGCTAATAACAGTGAGGAGAATACATGTCCCATTTGAATTATTCCTTCTTACGTTGGCTCGGTTTCTTTGGTCTCAAAGAGAGAGTATTACTAGCTGAGGGCTAAAACCTTGAATAAGTTTAAAAAACCTTTGCCTTTGCAGAGATAATTTATAGCTATTGGTCATACTTTTATGTATTCCCTAAATTTCCTTTTTTTGTTTGGCGACGGTTAATATCATGTCCGCTCAATTAACCAGAATTCCCACTCATCCCCACCCCGCTTCTACTGAAAGCAGAGTCTCCCCGTCAGGGGGGTGGGTTTCTTTTATTATGTGTGATTCGACTGTCATGATATAAGTTGGATAATTATTATTGCAATGACTCAATTAATATTAAGTTTAAAATAATTTATTTTTTGGACGAAATCAAATATTATTTTTTTGGTTATGGATAAAAAAAAGATATGAAACCAGGAAGACGACAATTGGCGGAGCGAACAATCTAGAAGAATCTTCGCTCCGCTTAGAATGATATTTTTATACCTATGGACGCAACCAATACGGTTCGGTTAAGCCTTGCTAGTGAGAATTTCGGACGTCTAGGACAAAGGTGATCGCGTCTCTACGGGAGTTATCCCGCATTTCTCACAAGCAATCGCTACGCTATTACCAAAACCTAAGTCCCGCTTATAGTTTGAGCGTTTTAGACGCAGTGTCAATCATGACAGTCCGTTGAGGGGATATTTTATCTCAAGTCTAAGTGACATAAGCATTTTG
>Ga0116229_10013755_pt1 | contig 11371 bp, 10 predicted proteins | sample S1TSphgellanicum_3_FD_87313 | JGI IMG/M metagenome (GOLD analysis project Ga0116229, IMG submission 87313) | Host-associated microbial communities from peat moss isolated from Minnesota, USA - S1T2_Fc - Sphagnum magellanicum MG | ecosystem: Host-associated > Plants > Peat moss > Unclassified... | reverse complement strand
GTCGTGCTCTACGACGGCCAGAATGCAATCGGCGAAGTCGCTGGATTCTGATGCTGTCGAGGTAAGATCGCTTTCATGCCGCACCACATCGAGCTTGCAAAGGAAAATGTCACGCTGTGTCCGCAAAGGGCACTCTTTTGGCCGCGCCAGCAGACGCTGTTCATTGCCGATGCGCACTTTGGCAAGGCCGCGACGTTTCGGGCGCGCGGCGTCTTCGTGCCCCATGGCACCACGGCCGATAATCTTCTGCGGCTCGATCACCTGATCGACACCTGGCAGGCGCAAAGGATCGTCTTTCTCGGCGATTTCTTTCACGCGCGCGAAGCGCAAAACAGCGCGACGCTGGCGGCACTTTTGACCTGGCGCAGCCGGCATCGCGCCGTGACGCTGAGTCTTGTTGCAGGCAACCACGATCAGCACGCCGGGCCGCCGCCTTCAGAACTCGACATCGAATTGTTAGGCGATGCGGCGACGCTTGGGCCCTTTGCACTTCGCCATCATCCCCATGAGGTGGCGGGCCACTATGTGCTGTGCGGCCATCTGCACCCGGGCTATCGACTGTCGGGACGGGCGCACGAGAGTGCTCACGTGCCGTGCTTCTGGCTCAAGCAAAGCGTCGGCATATTGCCGGCATTTGGCGCGTTCACGGGCGCCATGACGGTGAGCGTGGCAAAGGGCGAGCGCATTTTCCTTGCCGGGCCTGATCGGGTGCGCGAAGTGAAACGGACCGTCGCCCTTGTCTGAGCGGCCTTTGGACGTCACGACGCGCCTGGACAAGTGGCTTTGGGCGGCGAGGTTTTTCAAGACGCGCGCGCTCGCGCAAAAGGCCATCGAGGCCGGGCGCGTATCGATCAACGGCGTGCGCGCTAAGGCCGCGAAGGACACGCACATTGACGATGTCCTTGACATCGCGATTGGCGCGAACCGATGGGTTGTGCGCGTTCGGCGCATCTCCGACATCCGTGGCCCTGCCGGCATTGCGCAGACGCTTTATGCCGAGACCGAGGAGAGCATGCTCAGGCGTGAAGCACAGCGCGAGCACGCGAAGCTTTATCCCGAGCCGGCAAGGCAAGCGGGGCGCCCGACGAAGCGCGATCGGCGCGCGCTCGCGCGGGTCGCGGGGAAGGCCGTCCTCTGAGGTATCGTGTTCAACCGGCTTCTCGAAAAGAGCCCCTCCGTGCAGACGTTCCATGGGGGATCTGGAAGAATGTTGAACGGCAGTATTGGAGTTGATCTAGGCGTACGCATTGCTGGCAATCCCGACAGGCCTCACGACCGTCTTGCTGCTGATGCGGGACGATTCGGCAAGTCCATGATCAAATCATAATTTTGCGAACGCGATCAGAGTCTTGTCTTGTCCCTCATGTAGATGTTGTGGTGGCAATCAACAATGGCCATGTCTCTGAAGATTCTGGCTGTAGCTGGTGTGCTTGGCGCCGTCGTACTGGCTTGGTATGTGGATATCACAAGGCAGCTGACGCGCGATTTTGGCACCCGCAGACGGTTCGATGGGGAGCTGATATCGTGCCTCGTATTTTTCCCATCGAATGAAGGCCGGACCGATTGTCTGGTGGGCGCAAATGATGAGGGCCTGTACTTGTCGTCTTCTCAGGCAGCCCAGGAACGAAACAGATGGTGGCGGCCGGGCAGGCGGTATCGCGTGCTCAAGACCCCGATCTTCATCCCGTGGAGTCGTTTGACGTGGGCGAACGCAAAATTTCCGCTGCGCGGTGATCTTCGCTTTACCGTCACCCGAAGCCGGTTATGCTTTTTTCTGCCGAGGGAAAACTGCGAGGCGCTTCGCGTTCAAGCGCGGTGCCAGCCAGGCGCGGCTGGAAACAAGGCGCTGGCGCGCTGACCGCAGCGAGCCCGGTTGGGCATGAATTCTCGCACTTGCAGTGAAGGCCAGATTCGCGCAAAATAGAACGATCGTTCGAATTTCCACCTCTTTCTTCCCTCAAAGCATGCGCAAAGGCGAACAGACGCGGGCCGCCATTCTCGATGCCGCACTTGATCTGGCCAGCCGGGACGGTCTTGAAGGCTTGACCATCGGGCTATTGGCCGATCGCATGCAGATGAGCAAGAGTGGCGTTTTCGCGCACTTCGGCTCGCGCGAGGATCTGCAGATCGCGGTCATCGCCGAGTACCATCGACGCTTCGAGGAAGAGGTGTTTTATCCGAGCTTGAAGGAGCGTCGCGGCCTGCCCCGCCTGACCTCGATGATGCGGCGCTGGGTCCAGCGCCACAGCCGCGAGATCGCGAGCGGTTGCATCTATATCAGCGGTGCCGTCGAGTACGACGACAGGCCGGGGCCGATCCGCGACGAATTGCTCAATATGGTCCTGGCATGGAAGCGTGCCCTGATCCGCGCTGCCGAGCAGGCCGTAGCGATGGGCCATCTCAGGGCCGATACCGACTGCGAGCAAATGATCTACGAGGCCCGAGCCCTGATTTTCGCCTTGCATCATGACGGACGTTTCCTGAAGCTCGAAGACGCCGTGGCCAGAACCGAACGCGCATTTGAGCGCCTTATCAGCGCCCACCTTCCGGACCCGGTGCTAAGCGCCGCCTAGGCGCCTGCCCTGTCCCTTTCAAATCCAGGAGTAGCTCATGGCTGTCTATCAGGCTCCCCTTCGCGACATGCAATTCGTGCTCTACGAAATGCTCGACGTCGAGACCGTCCTTAAGGGTCTGCCCGCCCATGCCGAAACCTCACGCGAGCTGATCGATCAGGTGCTCACCGAAGGCGCTCGCTTCACCACCGAAGTGCTCCTGCCTTTGAACCAGGTCGGCGATGCCAAGGGTTGCGTACTCGATACGTCAACGCATGAGGTCACGACGCCAGAAGGATTCAAGGCCGCCTACCGCCAGTTCGTCGAGGGCGGCTGGGCGGCTCTCGCGTGCGACCCCGAGTATGGCGGGCAGGGATTGCCGATTGTCGTCAACAACGCCTTTTTCGAAATGCTCAATGCCTGTAACCAGGCCTGGTCGATGTACCCGGGTTTGACCCATGGTGCCTACGAATGCCTGCACGCGCATGGCAGCGACGAGCAAAAGGCGCTGTATCTGCCCAAGCTCACCTCCGGCGAGTGGACAGGGACCATGTGCCTGACCGAGCCGCACTGCGGCACCGACCTTGGCATGCTGCGCTCGAAGGCCGAGCCCAGAGGCGATGGCAGCTACAGCATCACCGGCGGCAAGATCTTCATCTCCAGCGGCGAGCACGACCTGGCCGAGAATATCGTCCACCTGGTGCTCGCGCGGCTGCCAGGCGCTCCAGCCGGCACCAAGGGCATTTCACTTTTCATCGTTCCCAAGTTCATCCCCAACGCCGATGGCTCGCTGGGTCCGCGCAATCCGATTTTTTGCGGCGCGCTCGAACACAAGATGGGCATTCATGGCAACGCCACGGCGCAGCTTAACCTCGACGGCGCCAAGGGATGGCTAATTGGTGGCGAGAACAAGGGGCTGCAGGCCATGTTCGTGATGATGAATGCGGCGCGTCTGGGCGTTGGCATGCAATCGCTCGGCCTCACCGAAGTGGCGTACCAGAATGCGGCCATTTATGCGCGCGATCGCCTGCAGATGCGCAGCCTGTCGGGAGCCAAGGCGCCTGAGAAGCCGGCCGACCCGATCATCGTGCATCCGGACGTCAGGCGCATGCTGCTTACGGCGCGCGCATTCGCCGAGGGCGGCCGTGCCCTGACCTTCTTTACTGCGCTCGAAATCGACAAGGAACTCAACCACCCCGACGAAGCGGTAAGAAAGGATGCTGCCGACATGGTGGCGCTGCTCACGCCCATCGTCAAAGCCTTCATTACCGACAATGCCTGGATCGCGACCTCGGAGGCGATGCAGGTCTTCGGCGGCCACGGCTACATCGCCGAATGGGGCATGGAACAGTTCGTTCGCGACGCGCGCATCAACATGATTTACGAGGGCACCAACACGATCCAGTCGCTTGACCTTCTCGGTCGCAAGATTCTCATGGACAACGGCGCCAAGCTGAAGAAATTCGGCAAGCTGGTGAGTGATTTTGTCGAGGAACACGGCACCGATGAAGACCTCTCCGAATTCATCACGCCCTTAGCGGACATCGGACAGAAAGTCACGAAGCTGACGATGGAAATCGGCATGAAGGCGATGCAAAACCCCGACGAGATGGGCGCGGCCGCCGTACCGTACCTGCGCGTTGTCGGTCATCTCGTCTTCGCCTACCTTTTCGCCCGCACCGCGCTCTTGGCGTTAGCCAAAAGCGACTCGAAAGACGACTTCTATCGCAACAAGCTCGCCGTCGCGCGCTTTTACTTCGAGCGGCTGTTGCCCGAAAGCGCGATGCTGATCCGCCAGGCCCGCTCGGGCGTTGCCACGCTGATGGCGTTGCCCGCCGAGGCGTTCTAAGAAAAACAGACGGATATCCATGACCCCCCATATCAACAAAGTCGCCGTCCTTGGTGCAGGCGTGATGGGCGCGCAGATTGCCGCGCACTGCATCAACGCACGCGTGCCCGTCGTGCTGTTTGACCTGCCCGCCAAGGAGGGTCCGAAAAACGGCATCGTCACTGCCGCCATCGCTTCTCTCAAGAAACTCAGCCCGGCGCCGCTTGGCGATGCCGCCGAGGCAGCGGCCATTGGCGTTGCCAACTACGACGACGACCTGGCTGAATTGGGCTCGTGCGACCTCGTCATCGAGGCGATCGCAGAGCGCATGGACCTCAAGCACGCGCTCTACGCTCGCGTCGCGGCGCACCTTGCACCCCATGCGATCTTTGCCTCGAATACCTCCGGGCTGTCGATTACCGAGCTTGCAAGCGGCTTTGACGACACCCTCAAGAAGCGCTTTTGCGGCGTGCATTTTTTCAATCCGCCGCGCTACATGCATCTGGTCGAGCTGATCGCAACGCCCACCACCGACGGCGCGATTCTCGATTCCCTCGAGACATTTCTCACGACCACGCTGGGCAAGGGCGTGATCAGGGCCAAGGACACGCCGAACTTCATTGCCAACCGCGTTGGCATCTTCAGCATGCTTGCGACCTTCGTCGAGGCCGAGCGGGCTGGCCTTGGCTTTGACGTGGTTGACGATCTGACCGGATCAAAGCTCGGGCGCGCCAAGTCGGGCACGTTTCGCACCGCTGACGTGGTCGGCCTTGATACGCTTGGACACGTCATCAAGACCATGCAGGACAAGCTGCCTGACGATCCCTTCAAGGCCGTCTTCAAGACACCTCCAGCCCTTGAGAAGCTCATCGCAGCGGGCGCGCTCGGACAAAAAAGCGGCGCCGGCTTTTACAAGAAGGTGGGCCGCGATATCCAGATGTTCGATCCGGCGTCAGCCAGCTATGTTCCCGCAGGCGGCAAGGCGGACGACATCGTCGTGCGCATCCTGAAGAAAAAGGATGCGGCTGAACGCCTGCGGCTGTTGCACGACTCGAAAAATCCGCAAGCGCAGTTTCTTTGGGCGATCCTGCGCGATACCTTTCATTACGTCGCCGTGCATGCACATGCCATTGCCGACAGTGCGCGCGACATCGATCTTGCCTTGCGCTTCGGCTTTGGCCAGTCGCTGGGCCCGTTTGAGACCTGGCAGCAGGCAGGGTGGCTGGAGATTGCCAACTGGGTGAAAGACGACATCGAAAAGGGCCGGGCCCTTTGCGATGCACCTCTACCTGCCTGGGTGTTTGACGGACGTCTTGGCGTGCATGACGAGGAGGCGTCCTACTCTGCCGCAAGCGCAACGTCGGTCGGGCCGTCCACGCTTGCCGTCTACCAAAAGCAGATGCAGCGCGCGCGCGTTGGGGCTGCCTCAAATGTCGAGCTTGGCACGACCCTGTTTGAAGACGAATCGGTCCGCGTCTTCGCGCTTGATGATGTCACGCTGTTGTCGCTGCGCACGAAAATGCATGCGATCGGGCCGGGTGTCATCGAAGGCATCGGGCGCGCCTTGAGCGCGGCGGCAAGCCGAGACGAGCCGCTCGTGATCTGGAGTCCCGACGAGCCGTTTTCAGTCGGTGCCGACCTTGCCGCGATGCTTCCGCTTTTCATGTCCAAGGGCGTCTCTGCCATCGAGCCCGAGGTGAAGAAGCTTCAGGACGCGATGATGGCGTTGCGCTATGCGGCGGTGCCAACGGTTGCGGCCGTCTCCGGCATGGCGCTGGGGGGTGGTCTTGAGCTTGCGCTGGCATGCGCAAAGCGGGTTGTTGCCTTTGAGACTTACGCGGGCCTTGTCGAAGTCGGCGTTGGCCTCGTGCCGGGCGGCGGCGGCCTGACTTATGGTGCGCGACGCGCGGCCGAGGAGCATGCGCTTGCGCCTGACACGTACCTGCTTGATTTCGTCAAGCGCTATTTCACCCAGGCGGCGACTGCAACCGTGTCCAAGTCGGCGCTCGAGGCGCGTCGCATGGGCTATCTCGTGGCCGGCGACGAGATTGTCATGAACAGCTATGAACTGCTCTGGCGCGCGCTGGCTGCCGCGCGCGCGCTCAAGGATCAGGGCTTTCGTGCGCCGTTCAGAGCCAATGCCATCGAGGTCGCGGGGCGCAGTGGAATTGCGACGATTTCCGCGCAACTCATCAACATGCGTGACGGCGGCTTCATTTCCGCACACGATTTTCACCTCGGCGTGACCATCGCCGAAGTCATGTGCGGCGGCGATCTTGACGCCGGCGCAACTGTGGATGAGACATGGCTTTTGGCCGCCGAGCGTCGCGCCTTCATGGGACTTTTGAATCATCCCAAGACGCAGGAACGCGTCATGGGCATGATGCAAACCGGCAAGCCGGTGCGCAATTAACCTGACAACGAAAACCGGAAGGGCCATGCCATGGGCAAGATGTTGACCGAAGCGTACGTCATTGCAGCCACGCGCTCGCCAATCGGCAAGGCACCGCGCGGCATGTTGCGCCATGTTCGCCCCGACGATTTGCTCGTCAGCGTGCTTCGCTCTGCGCTCGCCAAGGCCGAGGGCCTTGATCCGGCACTGATCGAAGATGCCATCGTTGGCTGCTCGTTTCCTGAAGGTGAGCAGGGCCTCAATGTGGCGCGCATGAGCGTCCTGCTTGCCGGCTTGCCGAAAAGTGTCGGTGGCGCCACGGTCAATCGCTACTGCGCCTCGGGCCTGACTGCAGTTGCCATGGCCGCTGATCGCATCCGCTCTGGCGAGGCCGGCGTGATGATCGCAGCCGGGGTCGAATCGATGAGCATGGTGCCGATGATGGGCCACTGGCCATCGATCAATCCGGACGCCGTGCTCAACGAGAACATCGGCATGGCCTATGGCATGGGCCTGACGGCGGAAAAGGTCGCCACCCAGTGGCAGGTGAGCCGCGCTGACCAGGACCAGTTCGCCCTCGAATCGCATCTGAAGGCGATCGCCGCACAAGACGCGGGTGAGTTCGCCGACGAGACAACGCCCATTGACATCGTCGAGCGCAAAGCGGACCTCAAAAGCGGCGAGGTCAGGCTCGAAAAACGCACGGTTGCCAAAGACGAGGGCGCACGCGCCGACACCAGCCTTGAGGTGCTCGCCCGGCTGAAACCCGTTTTTGCCGCCAAAGGCAGCGTGACCGCCGGCAACAGCTCGCAGACGTCCGATGGCGCGGGTGCCTTGATTCTCGCCTCCGAAGAGATCGTCACGCGCCACAACCTCAAGCCGCTAGCGCGTTTCGTCTCGTTTTCGGTGCGCGGCGTGCCACCCGAAATCATGGGCATCGGTCCCAAGGAGGCGGTTCCGGCTGCGCTGAAATCAGCCGGACTGTCGCAAGATCAGATCGAATGGATCGAATTGAATGAAGCCTTCGCCGCGCAGTCGCTTGCCGTCATCCGCGACCTCGGCCTTGATCCTCGCCGCATCAATCCCATGGGCGGTGCAATCGCGCTTGGCCATCCGCTCGGTGCAACCGGCGCAATCCGCTCGGCAACGGTGATTCACGCACTCAAGCGGCGCCAGCTGAAATACGGCATGGTGACCATGTGCGTTGGCACCGGCATGGGCGCAGCCGGCATTTTCGAGCGCGTCTGAGAAAGGAAGACATGGATATCATCACATTCAAGGACAAGGGCGTGTTGCAGATCGATTTCGCGCGCCCGGCCAAGAAAAATGCCATCACGGCGGGCATGTACCAGGACATGGCAGATGCCCTGGCAGAAGGCGCCAAGGCGGCTGACGTGCGCGTCATCCTGTTTGCCGGCCAGCCCGAGATCTTCACGGCCGGCAACGATCTCGACGATTTCCTGAATCATCCGCCAAGCGGGGAGAGAAGTCCGGTCTTCCAGTTTCTCGAGCAGCTAAGCCAGGCCGAAAAACCGATTGTCGCTGCCGTGCGCGGTCCGGCTGTGGGCATCGGCACGACGCTCTTGCTTCACTGCGATCTGGTCTATGCCGGCGACAATGCCAAATTCAGCCTGCCTTTCGTCTCGCTCGGGCTCGTGCCGGAAGCGGCATCAAGCCTGCTTTTGCCGCGCATGATCGGCCACGCCAAGGCCGCCGAGAAGCTCTTCTTCGGTCAATCTTTTTCAGCGGATGAAGCGCTTGGCTTCGGGCTTGTCAACAAGGTCATGCCCGCCCGCGACGTGCTCGAATTCGCCCAGGCGCAGGCGCAGAAGCTGGCGGAGCTACCCAGCGAGGCGCTGATGGCCACCAAGCGCTTGATGAAAACCGAAGTTGCGCCGCTGATTGCCGAGCGCATGGCGATCGAGGGTAGCGAATTTCGCAAGCGACTTTCGTCGCCCGAGGCCAAGGAAGCGTTCAGCGCATTTTTCGAGAAGCGCAAGCCCGATTTCAGTCGCAGCCGCTAGGTCACGCGAGTAGCGGCAACGGGCGCGGTTTTCTGAATTCATCGGTTGCGACATACGTCAGGGTGGCTTCGGTCACTTTCACCACCTCGGCGTTGAGGCGATTGCGCTCGGCGTAAACCTCGACTTGCACCGTAATCGAGGTTGTGCCGACCTTGACCACCTCGGCATAAAACGACAGCAGGTCGCCAACGAAAACGGGCTGCTTGAAGAGAAACGAATTGACGGCGACGGTGGCGATGCGGCCGTTGGCGCGCTTGACTGCAGGAAGCGATCCGGCGATGTCGACCTGAGCCATGATCCAGCCGCCAAAGACATCGCCGTGGATGTTGGCGTCTGCAGGCATGGGCAAAACGCGCAAAACCGGCATGCGATCGATCGGAAGCACGACCTTGTCGAAGGCCCCCGGCCTGGCCTTTTTCGCGGCCGGCGTGGCATTGCCCTTGCCGCCCGACGCTTTCTTGCCCTTTTTCATGCGCTCCCCGCCTTGACCCAAAGCGGCATTCTAACTGCCTCGATCGGCGCCAATTGCTATCATGGCGCAAGAAGCCTCAGGGGCTTTCTTTTCTGGTCTTTCCCGTTTCTTCTGGTCTTTTGCCATGCGCCGTAGTTCTGAAGCACCTCCTGCCGCCAGGCCCGCGCGCGAGCGCTCCGACTTGCGCACGTTCAAGACGCTGCTGCCTTATCTGCTGCAGTACAAGCTCAGGGTCGCAATTGCACTGAGCTTTCTGGTCTTGGCCAAGGTCGCAAACGTCGGCGTGCCGCTCGTGCTCAAGCGCATCATCGATGCCCTGACGATCAAGCCCGGGCAGGGCGTTGCCGTGCTGGTCCTGCCCGTCGGGCTGCTCGTGGCCTACGGTGCCCTGCGGCTTTGTACCTCGGTATTCACCGAACTTCGCGAGATGGTCTTCGCCCGTGCGACGCAGCGCGCCGTGCGCAATGTCGCCTTGCAGGTCTTCGAGCATTTGCACGCGCTCTCGCTCAGATTCCACCTGGAGCGCCAGACCGGGGGCGTCACGCGCGACATCGAGCGCGGCACGCGCGCCATCTCGACCCTTGTCAGCTACACGCTCTATAGCATCCTGCCCACGCTGATTGAAGTCACGATGGTGCTTGGCATCCTTGCCTTCCGTTACGACATCGCCTTTACCGAGATCGCCGTGTGCGCGCTTGTCGTCTACGTGGTCTACACCATCTCGGTGACTGAATGGCGCACCGGCTTTCGCCGCAGCATGAACGAACTCGATTCGCGGGCCAACGTTCGCGCGATCGACTCGCTGATCAACTACGAGACCGTCAAGTACTTCAACAACGAAGGCTTCGAGGCGCGTCGCTATGACGAGAGTCTCGAGCGCTGGGAAAAAGCCGCGGTGCGCTCGCAGGTGTCGCTCTCGCTGCTGAACACCGGTCAGGCTGCGATCATCGCCATCGCCGTGTCGCTCATCATCTGGCGTGCCACGCTTGGCGTGATTGCCGGCAGCATGTCGCTTGGCGATCTGGTCCTGGTCAACGCCTTCATGATCCAGCTCTACGTCCCGCTCAATTTCCTGGGCGTCTTGTATCGCGAGATCAAGCAAAGCCTGGCGGACATGGACCGCATGTTCTCCCTGCTTGACGAACACCGCGAGATTGCCGATCGCGCCGATGCGAAGCCGCTGATCCTGCGCGATGCGGTAAAAGGCGCCGAGGTCAGCTTTGCCGCGGTGCGCTTTGGCTATGACAAGAATCGCATCATCCTGCATGACATCAGCTTCACCATTGCGCCTGGAAAGACGCTGGCCGTGGTCGGCCCAAGCGGTTCGGGCAAATCGACCCTTGCGCGCCTGCTCTTTCGCTTCTACGACATCGACGCCGGCGCCATCACGATCGATGGCCAGGATGTGCGCGATGTCACGCAATCCTCGCTGCGCCAGGCGATTGGCATCGTGCCGCAGGACACGGTGCTGTTTAACGACACCATCTACTACAACATCGCCTATGGCCGCACGGATGCGACCCGGGCCGAGGTCGAAGAGGCGGCGCGCGCCGCCTATATCCACGATTTTGTGGTCAGCCTGCCTGACGGCTATGAAACCATGGTGGGCGAGCGCGGCCTGAAACTCTCCGGTGGCGAGAAACAGCGCGTGGCGATTGCCCGCACCCTGCTCAAGGCGCCGGCGATCCTGATCTTTGACGAGGCCACCTCGGCACTCGATTCGCGCGCCGAGCGCGCCATCCAGGCCGAACTTCGCGCCATTGCCCGCAACCATACTGCGCTGGTCATTGCCCATCGGCTCTCGACCATCGTTGATGCCGACGAGATCGCCGTGGTTGATGGCGGGCGCATTCTCGAGCGCGGCCGCCATCACGATCTGCTCATGCACGACGGCCCCTATGCGCGCATGTGGCAGCGCCAGCAGGCAGCAGCAGCCATTGGCGTGGATGCCGATGCGTCACTGCCTGGCGAGGACAGCCGGGCAATCGAGGACGTGCTGGCATCGTAGCGGCAAGCAGCCTGCAGACGGTGCCGATCCTATTTTGTTGCCCGCTAAACCAGTGCCATAATTACGCCTGCGCAAACTAGCGTGCCCCGCCGGGG
>Ga0116229_10013752_pt1 | contig 11373 bp, 16 predicted proteins | sample S1TSphgellanicum_3_FD_87313 | JGI IMG/M metagenome (GOLD analysis project Ga0116229, IMG submission 87313) | Host-associated microbial communities from peat moss isolated from Minnesota, USA - S1T2_Fc - Sphagnum magellanicum MG | ecosystem: Host-associated > Plants > Peat moss > Unclassified... | reverse complement strand
AATATTCTATGCCCTTAATTCCTAACCTTTTCACCAATCAAAATTTTCAAAATTAAAGGAATCTCGAAGATGTACGAAGATAATGAGTTCAAGATATTAACAGTATTGAATCCTAAAATTGACAAACCTAAACTTATGAATGCCATGGGACATGCTACTGCTGGACTCGTCGCTAAAGCATCAAGTATTGAATCTATACAATTCCTTAAGTATAGCTTTAATCCTGAAGCTGAATGGGCATCTTTTTCTTTGATTAGTCTCTCACCCTATATTGTACTAGAGGCAAAGAATAACAATCAAATTAAAACATTACACCGTGCTGTTGCTGAGGCAAAAATTCTCCATAATGTCTTTACCGAAACTATGTTGGGTGCTTCTGCTGCCGAGCAAATGCAACAAACTCTGGCAGCAAATCCTGAAGATTTGATCTATTTTTGTATCGTTCTGTTTGGTGCTTCTGAAGAACTAGCACCACTAACACGTAAATTCTCCTTGTTCAAAGGCTAGCTTGTAGTATTGGTCATACGCAAGGTGATAGTGTATAATTATTACCTTGCTTGCATATAGGAATCCTGTTTGACTTTTCAAAATCATCCCTCACCCTAAATCCCTCTAGAGGGACTTTGAATTTCTCCCGTTCTCCCCACGGGAGAACGGGATGAGGGCGTTTATTAGCTTTTTTACTGAGAGGTTATTCAGAAATCAAATATGACTCCTATATCTATTCTTTTGGAGATTTTTATGAAATGTGAATGGCAAAGTATCGGTCATGGACTAGATTGCCAAGTTTAGAGATAGTCACTCAATCTGGCTCCGTAATTCTAATGAACAAGATGATTATCCATGTCTAATTAGAGCTTGTTATACAAAGTTAGAACCACTTCTCAATAAGGGTTTCGCGGATTTTTAGAACAAAGAAGTGCAAGGTTATGGCATTTAGAGCCTCAAAATTCTTGTGTTTCCCTGGAAAATTAGGGGGTGAATTTAGAAACCAATCTCCAAAGCCACTATTTTTCATACTATGTAGCATCTAGATTCGCTTTAGATACTTGTTCAGCAAGCCCTAATTATAGAAACTGATGAACAAATAAACATCACAAACCTTTATACACCTAATAATACCAATTCACGGAAAGTATGATATACGCAATTCCAGTCAGGGATAGAGTTCCAGCCAGTAGAAGATATCAAGCATTTCGTGAATTGGTATAACTACCACACAGGAGGTGTTGACTCCAGAATATGAATTATCAAGTTAGTAAAAAAGTATTTAAGGCAATACCTTCGCCAAATTAGGAGGGTTGAGTGGTTGTAAAAGCGTCGTGAATAAGACCGAGTGAGGTCAGATGCTCTATCAATACAATTAATTATCTGACTGTTGACCGAGAAAGTGATATCTACAGTAGGTGTTTTCCCTACGCTATCAAAAACATAATTTATTCTATATATAATTAAGATATAATGTTTTTATGTATTTGTCAATGAACATTAATATTCTAATTAATGAAGCTCTAATTCAAGAAGCTTTAGCAGTTGGGAATCAAGAAACTGAACAGGATGTAGTTGAGATAGCACTGTGCGAATATATACAGCGCCGTAAGCAACTAAAAATACTTGAGTTGTTTGGCACAATCGATTACGACTCCGATTATGACTACAAGCGCCAGCGACAGCTATCATGAAAGTTCTTGTAGATACTTCAGTTTGGTCATTTTAGGCCAATATCTACTTGTGTTCAAGCTACAATTCATCTCCTGGTATAGGACTGACATCAGGTACTCTTGCCAAAATTTGATCAAAGCGATCATAATTAGCGGCTTGTGCTGCTTCCCTCAAGTGACTGAGCGATCCCTCTGCTGAGACATACCGTTCGACCACAGTGATCAACCATTGTTCCAGGGAAATCTGATTCACCTGCGCCAAAAGGCGAACTTCCTGCATTAACTCTTCTGGTAATTCCAATCGATAAGAACTCATTGGCTCAAACGCTCCCTTAAATTTAACTTTCCCACTAACACTCCAGGCTGAATCACTTCAATGCTAAATTGTTGTGCGGCTGGTAAAAAATCTAGTCAGTTGAAAGTGACAATATTAGTAGTTTTACTGTAGATTCACCAGGGTTTACAGACGAGATTTCAAAATTGAGACCAAACTTTTAAAGCAATCGTACTCAATATTATTACCTATTCAAGTTTTTGTCTCAGATCTGGTGAATAAATCATGAGTCCTCTGACAATTTCTTCAGGAGTAGCAGTGCCATTAATTGCTTTCTCTCCTATCTCTATCACTTCCAAAGCTAAGTGTCTGGGAATACCTCGTGCTTCTAGTCTCTTTAATCTAATAACATCTATACCCGCTTCTAATCCTTCTAGATATTCTTCTACAGTTGTTCCTGTATCCTCAATGTTTGACATACATGTAATACTCCTAATCTTCGTTTACTCTTTTCTCCATTGTAGTTAAGGTATATCCGCTCAAGCCAAAATATTGCCAATATTATTCATGGTGTCGGGAATATTATTGGCTACTAGTGATGACTCTTTATACTTTAAATCTATCTGCTGCCAAAGCACCACTAGACCAGAAATAAAATCCAGTACCATCATTACCACAAAGCCAGAGACTAAAAGCTCAATAGTTAGTTTCAGCGCTTCGTGTACTTCCATACAAAGTCAAAAACTAGATTTAGAAACGATTATAAAACGTTTGCTCTAAAAATAAAATCACTCTTTAGACTGTTGACTTTTAAGAGCAGCCACCAATGGTAGTCCAAACACCCGCCCCTTTGGGACATTACCCCACCACCAGTAACTGTGACATCGTTGAGACAGACTCAGCCCAAGTACCTAGTTCTTCATTTACACGACTTTTTGAAGTAACATTGTTACATGTCTCTTCTAAAGTGAATAATCAACGAGTCAAGAAGCGTCCTAAATTAGCCAGTTCAAAAGCATGGTCAAACTCTACATCTGGTGCGATCCACTCAATGAAGTACATTGTTTCTCTAATTAAACTTTCGACAGTTTCATTATTTGTAGAGTCTTGTGATAAAGACTGAATCTGCTTTAAGTGGTTATTCAAATTTTGTAACTTAGTAGAAACACCATATTTAATAAATGTTGCTTGTAGAGCGGTGAAATTTGTCATATTACTCCTAATTTATGTAATAAAATTCTTGTACTATGGGATTGGAAAAGTATCAATATAGAATAATGGTAATATAGCTAATCATGGTTTACTATAATAGTAGTATGGTTAATCATGATAACCCTTACCAAATTAAAGAATGTAATCTCTTTAAACGAAGGTAGAAGAATGACTGTTCAAACTCAACAATCATCAGGTAAAAGTGCCGCAGAAGCAGAGGACATGAGTGAAGTTATCGGCACTGTTTTGCTTAAAACCGGTAGCTTTGTGAATGTAAGACTCAACTACCTAGCCCAGTTCCTCAAAGATAATCGCGATCAGGTCGTACTTCAAAAACATCCAGGAATGGGGAAAAGAAGAGTAAAACCCTCAGTAGTAAATTTTCACTAGTGCTTTTTCTATCGTTTGGATGTAATTTTCATTGTCGAGGTCTACATCTGTTTCAGAAACATAAATACGGCAGTTTTGAAAAATCTTGTATTCTGTCTTATCGTTGTCGGCGTAAGACGGAATGTATTCTTTTTCTTCTCCAAGCTCAATGTAAACTGGAAAGATTTGACGGCGGATAATGTAGCCGTAAACATAGCCGTAAGATTCTGCGCTCTGAAATTCTTTCCTGGGAGTTTTTACCTCGACTATATCAGTCATAAATTAGTTTACAAACATGCACTTTTGCAGCGTAGCACATTTTTGTTAATTAGTAGCTATATTGTAGCTCAATTGAAAAATGCAATCAATAGTAAATATACTGAAACAATGAAAATGGTAGTATATAATTAGAACTTTATTGTCTACAAATCAAGTTCAGGTATGGCGTTTGGGACAACATTGATTATTCAAGTGATAAGTTTTTATTAGAAAAACTTTGAAAGCTTTGTCTGGTCGGAACTCTAGAGTTATGAGTCGATAAAGTTACTTAAAGTGGATTTTTGGTGTGAGAGTTCTGTAAATAAAAAAATCCAACTCTCCTTAATAAGTTTGGCTTATAACTGGATATTCCAGAGAGCCGATCGATGCCCCAAGGGGGCGGGCGCAGCCATCGCTAACTAATCATATAACCAGGTATTGGAGGCAAAATCATCACTTTCATTTGGCTGTGTTGTAAGCTTTTCAGGTAATCTGTGTGATTTTTTATGAACTATATAATGAGACTTTTCTCGTGGTTGTTTTAACCCATTAATCTCTTCTATTAACTGAGAATTAGATTCTGCTAACTGTAATACTACTTGTTTAGCCTCGTCTAGTTCTGCTTGCTTTTGCTGTACTGAAGTTTTCTCAACAGCTAGTGCTGCTTGTAAATTACGAATCTCTTGCTGAAGAATCTCTTCCTTTTGCTTGGCTTGGGTAATAACCTGCTCTAGTTCTTGTTGTAATTCCTTGACAGTAGCTTCTAACTCGAACTGATGTGAGTCTAATAATGGTGGTGTTGTTGCTGTGCTGATATCTTCTGTAGCAGTTTCTTCTATCGTTTCCAGCGAGGAAACTTCTGCTTCATCGTGTGTCAAATTTCGTGCTTCTTCTTGTAGTAAGTCAGCAAGGCGTTTTCTAGCCATTATTTCCTCCAATTTCCTGTAAGCAAAAGTTCAGCCATCTATCCCATAATATCTAACACCTGACCATCTATTTTACTAAAGCAATTTTTTATGGAAAGTTAACGATTGTTTGATAGTTGTATAGCCTATTTTCTCATAAAATAAATGTGCTTCTTGGCGTTTAACATTAGAACGTAATATAACACCCTCACATCCAGCTAAATAAGCCCATTGTTCAATTTGCCGCATTAAAGCATGACCAATTCCATTATGACGATAATTTTCATCTACCACTAACCCGAAAAGCAAGGCTTGAGTTGGCATAATTATTAAATCACAAATATAAGCATGTACCCAACCAATTACATCTTCATCTGCTAAGGTGGCAACATAGAAGATATGAGAATCATTACTTTGAATTTTAGCAAGGCGTTGTTTAACTTGTTGATTTGTTAATGAATATCCTAGTTGTTCGCTAAGGATAGCTATTTTTTGTGCATCTTTAATTTCAGCCTGTCTAATTTTCAATTCTTTACTAATAGAGATTTTGTTCAACATATTTTTAATTAGTTAATTATTCAGATATTGATTTTATTCCCGAATTTGCTTAATTTTGGTGAGGCTTTGGGGGTTTTACCGGAGAGGTACACAAACTCTCAAATTCTCGTAATGTGATTTCATCCATTAATCCAGCATTGTATAGACCTTTAGCTGTTTCATAAACTGCTTCCAGAATTGCTGATTTCTTTTTTCCCATCACAAATAACCTCCATTAATTCATGATCCAATTTCGCTTTTTCTATTGTCTTGACTTAATTATCTGATGATCGGTAGAATGGGTACAGAGCTTCTAGGAAAAACGGCTAATTGCGTTTCGGGGTCAAAAAAGTGCAACTTTTCTGGTATAAAAGATAGCCATATTTGCTCACCTGAACGAATTAACTTATCTGGTGGAACCCGCACTTGTAAGGATTGACCGTTAACCTCTGATCCTTCTACTTTAGATATTTTGACCGTGAGAAACGTGTCCTGACCCAGATTTTCCACTAACTCCACTTGCACTGATAAGTTTTTTGTTGCAGGTACGCTGAGACTAAAATGTTCCGGTCGAATCCCTAAAATTAATCTCTGTCCATCATATTCCTGTAAGGCGCTTCCCCATGACTCTGGTAAGGTAAAGCGGAAATTAGCATGGCTAATTAATAAAGGCCCATGAAATTCTATAGGGATAAAGTTCATTGGAGGAGAACCAATGAATTCAGCCACAAAGCAATTGGCTGGACGATTATACAATTCTAAGGGAGTCGCCACTTGCTGGATTTTTCCGGCGGACATAATCGCTATGCGATCGCCCATTGTCATAGCTTCTGTTTGGTCATGGGTGACATAAATTGTCGTTGTCCCTAATTGACGCTGTAGTTTAACTATCTGCGATCGCGTTTCAGCCCTTAGTTTCGCATCTAAATTAGATAGAGGTTCATCCATTAAAAATACTTGGGGATTGCGAGCGATCGCTCTTCCCAAAGCGACTCTTTGTCTTTGTCCTCCTGACAATTGTTTTGGTAAGCGATTTAATAAACCTTCTATTTGCAATAATTGGGCTACAGATCTTACCCGTTCATCCACAGCTTGCTCCTTAGCGGAAATATAACGGAGGTTTTTGGGAAACTTTCTCGTCAACCCCACCAACATGTTTTCTCCCCAAGCCCGTAAATCAGGAGACAGCATTGCTAAAGCATTAGTTTCGTGGTTCTGTTGTGGTACGGCTTTTTCTCCTCCAAATCGCCGACGTAGACCAAAAGCAATATTCTCATACACTGTCATGTGCGGATAGAGCGCGTAATTCTGAAACACCATAGCGATGTTCCGGTCTTTTGGCGGTAAATCATTAATCAACTGGTTATTTATCCAAATATTTCCGCCAGTCATTGTTTCTAAACCGGCGATCAGGCGTAATAAAGTGCTTTTTCCACAACCTGAAGGTCCTACAAGTACCATGAACTCACCATCAGCGATCGCCAAATTAATCCGTCGGAGAACAGTGATTGTATCTTGACGTTCTAATTCAGGACGATCCGTTTGCTGATAATCGTCTAGAGATTTTTTCTGTGCGGGTAAATTTTCTCCTTTACGCGGAGAAAAACTCTTATAAACGTTTTCTAAAACAACTTGCGCCACTTTGTAACTTCTATAATTAACCTTAATCTCAAACAAGCGGATTTAGACATAGTCTAAATTGCTTGAGGTGAAAATTGTACTACTATTGATTCTAGGTCTTCGGTGGAGATATTGTACTCATGTCTCATACAATAGTAAACTCCTCCTCAGATAATCAAGCTGACTTTACTCAGCACAACCACGAGATTTTGGAGCGCCAAACTACTGATTGCTCGATAGTTGGCGAGCGATTTTGCCCATGAGGAGGTTACAGATGAACAGTTGTATTTTGATGGTGGAAATTTACGATAATCCCCAACTGCGCCACACGCCAGATGGTTTGGAAGTAACGGAGATGATGGTTCATATCCCTGGACCGCGACCAGATGATCCACCATATCCCTTAAAGGTTGTGGGATGGGGTAATATGGCGAAGGAAATTCATCAAAGTTACCATCAGGGCGATCGCGTGATCGTTGAAGGGCGTTTAGGGATGAATACTATTGAGCGTCCAGAAGGATTTAAGGAAAAAAAAGCGGAACTAACAGTACAAAAAATTCACAATTTAGGCGGAGATTTCCATAGCAGTTCTACTAGTTTTACTAGCTCGTCATCAGGAGATACATTACCGTTAGAAACTACCGCTCCTCAAACAGGCTATCGAGCTACAGTTGCTGATGAATCAATTATTCCAGCAACAACTTCCGTTAGCAGTAGTGTCAGTGTAGCTCCTCAAGTAACTAATCCCGAACCTGTCTACCAACCTACCAATTTTCCACGCCAATCTCCACCAAACACTAGAGAAGAAGAAATAAATCCAGACGAAATTCCGTTTTAACCGATTTTCCGCAGGTGATTGACAAAACTAATCCTGCGGAATGTCAATACAGCTTTCCCATCTGGTGATGGTACTATTAAATAGTATTTATAAATAGTATTTAATGCTATTTATTTTGGCAAACAGTCAAGAGTTAGAGACTAAACACTACGCAACCCGTTGAAAAACTCTCAATTACGTTGCCTGTCGCAGTTGAATTTCCGCACTTTACAAACAATCCAATAAGGCTCGTTTAAACCCATCTGCAGTTTCCTAATTGTAATGATGGGGATTCCCTGCTCCCTTTTACCTGAGATTTCCATTATCCTGATTCGGTCGGTGATAAGCTTTGTAACCAATTTGCTAAATCACCCAAACTGTTTAAATTGAAAAAAGCATCAGTCAAAGCTGCTATCTGTTCTAATGATCAAGCTGTAATTTGGGTGGTTAGTGGGTCTGGAATTTCCCCAAGTTAGATAACAGTTTCAGCATCAGAGATGCTTTTCCTTTGTATTTACCCCGCGCCTCAGAGGAAGTAACTAAGTCGTGATATAACCGAGTTTGTTCAAAGCTGATTCCTAACATTGCTTCTATCTCCGCACTACTTAAATTCGTAAATCGATAAGAAAGAATCTTGCCAATAGTCTCTATTATAGCACGTTTCGCCCTGTCTCCCTCTATTACGGTAAAAATATACCATCGATTCTGCAATCAATCGCTCATACAGTAGCTCATCTTTTTGCATCTGTAACTCGCAAAAGTAGACTATTCCTAGTGGTGATGTTTCCGGTGGTAAGAATACACCATCTATTTCAAACTTTGGTTCTTTCACTGCTACTGAGTCGAAGCGATAATTTGCTGCATTGGATGGGGGATTATCTAGTAAATCAAAGAAGATATTCGGGTACTGCTGAAATAGAGAATAGAAGATTGAATCGCGTTTCATAAAATTTGAATTTATGTTAGGTGATCTTATGGAATTGATGATTTTTATCAAAGCATCATCCTTACCATATTTTCTTTGATAGAATTTGTCCAACACCATTACTCACAAGTTAAACCAAGAGCAATTTTGTCAAGGTGTAAATGATTGAATTATGTTGTTCATAGGCGATCGCGACTAGCTGGTTAAGTATAATTTCATCAGGTCAACTGGCGGAAAACATAAATAATTTTTACAAAAATTCATAATTACTGAGACAGGGGTTTACTAAAAATACTTGACTTAGAATGATAATCATTACTATTATTGATCATAATGATAATCATTCTCAATTTTTGGAGGCAATAAAGACAGTGACGCAGACTTCGGACAAACAAATCAAAAGCATAGTCATACCCAGTGTTAGTTTACTACTACTGTCATTAGTTGCTAGTTGTAGATCGTCATCTCCAGATGCAGGAGCTACTCTTACCTCCAATAATGTGATCGCTAAACAAGTAGAAGTTGTTGCAGCCGAGAATTTTTGGGGGAGTATCACCTCCCAGATTGGTGGTGATCGCATTAAAGTCACTAGCGTGATTACGAACCCCAATACTGATCCCCATGATTACGAAGCCAAACCTGCTGATGCCCGTACTGTTGCCAGGGCTAAGTACGTAATCTTCAATGGTGCTGGTTATGATTCTTGGATGACAAAGTTACTAGTAGCCAATCCAGTCGAGGGACGCAAGGAACTGAATATTGGTGATTTGGTCGGTAAAAAAGCAGGGGATAATCCGCACCTCTGGTACAACCCTAGTTATGTGTACAAGACTATAGATCGCATCACATCTGATCTCAAGAGCATAGATCCTAGTGATGCATCCTACTTTGACCAACAGCGAGCGAACTACCTAAATGTGAGCCTTAAGCCTTATAAGCAGCTTATTAGCCTGATCAAACATACATACCAGGGAACACCAGTTGGTGCAACCGAAAGTATTTTTGCTGATCAATCCCTCGCGCTAGGTCTCAACTTAATCACACCGCCAGAATTCATGAGAGCGATCGCCGAAGGTCAACAACCAACAGCCAGGGATAAGGCAACAATGGACTCTCAGATCACAGATGAGCAAATCAAATTGCTAATTTACAATAAACAGAATTCCACTCCCGACGTAGAGGTATTGAAGCAGAAAGCAGAAATGGCCAGAATTCCTATAGTACCCATTACCGAGACATTAAGCCCAGCAACAGCCACCTTCCAATCTTGGCAAATTGCACAACTCCAAGACTTACAGCAAGCTTTAGCTAGGGCTACTGGTAAAAGAATAACACCTATTTCGTCTGCTACGTCAGGAAAATTATGATCAATAACACAATAGATTTTAAAGTGTCAACTTTTTCAACTGAAACTTATAGCCATTTAGGTTTGCGGAATATAATTGAATTTGATCGGGCTGGAATACGTTGTGGAGGTCGTGTACTCTGGAGTAACGTCAATTTGAGTATACAACCAGGCGAGTTTATTGCAGTTTTGGGACCGAATGGCGCTGGTAAATCGACTTTACTCAAAGCCATCCTGGGATTGCTACCCTTAAGCGAGGGTAAACTTACCCTCTTAGGAGTACCCGTGCGCCGGGGAAACCATGCTGTTGGCTACCTTCCTCAAAGACGCACATTCGGATCTGATGTGCATTTACAAGGACGTGAACTAGTACGGCTAGGATTAGATGGGACAAAATGGGGTGTGCCTTTACCCGGATTACGGATGCTGTGGGGAGGGGATAAACTAGCACGCGTTGAGCGACGACGAGTACAGCAAGCGATTGAAATGGTAGGCGCAGCTACCTATGCTAACCGCCCTATTGGTACATTGAGCGGTGGTGAACAGCAACGTCTACTTATTGCTCAAGCACTGGTGACTCGACCACGCATATTACTGTTGGACGAACCACTAGACAGTTTGGATTTGTACAATCAACAAGCTGTGTCAGCACTAATTCGTCAAGTGAGCCAAGAATATCAAATCGCAGTACTACTTGTAGCCCATGATGTTAATCCACTTCTACCATATATAGATCGAGTCCTTTATATTGGACGGGGTCAGACAGCAATTGGTACACCCGAAGAAGTCATTACCTCTGCAACTCTCTCCCGTCTTTATGACTCACCAATTGATGTGCTACATACGCAAGATGGTCGGTTATTTGTCGTTGGTCAGCCAGAGTCAGTCACTTATCATCCTCACTCCAGTCATCAAAACGATTAAATTGCTTATGTCAACTGATGATGTGCATCTCTCATGGAATGTCATATTTGACATCCAACAACTTTTTGCCTACCATTTCATGCAAAATGCCTTCAGTGCAGGAATGCTGGTTGCTCTAATGGCGGGAGTTGTGGGTTATTTTATGGTACTACGAGGACAGAGTTTTGCCGGACATACAATGTCTAGTGTTGGCTTTGCTGGTGCAACTGGTGTATCACTATTGGGCTGGTCGCCGATTTTTGGACTACTTCTATCTTGTACTGTTGCAGCTATTGGTATTGGCTTCCTCAGCGATCGCCGTCACCAGACTGCTATGGGAAATGGCGTGGCTGTGGGAACGATTCAGACTTTCTTCCTAGGACTGGGTATACTTTTCATCCAGTTATCTCATTCATACACTGAAAACATCTACGCCGTTCTGTTTGGTTCGGTGCTGGGGATTAGCGATCGCGATGTAGAACTGACTATTGTAACTACAGTAGTAACTTTAGCTGGAGTCATAGCGATCGCTCGTCCCTTACTGTTT
>Ga0116229_10013751_pt1 | contig 11373 bp, 10 predicted proteins | sample S1TSphgellanicum_3_FD_87313 | JGI IMG/M metagenome (GOLD analysis project Ga0116229, IMG submission 87313) | Host-associated microbial communities from peat moss isolated from Minnesota, USA - S1T2_Fc - Sphagnum magellanicum MG | ecosystem: Host-associated > Plants > Peat moss > Unclassified... | reverse complement strand
GGACCACCGAGACCTCGAACTTGAGCGCGAGCTGGCGCTCGAGCACGCTTGGCACGCGCCCGAGCCGCTCAAATGCGGCATGGGCAGAAGCGCGATCGCCAACGCGGTACTGCCCCTTGCCGTCATAGCCCAGCCGGCTCGCCTTCAATACCCCGGGAAAGAGGTCGTCGCCGGCACGATCGAGATCGAGCGCGGCTTCAATCACGTGATGCGGCGCCACATCGATGCCGCTGGCACGAATGAAGCGCTTCTCGGCAATGCGGTCTTGCGCGATCGCAACGCTTGCGGCTGCGGGGCTGACTTCGCGCGTCGCAGCCAGGCGGCTTAAGCTTTGCGCCGGAACATTTTCGAACTCGGTGGTAATGGCCAGGCACCGGCCAGCCAGGGCATCGAGGGCCAGCGGATCGTCATAGTTGGCGATGAGCTGCTCGTCGCACACGGCGCTTGCCGGGCTCGGGTCATCCGGATCGAGCACGAGGACGCGATAGCCGAGCGTCTGGGCGGCGATCGCAAACATCCGGCCCAGCTGCCCACCGCCCATGAGACCCAGCCACGAGCCAGGCGCAAGCATGCCGCTCATCGAGACTTCAAAGCGGCAGCCGGCTCGATCGCGCGGCCTCGGTCTGTGCGTCCCTGAACGCGCGCAGCTTCTCGCGCAGCTCGACGTCCTCGAGGGCAAGCAGGGCAACGGCAAAAAGCGCAGCGTTGGCAGCGCCCCCCTCGCCGATGGCAAACGTCGCAACCGGGATGCCGCGCGGCATTTGCACGATCGAATAAAGGGAGTCGGCGCCTGCCAGATTGCGCGCGGCAACAGGCACACCCAAAACCGGCAACAGGGTGCTGGAGGCGATCATGCCGGGAAGATGGGCCGCGCCACCCGCACCGGCAATGATGACCTTCAATCCACGCTTTTCGGCAGCGGCGGCAAACGCCAGCATATCCTGTGGCATGCGGTGCGCAGAGAGCACTTCAGCCGTATGCGGGATACTGAATTCGCGCAAGACGTCGACCGCCTGGCGCATCACCTCCCAGTCGCTGCTGCTGCCCATCACGACGGCAACCAGCGGCACCTCCTGGGATCGCGTACGGGAGGACGATTCGAAAGCCATAGCGGTCGCAAAAAAGGAGCCATTTTACCTGCCATGGCGGTCTTGCCACAGCGATTTGGCAGACCCAGGCGTCAACTCAGGGGATTGATTTGCAGTTTGGCTTCGATCGCGCGGCGCTCGACCTCCTCCTTGGCGACCGCCGCGAGCGCATCGAGCATGTCAAGCAGGAAAATCAGGTCAAAATAGGCCGGAAGAGCAAAACCGGCACGCGCGCCGCCACGGTCGTCATAGAGCAGCGATTCGAGCAGCGGACGCGCGGCCGACGTCATCCATGCCTTGCATACGCGTTCCATGACTTGCGGATACTGCTCGAGATCGCGCGCGGCCTCGCCCTTTTGGGCATTCCAGGACGGTACCTCGGCATTGAATTGAATGCGAAAACCCTTGGCCAGATTGGCGTACTGCTCTTCGCGGTTGGTCTTGGCGTATAGATCAAACAGCATCAGCCAGGCCTTGGGGGCAGGCTTTTCCGTATCGCGGATGTGACGCGTGAGCATCGAGATCGCCGCCGGATAGTTTTCGAGCGTCATCATCAGCTCGGCCTGCTGCACGAGGTCGGCAACCTCTGCGACTTCGATGCTCTCTGCGGTGTTGTGGCGGAAAAACGGGTTGTAGCCGGTCTTGTAGATGTTGGCGCCAGCAGCCTCGGGTGGAGCGCCTGCGATCAGGCTGGCCTGGCTTGGCAGATCCTTTTGCTGGTTCTTTTCTGCCCAGGTGGCGCCAGTCAGAAGGGTGATCGGCGGCAGGTCGTCATCGACCGGGCGCATGTCGGTCGGATCGCGCGCGCGACGGCCCTTGCCGGTGTCGCGCCATGCCGGGTTTTCCGGCATGCGCCGTTGCGCCCGCCTTTGCGGACGGCGCTGGCGCTGCGCCTCCTGCTCGCGCTTGACCAGTGCGTAGATGACAAAACCCAGTGCACCTAACAGCACCAGGACCAGCGCCAGTGCGCCCCACGCGGCGGCGGGGACGGTGAAGCCGGCCGTCCCTGAGAGGGCAGTGCGAGGCGCACTCAGGCCGACCAGCGCGAGCACGACAACTGCTGCCCTCGGGTCTTTGCAAAGACGCGCCACTTGCCACCGATTTCGCTTTGACGCTGCGATCATTTATTGGCTATCCAATGCGGCGCGTTCGCCTCCTAGACCAATGGCAACCCGCACCCACCATGCATGATTCTTGATGGCATGGCCCTTTGTCAACGCAATTGCAGGATTAGCACGTGAGTCGCTCGAGCGCTTCACAATATTTTGCACTTGTCTTCGCAACGATCTCGGGCGGCAGGCGCGGAGGCGGCGCGGTCTTCATCCAGCCAGGTACCGATTCGAGATAATCGCGGACAAACTGCTTGTCAAACGAGGGCGGATTTGCGCCAGGCGCATAGCCTTCGACCGGCCAGAAGCGCGAGGAATCCGCAGTCAGGACCTCGTCCATCAGGACCAGTTCGCCCTGATCGTCAAGACCAAATTCGAATTTCGTGTCCGCAATCAGGATGCCACGGGTGGCGGCGTAATCGCTAGCCGCTCTGTAGAGCTGCAAGCTGATGCTGCGGATTTTCTCGGCAAGCGAGGCGCCAATCTCTTTCGAAATCGTCTCGAAATCGACATTTTCGTCATGCTCGCCAAGCGCCGCCTTGCGGGCAGGCGTGAAGATCGGCTCGGGCAGGCGCTCGGCATTGCGCAACCCGGAAGGCAGTCTGATGCCACAAATCGAGCCCGTCGCCTGGTATTCCTTCCAGCCGGAACCTGCCAGATAGCCCCTCACCACCGCTTCGAGCATGATGGGCTTGAGCCGCTTTGCAACCACTGCACGCCCCTGTACCTGCGAACGCTCGCGCTCGCTAACCACGCTTTCCGGCTCGATTCCGGTCAGGTGATTGGCAACGATCGATTCCAGTTTCCTGAACCAGAAGTTCGACATCCGGTTTAGGACCTGGCCCTTCTTCGGAATCGCCTCGCTCATGACGACATCGAACGCGGAGAGCCTGTCGCTGGTCACGATCAGGAGCTTGTCGTCGCCAACGGCGTAGTTCTCGCGCACCTTGCCGCGCCCGATCAAAGGCAGTGACGAAATGTCCGACTGGTAGAGCGTCTCGGTCATGATGACTTCAGGTGATGATGCTGGCAGTAAGCGCAATCAGGGTGGCGATGAAAAACGCGAGGCCATAGCCGGACGTGAAAAAGCTCAGGCGCAACATCAGCGATATCCAGCCGACAGAATAGATCGTCCGCAAGGCAAGCACCATGTGTACCAGCGCCAGCGTGAGAATCAGGCCGAACCAGGTGCCAAGCGGCAAGAGCGAAGTGAGCAGCACGATGAACAGGAACGTGTGCCCGTGCAAGGCCACGACGAGGTGCTCGACGTATCTGCGGTGCGAGCCGACAAACGAAATCTGAAGCAAGAGCGCGCAGACCGGCAGCATGCCGAGCAGGGTGTAAGGCGCGTAATGCACCATGTTCTCGGTCAGATGTGCAACCTTGTCTTCGGATGAAAGGTTCACGAACGCGTCGACGCGTTTGCGAATCGAGGGCAGGTGGTCGTCGATCCAAGGGGAAAGAACTAGATTTTCAGCCCGTTCGCGCCCCTGGCTGATATCGATCTCCTGGTCGCTGTCTTGGACCGAACTCGTCGATGCCGTCTCGCCGCGCGCTGCCGCCAGCTGCAAGGCACTGAGTTTTGCCGAGATCGCTTTACGTTGGTCGTCAGGAAGGTCCTTGTCGCGATCGACCTCGATGGCGACTTCGGCAAGGGACTTGGCCGCTTCGGCTTTTCCCTGTTGCACCACTTGCGCCGTGGCGGCCGGATCGACCTTGGGCGCGCCACCGAAGAACTGCATCAGTTCAACGGCAAGAAAGAAGATCACGTTAAAGGTCAGGTAAAGGCGCAGCGGCGCAACGTAGCGGGCGCGCTTGCCGGCAAAGTAATCCAGTGTCAGGCCGCCTGGCGTCAAAAGGAGCCGCTTCAGGCTTGCGATCAGCGTGCCCTCGAGGGCCACGTGGTGGCTGATGACTTCGTGCAGGAATTCCGCAAGGCTTGGCACGTGCACCTTGGTCGACTGGCCGCAGGCGCTGCAGTAGTGACCGGGCGCGGGCACGCCGCAGTTGCGGCACAGGGGCGGCTCCTGCGCCGCGCCTTGTGCCGAGAAGGCAGGTGCTTTTGCCTCGGTCACGGGATCAGTGGACGTGCTGGATGAGCTCGCCCTTCTGGTACTTCTCGGCGATGCGGCTGAGTGTGACCGGCTTGATCTTCGAGGCCTGGCCGGCCGAGCCGAATTCGGCGTAGCGCTGCATGCAGATTTTCTTGGCGGCAAGCAGGGCGGGCTTCAAGTATTCGCGCGGGTCGAACGCCGAGGGATGCTGGGTGAAATACCTGCGGATCGCAGCCGTCATGGCCAGACGGATGTCGGTATCGATATTGATCTTGCGCACGCCATGCCGAATGCCCTCCTGGATCTCCTCGACCGGCACGCCGTAGGTCTCCTTGATATCGCCACCATTGTCACGGATCTCCTGCAGCAGGTCCTGCGGCACCGAGGACGAGCCGTGCATCACGAGATGAGTGTTGGGAATGCGTGCATGGATCGCCTTGATGCGGTCGATGGCAAGAATATCCCCGGTCGGCTTTCTCGTGAACTTGTAGGCGCCATGGCTTGTGCCAATGGCAATGGCAAGCGCATCAACCTGGGTGCTGCGCACGAAGTCGGCGGCCTGATCGGGGTCGGTCAGGAGCTGCTCGCGCGTCATCGTGCCGTCGGCGCCATGGCCATCCTCCTTGTCGCCTTGCATCGTCTCAAGCGAGCCGAGGCAACCCAATTCGCCCTCGACCGTAACGCCAATCGAGTGCGCGGCTTCGACCACCTTGCGCGTGACATCGAGGTTATAGCCGTAGTCCGCCACGGTCTTGCCATCCTCGCGCAGCGAGCCGTCCATCATGACGCTGGAAAAACCCAGGCGCATGGCCTGCATGCACACCGCAGGGGACTGGCCATGGTCCTGGTGCATCACGAGCGGAATGTGCGGATAGGACTCGAGCGCCGCCTCGATCAGGTGGCGCAGGAACGCTTCTCCCGCATATTTGCGCGCGCCGGCCGAGGCCTGCATGATCACCGGGCTGTCGGTCTCGGCCGCCGCCTGCATGATGGCCTGGACCTGCTCAAGGTTGTTGACGTTAAAGGCGGGCAGGCCGTAGCCGTTTTCGGCAGCGTGATCAAGCAGCTGGCGCATGGAAACCAATGCCATGAATACTTCTCCTGTCAGTTGTGGATACGGCAATTCAAGCAGCGTGCTGTGCTGCGGCAAGGGAGCCCAGATGCTGCCCGACCTTGACAATCTTGATGGTGTTGGTGCCCCCGGGCTTGCCCATCGGCTCGCCCACCGTCAGCACAATCAGTTCACCGCGCAAAACCAGGCCCTTTTCAAGCAGCAACTCTTCGGCAGCGGCGAGCACCTCATCGCGATTGTCACCCTGCGCGAGATTGAAGGTTTGCACATTGCGATAGAGCGCAAGCTTGCGCCGCGTGGCCAGATTTGGCGTTAGCGCATAAATCGGCTGGTCGATATTGTGCCGGCTCATCCAAAGTGCAGTCGAGCCCGAATCGGTGAGCGCGGCAATGGCGCGCGTTTTCAGGTGCCAGGCGGTGAACAGGGCGCCATTGGCAACCGACTGGTCAACACGCGTGAACATCTGGTTAAGAAAGTCCTTGTCGAGTTCGACTTCGTAGGATTTCTCGGCCTCGAGGCTGATCGCGGCCATCGCCTGCACCACTTCGATCGGATACTTTCCGCTTGCCGTCTCGGCCGAAAGCATGACAGCGTCGGTGCCATCGAGCACGGCGTTGGCGACATCCGAGACTTCAGCGCGCGTGGGCACGGCGTTGACGATCATCGATTCCATCATCTGCGTCGCCGTGATCGTCAGCTTGTTGGCCGCACGCGCCATCTTGATCATGCGCTTTTGCAGGGCCGGCACGGCGGCATTGCCGACTTCGACGGCGAGATCTCCGCGCGCCACCATGATGCCGTCGCTGGCCTTTAGAATCTCCTCGAGCGCCGGGATGGCTTCGGCGCGTTCAATCTTGGCGATCATCATCGGCCGCGCCGCGCCAACCGGCGTCGCGATGCCGGCAAGCTGGCGCGCCATGGTCATATCCGTGGCGTTCTTCGGAAACGATACCGCGATGTAGTCAACGCCCAACTGCATCGCGGTACGGATGTCGTCCATGTCCTTGGCGGTGAGCGCCGGCGCCGACAGGCCACCCCCCTGGCGGTTGATGCCCTTGTTATTGGACAGATCGCCGCCGACTTTTACGCGCGTGACGATGCGCGATCCTTCGACGGCTTCGACCACAAGCACGATCAGACCATCGTTGAGCAGCAAGACGTCGCCCTCGTTGACATCGCGCGGCAGTTCCTTGTAGTCAAGGCCAACCTGATCCTGGTTGCCAAGACCCTCGAAGGCCGCATCGAGCGTGAAGCGCGCACCCTTGACGAGATCGATGCGACCGTTCTCGAATTTGCCGACGCGGATCTTGGGCCCCTGCAGGTCGGCCATGATCGCCACTTCACGGCCGGCATCGCTTGCCGCCCTCCTGATCGAATCGGCCCGACTCGCATGATCGGCCGCGGTTCCGTGCGAGAAATTGAGCCGGAAGACGTCAACGCCCGCTGCGATCATGGCCTTTAGCGTTTCGTATTCGCTCGAGGCGGGACCGATGGTGGCGACAATCTTTGTTGCACGGAACATGACCGGCTCCAATCCTGGATGCTGCTGGTGCTATGCGGCGCGCTGTTCCAAGACCGCAACCGCCGGCAGGGTCTTGCCCTCGAGGAATTCGAGGAAGGCGCCGCCACCGGTGGAGATGTAATCGACCTTGTCAGCGATCTTGTACTTGCCAATCGCAGCCAGCGTATCGCCACCGCCTGCAATGACGAAGGCGGGCGAGGCGGCAATGGCTGCGGCCAGTGCCTTGGTGCCGCCGCCGAACTGGTCGTACTCGAACACGCCCATGGGACCGTTCCAGATGATGGTGCCGGCATTGGAGATGAGGCTCGCAAGCACCGCCGAGGTCTTCGGGCCGACATCGAGGATCATGTCGTCCTTGCCCACCGACTCCGCCGGCACGCGATTGGCCCGGGACAACGCGGAGACGTCGTTCGATACAACGACATCAATTGGCAGCGGCACGCGCGCGCCACGCTGCTTCATGCTGTCGATGATGGTTTGCGCTTCCGAGACGAGATCGGATTCGGCAAGCGAGCGGCCAATGCGCATGCCCATGGCCAGCATGAAGGTGTTGGCAATGCCACCGCCGACAATCAACTGGTCGACGCGCTCGCCAAGCGCCCGCAGAATGGTCAGCTTGCTTGACACCTTCGAGCCGGCAACGATGGCGAGGAGCGGCCGCTTCGGGTTGTCCATGACGCGCGACAGGGCATCGAGTTCGGCCGAGAGCAAGGGGCCGGCGCAAGCCACCGGCGCGACCTTTGCAAGCGCGTGCGTTGTCGCCTCGGCGCGGTGCGCGGTGCCAAAGGCATCGTTGACATAGACATCAAGCAGCGCTGCCATCTTGTTCGCAAGCGCGACATCGTCCTTCTTCTCGCCGCGATTGAGGCGACAGTTCTCAAGCATGACGATTTCACCGGGGGCGACCTTGACGCCGTCGACCCAGTTCTGGACCAGCGGCACGTCGCGCCCGAGCAGCTCGGAGAGCCGCCTTGCAATCGGTGCCAATGAATCCTCGGGCCGGAAATCACCCTCGGTCGGGCGTCCAAGATGCGAGGTCACCATGACCGCCGCATTGGCCTTCAAGGCCATCTCGATGGCCGGCACCGATGCGCGGATGCGCGTGTCGTCGGTGATTGCCATTTCGTCATCTTGCGGGACGTTCAGGTCGGACCGAATGAAAACCCGCTTGCCCGACAGATCGATGTCTTTCATGCGCAGAAATTTCATCTAAGCTCCCTTGGTCTACTAACGGGCCTGCATGAGCGCGACGGTAGTGTCGAGCATGCGGTTGCTAAAGCCCCATTCGTTGTCATACCAGCTTGATACTTTCACCAGTCTTCCAGTCAACTTGGTCAGCGTCGCGTCAAATATCGACGACGCCGGATGATTGTTGAAATCGACCGAGACGAGCGGTTCGGTGTTGTAGTCGAGAATGCCCTTGAGCGCACCCTCGGCTGCGCCTTTCATGATGGCATTGACCTCTTCCACGCTCGTGTCGCGTGCCGCGATGAAGCACAAGTCGACGATTGACACGTTGATGGTCGGCACGCGCACGGCATAGCCGTCAAGGCGCCCGGCAAGCTCGGGAAGCACGAGACCCACTGCCGAGGCGGCGCCGGTCTTGGCCGGGATCATTGACATCGTCGCCGAGCGCGCACGACGCACGTCCTCGTGGTAGACGTCGGTCAAGACCTGGTCGTTGGTATAGGAATGGATGGTCGTCATCAGTCCGGAGACGACGCCGATGCTGTCGTTTAGCGGCTTGACCAGGGGACAGAGGCAGTTGGTCGTGCAACTCGCGTTCGACACCACGGTGTCACTGGCCTTGAGCACGTGGTGGTTGACGCCATAGACGATGGTCGCATCGACGTCCCTGCCGCCAGGCGCTGAGATCAGCACCTTCTTCGCGCCGCCCGCAAGGTGCGCCGAGGCCTTTTCCTTGCTGGTGAAAAGGCCGGTGCATTCCATCACCACATCGATGCCAAGATCGCCCCAGGGCAAATGCGCCGGATTGCGAACGGCAAGCACCTTGATCTCATCGCCGTCGATCTCCATCGTATCGCCCCTGGCCACGACGGTTTTCGGAAAGCGCCCGTGCACGGTATCGTACTGGGTCAGGTGGGCGTTGATTCTGGCATCCCCCAAGTCGTTGATGGCGACAATTTCGATATCGTGGGTCTTGCCTGCCTGGTAGTGTGCCCTCAACACATTTCGCCCGATTCGGCCGTAACCGTTGATGGCAACCCGGATTGTCATGCCTTCTCCCGCAAAATTGATGGTTTACTGGCCAGTCCATAATTTTAGCAGAGCGAATCCTCGCGGCCTGACAGGCGCAGAGTCCCTCTCCCGGGTCTTGTGACCCGCGCATTTTCAGACTGACACGATCTGCCATGGCTCATCCGCGCTTTTTCGTCGAAGGACCGATCGCTTGCGGAGCTAGGCTGCTGCTGCCAGAGGAGGTCGCGCACCACGCCGTCAGGGTGCTGCGCATGAAAAGCGGCGACGACGCGGTGATTTTCAATGGCCTGGGCGGCGAATATCACGGCCGCCTTGAATTCGCAGCCGATGCCGTGTCCTTTCAGGTGATTCGGTTTGACGCCCGCGAGGCCGAGCTGGGCTTTGCCGTGCGCATCGGTCAGGGGCTTTGCGCGACCGACAAAATGGACTGGCTCGTCGAGAAAGCGGTCGAATTCGGTGCCGCGCAATTGACGCCGCTCGCGCTCGCCCGCTCGGTCGTGCGCCTAAGCGACGAGCGCGCGCAAAAACGCCTGCGCCACTGGCAAAGACTGAGCACATCGGCGTGTGAACAATGCGGACGCAACCGGCTGATGCACGTCCTGCCGGTTGCGGATCTGGCCTCGTGGGCGAGCCATGAGGCGCAGAGCCTGTCAATTGTGCTTGCCGCCAATGCCCAGAGCTCGCTTGCAGCGCTGGCGCGTGCCAGCGCGCCTTGCGACGTGCGTCTTCTGATCGGCCCTGAAGGCGGGCTGACCGAATCCGAGGTGGCCGATGCGGCACGCCTGGGGTTCATCGCGGCACATCTTGGCCCGCGCATCCTAAGGACAGAGAGTGCCGCCATGCTCGCGCTGGCCACGCTTGCCGCATGCTGGGATGCCTAGCGCGGCACCGGCGCGATCGCGGCGGGCTCAAAGCCTAGGAACTGTGCAAGTTCGACCGCCCGGGCCATCGTGTCGCGATAGCCGAGGTTGATCAGTTCATGCGTGAAAGGCGCCTCAAACAGCAGGTAGCTCGCAAGCGCGGCACTGCGCTCGTCGGTGCCGCCAAGCGCACTGAGCAAGGCGCGCACCGGCAACGGCAGGCTGCGGATGTGACGCGCGGCGATCGAATCCAGCCGCTCGCTGGGCGAGATGACCATGACCTCGACTTGTCGCAGGCCTGACTGCGACTGGGCCTCAGGCGGCAGCCACGCCAGCGTGCGATTGACGCGCTGCAGGCGCTCGATATCAAGCGCAAGCGCATCAAGGAAGATGCTCGACAGTGCGTGTCCTGCAATCTGTCCGAGCGTCGGATAGGCCGCATCGGGCAAGTCACCGCGCAGAATCGGCTCTTGCAGGCGCCCCGCGCCGATCACGAGGATGCGTTCAGCTCCGAGGTGGATGGCAGGGCTGATGGGGGCCAGCTGTCGCATCGAGCCGTCGCCAAAATACTCGAGGCGCCCATTGAGCCTTAGCGCCCGCGCTGGAAAAATGAACGGAATCGCCGACGACGCGAGCAGGTGGTCGATCGTCACCTGTTCGGCAACCGCGATGCGCTGTGAGCGCACCCACGGCGAAATCCCGGCTGCCGACTGATAGTAAGTGATGTGAAAGCCGGTGGTATAGCTCGAGGCCGTGACGGCAAGGGCAGAAAGCGTGCCGTCCAAAAGCCGATCCTTGACGCGCTCAAGCGGCACGAGGCCGGCAAGCAAGTCAGCCAGCGGGGCGTTGTCAAGAAGCGAGCGCGGCCGCGTTCGGGTAAAGCGCCTGAGCGCCCAGCCGAGCGACATGGCCGTGACCCATTTGGTACCGGAGCGCACGACGCCAAAGGAATCGGCCAGATAGACCTGGCCTGCCGAGAAGTCTTCCCAGACGCGCACCAGTGCGCGCACGGCAATCTGGAAGTCATCGGCGCCCGCTGCCAGGGCGCTCGCATTGATGGCGCCCGCCGATGTCCCGACCAGGATGCCAAACGGATTGCAGGAGGCCTCGCGCCTCGCACTCGCGCGCGTGCGCGCGATCTGGGCAATCGCCTTGAGCACGCCGACCTGGTAGGCGGCGCGCGCCCCTCCGCCAGAGAGCACAAGGCCGGTCAAGCGACGCGAAGCCGGATCAGGCAGGCACGACCCCGGATCTTCTCCCATGCGGCAATCTACGTCATGGCCGTCACGCGGCGCAAGCGCCAGACGGGTTTTTGTAGCGCGCGCGGGCAACATACAATATCCGCGTGATGCTCACCCTGCCTTCGCGCGCGCGCGCGGCCCTGCCCTGGCTGGTCGCGGTTTTGGTGTGCGCAAGTGCGGCTGCCGCGCGTACTTTTCTGATCCAGC
>Ga0116229_10013748_pt1 | contig 11375 bp, 7 predicted proteins | sample S1TSphgellanicum_3_FD_87313 | JGI IMG/M metagenome (GOLD analysis project Ga0116229, IMG submission 87313) | Host-associated microbial communities from peat moss isolated from Minnesota, USA - S1T2_Fc - Sphagnum magellanicum MG | ecosystem: Host-associated > Plants > Peat moss > Unclassified... | reverse complement strand
CATGTCATCGGTTCTGGAGCGCTGCCGCTCCTGCCCGTTGACCGTCAAAAACATCTCCAGCGCGTGCGGCTCCTCGATCTCATCGTCGGTGGTGATCCAGGGCCCGGTCGGTCCGTGCGTATCGAACGACTTGCCCAGCGTGAAGGTGGGCGAGCGCTGCTGCCAATCGCGCACCGAGACGTCGTTGCAAGCCATATAGCCCGCGATCACGCCGCGGGCCGACGCGGCGTCCACATGCCGGCATGTCTTGCCGATCACCACCGCCATTTCGACCTCGTAATCCAGCTTGTCGGAGACCTTTGGCAGTTCGATCGGATCATACGGGCCCGTAATGCAAGAAACCTGCTTGTTGAACCAGAACTGGCTGCTGGGAATCGGGTAGCCAGCCGCTTCCGCTTCCTTGCAATGCTCCCGGTAATTCATGCCGATCGCCAGAAATTTCCGCGCATCCGGCACCGGCGCCTCCAGCCTGACGGCGGTAAGCGCAAACCGCGGCCCCCGCGCCGCGGCAAGCGCCGCGCGCAAATCCGGCAGGTCGGTTAGCAGTTGCCGCATCGAATCGCCAACGCCGGGGACGCCGGAAAGATCGACGACATGATCGCCGACCACTTTGCCGATTCGAGTTTTGCCATTTTCGGTGAAGCGGGCAAGTTTCATTCTGTCCTCCTGATAATCTGCTAGAAATTGGTCCGGTCCGCGCCCTTCAGGCGCAGTCTTTCGCGAGCTTGAGCGGGGGTTGCGGCTTCGAAGCCGAGCTCGGCTACGATGCGCTTGAGCTTGGCCACTTGTTCGGCATTGGAGAGCGCCAGGCGGCCACGGTCCAGGAAGATGCTGTCTTCAAGGCCAACCCTGGCATTTCCGCCCAGCAGAACGTTGTGTGTGGCAAGCGCCATCTGGTGACGGCCAGCGCCCAACACGGACCATTCCACATCCCGGCCGAACAGGCGCTCGGCCGTGCGGATCATGTGCAAGAGGTGATCGAGTTCGGCGGCAATCGCGCCCGGAATGCCGAGACAGAACTGAATGAAGAGCGGGGGATCATAAAATTTGTTATCGACAAACCAGGCCAGATTATACAAATGCCCGACTTCGTAACATTCGAATTCAAACCGCGCGCCATGCCCTTTGCCAAGACGTTGCAAAATCGCCCCGATATCGGCATAAGTGTTCTTGAACAATCCGTTGCGCGAGGCCTCAAGAAACGGCTTTTCCCAATCGTAGCGCCATTCCTTGATTTTATCCGCCGCCGGAAACAGCGCTATGCTGAAGGACCCCATGTTCAGCGACGTCATTTCCGGGCTCGCCCATTCCGGCGCGGCGAGCCGCTCGTCCAGCGTCATCCCCGGCCCGCCGCCGGTGGTTATGTTCACGATTGCATCCGTGGCCTGTTTTATGCGTGGCAGGAATTGCGCAAATACGGCCGGATCCGCCGTTGGCCGGCCGTCAACCGGGTCGCGCGCATGCAAATGAATGATCGATGCCCCCGCTTCGGCCGCGGCGATCGATTCGGCCGCGATTTCATCCGGCGTGATGGGCAGATAGGGCGACATGCTCGGCACATGGATCGAGCCGGTGATCGCGCAGCTTATAATGACTGACCTGGCCAAACTTTCCTCCGGTTCTGGACCTGCGGATCCATTTGGCGATCCCGCGTTTATTTATTGACTATCTCGTTCAATAAGTATAGTCAATAGGAAAGTGTAAGAATCGTACGGGCGAACCAGAGTCCGGTGGACGATTGAAAATTGGGAGAGATAAATGTCGAAAGTATTCAGACTTGGATATACTGAGTTTACGTCCGCGCAGGTTGGAGCCGCGCTTGGCTACTACACGAATGTCATGGGCGCCCGCCTGGTAGAGCAAGGGCCTGATGGCACGCATTACCTAAGCCTCGGCCTCGACCATCATAATATCGCCCTGCGCCCCTCGGCGGCGCCCGCCAACGCACTGAACGGGTTTCAGGTTTCGCAGGGTATCACGCTGGTCGCTCTGGCTCAGCATTTCACGCGGCACGGGATCGTATCGGAATACCAGAGCGACGCGCGGCCGGGGGTCCCCGCGGTGCTGTTGGTCAGGGACCTGGCAGGGTTTAATTTTGAGTTCTTTGCCGAAATGGCAATGCCAGCACCAGGCTTCGCGCAGCATGGGATTGCACCGAACCGGCTGGGACATGTCGCTCTCATGAGTCCGGAGGGTAAAAAGCTCGAAAAATTCTTTACCGATGTCCTGGGCTTCCATCTGACTGACTGGTTCGATGACATCGTTACATTCCTCACCTGCAACCACGATCATCACGTCGTGAATCTGGTAACCGTTCCGGCAACCAAACTGCACCACATCGCTTTCGAGCTGCGCGGCTGCGCACACCAGTATGAAGCCTCTGACCGGCTGACCAAGGCCAACGTGCCTCTGCGATGGGGGCCGGCCAGGCACACCGCCGGCCATAATTACGCATCCTATCATTATGATCCAAACCAGACGCTGGTCGAGCTTTACGCCGATCTGGACGTGTATTTGCCCGATCTCAACTGCTTTGAACCCAGGCCCTGGCATGAGCAACTTCCCCAGCGCCCCCGTGTATGGCCGCTGGCGGAGCTGAATGCCTGGTCAGCGTCCTTTGCATTTGACCTCGCCACGGCATAGATATTGACTTAGCCGGTCAGTTATAGTTTTGTTTGCGCATGGCCTTGAAGTCCGTGAAAGCCCGTCCGCTGATTATCGCACTGGATCGTGCGCGGACGGTTCCAACATCCGAGGATCCAAGGCGCCTGAGAACCCGCACCGCCATTCTCGAAGCCGCGTTGGAACTTTTCGCCGAACGGACATATGACACGATCAGCGTCGATGATATCACGCAGGGCGCCGATGTCGCCAAGGGCAGTTTCTACAATCACTTCACTGATAAGCATCATCTGGCGACCGAGATCGGTTCCCTGCTGCACAGCCACGTCGCGGGCTTGGTTGCTCGGGAGATTTCGAACTTCGACGATCCTGCCGTGCATTGTGTGCGCGGGTCGATGACGGTCCTGCGATTCGCGCTTGAACATCCGGCGAGTGCGCGGGCACTTCTCCGCCTCAGCAAAGCTTTGTTTTCCGTCAAAGACCCGCTGAACAGCCAGGTCGTCGACATCATTACCGCCGGGATGAAAGACGGAACCTTCAGCGAAATCGGTCTCGAAGACGGGTTCATGGTGGTGGCCGGCATCTCGCAGATGATGGTTGAACAGGCCTTCGAAGATGCGTGGACGGAGGATGTGTCTGTCATCGCACGGCGGTGCTGCATGAGCATGTTGCGCGGCCTCGGCGTGAAGCTGCCAAAGGCCCGGCGTCTGAGCGAAAATGCCGCCGAGGATTTGCTAACGGGCATCTGATACAATTGCCGGCCGGATTACGGCGGCATACACAAGCGCGGCGAAGTCGAATTTCATTGACGAGTGCTTGCGATTCGCATTACCAATGCCAGAAACTGACTATAGTGTTCAAAAAGTGGCGTCTCCTGACCGCGCTGACGCCCGAAATAAGGGTATGGAACTGCAAAATGGACCGTTCGAATGATGATGCTCCGGCGCTGCGCCTGCGCCTCACGCGCATCTCTTACATCACCGGCGCGATAAGTCTGTTCGAGTTCCAAGCGCCGGATGGCGGCAACCTGCCCGCGTTTACCGCCGGCGCGCATATCGGTATCGAACTCGGCCCGGCGTTGAGCCGGCAATATTCACTGGTTAACGCGCAGGATGAGCGGCATCGTTACGTGGTGGGCGTAAAGCGCGAAGCGCTGGGCCGGGGCGGCTCAATCTTCATGCACGACAAGCTGCGCGTTGGCGCGCTTTATAATGTCATGGCCCCGCGGAACAACTTCGCGCTCGCTGAATCCGCCGAAGAAACCGTGTTCTTCGCTGGCGGCATTGGAATCACGCCAATTTATTGCATGGTCCAGCGGCTGGAGGCACTTGGGCGCGCGTGGCGGCTCCATTTCGCCGCGCAGACGCGCGAGCAGGCCGCGTTCATTGGTGAATTGCAACGTTATGGCGGCCGCGTGCACGTTCACATCGATACCGAGGCGGATGGCAAGTTTCTCGATCTGCCCAGCCTTGTCAGGAACGTGCCCAACCATGCGCATCTATACTGTTGTGGTCCAAAGCCGATGCTCGCGGCCTTCGAGGCGGCGGCGGCGGGGCGGCCTGCGGGCCATGTGCATGTGGAATATTTCGCCGCCAAGACCGAAGCCGCCGCCGATGGCGGGTTCGTCGTGGAACTCGCTCGCGGCGGGCGGGAGTTTCAAATCCCGCCAGGACGCACGATTCTGGAGGTTCTGCTGGAAAGCCACGTGGCGGTACAGAATTCCTGCCAGCAAGGCATTTGCGGCATGTGCGAAACCCGCATTTTTTCCGGGCGCGCCGACCACCGGGACAGTTTTCTGACGGATGACGAACGCGCGGCCAATGAAGTCATGATGGTCTGCTGCTCCGGTTCGCTGACGGAAAGACTGGTGCTCGATCTTTAGCATTTGACCGCAAAGAAATATCTGTCATGCATGGCGAAACGAGATTTTTTGACTTGACTGTCTAATAGAAATTAGTCATATCAGTCATTAAGTATCGAAACCAAAGGTACACGTCCGAAGTCAATAAATCGTGGGACTGGCCAAAGCGGAGGAGATCTCACGAAAGGTTACGCTGTGCCGAGATTCATCAGGGCGCGCCGCACGGCTGTCCGGCGCGGATATATGCGGCCCGGGACGGGCAAATTTGACTGCCATGCCGTGCGTTTCGGGACCGCCAAAATTGAACGTCAAAAAGTAAAACTCAAAACTTCGGGAAAAAGGGAGATAAGAAATGTCGCACGGTTTGATCCATCGGTTCGGATCGTTAAGGCGCCGCTCGCTGGCGGGATTATCGTGGCGCGCGTTGTCGGTTTCCAGCCATGCCTGCGTTGCCGTTCTGGCTGGTGCCGTGCTCACCGCCGCGCCGCCGCGCGCTCAGGCCTACCAGTTCTATTCCAGCGGTGGGCTTGAGATGACGTTGGACACGACACTTGAATATTCAAATGATTTCAGGTTGGGCCAGGTTTCCAGCACGGTCTCGGATAAGAAACTCAATCTGAACAGCTATAACAGTAATGACGGCGATCAGAATTTCCAGCACGGCCTGACCTCCAACCGGTTCCAGATCTCGCCGGTGTTGAAGATAACGGATGGCAGTTTCGGCATCCATATCAGCGGCGAGGCCTATATCGACACCGCCTATCTGCAGCACGACCAGAACGGCAGCGCGGCTTCGGTGAATTATTTCGTTTCAGACAACAAGGATCTGCCGCGGGGCACCGTCGCGGTCGATGGTCGCGAGGCCGAGCTGCTCGATGCATTTGCGTATGATTCGGTCTCTTTCGGTGCCGATCAAGGGCAGACGATCACGGTTAAAGTTGGCCGTTCAACCTTGCTCTGGGGGCAAAGCCTGTTCTTCACTGGCAATGGCATCGCCGCCGGCCAGGCGCCTGTCGATATCAATACCGCTCTAACCTTGGCAAATCCCCAGGCCTCGCAGGTCTTTCTTCCGGTCGGCCAGGCGGTGTTCACCTACCAGCCCAATCAATGGCTCACTTTGCAAGGCTATTACCAGTTCGAATGGCGGCCGGACCAGTTTCCCGGCACCGGCAGCTTCTTCTCTTCGGTGGATTTTATTGGTCCGGGCGCACAACGTCTTATCGTCGGCGAAACGCCGTTCGGGCCGGCATATTTTTCGCGCGCCGGCGACGTGAAGCCCGGACAGAACGGCCAGTTCGGCCTCTCCACCCAGCTGCAGCTCGGCAACTACGACATCGGTTTCTATGGGCTGCGCTTTGATTCGAAAGGGCCGGAATTCTACCTGCACACCGCCGCCCTCGCGCCCGGCGCCAGCGGTATTCCGATCGGCTCATATCAGGCGGTGTATAATCAGGACATTCAGCTCTACGGCGCCAGTCTTTCCACCACCGTCGGGCCGGTCAATGTCGCCGGAGAGGTCTCCGGCCGCATCCACCAGGACCTGTTCAGCCAACCGGTCATCCAAACTCCGGCAATGAATGAAAATTCAAACCCCGGCTACGCCTATGGCGACACGCTGAACGCCCAGGCCTCCGCCATCTATCTCACCCCCGCGTTGCCGCTAATGCCGGGCGGCGCGTCGGTACTTGGCGAAATCGAGGCGAACCGCGTCCTCTCCGTCACCAACAAGCCGGCGCTGGTCGGCGGCCGCACCCCGGATGCTGTCGGGCTCGATGTGCAGATCACGCCAACTTATTGCGATGTCTTGCCGAACCTCGATGTAAATATTCCCATCGGCGTGCAGTGGTTTCCCTACGGCCGCTCTGAATTCGACAGCACAATGAACGCCGGCACCGGCAATCTCGATATCGGCATTACCGCCAGCTTCAAAACGGTCTGGCAGGCGGGCATCACCTACAAGGACTACATGGGCTCAACCTCGCCCTCGCCGGTCACCGGCGGCTCCAAGCAGGCTCTGGCCGACCGCCAGAATCTCGCCTTCTACATTCAACGCACTTTTTGAACGGGGGAAATATAACATGATCAAAAGGAGAAGTTTTGGTCTGATGAGTGCCAGTGCCTTGCTGGCCGCCACAACGGCCAGACCGGCGCGGGCCTCGGTCGCCGCCGGTCAGGCGCAACTGCTCAAGACCACCCTCACGCCAATGGGCTCGGAGCGTGCCGGCAACGCCGATGGCAGCATCCCCGCCTGGACGGGCGGAATGAACACGCTGCCGCCCGGCGTTGATCCAAACGCGATGATGCCGGATTTTTTTGCCGGCGAAAAGCCGATTTTGACGATTGATCAAGGCAACTACGCGCAATATGCCAATCGCTTGTCGGATGGCGTCATCGCGCTCATCAAAACCCGCGGATTCAGCCTCAACGTCTTCCCCACCCATCGCACCGCTTGCCTGCCGCAATGGGTGTACGACAACATCTACCAGAACGCGCTGAACGCGGCGCCGCATCCGCAAGGCATACGCTTCGGTTTTTCCGGCGCCTATGGCGGCAGTCCGTTTCCAATTCCAAGCGAGGACGACAGCAAGGGTGGGGAAATCCTTTGGAACCATCTCTGCCGCTGGCAGGGGCCCAACTATAACTGCGTTGCGTCGTCGTTTATCGTCAACAGCGGCAACCCCGCTCTGGCATCCACGCTGCAGGTCTATCAGAGTTACCCGTACTATGACCCGAATGGCAGCCTCGCGAATTTCGACGGCTGGTATTCGCACCTTCGGGTCAACTACGTCGGCCCGCCAACCCTGGATGGCCAGCAGCTGATCCAGTACAACGCCACCCAGCCGCTGGAACAGCCGCAGGAGAGCTGGCAGTTGCTCGAAGGCCAGGGCCGTGTCCGCAAGGCGCCGGAACTCGGATACGATACGCCGGCCCTGCCGTTCGACGGGATGGGCAATTACGACGAGTTCTACGGATTTTACGGCTCGCCGGATCGCTACATCGCCAAGTTCGTTGAAAAGAAGGAATTTTATATTCCTTATAACAACAACGCGATGTGCCTGCAGACTCCGTTCGACCTGCTCAAGCCCGCCTTCGTCGACCCAGCCCACACGCGATGGGAACTGCACCGCGTCTGGGTGATCGATCTCACGCTGGCACCTGGCGCTCGCAACGTGCTGCCACACCGGCGGCTCTACGTCGATGAAGACACCTGGACGGTGGCCGTGGCCGACGAATGGGACGCGCAAGGCAATATCTGGCGGATGAGCATGGTTTTCAATTATGTCGTGCCGACCCTGCCTGGAACGATCTACGGAACGCTCGCGCTGTACGACCTGCAAACCGGCCAGTACGTGCTGAACAACTCGCCTTACGCCGATCCGAAATACGGCACCCCGCCAAATTTCCAACCCAACGCCGCGAGCCAGTTTAACCCGAACGCGCTCGCGGCGCAGTCGCAATTCTAGTGTTCGCCTGCATGGTCTCCGTTATCAAAAACAGGCGACTCCTCGCGCGGTTCGGCTGTGTCGTGGCGGCCTGCTGGCTGATGGCGCAGGCCGCGCGGGCCGCAACCGGCATCCTGGCGCTGGACGAGCCGGCCCCGGCGGTGCGTGTTCCCGCTGGCGTGATGATCGATGCCATCACCCGCGCCGGCGGCCGCATTGTGGCCGCCGGCGAACATGGTGTCGTGATTTACTCGGACGATAGCGGTACGACTTGGGTTCAGGCCCGGGTGCCGGTGGACGCGACGCTTACGGCGATCGCCTTTGCCGATCCCGCGAATGGCTGGGCCACGGGCAATTTCGGCGTCATTCTGCACACATCCGACGGCGGCGCCACCTGGCGGTTGCAGTTGAATGGCTTCCAGGCCGACCAGCTCACCCTGCAGGCCGCCCAGCGCGCCGCGGCGGCGCATAGCCAATCCCCAGGCGCGCCCCGCGCCATCGCCCGCGCGCAGCACCTCATCGCGCAGGACGATCCAAAGCCGTTTCTTTCAATCTGGGTGCAGAATGCCCGGCGCGCTATCGTGTTCGGTGCCTACCGCCTCGCCATGGTCACCAACGACGGTGGCAGGACCTGGACCGATTGCAGCCTGAGCATTGCGGACGCCGTCAGCCACCACATCTATGCCGCGGCACAGGTCGGGGCCGATATATATCTGGCCGGTGAAGCTGGGCTGGTGTTCCGTTCCCAGGATGCAGGGGCAAGCTTCCCGGCGGCCGCACCGGCGGGGGCGGTCACGTTATTCGGCGTGCTCGGCACCGGCGGTGGCGGCGTGCTGGTCTACGGCGTCGCCGGCGCCTTGTTCCGCAGCACCGACGGCGGGGCCAGTTGGGTGCCCGGCAATTTGCCCACCGGCTCGGACCTCACCGACGCGATCGTGCTCGCATCCGGCGCCATCCTGCTCACCGCGGAATCCGGCACGCTCTACATCAGCCATGACCACGGCGCCGGCTTCACGGCGCTGCCCGTGCGGGTGCCGATGGCGGTCTACGCCGCGCTGCAGGCGCCGGATGGCTCGCTCATCGTCACCGGCAGCGGCGGCGTGATGAAACTGCGGGTTTGAGGATGCGCGCCATGCCCGGGAGAGATAAACTTGCCCAGCTCAACTAGCCCGCCGCCGGTGATCGCCGATATCGATCTGTTCGACCATGGCTCCGGCAGCCTGCTCGAACGCCTGTTGTTCAACAACCGGCCGTGGATTCTGCTGGCTTGCCTCCTGGCCACGCTGTTTTGCGGCGTCCAGGCGGCGCAGATCAAACTGAACGCCAGTTTCACGAAAATGATCCCGGCCCACCAGCCCTTCATCGTAAATTATTTCGCGCATTACGCCGAGCTTCAGGGCCAGGGCAATGCCATACGTATCGCGGTGGAGGCCGGCCAGGGCGGCATAATCAACGCGCATTATCTCAGTGTTCTGCAGCGGATCAGCGACGATATCTATCTGCTCCCCGGCGTGGACCGGCCGTTCATGACCTCGCTCTGGACGCCGAACACGCGCTGGCTGCAGGTGACGCCGGATGGCATCGCCTCCGGTGCAGTCATCGCCCAGGATTATGACGGCAGCCAGGTGAAGCTGCAGGAAGTGCTGCAGAATATCCTGAAAACCGGCCAGGTCGGCTCGCTGGTCAGCCCGGATTTCAAATCCAGCATGATCTACGCGCCGCTTCTGGAATTCGACAACGTCACCGGCGAACCACTGGACTATGGCAATCTCGGCCGCCGGCTGGAGGCGCTGCGCGCCAAATACGCGGCGCAAGGTGTTACCCTGCACATCACCGGCTTCGCCATGGTCGTCGGCGATCTGATCAACGGCATCGCCGATGTCCTGGAATTTTTCATCGCCTCTGTCGTCATCGCGGCCGCGCTGCTTTACTGGTATACGCGCTGCCTACGCTCCACCTTCCTGGTCGTCTTCGCCTCGCTGGTCGCCGTCGTCTGGCAACTCGGGGTTATCAGAGTGCTTGGCTTTGACCTGAACCCGTATTCGGTGCTGGTGCCGTTCCTCGTTTTCGCCATCGGGATGAGTCACGGCGCGCAGAAGATGAACGGGGTGATGCAGGATATCGGCCGCGGCGCTCACCCTTTCATCGCCGCCCGCCACACGTTCCGGCGGCTGTTCCTGGCCGGCTTCGCCGCTCTCACCTGCGATGCTGTCAGCTTCGCCGTGCTCCTCACGATCAGGATCGAGGCGATCCGGGAACTGGCGCTGACCGCCAGCATCGGAGTCGCGATCCTGATTTTCACCAACCTGATCATGCTGCCGATGCTGCTGAGCTACACCGGTGTGAGCGCCCGCGCCGCCCGGCGCGGCATGGCAAACGAACGGCCCGCGCTTAGCGTCGCCGACGCGCATCCTCTTTGGCGTTTCCTTGATCTTTTCACACAGCGCCGCTACGCCGCCATCGCGATTGCGGCCGCCGTCGTCATCGGCGGCATCGGCTGGGACATCGGCCGCGGCGTCCAGGTGGGTGATCTCGACCGCGGCGCCCCTGAATTGCGCGCGGATTCGCAGTACAACCGCGATAATTCCTTCATCACCAGCCATTACGCCATCGGCAGCGATCTGTTCGTCATTATGGCGGACACCCAGCCTTATCAGTGCGATTCCTACGCTGTCGTCTCCAGGCTCGACGACCTCGAATGGCGCCTCCGGCAGATTCCGCAGGTGCAATCCACATCGTCTATCGGCTCCGAGATGCGCATGATCGAAATGCTGCTTACCGAAGGCTCGCCCAAATGGTACGATATCAGCGCCAATAGCGCCGAGCTCAACGACGCCTTTGGCGATGTGCCTCTCAATCTGACGAACGAGAACTGCAGCTTCGCGCCGGTCTATGTCTCCCTGGCGGACCACCGGGCGGCGACGCTCGATGCCGTGGTCGCCGCATCGCAAGCCTTTATCGGCAATCCTGCAAATCAGATCGCGGGCGTAAGACTCTCGCTCGCCGGCGGCAATGCCGGGATCGAGGCCGCAACGAATATCGTCATCGCGCATGCCAACCACATCATGCTGGTGCTGGTTTACGCCACGGTGATTCTGTTCTGCTTCATCGTGTTCCGCTCCTGGCGCGCCGTGCTCTGCGCGGTGTTGCCGTTGGCGCTGACGTCGATTTTGGCGCAGGCGCTCATGGTCGTGCTTGGCATCGGCATCAAGGTTGCAACGCTGCCGGTGGTCGCACTCGGTGTGGGCATCGGCGTGGATTATGCGCTGTACGTGCTTGGCATCGTCATGAAGCAGTTGCGTGCGGGGGCGACGCTCAGCCATGCCTATCACCGCGCCTTGCTGTTCACCGGCAAGGTGGTGATTCTCACAGGGATCACGCTGGCCGCGGGGGTGGTGACCTGGTCGTTCTCGCCGATCAAATTCCAGGCGGATATGGGTCTGCTGCTG
>Ga0116229_10013747_pt1 | contig 11376 bp, 12 predicted proteins | sample S1TSphgellanicum_3_FD_87313 | JGI IMG/M metagenome (GOLD analysis project Ga0116229, IMG submission 87313) | Host-associated microbial communities from peat moss isolated from Minnesota, USA - S1T2_Fc - Sphagnum magellanicum MG | ecosystem: Host-associated > Plants > Peat moss > Unclassified... | reverse complement strand
TACACCTGGATGCTCACGAAATCGTCCATCCTGAAGCCGGCCGCCTCCACCGTGTGCTTGACGGCTTCCAGGGCCAACCGGGCCTCGGCGACGGGGTCGTCCGGCACGTGCGCGGGTTTCATGTCCGCCATGGAGCCCGGATCCAGTCCCAGCGTTCCGGACACGTACAGCGTGCCGTTCGCGAGCACCGCGTCACTGAACGGCAGCGCCGCGCGTGCCGCGGAACTGTCCGTGACGATGTAGTCGCGCGCCTTGTCTGCCGCCGCAAGCGCCAGCGGCGCGAGCAGCCCGGCGGCCAGCATCACGGCCATCTTCAACGTTCGGGTACTGATATGTTGTTTCATGGACCTGATGTGCTCCCTTGCGTGCGTCGAATGAAGTCCGCGACCTTGGCGTGCAGTTCGGCCAGCGACGGCTGGTGCGCGTACACCATGTGCCCTGACTGGTACTGCGCGAATTCGATGTTCTTTTGCAGCGTAACCGGGATCGGCAGGTGCTGCATCTCGTAGATGCCCTCGTAGAACGGCGTGGCGATGTCGAAGTAGCCGCCATTGAGCATCACGTGCAGGTTCGGGTTGTACTTCATCGCCACTGCCAGGTCCGGCATCACATTGAGCGACTGCCCGAGCGCCTCGGGTGCATCCGGCGGGTGATGCAGGAAATTCCAGTGCTCCTCGATGTCGATCAGCGGCTTGAACGTCTTGTCCTGCCCGTACTTGAGATCCTTGCGCACGTAGTCGTTGAACGCGGAGACGTACGCCGAGGATATCGCCGCTGATTGCGGATCGTAACCGGCCTCCTTGCTCAGCGGGTCGATCGACGGCCCGGCGAAGCGCGAATCCAGGCGACCGGTGGTCAGGTCCGAGTCGTCGAGCAGCTCATGCTCGAACTCGCCGCCCGAAATGCGCAGGTCCGCCTTGAGTATGTAGCTCACTGGCAGTCCGGTGTACTGATGCAACCGTGCCGCAATGGCCTCGCGTTGCGACGCTGGCAGCGCCGAGCCGGCTGCCAGCGCCAGCGCATAGTCGTTCATCGCGAATTGTTCGACCTCGCTCAGCAGGTTTCCCAGGTCCGGCGGGGCGTTGGGCAGTTTATGGTGATACCAGGCGGTGGCGGCATAGGTGGGCAGTGCCAGCGGATATGGGAGCTCGCTGCCGGGATTGCGCTGCGGGCCATCCGGACTGGCATCGAAATTCAATATCTGCGAGAGCAGGATGACGCCATTGACATCCACGTAGTATTCGGTTTCGAGCAGCGCCACCAGCACGGCGGAGCGCGTGGTGCCGTAGCTTTCGCCAAACAGGTATTTCGGGGAGTTCCAGCGCCCGTATTTCGACAGGAACTGCACGATGAACTCGGCAAACGCATGCGCGTCCTGGTCCACGCCATAGAATGCCTTGTCGGCGTCGGTGCCGGCGATGCGCGAGAAACCGGTACCGGGCGCGTCGACGAACACCAGGTCGCTGGCATCGAGCAGGCTGAACTGGTTGTTGACGAGCGCGTAGGGAGCCGCAGGGGTGTGGACATCGTCCGCGGTCAACACGCGCTTGGGTCCGAAGGCACCCATGTGCAGCCACACGGTGGACGATCCGGGGCCGCCGTTGAACACAAAGGTCACCGGTCGCGACGATGTGCCGTGCTCGTCGGCGTTTTTCCCAGTGCCCTTGCCGGAGCTCTTTTCGCCGTCCTTGTCGGCACTCTTGAAATAGGCGACATAGAACATGCTCGCCTCGGGCCGCGGGTTCTTGTCTTCATCCTTGGGCGCGTTCTGCGGCACATCGTCCCAGCCCTTGGGGTGGACCACCAGGGTGCCGGCGTAGGCATCGTAGTCGATGCGGCGACCGTCGATCGTCACCGCGCCCCGGGTGCTCTGCTGCTCAGGACTGAAATGCGTGACCGCGCCACTGGGCGGCTTGGCGTCCGGCGCTTTGGCGGCATCCGCCGCGTCGGCTGCGAACACGGACACCGACGACAGCAGCGTCCCGAGAGCGAGTGCAGTGAGGCCAATGCGCATGCCGCGGCGGCGGAATATTTCTGCGAATGAATGCAAGTGAACTCCTTTGGACACACCATCCCCGCAGGCTGCTTGATTTTAGCTGATACGCTAGGCGGCGCTGCTGGTGAGTTGGAGGCGGTCCCTGATCTGCGCCGTCAGCGTCAGCGAATGCCGGCGCGCGCCGAGGTCATACAGGTGCACGTTGACCATCAGCTCCTCCACCGGCGTATCGGCCAGGAACTCGCGCAACCGGCGCTCGACCGTCGCCATCGAGCCGACGAACGAGCACTGCATCGACTGGCCGACCATCGCCTTCTCCGCCGGCGACCAGAAACTGTCGATATCGTCGATCGGCGGCGGTAGCTGTCCGGGCCGACCGCGCCGCAACTGGGTGATCGCCTGTTGATGCGAGGTGAACAGGCGCCGGGCCTGGGCGTCGGTATCGGCGGCGATGACGTTGACGCATGCCATCGCGTACGGTTGCTGCAGTTCGCGCGAGGGCTGGAAGCGCTTGCGGTACAGCATCAGCGCGCTCATCAGCTGTTCCGGAGCAAAGTGCGCCGCGAACGCGAACGGCAAGCCGAGGGCCGCCGCCAGTTGCGCGCTGAACAGGCTCGAGCCCAGCAGCCATATCGGCACCGACAGGCCGGCGCCCGGTATCGCCCGTACCGACTGGCCGGCAGGCGCCTCGAAGTAACGTTGCAGTTCCTGCACGTCCTGCGGAAACTGGTCGGGGCTGCCAGCCAGTTCGCGTCGCAGCGCTCGCGCCGTGACCGGATCGGTACCCGGCGCGCGACCCAGGCCCAGGTCGATACGACCCGGGAACAGCGCGGCCAATGTACCGAACTGCTCCGCGATGACCAGCGGCGCGTGATTCGGCAGCATCACACCGCCCGATCCGACCCGGATACTGCGCGTACCGGCCGCCACGTGGCCGATCACGACCGCAGTGGCGGCGCTGGCGATTCCCGGCATGTTGTGGTGCTCGGCCACCCAGAAGCGTCGATAGCCGTGCGCCTCGGCATGGCGCGCCAGCTCCAGCGTGTTGCGCAGCGCGTCGGAGGCGCTTGCGCCCTGCACGATCGGGGACAGGTCCAGTACTGAAAACGGCATCATGCGCAGGATGATGGGGCCTGGCGCCTACGGTTGAAAGGGGTCACCGTGGACTTCGATGCGATAATGCAGCGATGCCATCGTCGACCGACCATCCGAGCCCGCGCGCGGTGCGCTCGTACGTGCTGCGCACCGGCCGCATCACACCGGCGCAGCAGCGCGCCCTGCAGCAGCACTGGCCAAGGTATGGCATCGATTTCACCCCGCAACCGCTCGACCTGGCGCAGCTGTTCAGCCGCGTGGCGCCGTGCACGCTCGAGATCGGCTTCGGCAATGGGGAGCATCTGCTCGAGCGTGCCAGGGCACAGCCGCAGCACAACTTCATCGGCGTCGAGGTGCATCGCCCCGGCATCGGGCATCTGCTGCTCGCCGCCGCGGCCAGCGACGTATCCAATCTGCGCGTCATCGCGCACGATGCGGTCGACGTCCTGCGGCAGCAGCTCGCACCCGGCAGCCTGAGCGAGGTGCAACTGCTGTTCCCGGATCCCTGGCCGAAGAAGCGCCATCACAAGCGCCGCCTGGTACAGCCGGAGGTGGTGGCACTGCTGGCCTCGCGGCTGCGCGTCGATGGACGGCTGCACCTGGCCACAGACTGGGAACCGTACGCGCAGCAGATGCTGCTGCTGCTCAGCGACTGCGCGCTGCTCGCCAACTGCGCTGCGGCCGGCGGCTTCATGGATGCCGACAGCGCCGAATCGCGCCGCGCGACCCGCTTCGAGCGTCGTGGTGAACGGCTCGGGCACCAGGTCCGCGAGCTGCTGTTCAGCCGCCGAAACTACCGCGCAGGCCATCCACCATGAACTGCACCGCGAGCGCGCCCAGCAGCACGCCCGACATGCGATTGATGACCTGCGTGCCGGTCACGCCCAGCACCCGCATCGCCGGGCTGGCCAGATACAGCACGCCGAGCGTGATCAGCAGCACACCGAAGACGCATAGCAGCAATCCCAGGAACAGCAGCGGCGTCGAGGCGCTCGCGCCGAAGGCCAGCAGGATCGTGGCCATGGCGCCCGGACCGGCAATGAATGGGAACGCCAGCGGGAACACCGAGATATCCCCGCGATGGCGCGACTCGACTTCCTCCTCGCTCGACGTGCGGGTACCCGAGCTACGTGCGAATACCATCTCGAGCGAGATCAGGAACAGCAGCAGCCCGCCGAAAATGCGAAATGAGTCCAGGCTGATGCTCATCAGGCGCAGGAACGGCCCACCGCCGATGGCGAACAGGGTCAGGATCAGTGCCGAGATCGCCACGGCCCGGCGCGCCATGTAGCGCCGATGGGCTTCGGTATCGTCCCGGGTCAGGCCGACGAACACCGGTATCAGAGAAATAGGCTCGACGACTACCAAAAAGACTACAAAGAACTTGAGCAGTTGCTGACCCATTGACGCTCTGCAATAAGAAAAAAATGTCCTTGAATGAGTACTGGGTCCGGAGCAACATGCTTTCGCATCTTATAGGATCGCAGCGCGTCATCCTCTAGCGGCAGGGTAATGCATTCTGCCGTGGCTGAACACGGGAGCATCCAATGAGCGCGAAGCCCGATATTGGCGAGTGGTACCAGGTACGCGACGGCGAACTGCTCGAAGTCGTGGCGATCGATGAAGACGACGGTACCATCGAAGTCCAGTACTTCGACGGCACGGTCGAGGAAATGGATCTGGAAGACTGGTGCACCCAGCGCGCCAACGGCAATATCGAGAATGCCGAACCACCGGAGGACTGGAGCGGTTCGGTCGATGTCGACGGCGACACCGACGGTCGTGGCCGCGGCGCCGGGCTCAACGGCGAGTCGCACATGGCGGGCGGCTTCGATGGCCTGGATCTGTTCGAATCGCCCGACCTGATGCTCTAGAACCCGGCGGCATCCGCCGACTGTAGCCGGCTCCCGTAGCTGGCACCGGCGCAGGTCTCATGCACCCGTGCGTGCGCAGTCACGCGTAGCGCATCGCCAACTCGTTCGGATCGGCCTCATCGGCCAGCAGCACACAGTCTGCTGCGATGCGCAGCGGTAGCGCGATCAGCGACCTGCCAAAGCACGGACCACTCACGCAGAAGCCGGTCAGCTTTTCGAACAGCGCGCCGTGCATGCCGCACACGATCAGCTTGCCGTCGGGAGTCAGGAAATCATCCGGCGTGCAGTTGAGGCGGATGAGCAGATGCGGGCAGCGATTCACGTAGGCACGCACCTGCCCGTCCACGCGCAGCACGAAGCCGCGCAGCGGCCACTCGCCGCTGCCAAGTTGAAACTCGCGGCAGCCGCGCGGCGGCAGATCGGCCAGCCGGCACAGCAGCCGCTGCGGATCGATGCCAGGGTCCGCCGCCATCGGCGCCGCGTTCAGGCCGGCGAGCCGGCGCGCGCTGCCGCAAAATCGGCGCGTCGGGACAGCAGGTAGAGCAGCAGTAACCCCGGCACGCTCAGCGCGGCGGTGTACAGGAAGAACGGCGGGTAGCCGATGTGGTCCACCACCAGACCCGAGGTTCCCATCAGCAGTTTTCCCGGCAGCGCATACAGCGATGACAGCACGGCGTACTGGGTTGCCGTATACGAAGCGCTGGTGAGCGATGACATGAACGCGATCAGCGCCGTGCCATGCACGCCGAGTGCGAAGTTGTCCAGGCTGATCACCAGCGCCAGGCCAGCCACGCTCGGCTCGCCCCGCGCCGCCAGGTAGCTGAACGCAATATTGGAGCAGATCACCAGCACACTGCCCAGCACCAGCGAGCGCGTTCGTCCCAGGCGCGCCACCGCCAGACCCCCCACCACGATGCCGACCACGCTCAGCAGCGAGCCGTAGATCTTGGCTACCGCCGCGATCTGCTTCAGCGTGAAGCCCAGGTCCAGGTAGAACGGATTCGCCATCGTACCCATGGTGTAGTCGGTCAGCCGATAGGTGCCGATGAATGCAAAAATCAGCAGCCCCAGCGGCGCCCCATAGCGCGCGAAGAAATCCAGCAGCGGGCACAGCACCGCGCCCAGGAACCACGCGCCCGCGGCGCGCAGCCCGCGCGGCCAATGGGCGCGGGCCGCCAGCCAATCCACCACGCGTTGTTCCGCCAGTACCGAGGCGAGTGGGGCATTGCGCTGCGGTTCGCGGACCAGCAACGTGGCCAGCACGCCGACGCCCACCAGCGCCGCCATGCTTGAATAGCTGCGCGCCCAGCCAAAGTCCGCCGCAATCCACAGCGCGCCGGCCTGACCGACCAGGATCGCCAGCCGGTAGCCGAGCTGGTACGCCGCTGCCATCGCCCCCTGCTCGCGCTGTGGCGCGGACTCGATGCGCCAGGCATCGATCGCGACATCCTGGGTGGCCGCCGCGAACGCCAGCAGCAATGCCAGCAGCGCCATGTGCGCCACCTGCGTCCGCGGATCGCTGCCCGCCAGCGCCATCAGCGCGCCGGCGATACCGACCTGCGCCAGCAGCATCCAGCTGCGCCGCTGCCCCAGCCAGGCGCCGATCAGCGGCAGGCGCAGCCGGTCGACCACCGGTGCCCACAGGAACTTCAACGTGTACACCAGGCTGACCCACGACAGCATGCCGATGGTCGCGCGCTCGATACCGCTCTGGCGCAGCCAGGCCGACAGCGTGCTGTAGATGAGCATGAAAGGCAGTCCGCTGGAGAATCCCAGCGCCAGCATCGACAGCATGCGTGGCTGCACATAGACCCGCAGCGCATCGAGCCAGCCGCTGGCCGGCCGCGCATTCAAATCCGGTAGTCCATGATCAACGGCGCGTGATCGGAGAAGCGCGACTCCTTGTGGATGTGCGCGCGCTGCGGCGTACCGGCCAGTCCGGGGCTCAGGATCTGGTAGTCGATGCGCCAGCCGACGTTCTTGGCCCACGCCTGGCCGCGGTTCGACCACCAGGTGTAGTGGTCCGGCTCCGGCACCAGCGCGCGAAACGCATCGATGTATCCTTCCGCTCCGAGCAGCTGATCCATCCAGGCGCGCTCCTCGGGCAGGAAACCGGAGTTCTTCTGGTTCGATTTCCAGTTCTTGAGATCGATCGGCTTGTGGGCGATGTTCCAGTCGCCGCAGATGATGTACTCGCGGCGCGAACGCCGCAGTTTGCGCAGGTGCGGCATGAACGCCTCGAGAAACCGGAATTTCGACGCCTGCCGCTCGGGGCCCGCGGAGCCCGAGGGCAGGTAGAGCGAGATCACCGACAGCCGGTCGAACTGCAGCTCCAGATACCGGCCCTCGCGATCGAACTCATCGACCTTGAAGCCGCGCAGCACCCGATCCGGTTCGCGCCGGCTCAGCACCGCAACGCCGGCATAGCCGGGCCGCTCGGCGGCGTAGAAGTGAGTCAGGAAGCCAGGCAGTTTGACGTCGTGGCCCTCGAGCTGGTGCTCCAGCGCGCGCGTCTCCTGCAGGCACACCACATCGGCGTTCTGCTGCGCCAGGAATGGGAACAGGCCACGCCGCGCCGCGGATCGAATGCCGTTGACGTTCAGTGTGATGACACGCATGACACAATGATAACCTTCTGTCGTCATCGGCAGGGCTCGAGCAGTGCGCGACTACCAACGGCAATTCCTGGATCTGGCGCTGGGGCGCCAGGCGCTGCGCTTCGGTGAATTCACGCTCAAGTCCGGCCGCGTCAGCCCGTACTTCTTCAACGCCGGCCTGTTCAGCGACGGCGCCGCGCTGGCGATGCTCGGTCGCTGCTACGCCGCGGCACTGGCGCAATCCGGGCTGGCATTCGATGTGCTGTTCGGGCCCGCCTACAAGGGCATTCCGCTGGTCACCGCCACGGCCGTCGCCTTCGCCGAACAGCAGCAGCGCAACGTACCCTGGGCCTTCAATCGCAAGGAGGCCAAGGATCACGGTGAGTCCGGGATACTGGTCGGCAGCGCGCTGCGCGGGCGCGTCGTGATCGTCGACGATGTCATCACCGCCGGCACCGCGATCCGCGAGTCGATCGAGCTGATCCGCAATGCGGGCGCCGAGCCGGTGGCGGTGGCGCTGGCCCTCGACCGGCAGGAGCGCGGCCAGGCCGAGCGCTCGGCGGTGCAGGAGGTCGAAGCGCAGTTCGGGCTGCGCTGCATCGCGCTGCTGACGCTGACTGAACTTATTGCAGCATTGGAGACCGGCGTCACAACGCCCGGAGCGCCCAACAGTGCACAGTTGGCAGCGATGCGCCGCTACCGCCAGAAATACGGCGTCGCCGAAGGCTGATCGACCCTTTCGCCACCGCGACGGCGCTTGCGCGACAGCGGTTCCGACGAGGACAATGTACCCACTGATGGTTCGCCGGCCGGACATGTTTCTGACCCTGTTGGCGCTGTGCGCCGCGGCTGCGGCGGCGGCGGCATCCGGTGCTTCGACCAGCACCTCCGCCCAGACCTACCGCTGGGTCGACGACAAGGGTGTGGTGCACTACGGTGACAGCGTCCCAGCGGAATTCGCCGGCCGGGAACACTCGGTGCTCAACGGCCAGGGCGTGGAAGTCAAGCACGTCGATGCCCCGAAGACGCCGGCCCAGCTTGCGGCCGAAGCCCACGAACAGGATCTCGAGAAGCAGCGCGCGCAACGCGACCAGACGCTGCTGACCACCTATGTGTCGGCCAAGGACATCGAGTCCCTGCGCGATGAGCGGCTGGCGCAGATCGAAGGCCAGATGCAGGCCATCTCGACCTATATCGAATCTCTGCTCGGCCGCCTGGGTGCGTTGCAGGAACGCGCGTCGCACTTCAAACCGTATAGTTCCGACCCCAGCGCGCAGCGCATGCCGGACGACGTGGCGGAGGAGCTGGTGCGCACCTCGAACGAAGTGCGCAATCAGCACAAGGCCCTGGATGCCAAGCGCCAGGAAGAGGGCGACCTGCGCCTGCAGTTCGAGTCCGATCTGCAGCGCTACCGGGAGCTGACCACGAAGTCGCGCTCCTGAGCACGCGTGCCAGCGCGCGAATAGCTCGGCGCCCGTGCCTCGGAGCGCGCGCCTGGCTGTCAATGCTTACCTGAGTGCCCGAAGCCCCCTGCCCCGCGGGTGCTGGCAGTAAATTCACTGACGATCTCGAGCGCCACCTGTACCACCGGCACCACCACCAGCTGCGCGATGCGCTCGCCGGGCTGGATTTCATACGCCGTTGCACCACGATTCCAGCACGACACCATCAGCGCGCCCTGATAGTCGGAGTCGATGAGGCCCACCAGGTTGCCGAGCACCACGCCGTGCTTATGGCCAAGGCCGGAACGCGGCAGGATGACCGCCGCCAGGCCGGGGTCCGACAGGTGAATCGCAAGACCGGTCGCGATCAGCGCGGTCTGGCCGGGCTCGAGCCGCAGCGCGCCGTCGACGCAGGCGCGCAGATCAAGGCCCGCTGACCCCGCGGTCGCATACTGCGGTAACGGGTATTCACTCCCCAGACGCGCATCCAGAATCCGGACCTGCAACGCCCGGCGGGAGGGAGCATCCATGATGCGCTACGACGCCGGCTGTGCGGCCGGCTGCGCGAGCTGCTGTGCGGCTTGCAGGGCGGCCTGCTGAGCCGTCTGCTGCGCGACGTACTGTTCGACGATCACGCCGGTCAGGGCCCGCGCCAGTTCCTGCTTGTTGGCCACCGGCAACTCCACGCGGCCGCCGCGCCATAGCACCAGCAGCGAATTCTCATCGCAGTCGAACGCCTTGCTGTGCCCGACCTCGTTCGCCGCGATCAGGTCCAGGTTCTTCGCCAGCAGCTTGCTGAGCGCGTAATGTTCGACCGCGTTGGTCTCGGCCGCGAAGCCAACGACGAACGGGCGCGGTGCGCTGGCACTCACATGCGACAGGATATCGGGCGTGCGCGTGAGCTCCAGCGCCATGGTCTCGCTGTTCTTCTTGATCTTCTGCGGCGCGCACGCCACCGGCCGGTAATCGGCGACCGCCGCAGTGCCGACGAAGATCGCGGTGCCCGGCAACTCGCGCTGCACGGCGGCGTACATCTGTTCGGCGCTCTCGACGTCGATCCGGCGCACGCCCGGCGGCGTCGGCAGCGCTACCGGACCGCTCACCAGCACCACCTCGGCGCCGGCGGCACGCATCGCCTGCGCGATCGCAAAACCCATCTTGCCGGAGCTGCGGTTGCTGACAAAACGCACCGGGTCGATGCATTCGCGCGTCGGTCCGGCGGTCAGCAGCACGCGCCGGCCCGACAGCGGACCGCTCGGGGCGAGCTGCAGCGCGACCTGCGCCACGATCTCATTCGGTTCCAGCAGTCGGCCCGGGCCGTGCTCCCCGCAGGCCTGGTCCCCGACTGCCGGCCCGAGCAGCCGTATGCCACGGGCGCCGAGCAGCTCGACATTGGCCCGCGTGGCGGCATTGCGCCACATCAGCTGGTTCATGGCTGGCGCCACCGCGATCGGCGCCTCGGTCGCCAGGCACAGGGTGCTCAGCAGGTCGTCGGCCAGGCCGTGCGCCAGGCGTGCCAGGAAGTCGGCGCTGGCCGGGGCCACCAGCACCAGTTGCGCCCAGCGCGCCAGCTCGATGTGCCCCATCGCCGCTTCGGCGGCGGCATCCCACAGGTCGGTACGTACCGGTCGTCCGGACAGCGCCTGGAATGTCATTGGCGTCACAAACTGCCTGGCGCCGGCCGTCATCACGACCTGCACCTCGGCGCCGTGCTCGATCAGCCGGCGCACCAGTTCGGCGCTCTTGTAGGCCGCGATACCGCCGGTCACCCCGAGCAGAATGCGTTTGCCTTGCATGATCGGATTATCGACCTTTTGAGCGATGTGCGCACGATATGACGATCGCACTTCGCCGCCATGTCGCGCCACCATGGCGCATGGATTTCGCATGAGCATCAGGGATTGGCCTCCCAACGAGCGTCCGCGCGAGAAGCTGCTCGCCAATGGCGCGCATTCGCTCTCGGACGCCGAACTGCTGGCTGTGCTAGTGGGCGGCTCCGGCCGCCGCGGCCAGGACGCGGTGGCGGCGGCGCGCGCGCTGCTGGGCCGGCATCAGTCGCTGCGCGCGCTGCTGTCGGCGCAGCGCCACCATACGCTGAGCACGCCGGCGGCCCCGGGACTGGGCACCGTCGGCTACTGTCGGCTGCAGGCCGCCGTGGAGCTTGCGCGCCGCCACTACGCCGAAGCACTGCGCGTCGGTCCGCCGCTGGATTCGCCGCAGGCCACGCGCGATTTCCTGATCCGCCGGCTGCGCGACAGCCCGCACGAGTTGTTCTGCTGCCTGCACCTCGACAACCGCCATCGACTGATCGCCTTCGATGAACTGTTTCGCGGCACCATCGACGGCGCCAGCGTGCATCCGCGCGAGGTGGT
>Ga0116229_10013742_pt1 | contig 11380 bp, 12 predicted proteins | sample S1TSphgellanicum_3_FD_87313 | JGI IMG/M metagenome (GOLD analysis project Ga0116229, IMG submission 87313) | Host-associated microbial communities from peat moss isolated from Minnesota, USA - S1T2_Fc - Sphagnum magellanicum MG | ecosystem: Host-associated > Plants > Peat moss > Unclassified... | reverse complement strand
GGGATCACTAGCTACATTCTGGAATGGGCACTGGTACATACTGTTCACACCCATTCTACCACCACAATTAGCTTGTCCAAGTATAAGGACTGAGAGGGTTGTGCATATTTAAAATTTCACAAGCCTAGTGATTAGGTGGTCAACTAGATCATCTGCACATATTCTAAAATTTCAAGGGCCTATTGATTAGGCAGTCACTTTAATCATCTGCCAATTTGTAACATGGAAATTTCCCCCATTTAGTAAGGTTTTCTTCCTGTCATGGCAAAGGGGGGGCTGGGTTCCACCATTCACAACTTCAAATTGTATAGAAAATGTGGGAAAGAAGTGTCAGAACTCTGCCACTACTATTTCAGTCCTTATTAATCTGACTGCTGGCTCCATCTGACACATATATACCATGGAAGAACTTGTCATATTGAGGATGGCAGGAGAAGTTTCAGATATGACACAACCTTTTTGAGCCAGGCATAAAGCTCTCTTAAGAATCCTCCAAGTATGGGCGTACCAGGCTTTGATAATATCAGCACATAATTTGTACATAGATGTCACTGCACAAATGAGCCCTTCTGCCACAATTTCTGACAGCAAGCATCCCTCACGACTGACACCATTATGTCCAAAAATAAGCAATTCAAGTCATGCTTGTTGACCTGCTGCACTCCAGTAGCTTCTCTATATATGGACTAACCTTGGACATTTGGCCATGCAGGGCTGTAATTCCTGTAATTCTTTGATTGAGACCTCTGACCATCTTGTTCACTATTGTCCCCATCAATTCTGGTGGAGTGATCCCCAATGTTTTCATGGAGGCTCTTTGAATGAGCTGAGAGCAAAGAATGAACTCTTTGAACCAACTGCAGATACAAACCACCACCCAAATCACATCATCAGTGAGGGACTAGATCAAACTGTATGTAATCTGGGTGCAATGGCTGAGATCTCAGATCATGATTCTCACACAACTTATCATGAGTCTTCTTCATCCAAGGGCAAGTAACCAGGCCTTGCACAGCAATCTTGCTAGCTTCTTTCAACACTGAGAATTTAGTCTCAAAATTCAGAAAGTTGACAACAATCTGTTTTAACACAGATGTCAAGGAAAAAGGTTTTAACACAACAGGAGGCCTACAGTTGTTTTATATCAGGCCATGACTTAGGATGCATTGTAAGCTTATGCCAAGTAATGATCATAGTGGACATACCACATCCAGACCTTGCCCTGTTTGGACTGATACTCGTATAGCCCTGGCTGGGCCTAATAATGCATATAGCTCCAGGTTGTTGCTGGAAAGCTCTGTGGGGGGTGGAGCTGGTGACAAAAGGTCTCCTTTGGAGACTACATCCAGCCATGGTCGATCAGCAAACCGTTCCTTCATTTCCTTGTAGATCAAGAACTATCACACACAATGACATGAAGTCAAGTTGAGCAACTGGTTGTGATGTTGGTGAGAGGTATGGTAGTCAGCCTGCTGGGGATGACATGCACACATCAAAACAGCAGAACACAATATATTCTAGTCTGAGCCAGCATCATTCTTCTATGTACTTATAAGTCTCAGGCAAGCTCTAGAGCATGCACAAAGAATGGCATGAGTTTGGATTTGCATGCCAAATGTGGATTTACCTGGTCAGGAACTGTGGTCCCACAGTCACCTGTGAGGTCATGCACATAAAGAATAGCAGTTGGCAAATGAGATAGAGCTGCCAGTGTCAACTTCTCAATGTTGTTCCTCTCATCTGTCAAACACCCAATTCAGAGACACTTCTTGAAAGAGCTCTTCCTACAGCAGTCACACCAAATAGAGATACTCACAAGTACCAAAATTGAGCAAACCTGACTTTTGAAATACCAACTAACTACCATGACCTTCCAATGTGAAACCTTGAACCAACCAATCAATATACAGAAAGTGAGCATCAGGGTGTAACAGAAGTAATGAATGGTGGATGATCTGCAGAGACAAATATTACCATCTGAACGCCTCAGTAAACCTGGGGTATCAGTAACCTGCCAACACACAATAGCCACCACACATTCAACTTCTGCACACCAGGCTTTGTGATCCCATACAATCTTGAGATATGAAGTATTTCAGGTGTCTGAGCCACTCAACCAGCTCAGTGACAATCTCCCCACAAAAAATTAGAAAGGACAATCACTTACCTAAACTCTCCTAATATCTCCTAATCAGCTTTGCTCATCTAGGATACACTTACAGTAAGCAAAAAATTGTCTATTGTCAACAACTGGTCATACATGCTAAGCAAACAGATAAAACATCTGTACTCAGAATGATGATCAAGGTGCACCTGGAATCGTTGATTTTCTACAAAGAAATGGCCCATTGAGATGCCCCTTGTTGTGAATGGATAGTTACAGACCTACAACCCCACCATATATTGGGACTTCAGACAAAGGTCAGGCTCAATCTTGCAAAATTTCCTGTTCTAAAGGCCCATTACATGCTCACCAAAAGTGGGATGTATGCACACTGATGCTGAAGTAACAGCAAATACTCATGAGAAAGCAACAAAGGCCAATATGTCAGAGAAGAACTGCCAATCACACCTGGTATAATCTGGCAGCTGCTATTCATATACTGTACTCAAACACCATTGATCCTCTCTTAACTGAGGGAAAGAAAAATTGTACACAGGGTTCTTCCAAGAAAGTACCTCAGGTTTACCAGATGAGATAATTCGCACCAACGATGACTTGCCTACATTTGGGGCTCCCACAAGGCAAAGTGTGGGTGTCCTTGGGTGCACCACTGGCATTGCTCTTAAGACCTGGAGGAACCCCAACACAATGTAGAGAAGATAAGTCAACCCGATATTATTTCTTTCTCAAGAAAGAAAGTTAAAAGTAGGTGGCAAAGGGAGAAATGATCAACCCTGCCAATCAACTCACAAATATGCCGGACCTTGTTTCAAAACTCACAACAATCAGGCTATGCACCAAGGTAGCTGTCCCTCATTTTAACTTGATTTTGTAGGACATGTTTCACAACAATCCAGAAGGGGTTCATCTTAAGATCCTGACTCTGATTCTTCTGTACTTCTGTCAGAGCTAGAACCATATGAACAGTGTGTGACATATACACAAAAGATTCACTGGACAGACAAACATATAAAATATATCATCTACAACTACTAAACTGAAATATTCAAATTCTGGAAATGCTCCCAGTGATGAATGCAATTATGAACCATAAGATCTACTGTCGAAACTGTACCTTTGCAATCTCTTTCAAGTCGTCCACTGCTTTGCCATGTTGCTTGAATAGCTCTTCAAGCCTCAGAAAGCCCTACTGTATGGCATGGTCAATATTTCAAGGACCGGAATGTGGATACCCTGAGGCAAGTCAGATGAAAGATGAAGCTGAAAGAACAGCAAGAAGCAGCTTAATTCCAAAATCTGTCTGACCCAGCTAGTCCACCAAAGTGTTGGCTGCATTGCAACCAATCACTCATGCTCAGAGTGTCTACCTCATCTAGGCGCTCCCCAGCCTCTCGCTTTGTTGTTGACTGCAATCAAATCCAAACAAAGAACCTAATGAGCAATTGTCACATAGATTGCTCTAACCTCTATTGAAGCAGAATTTTATGCCACATTCCTAAACAGATCTTGAGAAACATGATGTCATACCTTGGCACATACGGATGCACTGTTCTTTCCAAAATCCAGTATTTTCTTACGGAGCCAATCAACTCTTTCCAATGTCTGTACCAGGCAGCAGTTACATAATTGACACAGAATGTTAGTTTATCCTAGAAGCATGTAACACGATATTGTGTATGAGGAGGTGTTCACTTTTGCAAACAGGTAATCGTGCAATCCAAGTAGCCTGTATGTGAGAGGGCAATTCCACCAAAGCAATCTGTTGTTCAATACTGCAAACAAACTATCAGCAGGATAGGTGTACCTCTTGGTATGTGCCTGGCCCAAGAGTAAGCTCAAGGAGGGACTGCTCATAAGGATGAAGCTGCTCACTTGATGGGAATGAGTGGATGTACCCTTTCAGTGGCAGTGACAGCTCCTGCAGACAGGTGCACAATTTCTATGAGTTTCATAATCAAATCAAACTACATGTATGCAGGTACAAGGTTGTCTAATTACAAAGGCCCAGTAAAAGAAATTTTCACCTTTGTCAGGGCATCCAGTTGCTTGGCACCCCTGTTTCGCTCCCGTTTTGCTGCATTCAAGATCCCTGAAGACAGAGCCATGTATGAATATTAAGGACATCACAAAGAACAAATAAACTAGCTTCAGAATTTTCCAAAGCATGGTCTACCACAGCACAGTGCAGCAGAGAAATGCTCTGAGACGCATCCTGATAATGTGGTGACACAAAAGACTGGCCTGCTATATGCACAACATAACAATCAGCTGTGGCATTTCTGAAGTAATTTCACAATGGACTTCCCAGCAACTCTGACCAATGCAACTGGGTTTAAGAGACAGTGAATTTTCCTGGTTGAAAAAATTCTCTCCGGATCAATAGAATCAAGGGATCAGGTTAATGAAAAGGCCCCCAGACATTTGATTGAAAGAAAACAGCAGCAATTTGCACATGCATGTGGACTGCTAGAGAACCTTTTGTGGGTCGCACTAGCTTTGCTCTTCTCAGCGCACTCCCAAGAATTTCATACCCAGGAGACACAACTGGAAGCTGCTGAAATGCCCCCACATCCCTTCTCCTGGCAGATGCCTGTAAACAACAGCCATCAAATACTCTTATCATGTGCTCTGGTGAGCTTCTGCTCACTTAGAATATCAATCATTGTGTTTACAGGCATCACCAAAACCCAAGAAATTTGAGCAGTACCTTGACAGGAATGTCAACATCAACACCTGCATGTAACAGCTCCTCTAGTTTGTTGTCAACCTCTTCTGAATTTACATCAAACACTCTTACCATGTGCTTCGGTTAGCTTCTGCTCACTAAGAATATAGATCAATGCCTGTGCACATCATCAATACAAAGTCAAAGAGATGAGTGGTACTTTGACAGGAATGTCAACATCATCACCCACCTCCAATGGCTCCTCTAGTTTGTCAACAATCTCTTCTGAATTTATGGTTTCACCTGCCACGACTGATAAACCCTGTGCTGTGCTTCCCCAAAATCTGTCGAGCGAGGAATCCCCAACCCGTGTGCTACTTGCACAGACTGCTGCTCTCCATGTACAAACTGCTCAATTTCATGCAAACACAACATGAATAACTCCATCAGATCCATGCTAACAAAACCACAGGTAATCCTCAGACAAGCATCCAGCTTCAAACTCCCGTGGAATTCATTCATGTGACCTTATTCCAAAGAAACATTAAAACCCTAAACCCTAGAAATTCAGCATACGCAAACCTTGTACCCTCAAAACAACAAAAAAACCCTACTTCATTCAACCCTGGGCACAAATTCTTTTTTCTAGGAAAACACTATCCTTGAAACAATGTCTTTGCAAACAAAAAAATCATCATAATCATGATGAGAAAGGAAGGAAAAGTACCTGAAGATGTTGCAAAAGTAGTGAACACGGGGTGAGCCAGGGTACTACAACAAACAGCAGATCTGTGTGAGCTACTACTAATGCACCAGGGCTTGAGAAGATATAAATGAGCAGACCGGCAACTGGAAAGGCCACACCTGAACGCAGATATATGCTGCATCGCTGCCACCTTCATCCCCCCCCCGCCCCCCCCCCCACACTACGCACTACAACAACCTAAACTGCCTCTTCATCTTCTGTGCTCCACACCCTACTGTCTCCTCTCTTGCTATCCAACAGCACATAGAGACTCCCTCCTCCTCACACGGCCACTGCTCACACCGTTCGGCAACTCCCAACAACACACTAACGCAGCTAGCGAGACAAGTACGAGAGAGAAGGAGCGCCAAACCCTAACAAAAGGGTATCAATATTAGTAAGATACCCTTTTCTGGACCAAAATGAGAACTTAGGATATCTATACAGTAATGATATAAATGATGATATCCGTTTTCAAAAAATCGAAAACTGAATTATTATTATTATTATTTCTCCAAAAACCAAATTAACAAATAACAATTCCCCAAAGTTACGGTATTTAGCCCAAATGACAAAATTGTTTTGGATTGAGGGGAACAACCTTTGGATTAACCTTGGGAACATTCTTGGGAACATCGGTAGTAATGATCTTGAGGAATTTTTGGGGAGGGGAGATTGTAGGGTTTATATGTGGGAACATTGGGAAACTGGGAACATTGCAAACGAACAGAAATAACCATTTTAGTGTAATCTAATGTCATGGTAATATAATCTAATAAGTGACATTACTCTGTTTAAAAACACAAAATAATATAAATACCTTATTGCAATTGCATAAGCATTTTGAGTTTAAAATGCTACGCAAAATGAGCAAAAACAACATAAAGAATTTTGGAAAAAGTTCTTTGTATTTTGAGTGTGTTTGTTTTCTCATTAACATGCCTGGAACTCTGTCAATCGGTGTGTTCTTTATAAGTGTAACTGGAACTCCGTCAGTGCATGGATTTCACAATTTCCATCTGAGCTTAACACTAAATGTTCAAAGCTCCTGAGTGGTCAGACCTACATGGTTGGTCCATCCAGAAATCATTCATGCCAGAACACACAAAGTATCATGATACTGCTATTCACTCAACTGAAGTGTTGTCTCTCACTTGCAAGTTGCATCCATATATAGCCAAAAAACAGAAAGCGGTGCAGACTGTTATATAGAAATGACAATGCAATTAGAAAGCAGAAAACTACTGTTTTGTTTGTCTACATATCGGCTTACAAATTAGTGGATGCCTTTGAAACTGGCAGAATAGAAATTGCTGGAACATTGCAATTTTCTATAAACTCAAAAGGTCAGAAATACTTTCAACACAAATCTGAGGATATGAAATCAAGTAGCACATCTGAAACTGAGGGTCCAACTCTCCCAAAAGAAACAAGGTTAAACAAACAACTACAAAGGTGGCAACATGTGTCAAACCTCAGTTACTCAGAGCAGAATCCATCAAGATGGTTAACACTATCTCAAGAAGCAATGTGACCAATCTACTTACTGGCTAGGTCGTTACCTCACTCTCTGACAACCACGTCACATTTTACCACACATTGTCTGCCAAAACTTTCCACTGGCCTATCTCCCAGGTCATTCATTCAAATGAAGACCCCCTGTACCAGATAGAGGGGTCAGTCTAATCATCAAGAGCATAAATCAGGTCCCGTACTTCCTGCTTGAGTGTAGAATATTTTGACTGAAGGGGAGCAATACGTGCATCAATATCTTTGCTGCTCAGTTTACGTTCATATGCCTCTACAGTGGCAACCTGCTTTTGCTGCAGCTTCTCCACCATCTCTTTCTCCTTCTGCAATAACACCTCCACCTGGTGTGCACTTGGTAGGTCAGTTTCAAAGCCTCATAATGAATAATAATAAATCCCAATAAGCTTTGTATGACACTAAAGGATCTCACAGTACTACATCAAATATTACAGTGAGCAGCTAATGGTCAGGACTCCATAGTCACGATACATGCACTTGCAATCAAGGGGTGGATGCACAACAGGCTACACAACACATTAATGTATTGCCAACAATGTTTGGCATAAAGATCAGTGTTAATACAGGTGTTTTCAACTTGCAATTCCATGACCTTGCTACCAGCCTGGGTTCATGGACTAATCTCCACCACCCAGCTTGCTGACACTGATGAATCTTTCAGCAAGAAAAGAACCTGAAGTTAAACTTGAACATACATCAACAGCAACCCAAATCAAAACACAGCATGGTGTCCACACCTTAGGCAGAACAAATGATGAGCGGGCTGACAGATGGAACGACTCAGAGAGTGCCTTGAGGTCTTTTGAGGTTTCCTTCCAGGTGGCATCAGCTGTCTTGCGTGCCACTTTACATGGTGCTGTGTCCCCAGATCGTGCCACATCACGTAGTGATGCCTCCAAGCGGTCTGCTGCCTCCCCTCGAATCCCGATCACCTTCTGGAGTCGTTGAACTAAATCGACAAGCTGTCAACCCAAACCCAGACTCAGCATCTACTACATAAAGGACAGGACAACCTGTGGCACCCACTCCTTAAGTTTCACATCTAATCTAGTCTGATTGGTCAAGGGTACAAGCATACTCCAAAGCAAGACAACAAGAAATGTACTGAATTTCTGTGTGCACAGTAGCATGAAACCAGTAGGGAGCTAGCTACTTTGTGGACTTGATGGGGGTAAGAATTGAACTTCTCTCTGAATCAGGAGTCCATTGTCTTTCAGGGGAAAAACTGTTTGCACAGCATTTTCCACCATCCATTGCTATCCCTATGTTAACGTCCTATGCAACTGGTAAAGGAATTATGAACAGTGGAGGGACTTGCATGATACACTAGTTTCAAAACTTTCATCAGCATAAAGTTTCACCAATTTCTTATGAAGAAGGAAGGAACTGTATCCTGTGCCTTCAACTATCAAGAGAGTCTTTTTAAAGACTCTGGACAAATTTCCTAAAAAGCCACCCGATACTGTGAAAATGGAATGTACCTCCTCACGCTGAACTTGAGCTTGGAAAGATGCTGATGACTTGGAAATAGGGAAGTCAAAATGAACATAGGCTATGCAGAGCACAAAGAATGCAAAGAATCCAGTCACCAACAGCAGTGGCTCTGCTAACATGGCAATGGAATTGAATCTGTAATAAACCTACAAATATCGGAACACACACAAGTTAGAGACGCCAAAAATGGTACAAATTTTGCATAAAGTAAAACATCAAAATTATCAAGAGGTGTACCTGGAAGAAAATGTTGTGATGCTCAGGAACAGCATTTTTCTTGGTAAGCACAACCACAGGACGACCCACTGTATCCAAATAAGTGTGCTTTATCTGTGGAACAACTCACTCATCAGCAAGAGCAAAATGCTTACACATTACACAGCACACAATTATCGAAACAATCACTATCTCATTCATTGTGCAAAATTCTCACCTCCTTGTCTTGCTCAACTGCAAAAGGCACAGAGATGGTTGGTTGCGTTGATCCTTCTGGCAATACCACCTGTAATCAATATGCAGTTGATCAAATGTAGGAACTGTGTTCCAAATGCCAGGAAGTAGGCCAACACCAATAGCCATCCATATTGTTGCAGAACATGTTTATATGATGGAAGCTAAATTTTAATCCTACAGCGCCACTCACAAGTGTTCTCTATGTGTGCTACAGCTACTTGAAAACTGACTTATCAACCACAGAATGAAGCATTCTTATTGCACCTTTACAATGAGATTGTCAACCACGACATGGCCAAAAGAGCTGCCAAATGTAATATTAAGGAAACGGCGACCGTCTGAAGACTTGAACATGAAGTCTTCCAGAGGAACACTATAACCCAGTGTGAATGTCACCTTCCACCCTCCAAAAAGGGGGTAGCGTGGCTCCAACTCCAGTTCTGTCTGCATAACACACAAAAACTCCACTCAGAAAGCCTCCTCAAGATTGCAATTTTGGCATCATCCTGCCCTAGTCTCACACCAAGTTTTCAAGGTGATCTAATTGATTAGTGTGGCATGTTGACCTTCTTGAAGTCTGAGCGCAGGTGTGATGTTGAGATGTTGCCAATTTCGTCCCGATAATAGACTGAGTGTGCACGAGGGGGAAGCCTAGCCAGCAGATGCCGGAAAGAAGCTGCTCCACTTTGAGCAGGTCTTGACTGGTAGTCAAACCTGTTTACAACCAAAATTACACAATACATCAGGTCCACCAAACACACAGAACAAATGGACAGTTATGTGGATACTGACCTGCCTTTCAACTTGTAATTAGCACATTCTATTGAAGGCAGGGATATGACCAACCTAGAGAAACTGCCCTTGTGCCGAGCCCCTCCATGAGAAAGCTTGTAATTCTCAGTCACATAAATGTTGCCCCAGTGTGAGATTTCTATTTCTCTGACCAGCTCTTCCACCACTGCAAATGGCTGGTTGTTCTCAAAGTGCAGGGTGATAGGAGCAGTTGCCAGAGGTTCCACATTCTCATATGGACCATACCGTACCTCTGAATCCACGAGCTTTGTCACCCCCACTTTGCTGTATGATTCCACCCGGGAGTTTGGAAGCTTAAATGTGGTTGACTGGACCTTCACAGGGTAGGGAGACAGGAAGTAGGCACTCTCATGGAAGAGAACCAACTGTGCATCTGATTGCCCAATTTCTTCTGGAAAGGGCTTCAACACATGGGTGAGAACCACATAAGTCTCCAGAGAGAGAGACTCCCCTCCTTTCAGGGGTTTTGGTAGAGCAACTGAAAACAGCATCACTCTACCATTACTAGACCCTGATGTCACTGTCAAAATCAGTGCTGTTGACTTGCTCTTGCTCTTGCTCTTGCCTTCAACAAGCACAGCCTGCAAAAATGCAACCTTCTCTGCATGCTCCGTACTCAAGGAAAACAGTATCTCTGATACATCATCTGTTCCTGCATTTTCAACCTGCCAAGCACCCACCCCAATGTTTCTCTCTTAGGAAAAAACATGCTCATGGAATGCTTACATTGTGCTAAAGTCAATGTTCCTTCCACCTCGGACATTGCAATTTGCCACAATTTATAGTATACCAGCTGCACCATGGGCATCCAGAACCCCTCTTCCATGCAGCTTACAGTGTACCAATAGAAAGGTTGGTACAGTATTGAGGCAAATCCTGATCTGTCCCTTACATACATAATCAGCTCACTCATGACCTAGAAGCCAACAACAGGACCAAGCATTCCCCCCACGTAGATGATGCCTCGGTAGAAACAGCAGAGAGGAATGGCAGAATTGTGTACCTTCAAAGAGCTTGCTATTCTCACGATCTGTGATGTTAGATCCACCTGCACATCGACCAAGAAAAAACAATTCATACAAAGCTAATCTTCCAAATGTGAGAAGGGAAATCAAAAGCACAAAACGAAAATACACAAATAGAGAGACAAATAGCACATCACAGAGAATATTTCCTTGCTTCCTTCCTTCCTTCCGTCCTTCCAGCAGTGGAATCAAAAAACCCTAATAGATCAAAACCCCCGCCAATTCCTTCACTACGACCCGCATGCTCGAACGATCTCGACGTAACTTCAATGGAGACGGAAAACGGAGCGAAACCAAAGAAAGCAAACAGAGATAGAGACAGACAGACAGAGAGAAGGAAAATCTTACCCTGCGATCCACTCTGTTGAGCACAAGGTTGGCAGCCGCAGGGGAGATCAGGTACGACGGTGCTGCTGCTACGATGAGGAACAGCAGAAGTGGCAAGCGGAAACTCCGCTGCAAGAGCTCCATTGCTGCTATCGAGCAGCTGCTAGATTACCACAAAACAGGGG
>Ga0116229_10013738_pt1 | contig 11383 bp, 11 predicted proteins | sample S1TSphgellanicum_3_FD_87313 | JGI IMG/M metagenome (GOLD analysis project Ga0116229, IMG submission 87313) | Host-associated microbial communities from peat moss isolated from Minnesota, USA - S1T2_Fc - Sphagnum magellanicum MG | ecosystem: Host-associated > Plants > Peat moss > Unclassified... | reverse complement strand
GTACCGTAGACGTGCCTGCCGCCGACCGCAACCGCTTTTCGCTCGACGAGGCGGACATCGTCAGCCTCTCGCAGCAGGCGTTGATCATCGAGAAACATTACGGCACTCCGATGGACATCGAATGGGGCAAGGACGGATCCACCGGCAAGATTTACATCCTTCAGGCGCGGCCCGAGACCGTGCAGAGTCGTGCGGGGCGGACCATCCAGCGATTCACGCTGAAGGCGCGCTCGACCACCGTGATCACCGGACGGAGCATCGGCCAGCGCATCGGCGCGGGTCCTGCGCGCATCATCAAGGACGTGAAGGAAATGTCCCGGGTACGCGCGGGCGACGTGCTCGTCGCCGACATGACGGACCCGGACTGGGAACCGGTGATGAAGCGCGCTTCGGCGATCGTGACCAATCGCGGCGGGCGCACTTGTCATGCCGCGATCATCGCGCGCGAACTCGGCATACCGGCGGTCGTGGGCTGCGGTACCGCCACGTCCGCGATCAAGGAGAATCAGGCCGTGACGGTTTCCTGCGCCGAGGGTGATACGGGTTACGTGTATGACGGCATGTTGGAGTATGACGAACGCAGCATAGAACTGGATTCGTTGCCGGCGATTCCGATCAAAATCATGATGAACGTCGGCAATCCCGACCGCGCCTTCGATTTCGCCGGCATTCCACACAAGGGCGTGGGCCTTGCGCGGCTGGAGTTCATCATCAACCGCATGATCGGTGTGCATCCGCGCGCCTTGCTCGAGTTCGCAAGCCTTAGCGCCGAACTCAAGGACACCATCACCAAGCAGATGGCCGGCTATGCGGATCCGGTGAGCTTCTATGTGGACAAACTCACCGAAGGCATCGCGCAAATTGCGGCCGCATTCGCACCTGAACCAGTCATCGTACGGCTGTCGGATTTCAAATCGAACGAGTATGCGAATTTGATCGGCGGCAAGCTATACGAGCCGCACGAAGAGAATCCGATGCTAGGGTTTCGCGGCGCATCGCGCTACATCGACAAAGTTTTCCGGCCCTGTTTCGAGCTCGAGTGCCGGGCACTGAAGCGGGTCCGCGATGAGATGGGCCTGACGAACGTGCAGGTCATGGTGCCATTCGTGCGAACGCTCGAAGAGGCGAGAATCGTCACCGAACTGCTCGCCGAGAACGGCCTGCGGCGCGCGGAAAACGGCCTGAAGCACATCATGATGTGCGAACTGCCGACGAATGCCGTGCTGGCGGATCGGTATTTGGAGTACTTCGACGGGATGTCGATCGGTTCGAACGACATGACGCAGCTGACCTTGGGCCTCGATCGCGATTCCGGCGTGATCGCGAAGCTGTTCGACGAGCGCGACGATGCGGTCAAATCGCTCATGTCGCTGGCCATCAAGGCCTGCAAGGCTCGCGGCAAATACGTCGGCATCTGCGGCCAGGGCCCGTCGGATCACCCGGAGCTCGCGCTGTGGTTGTTGGAACAAGGGATCGACAGCATATCGCTCAATCCCGACACCGTCGTCGAGACCTGGATGTTCCTCGCCGGCGACAAGGTTTAGACGCGGCGCGTGGCGCCTATGAAATGGTCCCGGTAGAACTTAAGTTCGCGGATCGATTCACGAACGTCGTCGAGCGCGAGATGCGTGGATGACTTTTGAAAGGCCTGTGCCACCTGCGGAGACCAGCGCCGCGCCAATTCCTTGAGCGTGCTCACGTCGAGATTGCGATAGTGGAAGAACCGCTCGAGCTTCGGCATCAGCCGCGCCAGGAAACGACGATCCTGGCAGATGCTGTTGCCGCACATCGGTGATCGACCGGCCTCGACCCACGAATCGAGAAATTGCAACGTTGCAACTTCGGCGGCCGCGGTGTCCGTACCGCTGGCCAGCACGCGCGCGGTCAGGCCCGAGTCGCCATGCTGACGGCGATTCCACTCGTCCATTCCGCTGAGCGCCTCCTCGCTCTGACGGATGGCAAGCACCGGACCCTCCGCCAGTATCTCGAGTCGGTTGTCGGTTACGATGGTGGCGATCTCGATGATGAGGTCAGATTCCGGTTTGAGACCGGTCATTTCGAGATCTATCCAGACGAGATTATCGGGAGATTTCATCGTGTCATTGCGCAGTTGAAAGGCCCATGGTAGCAGAGCGGCCGACGTGAAGGACACGACCGGAAGCGGCGTCGTCCTCGCCAGTTATGGCCGCGGCGTCCTGGTCCAAACCCCCACCGGTACGCTGCGCTGCTCCCTGAAGGGGCGTAAGCAACGCATCGTCTGCGGTGATCGCGTGAGCTGGACGCACGAACCTGCCAACGACGGCGCGTCGGTGGATTCGATTGCACCGCGACGCAATCTCATCGAGCGGATCGATTCGCGCGGGCGCCCCGAGCCGGTCGCCGCGAACATCGATCGTTTATGCATCGTCGTGGCACCCGAACCTGCCCCCGACTGGTTCCTGGTGGATCGCTACTGGGCCGGAGCCGAACTGAAGGACATTGAAACGCTGCTCGTCATCAACAAGCTGGATCTGGGTGTCGATGCGCTGCGCGCGGACATGCAAACCTACGCCCGCTTGGGATTGCGGTGCCATGAGCTTTCTTCGAACTCGGGCCGCGGCCTTGCCGAATTGCGCGCGCTGCTCGAGAACGGCGTCACGATGCTCGTGGGCCAATCCGGCGTCGGCAAATCATCCTTGGTCAATGCGCTCGTGCCGGAGGCCGCCGCGCAAACCTCGGAACTCACCCGCGATGCGGAAGGGCGGCACACCACCACGACTGCCCGTTGGTACCGGTTGGGCAATGCAGCGGTCGTCGATGCGCCCGGTGTCCGCGATTTCGCACCGCCCGCGAGCTTGGTGCGGGCTGCCGAGCGGGGATTCGTCGAGATTCATGCGCGCGCCGCGGCTTGCAGGTTCAATGACTGCCGGCATTTGGAGGAGCCCGGATGCGCCGTGCGCGCCGCCGTGTGCGACGGCGCGATTGCGGCGCGTCGCTACGAGAGCTACCGCCGGCTCTTCCGGCTCTACGAAAAATTCGAGGAGTCCTAGGAGCCTGTCTGACTCAGGATACCGCGGTGCGTCCCGCCAGCGCGTGCGCCAAGGTACCGCCATCGACGTACTCGAGTTCGCCTCCCACCGGAACGCCATGCGCGATCCGGGATACCTTCAATCCCATGCGCAACGCCAATTCACCCAGATAGTGCGCGGTGGCCTCCCCTTCGACCGTTGGATTCGTCGCGAGGATGACCTCGCGCACCTCGCCGGCGCCGATCAGCGCTTCGAATTCATCCAATCCTAATTCGGCGGGCCCGATACCGTCGAGCGGCGACAAATGGCCCATCAACACGAAATAGCGGCCGCGAAAACCACCCGATTGCTCGATGGCCACCACGTCGGCCGGCGATTCCACGACACAAAGCTGGGCCGCGTCGCGATGATCGGATGCGCACGTCGTGCACAACTCACTCTCGGTCAGCATGCGGCAGCGCTTACAGTGGCCCACCTGCGCCAGCGCCTCGGCCAGTGATTGCGCGAGCACCCGGCCGCCGTCGCGGTCGCGTTCGAGCAGATAAAACGCCATGCGCTGGGCAGATTTCGGACCCACGCCCGGTAGACATCGCAGTGATTCGATCAGCCGGGCCAGAGTCGGCGTGTACTTCATCCGGTTCGCAGCCTCAGAAAGGCAGCTTCATGCCGGCCGGCAGGTTCAGTCCTGACATGAGTCCGGCGTACTTCTCCTGGGTGCGCGAAGCGAGTTTGTGAACTGCGTCGTTGATCGCCGCGACGACCAAGTCCTCGAGCATCTCGCGATCCTCCGCGAGCAACTTCGGGTCGATTTTGATGGACTTTGCTTCATGGCGGCCATTGAGCACGATCTTCACCATCCCGGCGCCCGACTCACCGTTGACTTCCAGATCCGCGAGCTCTGCCTGAGCCTTCTGCATGGTCTCCTGCATCTGCTGCGCTTGACGCATCAAGTTTCCGAGTCCGCCTTTGAACATGCATTCTCCTAGGCGCTCTGCGCCGATTCCAACGGCGCCAGATAGCGCCGCACACCTCGTCAACTCGTCATTTTCAATTCGTCGGTTTCAACTCGTCGGTTTCACGGAGGCTGCGTCGATTTCAGCCCCGAAACGTTCACGCAAGCCCTTGACCGCGGCATCTTCCTCGAACGCCGCGGCCGCCCGCAAAGCCTTGTCTTGTTCGGCCATCACACGGCGCCGGGCCGGGGTGATGAGCGACGATTCGGCCGTTTCGAACTTGATGGCGATCTCCCGGCCGAGATAGGCCGACAGGCACTGAGCCAATTTTTCGTCAGTCTGCTTCGTGCGGCGGTCGCTCGCGGCCGGGTCGACGTGCAGACGCAGCACATCGTTGTCGAATGAGGCAGGGACGCAGTTAAGCGCAAATTGTCGCACCATGCCGCTCAAGCCGGCAGAGTCGACCACGTCCGTCCAATTCGCGGCATTCACGGTCAGGGATTTGCCGGGCGCGGCCGTCGTCTGCGCCGGCGCCGGCGAGGCGGAATGCGCGGCGGCGGAATCAGGTCGAAATGCCAGCATGCGCAGCAAGCTCATTTCGAAACCGGCGCGCGGTTCCGGTGCCATGGCCAGATCGCGACGGCCGCCGAGTGCGATCTGATAATAGAGCTGCACATCCTCCGGTGAGATGGCGCGCGCGAGCCTCGACAGCGCCTCCGCATCGAATTCCTCGTCATCTTGCGCCGCGTCAGGAACGATCTGCACGATGGCAATACGCTGCAGGAAAGCGGCGAGTTCGATCAGCGCTCGGTCATAGTCGGGCGCATCGCGGTCGAGCTCCTGCACATGAGCGAGCAGGCCCGGTCCATCTTGCACGGCCAAGGCATCGAGTATGCGGGTCACATGGCCCCGGTCGATCGTGCCCAGCATCGAGCGCGCATTCGCCTCGTTGAGCGCGCCACCGCCGAACGCGATGAGCTGGTCCATCAGACTCAGTGCATCACGCATGCTGCCCTCGGCGGCGCGGGCGAGCAATGCCGCGGCCGCCGGCTCGAACTCCAGCGTCTCGGCGGCGGCGATGAATTTCAAGCGCTCCGCGATCAAGTGGGTGGAAAGGCGTTTGAGGCTGAATTGCAGGCAGCGGGACAACACCGTCACCGGCAGCTTCTGAGGATCGGTCGTGGCCAGCAGGAATTTAACGTGCGGCGGCGGTTCCTCGAAGGTCTTCAGCAGAGCATTGAACGAATGGTTCGAGAGCATGTGCACTTCGTCGATCAAGTACACCTTGTAGCGCCCGCGAGTCGGCGCGTACTGGACGTTGTCGAGCATTTCACGCGTGTCGTCGACCTTGGTCCGCGACGCGGCGTCGACCTCGATGAGGTCCACGAATCGGCCTTCGTCGATCTCGCGGCATGCGGCGCAGGCGCCGCACGGATTCGCACTGACGCCCTTTTCACAATTGAGCGACTTCGCAAGGATGCGCGCGACGGTGGTCTTGCCCACGCCACGCGTGCCCGTGAACAAAAAAGCGTGGTGCACCTTGCCGCTGTCGAGAGCGTTGCCGAGGGCACGCAGCACATGTTCCTGCCCCACCATTTCGGCGAAGCGCTTGGGGCGCCATTTACGCGCCAATACGATGTAGCTCATGTGCTCGAGTTTAGCTTGACGGGACGGTCAGGTGTGAAGGAGGCGGCCCGCGCCAGCAGGACTTCGGCGCCCGACTTAAAGCCTCTACCGCTGCTCCCTTCCGGGCCTGACGGGGTTCGTGGCCAGTCGTCGCGAAGATGCAAACGCGAGCCGCCATAAACACGAGGGTTGGATATTGGCGGACAGGGTGGGATTCGAACCCACGAACACCTTTTGGGATGTTACTCACTTTCCAGGCGAGCGCCTTCGACCACTCGGCCACCTGTCCACACGAAATCCAAGACTCCACACTTACGCGGGCTCGCAAGGGTACCGGAGGCGGCTCGAGCGATCAAATCTACCCGCTGGAACCGCTCGCTGCCTTATTCTGCGGTGCCGGCTTGTATTTGGGCGGCAGATCCAGACAGGCGTCCTTGGGTCCGGGCGGCGGCGGCGCCAATTCCACAGTCGGAATGACCAGTGCTCCCTGGGTGTTCGGATTATCCAGACCCTCGGGGACCTTCAGGGGCGCGACTTCCGTCGCGTGCTGATACTCCTGTTTGGTATGGCAATCCGGGTTCAGACGGCTGACGATGTGGCAGCCGCACAGCAGCGAGGCCGCCCCCATCACCGTCACAATTCGCTCGAAACTCATGCAGCTTGGTCCTCAAATGTGACGCCGGCGGCACGCATGGCGCGTAGCACCGTTTCCTGGTGCACCGGCGCCAGATCGATCAATGGTAGGCGGATTGTACTTCCCATGAGGCCCATTCTCGCCACCGCCCACTTGACGGGAATGGGGCTGGCCTCGATGAACAGATCCCGGTGCAAGGGCTTAAGGTCAGCATCGATGGCCCTCGCACGGGCCAAATCACCGGCCAGGGCCGCCGCGCAGGCCTCATGCATGCGGCGTGGCGCCACGTTCGCCGTCACCGAAATTACACCTTTAGCGCCGGCACCGATGAATTCGACGGCCAGCGCGTCGTCACCGGATAGGACCGCGAAATCCGCTGGCAAACCGACAACCAACTCACGCGCCCGGCTCAACGAGGCGTTCGCCTCCTTGATCGCCACGATTTGCGGATGGCGCGAGAGCCGCGCTACGGTTGCCGGCAAGAGATCCACCGCTGTCCGGCTCGGCACATTGTACAGGATGATCGGCACGCGCGACGCGTCGGCGGCGGCCACGAAGTGGCGATATAGGCCCTCCTGCGGCGGCTTGTTGTAGTAGGGCGTCACCAACAACAGCCCATCGATACCGAGCCCGGATAGACGCCGCGCGCGCGCGACGGTGGCCTCCGTCGAATGGGTGCCGGCACCCACGATGATCTTGGTTCGGCCCCCGCAACGCGCCACGGCCCGGCGCGTCAATTCCTCGACTTCTGCGACCGACAGAACCGGTGACTCGCCCGTGGTACCCGCCACGACGATCCCATCGGTCCCTTCCCGCAAATGAAAGTCGAGCAAGCGGTCCCAAGCCGGCAAGTCCAAAGTGCCGTCGGTGCTCATCGGCGTGACAATTGCAACCAAACTTCCGGAAAACATCACAGATCCCCGCCGAAAATATCGCTACCTTAAGTGGCGGACAGCACCTAAGGCAAGCGCCCATCCGGTAGAATTTGACCCGATGAAACAACACATTGTGATTTCCGCGGTGGGCGGCGACCGCGTCGGCATGGTCCATGAACTCTCCAAAGCCATCGCCGATTGCGGCGGCAGCATCAGCGAGAGTCGGATGACGTCCTTGGGCAGTGAATTCGCGATGCTGCTCTTGGTGAACGGCAACTGGCATACGCTCGCCAAGCTGGAGGGGGAATTCAAAAAATTGGCGGATGCCACGGGCATGAACATCCAGTTGCGGCGCACCGAGGAGCGCGCCGCCCGCAACGAATTGCTACCCTACTCCATCGACGTCGTTTGCCTCGATCAAACGGGCATCGTCGCCGGACTGTCGGGCTTCTTCTCCCAGCGGGGTGTGGACATCGCCGAACTGTCGACCCGCGCGTATGCCGCAGCCCATACCGGCGCACCGATGTTTTCGGTGCAAATGATCGTCAACGTTCCGAGTCGTCTGCACATCGGAGTCCTGCGCGAAGAATTCATGGATTTTTGTGATCACCTGAATTTGGACGCCATCTTTGAACCCGTGAAGAGTTGAACAGCATATGAGCAAAATAACGATTGGAAAAAAGGCGCCGGACTTCACCCTGGACGGCACCGGCGGAAAATGGTCGCTCAGCGATGCGGCGGGCGGACACGTGGTGATTTACTTCTATCCGCGGGACAACACGCCCGGTTGTACCGAAGAAGGGACGTCGTTCGCAGGCCATTATGCGGCGTTCAAGAAGTTGAAGACGTCGATCCTCGGCATCTCCGCGGACAGCCTCGCCTCGCACGAGAAGTTCAAGGCGAAAATGGCGTACCCGTTCGAACTCCTGAGCGACCCGGACCAGACGGTGTGCAAGCTATACGACGTCATCCAGGAAAAGAGCATGTACGGCAAGAAGTACATGGGGATCGAACGCAGCACCTTCCTGATCGATGCGAAGGGGATACTGCGCGCGGAATGGCGCAAGGTCAAAGTCAAGGGTCACGCGGAGGCCGTGCTGGCAGCGGTGCAAGCTCTGTGACCGAGTCGTCGCGGTCGACCGGCGCCTTGGTCGTTCGCGGACGCCAGGGCAAGCAGGAACGTCGCATCTTCGTGCTGGACACGAACGTGCTCATGCATGACCCGACCGCGATCTTCCGTTTCGAGGAGCACGACGTCTACATTCCGATGACGGTGCTCGAAGAGCTGGACGCGGGCAAGAAAGGGCTTTCGGAATCGGCGCGCAATGTGCGTCAGGTCAGCCGATTTCTCGACGAAATCATGCGGGACGCGACCAAGCGCGACATCGACCGTGGCCTGGCTCTGCCGGCGTCGGCACCGATCAACCAAGGCAAGCGGCCGCCGGTAGGCCGGCTCTTCTTCCAAACGCAGTTACTCGAATCCGTTTTACCGGACAGCCTGCCAGGACACGGAGCGGACAATGCCATCCTGGCCAACACACTGGCACTGCAACAGAAATTCCCGGCGGCGCGTGTCACCCTAGTCTCGAAGGACATCAATCTGCGCATCAAGGCGGCGATCGTCGGCGTCCAGGCGGAGGATTATTCGAGCGACAAGACCATCGAAGATGCGGATTTGCTGGCAAGCGGTGTCCAGCAATTGCCGGCGAACTTCTGGCAAAAGCACGGCAAGGGCATGGAGTCCTGGCAGCATCAGAGCCACACGTTCTACCGGGTGCGCGGCCCCCTGGTGGGAGAATGGCGGACCAATCAGTTCGTCTACGATGCCGGTGAGAACGGCGTAGAGGCGGTGGTGCGGAAAATAGAGGGTGACTCGGCGATTCTGGAATTGACCGTGGACTATCGCACCGAACGCAACAACGTCTGGGGCGTCGTATCGCGCAATCGCGAGCAGAATTTGGCGTTGAATCTGCTGATGGACCCCGACATCGATTTCGTCACCATACTGGGTCCGGCCGGGACCGGTAAGACGCTCCTCACGCTGGCGGCGGGCCTCGCACAAACTCTCGATCACAACCGTTTCAGCGAAATCATCATGACGCGGGTGACGATTCCCCTGGGAGAGGACATCGGCTTTTTACCGGGTACCGAGGAGGAGAAAATGGAACCCTGGATGGGGGCGCGGATGGACAACCTGGAGGTGTTGACCCAGGGCCAGCCGGGTGGCACGTGGGGCCGCGGCGCGACCAACGACCTGCTGCGTCATCGCATCAAGATCAGGTCCCTGAACTTCATGCGCGGACGCACCTTCCTCAACCGTTTCATCATCATCGATGAAGCGCAAAATTTGACTCCAAAACAAATGAAAGCGCTGGTGACGCGCGCAGGTCCGGGTACCAAAATGGTGTGTCTGGGCAATATCGCGCAAATCGACACGCCCTACTTGACCGAAACCACGACGGGTTTGACCTATGTGGTCAATCGGTTCCACGGCTGGGCTTATTCCGGACACATCACTTTGGTGCGCGGCGAGCGGTCGCGTTTGGCCGACTATGCGTCGGAAGTGCTCTAAACGGGGGCGTTAGCCGACCCGCACGACTCCCATGAGAGAACTTTGTGTGCCTGGAAGCACTCCAACTGATGCGATGGAGCCTTTATGAAGTTGTCGAGTTCCCTGTCCGCGTTCCTCGGCGCGTTCGCAATGAGCGCGAGCGTCGGCGTGGGCTGGGCCGAGGGCACGGGCTCGGCTGTCGATCAAAACCTCCCTGAACTGGGAAGCCCAGCGAACGCCGCGGTATCGCTCGAGGACGAATACCAGGCGGGTCTCGGGTGGTTCCGCCAGATCGAGCAGAGCGGAGCCGTCCTGGAAGATCCCGAGGTAAGTGACTATATCCAGGAGATCGGCCACTCGCTGTCGAGCCGGGCGGACATCGATGCCGACTCCGGTCAGCATCAATTTTACTACTTCGTCATGCGCGAACCGGTCATCAATGCCTTTGCGATGCCTGGCGGCTTCGTCGCCATCAACAGCGGGCTCTTCTTGGCGACCCACAACGAAAGTCAGCTTGCCGGCGTGATGGCGCACGAGACCGCACACGTGACCCAGCGCCACCTCGTGCGCGGTCTCATCGACCAGAGCCATGCCGGACTGGTGGCGACGGCTGCGATGCTAGCGGCGATTCTGCTGGGCGCGACGGCCGGCCACGGTAATCCCGGAGCCATGGAGGGAGGGATCCTCGCGGCGCAGAGCGCCGGTATTCAACATCAGATCAATTACACCCGTGCCAACGAATTCGAGGCCGACCGGGTCGGCATCGGTACCATGGCGACCGCCGGCTATGACCCGCTCGGCATGGCCACCTTCTTTCAGGAACTCGGTCGTAATTCTCCGGACCCGGCTCGCGTGAGCGCGGTCGGCTTTCTGCTCGATCACCCCTTGTCCGCGGAGCGCGTGGCCGAGGCTCGAAATCGCGCCGAACAGATCGGGCGCATACACCACGAGGACTCTTTGGGCTACAAGCTGATGCGCGAGCGTCTGCGCACGCTGGTCGGGGATCCCAAGGTCGTGAGTGAGTACTACGCAAGCCTCGTCAAGAATGGCGCAGGACTTAGCATGGAGGAGCGCTACGGGCGCGATGTCGCCGACATCGCGATGAAGAATCCGGCTGCGGCGATTCCCGACCTGCAAGCGCTGCTGCGCGAGTATCCCAAGGTGAACCAGTTCTACGGTGCTCTCGGCCAGGCGTACATGGCGAACGGACAACTCAAGGAATCAAAGGACATTCTGGACAAGGCACTGACCCTGTTCCCGCGCAACGAGCCGATCACGATTCGACTTGCCGAGACGTTGATGCGCAGCGGTGAGAACAAGCGCGCTCAATTGCTGCTGGACGACTTGTTCAATGTCGTCGAGCCGTCGCCGGACCAGACGAAACTCATTGCCAAAGCGGCGAGCCAGGCGGGCGATCTGGCCGACTCTTACTATTACATGTCCTACTATTGGGTCATGAGCGGCGATTTGAAGATGTCGGCCACTCAACTGCAGCTGGCGTTGGCGCTTCCCGGTTTGGACCCCGTACAGCGGGCCAGATTCAGCGCCCGGCTGGATGAGATCAAAGCGGCCATGCCGAAGGACCGCAAAAATACCGTGGCCGACGATAATGGCAACGGGAATGGCCGTCACTGAGCTGACGCGCTATTGATCGAACACCAAGGCGCGCGAACCCTGTATCTTGTCTGCGCCGACGTCCTTTAAGAAAGAGAGATTCGACCATGCTGCAGGAAGGG
>Ga0116229_10013737_pt1 | contig 11384 bp, 8 predicted proteins | sample S1TSphgellanicum_3_FD_87313 | JGI IMG/M metagenome (GOLD analysis project Ga0116229, IMG submission 87313) | Host-associated microbial communities from peat moss isolated from Minnesota, USA - S1T2_Fc - Sphagnum magellanicum MG | ecosystem: Host-associated > Plants > Peat moss > Unclassified... | reverse complement strand
TTTCAAAAACTCAGCTTTCTAACCATTGGTTCTTTGTCGATTCTTTGATGTTTCTGAAATACTGATAATCAATGGTTCTCTCTAAACTTTTATTAAACCGGAATCTATGGTTCTTTGATTCTGAAATTTTTAAAGAACTGGAACCACCAATTCATTTTAAAAACATATAATTGCACGACACTCGCTTACACCACATTTACTTCTGTGTGACCAAAATATGAGTGGACATGTTTTCCAGCAGCACTTCTCTGATGTGGTACTTTAGTACTTACCCACTTGCTCAAAAGGTACTTACTCCTTTTGTTCTTTGATTGTTCTCAAAATCAACGCACATGTTACAAGAGAATATAGTATTTCATATTGGAAGCCTTTCCTCCTGGGTCCTCATGACACATATGTGAGGTACACTATGTAGTTTCATCCATTTCAACTTATAGTATATGTGTGATATATTTTCTAGTTTGACATCAAGTCTAAATCTTAAGATGTGGCATTAATATGACCAATTTGCAGTATATATCATACACAATCTACATTAAAGTGAATGAAATCACATGATTTATCTCACACACATTGTGTCATGAGCCAAGGATGTCTTGGGTGAACCAGGTACCATGGTTAAAATCACAAAATTCATCTAAATTATTTCTAAATATTACAAATATCCCATACTTAGACTAAATTAGGGTGTTGGAGTTCAAATCTAATGGCTTTGGGCTTAATATGCTCACAAAAAGGCCTCTCTGCAAAAACAATTCAACATTACACCAAGAGCGGCCAATTACCCATCTCCTTTGTATTTTTGGTTGCATGAAGTAATGAAATGTGTATTGTTCAAAACAGGGGTTTTTGTTTGGTCAGTTTTACCTAGCCTCCTTTTGTTTTGGAGGTTCTTTTAGAGGCCAGTCATTAGTGCAAAATGGCCAGTTACATGTTGGATGATGAAATTTGAAGACCCTGAGTGGGTCAAGCTTTTATGTAAGTAATAAGTATGCATCCCTTGTTGGTCATATTGACAAAATAGGTAGGTCAACAAGGAGTTGCAACACTAAACAACTAAACTAGAAGCAAAAATAATAAGACAATTTGGTGGATTCTTTTGGACAATTAGCCACCCCAAGTTTCATAGCAAAAGCCCAAAGAAAGAGTGCCACTTGGGCAAAATTCAGAAAAGAATGTCAGGACTCAGGACATGCTGGGGTATGTGGGCGTGAGAGAGTGTCTGTAGACTAGTAGTGGGGGAAATGCAGAAGGGAAGTTCTCAAAAGGGAAGGATCAAGTAGAAAGATCTGTCAGACAAGAAAATTTTGAGGGCTTCCTGTATCAGTGATTTAATTTTGGTGGCCTTCATATCTGTTTTATAGCCAGATTAGGCTAAATCTCCCTTGGCTGAATGCCCTTTTTTCTACATCTTCCTAATACCTATGGATGATTACTACTTCGGCTACATAAGAATATTCATTTAAAAATCCATTGCATATAATATGATAAATTAGCTACTGAAAATGGACCGCTGTGAACCAGCACCCACCGGCACACCTTGAAGGATGGATGATAAGTGGTCAGGAAACAGTTTTCTGTTGGGTTCTAGTTCCTTAGTTAACTATGGTGGTTAGCTCAGTTGCTTTTTTAAACTACATATTTACTAACAACCCACAAGCAGGTTGTTAGTAGGTAAGTAGTTAAAACAGCCCTGACCTAGTAGTTACCTATTTTCCTACCTATCTACCTATAATGAGACCTATTTCCTTCAAAAATGGTTACCAAGGTGAAACCAAATATTAACTCAGTTGAGGTTAATCCACAACTGAGTAATAATGGGCATCCAGTGGATGATGCACTGGTGGGTGCTGGTTCACTGTGGCCCTGAATATGTGTTAAGAAGTACAAATATCAGTTCTTACAAAGTGTTCTAAGTAAACAAGTTTCCTAATCATAATCACTTAAAGTTCTTGGGCTTGGTGTTTTTGTTGTGGGATGTTCTTACTTCGTACAAGATATGCAGGCAGCCGCCTTTCAAGTCTATATGGTACTTCTGCCATCAATAACCATGCTGTTAGGGCAGGGGTATTAGTGCCTCTATCCACCTATGCTAAGTTAGCAATACTAGCTCTGTTTTTTCTCCATCGGTCCACAAGGATGGTGCAGCTACCTTCACAGTTTTCAGTTCATTTTCCCATCGTTGTTTTCTTCTGCACTTTCGTGACCTCATGTTTAACTCTTAACTTTTCTAGTCTCTAGGAAACACACAAATCAAATAGAAATGAAGAAAGGGAAATGCAAATTGGTGAGGATCTAGTTAATGTTGAGGCAATCCAAGAAAATTCCATAGTGAATTTGGAGGGCACCTTACAACCATGATTATCCCTCGTAGGAAAGAGAAGAAATAATATGCCCACTCCTTAAGTGTAGGGTTAATGCCTTGGGACATAGTGACACGCAACCTAGGAGACTAAATTTACTTTTTTCCATGATATCCCACTATGGGAATGTTTTGGGCAAAAAAAAGGGTGGGCACTTCAAAAAATGGAAGGAGCAAGCTTTTTGCTTTTTGAAATGCCTGCCTTCTGCGTCAGAGCGACTCAACAACCCCACAAACACACCACCCGCATTTCCTCATTTTGAGGCCATCCAATTAGATGAAACCCAATTTTTAAATCCTTGGAATACTTTTATGACCCTCAACTTTGGGGAGGTTCAGTAGGGAACAAGAACCCAATGGAAAAATGTGTCCTATCCACATGCCATCCATCCATAGTGGTGCATTTGTGGGTGCTGGTTCACCCTGACCCACCTATTGTGGATGAAAAAAATTCACTCTATAACATTACCTCCACATACACTAGAAAGTTCTTGTAGGTCTTGACAGGGTGAGAGGGATCTTACACCTGTATGTGGGCATAAGACCCCTTTCTTTCGTTTACCTCACTCATGATGTACATATGTAGGTTTATGATAACCTTCAAACACTCCCCCTCTTAAGCCTCATGATCTAGGTATGTTTAGGTTTGTGATAACCATCTCCTTGTGGAACCATGGATAAAGCCTTGGGTGGGGGACATTCCCAGAGTGCCAACTTGGACTCAGCCACCGCCCAGTCCTAGGCCCTTTATTTTGAGAATGCCCCCACCCTCAGACTTTAAACCTTATTACATGTCCACCCACCATCCCTTCCTCATGGCATAGCACTCTTGCCCCTTGGTTCCAAATTCCATGTGATATATTTAATAGAAGCCCAGGGGGAAGTCACATACATTTTTGCAAAAATGATTTCAGTTCAAAATGAGATATTTGTATTATTATTTTTGGGACCTTATTCCAAAGAAGCCTGTGTCCTTGTGCTTTTACCTTACACATTTATCTGATATAATTAGATATCAAAATAATATCCTAGTACCTTTTCAGGTTCAGCATATATTAAATTATTTTTTCATTTGTTGAATTTTTTGGATATCAATAGTCAAATTATAACGAAGAAAATTTAAAACTTCATGCAGCCAATCAAGTTTGATCTCTGAAGCTTCGCTCCAAGTAACTTAACCACCTCACCACAAAAGCATTAAGCATCACTTTTCCAAGCCGTTGGTTATAATAAATTTAATATAGAGTGCTGAAATTCTCAAATTTTAAATTTTAACTTTCGAATTAAGAATTGAAAATTAAATTAATTATTCAGCACTGAGGTGCCAAACGTGAAACATGATCTCCCAATACATGGAGTGCCAAGAAAAGGCAAAGAATGACACCCCTCACCCCCCAAAAAAGAATCTGGAGATTTGTAATGTTGGACAGAAATTAGCTGCACCTTTAGGGTTTGTTTTGTAATTTAATGCAAGATAAACTCTGCTAGCCTACTTAAGACCCATCACTCTGATAAAGGTCCGGGGACACACATAATTCAGGGAACAATAGCACAAGAAATGGGAGAAACCAATTAAATGGAACGTGGGGGAGAGTGGGAAGGGAATGCGAAGATACCTAGTGCAAGGATGTTTCAAGGTTATAAAGACAGCAACAATCAATCCAACAGGTTGTGCTGCCATACACCAGTACACAAACACACGTCCAAATACTTAACTCTGTATATTAATTTAGGAAACAACACACCCCTCAATCTGCACAATGCATCAGTGTAATTTATTACTGACCAAATCTTTAGGTGACCATTTACTCTCTCAATTTTTTGGTCCATCTGAAAATTGGGTCGCCGTTTCTAAAGAACAACTCTTTTTAAATACATGATTGCATGTGTATTTTACTGGCGAAATTTCACTACAAAGCTAAATTTCAAATATTCGAAAATTAAGCGATTCTGGAGGTTTTCAACCGCGAAAAGTGAGGGAAAAAAATTATCAAATTTTTATGCTTGGTTTTCAATGTGTAGCCAATATATAGAAGGATGACTCAATATTTGTACTTCATTTTTGGTTTATAGCCAGATTAGGCTAAATATTCCTAGGCATGATCACCATTTCTTCTACATCTTCCTATGCATGATCGCCACTTTGGCTACAAACAAAAATTCATTAAAAACACACTGTTTGGACCCTAATACGAGCACCAGGCTGGTATTAAAATCTGGAGCCTGGCATGACCCATTACCATCAATTAGAATTGCCTTAATTAGAATTTTGGTGTTGCAGATTTCATTCCTATGCATTAATGCTACTAAGGTCAATGAGGTTGCACACTTCCCTTTCATTAAAGCTAAGTACTACAGAGACATCATCAAAAGCATCTAGCTTGGTGTTCCCACAACCTGCTACAACAGGCGCCACCATCTTTAAAGTTTAGAGTGAACATCACAACATGACAGGAGCTCCTTTTTAATGGCTAGTAAATCTGTACAATATGAATATTGAATAACCCGATATGCTTTTAAGTATAGTTCTAATCTGTTTCAATAGGGCATGTGTTGATTTAATTCAAATCTCTTGATTGTTTCAAAATCAAAATTATCATTAAGCATGTCCATAGTTTGTACCCATCATTTAATGTTTTAGGGTTAAAGAATCAAATAAAAACCGGTGTCTGGAACCATCACAAGGAAAACAAAAGGGGAGGCCAAAGGAAGGTCATTAGACACACAACCTGTAGGAACCAAAGAAGAGAGAGAGATAGTCCCTCTCGTGGTAGGAGGCTATCTCACCCACGGCCCCTCTAATGTCCCTTGCATGTAAATTGTGAGATCTAAAAAGTAATAGGATGTCTAAAACAAGCATCCCCACCAAAGCAATCTTCCTCTCTATAGTAGAAGCTAAAGCACGCTAAAAAGCAATACTGACACCTTAAAAATACCTTAAAAATAAATGCAAAAAGACAAAAATAAATGACCTTTCGATCGTTTGTCATGAACAAAGCAAGCACATTCCTTGATAAAATGATCCATATCATGCCAAGTGCATCATGCACCTCCATGGCCATTAGAATAAAATGGTGCCCTTCATGAAGCATTCTATACTTGCGAATTTTAGAAATGACGTTAAGTTCCGCAACTACAATTAATGACACTCGAAACCATCGTCTCCTATGTCCAGTTAGTAACCACCACATTGGCAACAAAGACTCAATCCTTATGAATCATGTAAAGATCAGCTCGTAATGAAGTTCCCAATGTAAAGGCATACCTTCATTCTCTCCATAGAATGTGCCCACTCGCTCAACAACAACACACATGACATTTCTAATGGCGTTTTATGTGGATATCCATTGACCAACGAATGGACAACATGTTAGGTGCGTGTCAAATGTGTTTAACCCATGTCCACACTCACACATAAGAAAACTAAATGCCAAAGGCTAAATCAAACCAAAACAAAAATGCATCACCAAAGTGAAAGATGAATAGATAGATGGCTTAACATTCAACCATAGTCCTGCCCCCTTGCTCAAACGGAAGTGGATGCGGGCTGTAGAAATAAAGGAAATGGAGTCATCCTCTAAGATAAACCTTAAGGATGTGTCGTGATGGAGGTCCATCAAAGAGGCTTGTAGAATTGGGGCACCGATAATTATCAAACTTTCAAAAAAAAAGGTGTATCTTTCTAATTGTAAGAAGAAGGTTATCCTAAATTGCATAAAGGCATGACTAAAAAAAGGTTGGGGCCCCCTCAACCTAAGAAATATACTCCTCCAAAACAAGTCTATCAAATATACGAAACCTGGGGCATAAATACAACACCACCAAAGCCCAACTCCCTAAAAAGGTAGATGGGGCACAATTTTCCGTAGATAAAGGCTTATACTAACAAAAAATATTAAAAGTCAAGCTTAACACCCCGTTAAGGGGCCCTAAATAAATAATGACCCAAGACCCATAATGTTTTCATATACCTATAGAACATTTTTGTCGAAACTCACCAAAAAAAACAAGAAAGAAAGAAGAACTATTTGAATGAAAAAAGAAGGTTGACGAACGACACATGAAAACAAAATGTCCAATGCAACATGTGCATTTCCCAAAAGAGGAAGATCATCGATAGGCACCACACCCTGAAATAAAACCTCATCCAAAAAAAGTGTGACAAAGTTTTGAAAACCCACTGGCACATCCAAAATGCATAAAGCATTTGTGACCAAAATGCAACCCTAAGGAATTTTTATGCTTAAAGAAATCTCTAATGGATTTCAAAGCTTACATTTTGACACTTCACCCTAAACCCAACTAAGGTTAATTGGGTCAAAAGGTAGTCAAAGGTTGAAATAACCTCATTCATAAAACCCACAATGTGGGTATTCGTTCGTTTGGGATAGAAAGACATAACTAGGGGCTCACACAATGGTCTCTAAGAATGTTCGATAATGGGCCAAAACAAACAAAAGACCACTTAGGGGGGTCACCCTGCTTCATACTTGAAAATGACTCGATAATGGTGACTCTTCCTCATGTTGCCCATGCTAGTAGTAAAGAAAATAATGAGCACCATAAAACAACCTAGTAAAGGGGACAATGCTCGTCAAAGGTCCCACAACATTTCGTAGTTCTTTAAAAATAGCAACTCAAGAAACACCATTAAAAGCATTTTCAACACCAACTTACATCACAACCCAATCAGGGTTTAAATCAGGGCGGGCTCTAATGCCAAAAAGGATGGTTTTGCAACTTCCAAGGATCGAAACTCCAAAACTAATGGGGAATAGGTGCTTTTGAAACGCCGCTTGAAGCTAAAGAACAATGGAGTGACTAATAAGTTGAAAAAATGCCTCACCTATAACAATAGCACAAAGGGGTGCAAACAAAATACAATGAGCCAACGGGATTACCATAAAAAAGGATTACATGTCCTTTTTCCCCAAAAAATTCTTTCATATGAATTTTGGAACAATTTTTTTTACAACTTGTTATAATAAATGCTAATAATTATCCAAGTACATGCCATGTTTTTTCTTCATCACTTTTTAATAAATATGAATTTCTGAAATTGTCTTGATTCCTTGTAAATTTAATGTTTCATCTTTTTAAATGATAATAATTTCAAATCATAACCAATTTATATTTTTCTACATTTTTCTGTTTTCTTGTATAATAAAATACATTTTTTCTTAACATGTCATGTACATTTTACCCCATTTATATGTGGCAAAGGAATTTTGAAGTTCTAAAAAAATTTATTAATTTCGGAAAGTTCTTTGAATTTTTTTAATTTTATAATTCCACATATCTTAGGATATGAATTTTTTTTAATGTGGTTAATAAGTATTTATCCTCTTAATTTTTTTCCCATCAATGTGTTTTATTATATGAGTCTTTTTTATAGTCCTTTGCAAAATTGACTCCTATTTGACACATTGTTGTTCACTTTTAAAAATTCTAAATCAAAACTTAAACTTAAAATTTCATCAAATGGATTTTTGGTTTACATTCCTTGACATTCATATGAATGAAATAACAATAACTTGCCATGATTGCCATGGCTTTAAATGGCAAAACATAATTATTTATCCAATTTTGATTGTTTTTCTCGCTAGTCCAACACCTTTTTTAGCTTGTTAGGTTGTGACTACACCGAAAGACCTCCCGTTTCCTTCACCATTGCTAACAATTTATTAGCCCCCAACACCATGCCCACCAACCTAAAGATATCACCATGGGAAACAATAACATCAACCTAAAATAATTTTGAAAACCCTAAAAATGAATCTTTAGGTATGAATCATGTTGAAAGATGTTCATAAACCATCCCAAATAACCCACCCAAAGACAAATGGTGAATAATGGTTAAGGCCTGTGTAAACAAAATCCTATCTAGAACAAAAATGTGTTTAAGCTAATAGTCAAAAATAAGTGGAGGGACATGGTTTGAAGGAAGGGGGTGCAGCTAATGCAAAACTACAATGGTGTCCTTTGAAGGAATAGGTAGTGACATGGGCTGAAAAGCTTTAACAACACAATTGTATTCTCCGACTCAACCCAAAATTAAACATCGAAGAAAACAAGTGGTTGAAGAATCGTCCACTGAACGACGCAAACGGGGAACACAAAAGGCACAAGAATCTTGAAAAAAAGATTAATTGCCCACCATAAACCTCCTAAGGTGGGCAAAAAAATTTCATTGACCTAATCAACCTTATTAGATTTAACGCAAACACCAATGAGGTAATAAGAGGAGAAGGAACCACACTCACTCATCCATCAAATCTTGAACAATTTAGTTAAGGGATAAATGAAAAGTGTGCCTAACTTTGTCCTGGATGGTTTGAAGGATCTCGTGAAATAAATGGGGACATGCAAATTGGACCTTAAACAACCCCAAAATGAAATTAAACTAAACCCAAAACCAACCCCAAGAAATAAAAAGGATAGAACCAAAATGCAACACAGGAGGATATGACACCTTAAAGACAAAATAGCTTAGTTAGCCTGGGAGACACAGGTAACATGAGGGTGAACACTTTTAACATGCTTTGAGAGGCCACCTAAAGTGTAAAGGCTAGGGCTGGGGGCAAGGGCATCCTGAATCAACAAAAAATGCAAAGAAATAACCATACAAAAAAAGGGTTACCCCCAAGACGCTAAGACACAAAAGCCCCCCTCCCCGAAAAAAAAACAAAACAAATTTTTTTTTTAAATTAAATTTTAATTTTTAAAAAACTTAACTTTCCTGCTACATCAATGATGACATGCCCAACCGTTGTAAGAGTGAAACAACAATGGTGGGCTCGATTGTTACAAGAGTGAAATGACAATGGCAAGCCTAACCATTACAAGAATGAAACAACAATGGTGGGCCCGACACACCACCCATGTCCAACAATGTTTCTACGTACACACCACCCATGCCTAGCAACACTTCTACGTACACACCACCCATGTCCAACAACACTCCTACAGAACGGACATCCATACCCCAATGCCACCACTACGCTCCCTTGTTTACCTCCTCGCATCCTTCTTCTAATCAAACTATGTGCAATTGGTTAATTCCAACTCTAAAGCTCCTCCTCCCCACTTGCCATCAACATTGCTCTTGATGTCTCTCTATCTCTTGCCATCTCTCATGAATTACTTGCAGCTTGCTTGTCCATAAGATTGAGCTGCTTGTATTTTGTGTTGTATGCATGATCACCAACCAATCTTGGCCTAGTTACCAACCATTGTTCCACTGTAGTGCAAATACCTGATGCAAGAAAGTTTTGGCGTGTGTTACAAACACTAATGTTTCTAGTGTCTTCTACATACCCCTATTATGTTGATTTAATTTAATCATTTGAATTGCCCTTTTCTCCAAAAGCTATCACCTTTTCAAACTATGGCTATTTTTAATTAATCTCTAAACTTGTGCTTGGGTTAAGTGTGGACAACCAAGCAAGAAAAATATATTATGCCACACAACCAGGTCCTAGAATCTAGATTTTTTGTTAAACATTGAAAAAAATATAACCAAGGGTAAACTAAACTTGAACTACGTCTAGTTTTCACATCCATATCCTATACTACCAAACAACTTTCAAAATACCTAAATATGTTATGTTGATATCCAAGAGTCAAATCTAGAATATGATACTTGGACAACATTGGCTTTTTACCAATGTTGGAAGTTTTTACATTTTAGAATGAGGAACCAATGGTTAAGTTAAGGGAAGGGGAAAGTATACCCTTGATCCTTGATCCAAGGTGGTAAAACATCATATTAGTATCACCTTTTAGGGATAGCAAACTAGCACAAGTATTGGAAGGTCTAGAAATTTTAAGCACCAAAATGGTATGAATGATGATTTTTTTTTAACACAAACTAAATTGTCTTATGTATTTATAAGAAATGCCAAATGCCAATAGTAATATGAATATGTATTTTTTCAAATGATATAGTAGCTACTATGCAATAATTGGTTTGTATAGGTATATAGTAAATATTTTTATATTTTTGTTTCCCATCCATACAAAAAATGATGTAGTCTAGAAGCCACATTTAACATCAAACACATTAGCCATCCAATACAACCCAAGATATTGAATTTTTTTTTCCCAATATGCTCAATGTTTTTATTGCTTGCACACAACAGAAAGGCCAAAAAGATGCACAAAAAATTTGCCAAAATTGTAGAATGTAAACGAAAAAAATAGAAGACAATTTTGATCATGAAAATTTTGATAAATCATACATATCCAATATTGTAGATTGAGATTGTGGGCATTACATATCAACAATGAACATCTAAGAAATAGCTTGTAAAATACAAATAGATGAAAAAGTAACACAACAAACAAAAGCATGGTCAGATTGTGCATTTGTCTAATGCCCAATTTAGAAAAATCACCCTAAGAAATTTTTTCACTATCCAATTCACATTCTTGAAATCCCACTAATTGTGGCAAATGTATATCACAATCCAATCTAAGAAAATAATTTGCCAAGTTTCACATTTGCTACCTTGCACTACCATGTTTTTCCTTCTCCAAAAGCAACACTAAATCATTGCACATCAATCCTCAAAAAAACCATTCTTTTGAAGTTCATCTTCATGTTCCCCTAAGAATGTAACTTTAGTTATGAAAAAGTCTTCAACACCCTTATTTGCAAGAAGGCATCACACGTAGCATCAAACCAATTTTTTTGTATGGTGATTCCTTTGTTAAGGTTTTTGACAATAACTCAACATGGCCTCAAACTTGTGATCACACCACAAATGCTAAAGATATGTTTCATTTCGATTTGTGAGCCAAGATTGATACTCAAGATTTGTTAGCAAAAAAACCCAACATCTAGAAATCTATTTTCATGTTCATTCCACTGCATTAAAAGAAACATCAAATTCTCAACAAACACACAAATGCAACAATACAAAGATAACTCAAATTTGAACAAACCTTTGTTTGCTTCTTAATGTGAACTCAACGCTCCGAACAAGCAATCACTAGGCACAATTAAACCTATTATAAGTTA
>Ga0116229_10013736_pt1 | contig 11385 bp, 4 predicted proteins | sample S1TSphgellanicum_3_FD_87313 | JGI IMG/M metagenome (GOLD analysis project Ga0116229, IMG submission 87313) | Host-associated microbial communities from peat moss isolated from Minnesota, USA - S1T2_Fc - Sphagnum magellanicum MG | ecosystem: Host-associated > Plants > Peat moss > Unclassified... | reverse complement strand
TTCCATGTGGGGGACTATGTCTATTTGCAACAGATTGCACCAACAACATTGGATGTAACAGCAGGTCGCACTATCTTACGAGTGCGAAAGGTGTTAGCTTCTGGAGTTCTCATGTTGGAGGGTCGTGATGGTGTTGTTTGGAAGGATCATCTGCGTAATTGTGCACCATGTCACCTCCCAAATGTGGATGGTACAGTTGACCCAAGTTTGGCAATGGTACGAGCTAGCTTGAAGTGTATTTTATGTGGGTTTAAAAGTGGAGTAGCCCATATGTTGGTGTGTGGTAGATGTTCTAGGGGTTGGCACATGGCGTGCATGACTCCACCTATGGATGTTGTTCCCGTTGGACGGTGGGTTTGTCCTCGTTGTACTTTGGAGGGGTAGATGACTTGATATTCACATGGTATGGATTGCAAATGGGCGACTAACGATGGGGCAACATAGCACCCGGCCTTTTGATTCGTGCACCTGCAAAGGTGTATAGCATGTAGAAGATGTATAGGGCTACTTGGAAGTTAGAGGGACCTAACCACCAGTTAGGAGGGCGAGTTATGGTACACATGTATTTGTGTATGCTCTTGTCCATGTTATGTGTTTGTGTGAGTATGTGAGTATGGTATGTTAGCAATGTATGTTGTATGATGATATGTATTCGCACGACATGTTAAATGAAGAGGATTGGATAAATCAATGTGCATAAAATATATAACATACATTTTTCAATAGCCATAGGGCCTCATGTTTATGGTTTATGACACATTACCAAACCAAAGAAAAATGAAAAATGAATACAATGCCTACCTATAAATTTTCTTCCTTTTTCTTAAGGTAATGGTTTTTTTCATATGTTCAAATTCAAAATTGTTTGTTGGACTTTCATTTTAAATGAACTAGTAAGTATAAAGCTAATGTAATATACTTGAAATGACCAAACATAATCCAAGATGTGATGTCCACATGTACCCTAAAAAACCAAATGTAGAATTTTTATGTTTTTGACTACAATTTTTAGGGAGCATAATGTGTTTTCACCCATTGAAGGTGGGCAACTATGATGCATGGGTGTTTAAAGTGCTTTCGTGAGCAACCTCCCTTGATATTCAACAATCTATGTTCAAGTTGACCATGACATCAAATGCATTTGATGTTATGGCTAAACCCATTGATGTGAACCCTATTTTTCAACTTTGGCACATTTTTTCAACATGTAAAGTCTTTTTTTGCTTTTTCCCAAAATATTTTGAGTTGGTAGAATTTGCCATGGTATAAGTTATTAGAAATGTGGAGAATGAATAATGTTTTAATTCTTTGGCATCCTACAAATTTGAGCTTTGTAATTGACTTGCTAACAACCTAGGCTTATTGGTTAGAATGTATTCCCAAAAGTTTTACAACTAGCAAAGCATTTCATACATTGCAAATTCATTTAATTTAATAACTTAAGGCATGTAGTTTGCATCCTTAATATGGAATAGCAACCTAGATGATCTTTAAGCTTTGTAAAGTTCAAGCTAAGAATTTTTTAAATTATAAATTGCATTTTGTGGCTTGGGTTTTGGCATTGGGCAATTTTTGTAAATGTTTGTCATTTTCCTAAAAATTAGTAATCAAACTCAAAAGTTGTACCCATTTGTTTCCATGAATTTGGCAAGCTTTGGTGGTCTCTAATATTTATACAACTTTGAATTAATATGGATTTGTGATCTTTTTGTTAAATTAACCTTGTATTGCAAGCCACTTATGCTACAATGGGTAGTTTAAAGGAAGGTTCAATCCCATTGCAAGTGAATTTGTTTTGTCACTTTTTTTTTGGAATGAACTTATATGTTGCTTTCATATTTGTTTTGGTTATTAACCATTTCTTCTTTTTGCTCATAAGTTATCACTTATAAATTTTTTCACAATTGATTTGTCAAAAGCCAAAGGTTAGAAGTGATTCAAACCCTTGTAGCCAAAAAAATTCCAAATGAAAAACAATTATAACCAAAATGTGGCCATGGTGAAGAAAAACAAATTTCCATCTTAAACTTTATGTCTCCTTAAAAAATCACCAAATTTTCATCTTAAAAAAAACAAGTAGTGAGTAAAACCTCCAAAATTTTCTAAAGGTGGACAAATTAACATTACAAATAGTAAAATGGCAACCATATCAACCATTTTCAAGTTTTTTGAAAACACACAAATAGACATGTACCCTAATGTGAATATGCTTGTTAAGGATGGGTTGCCAATGTGATACCTAGGCAAATCTCTCATAATGAACTAGCACCCACTAACACACCATCCATTGGATGCCCATCATGATTCAGTTGTGGATGCACCTCAATTTGGATAAAAACAAATTCACCTTAATAACCCATTTTATATGTAATAGGTCCTAGGTCCTATATATAGGTGGGATAGGTAGGAAAATAGATTATTACTAAGCATGAATATATGGTTTATACATAGTTAAGGGCTATATTTATTACTTATTAACAACCCACAAATGGGTGGGTTGTTAATTAGTAGGAAAATTTTAAAAGTAATTGAATTAACCACCATGGTTACCTAAGGAACTAAAATTCAACAAAAAATCATTTCCCAAGCATTCACCATTCATCATTCATGGTGTGTTGGTGAATGTTTGTTCATTTTGGCTAGGCATCACACTAAAGGTTAGCGTGGCCCATCACAATAAACACATGCCATCCTCATTTTCCTATTTTGAGGCCATCCAATTAAATGAACCCCAATTCCACACCCTCGAAGGTGGTTGCAAACTAGGGTGGTTCATTTTCAATGGATACACCACTCTATAATGTTAAATTGATAATCTACTATGATATCATTGGTTAAATGAAAAATTACATGGTGATTAATGAACTAAAAAGGTCCATATTAAAAGAAACCAATTTAAACAACTCTTTAATATGCATGTTAAGAGAAAAAAATTCAAATCCACCCAAGAGTAGTTATGATATGTATTTCTAAAAATATGGCCCATTTTAGGCCACTCAAAACACCATAATGTTTTTTTGGTTAAGGTTTTTTAACATTTTTTTTTCATTTATGTTCCATTTTTTAATATATCCTATATTGAGTCCTTAGACATCCCAAATAAAAACCATACACAAAAATGCATTTATAGAAAATCACAACTAGAAAACCAATCCAAAGTTTTTAACTTCAACAATCCATTATTATATATTTGGTGCATATATATAAGAAAAATGTATTGTTATTCAAATTGAAATTTTAAATCTAACCACAAGTTTGACATATTATTGATTTTATGCCATGTTAATAACATATAAATGCATGACACTTTAAAAAAAACTACATTATGACACAAAAAATGAGCCATCCTACTTTATAACCACCCTTCATCCCACTCAAGTGGCAACATTTTTGTTTTCCCCATCCCTTTGTTACCACCTCCTACACCACCTTCTACGTACCTACCCACCTACCCACCTCCTACTACAACCCTCCCTTTCTTTTGTCCCCCCTCCTTTTCTATCATGTTATTGCCATCATTGACCTCCTATGACTCACACTTCACCATCACAAAATTCCCACAACACCTTCTACCTTCCACTTGCGCCATGCCTATATATGCCTCTAGCTTTGTTTGTTTCCTTGCCACAAACAAGCAGTCAACTTCAAGCTTGTTATCATTTTTTTGGTTTTGTACATTTACATGAAGTAGCATTAGGTATGCCCATTGTTGTCTCCTCTTTTTTCTTTTTTGTCCTCTTGTTTTTGTAAGATGTGGTGATGGTGAGTAGTATGTTCATAATCATCCATTTGTTGGTTTATTGTTTCTTTGTTTGTAGAAGGTGTAACACATCAATGTTGTGCTATTCTTTGTGATATAAAAAAGAGGTGTAACACAACAACATTATGTTTTTTTTGCAATTTTTAATAAAATGTATAACAAGTTCAACTCCTCCCAAACAACATTGTACTATTTATTTTTTTGGGTCTTTGTAGGTTAGTTGAAACATAATGAATCAATTTTTATGAATTTTAATTATTTGCCACTACATGTGTAATAATAATATATTTCAAGTGGATGATTTGCAAACTCCTCTTGTCTCATAATTTCCTTTGACATAATAATCCCTTGCCCACCTATAAGTTACTGTGACAAAACAAGATCAAGTTATAGGTAAATATACACATTCCAAATCCTTGATTGAAATGAAAATTATTTCACAATGGGGGCATATTTGTACCTAACACAAATTAATAATTATGATTCCTTTCTATTGTTAGATGTCATTTAACCCCTTTTGGATTTCATTGCCCAATCACTTTAGGAAGCTTTACCTTTTGTTTTACCTAAAACCTTAATGCAAAAGATAACAAGTTGTTATTGGGTTTGGGACCATGGCAATAGGTCCAAGAAATAATGTCATGTAACATCATTTTCAAATATCAAAGGATTAATTTTGGAATTTTGTGGACTCCCATACTTTTTTGTATTACTTCACATCTATATAAAACTTTTTACCTTTTCTATGTGATTGCAAACTTCTAACAATCGTGTGGTGTATCTTAGCATTCATTTTCACATAAAAAAAGAAAGTATGTGTGTATATCAAATGAATGTAATGCAATTTCCCCATCACCATTTACATGTCTATGTAACTAATGAAGGTATTGCATACGCTCTTGCCATGTTTAAACTATAGTTTCTAGAAACATTAGGGTATTGCAAATGCCCTTGTCATGTCATATGAAAATTGTAGGAAAAACATGAAAGTATTCCCTCCCGAGAAACATTTTGCCAATTTCAATTACAATTTACAAAGTGACTATATTATAATGCTTTAGTAATTTTTACATTTTCAATTATAATTGCACACAAGGTGAGTGTTGCATTCACTTTGTCATTTGAGATTATAACCTACATAAACAATGAAAGTAACACATTTTGCAAACTAGGCTTGGTTTTAGGAAAATTTGCATGGTTGTTGATTTTTTTGGATGTATCCCACATGCAAATATTGCAATGTGCCTTTTGGCATCTATGATTAGGATTAAAGGTTGAAAAGATAGCTTAAATAAAAAATGACAAGGGTTTTTCAATATGTGCATTTGTTGGCATTCACATTAGGCCTCTTTTGGCAAAATGGCAAGTGTAAATAATTATTAATCTATAAAATATATGTATGTAATTGGGCTCATGTAAGTAGGGCCATGTTAATGGGCAAAAAGTGACATGGGCTTGAAAATGATGAAGATGAATGATGCAATATAGACTTAAGTTTAAATCCAAACATGAAACATAGTAACCAAAACAAATCATAATTAAGAAGCTAAAGGCAAGAACATGATATATGGAAAATTAAAATGCAAAAATAAATAAATTATTGTGATAAAAATATGAATATGTAAACACAAAAGGAACGGAACAAGGCTATGGGATTGAAGATTTTATTTCAAATTGATTTTGAACAAATTAAAGGTAATGGGGGCTCTTACCTTTACTTATACCCTTTTGGGGACTTAACTTAAAGAAACTTCCATGTAGATTTCTATATGCCCACCCATTAGGGAAGCTTATTAAAAGACATTCTAATAACAAGTTAATTAAAATTTAATTAAAAATGAATTATGAATAAAATATGAGTCAACTAAAAATTAATTAAATGTGGACTAAAAGAACTAGCAATGAACTAAAAGTGAACTAGAAATTAACTAAAAGTGAACTGAGAATTAACTAAGAATTAAATATGCTTATAATAGATGAACTTCAATATGAATGAATTCCATTCATCATGTGAAAATGGTGTATGTGACAATAAGTAGGAAAGTGGAGGTAAATATATATATTTACTTGTTTTTTGGGTATTACCCTCATTGGTCAACACTAACATCATGTAATTGATGGGTGAGCTTATTAAATAAGGGTTCATGCAAGTACCTACTTAATGTTTTGCAATTGATCAACATCGACACCACATAGTTGGTGGGTAAGTAATAGATGCAAGTTTGGGGGGAGATTATTTAAATAGTAAACGAAGGGAAAAACTAGATGTTATAATTAGGTAGGTAGGCAAATGGGGGGAATAGGAAAATTCTTTATGTAAGTAGGTGAATATAAACATCTATGTTAGAGTTTAGAATAAAATGTTTTTAAAAAAGTCACAAGGGAAAGAAAGGTCGAAATTGTTATTATAATAAAAATTTGATTGTGTTAACCAAGGTGGTTAGCATAAAGCAAAAAACTAATGAAAAAAAATGGGCATTCAACTAGCACATAGGTAGGTTAAACAAATTAAATTCCCTCACAACACCCATGTATTATGTAAAACATTCACAATACAAGAAATGAAATTTACATGTTTTTGGCCTAGGATCACCCATGCACCTAAAGCTTGATTTTTATGCAATCTCCACCCCATGGGCAATTAACCACATATGCTTAAAGACCTTGTCTTATGGGGATCACTCACTAAAGACACCTAGATTTACTCTTGTGAACACTTCTATAATCAAAATGACACACAAGTTTATCATGGCATAGGTTGATTACACAAAAAACTTATCCCAAGACTCAATAACAAACTAGTAACATGAAATCATGAAAGGGAAATAAACTTGAAACTCCACCTACAACCTTTCAAGGATTGGATGAATTATGAACCCCATTACCAAAGAAAAATAACCAAGGTTTTATTGCTTTAGTTTAAAAACTTCAAAACATTGAAAAGATGAAAAGCAAGACAATTTGGTATTGTGTATGGTATTAGCATGTTGTCAATTAATCAAAATGTGGGAAAAGTGCATGTTAAAAAGTTTAATATATTTCACTTGGATTGGGCAACTTTGGATCTTGTGTTGGTAGTTTAATAACATCTTGTAATTTACATTGCAAAAACAATGAAGTTACCATGGTTATAGTAACTAGGGTAGATGGATATCTAGTAATTCAATGTTGACATGCAAATTGATGGAAACTTGCCAAACTTTATCACATTAAAAAATTGCAAGAATTACCATTTTTTCAAGAAGTTTGTTGGAGGAGCATATTTTTTTATGATCATAAATCTTGCTAGTCAAGAATTCAAATTAAGAAGATAAAAGTAGACAAACAAGAGGAACTTTGCAATTTGTTTAAGGAAAATTGATAATTAGTTCGAAAAGCTTTAAAACCTTACTAAAAGGATGAACATTTATGCAAAATGCACCTCACAACCTACCAATTTGCCTTCTTTTAAGGTTGACATACCACAACTAACCTTGACTGATTAATATTACCAATTTGAAAAACCTCATGATGCAAATTCCCAAGTGGAATATTTTTTATTTCCAATTCCAAAAGGTATTGAACTTTTGACAACCCCAATATTAGCAATCACTAAAGTTAGAAAGGAGGTTCTTGCTAAAGAAGTACAAAAAAATTCAAAAATTACTTGTGTAGAGTTGTAAATGTAGATATGGACAATAGCTTTACAAGTAGGTGCAAAAGTAGATGAGGATGTTGCAATTGTAAAATTAAAAATTTCTTTATAATGATCTTTAATTAAGATCCAATAGTAGGAATTACAAAGGTGTGTTCTTAAGTAGGAGGAGGATGATATTAAAGAAATAAACTTTGAAAATGTGAACTTCTATAAGTTCAATAGTGATTAGACTACCAAATTAGAAAGTGGACTATAATAGTTTTAGGACAAAAATTAGGGTAAGTTTTGATAATGACATCTTGAAGAATCATTGGAAATTTGTTAAGGTTATTGACTAGCCTTAAAAGGTTGGCATTAGCCCCCTATTGAAAGCCTTTAGCTAGCTCTTTGAATTAGACATGTCACTTACATAAAAACAATATTTAAAAAATAATCTTATTTATGAAAGAATCTTTTCTTTCATTTTTTAAAAGTGTTATAAGGAAAGATCACCACTTGAGGTGATCAAATACGTTTTTATGAGTTTATGTTGCTTTTCTCCATTTGGAATACAAAAGTGCATTTTGTAAAAAAAAAAATTTACTTCTACAATTGTTGTAAATTGATGTTGAATTTGGTTGCAAAACTTATTAGATCTATTTAATCCCTACCCACAAAATTATTGGTACTTATGTAATAGAGAAACTTAATAAGGTTGAAACAAGGTTGAGAGATTGTCCCAGACCTAAATTGGTCAAAACTTTTCCATGAATGTTTTCTAACTTTAAATTTTTTTATCACTATAGATATTTTATTTCTATACCGTGAGAACATGATTTGAAACCATTGTGAACCTTTAGATGTGGAGTTTGGTAGTTGGTGACAATTCAAGGATGGCAAAGAAGAGGCTTTGTGGAGATCAAGCAACTAGAAAGCAAAAGACTTTTATGGCCCAAGGTAATCACAAATCGTCACAATGGTGAGCTTTGAGTTAAGGCTGCTACCTTGGCTTGCTAATCCATGGATTGATGGCTATTTATCAATTTCGGGAAGGAAGTACATTTATTTGTACATGCCAACTTACAATAATTATTTATTATTCAAGGAAGGTATACTTGAAGAAGGTTTAGAATTGGACCACTAATTTCTCATTATTTCACCTTCATGGTGGAGAGCCTTCTAATAAAATGCAATGGATATTTGTTTCATAGGGCTAGGACATTTGGGTGATGGCCCCATTGCAATTTGTCAACAAATTTCTCCTTTCTTCAGAGAAAAACAACATTGCCAAATGAAAAAAAAATCAAATTCCAATAATCAACTTTCCACCATTATTTGAATCCCAAAAAGTCCACATGTGCCCCATGACCCTTTATTTTAATTTTCACCCATAGTTTCTCTCTCTTTATGGATAGCTCATAAATAGGTATGAGATTTTAAGGATAGAGGGGGAGATAAGGGGTGAAACATCGGTGTAAATTTATGGATTCCTTTGATGTTGGGAAATTTTGTTAAGTGTGTCAAGTGGGTAATAATACTAGTAGTGTTTGTTTTTACACAAGGACTTACTTTGATTTTTGGATGTGTGCTCTAGAAAAATCGAAATCCATGGGACATGCCCCATTGAAAACTTTGGTTTTGGGATGTGTAAAAATGTACAAGGATGAGTTTGCAAGACATTAAACATTTTATTCAAATATATAGCAACTGATATGTAAAACTACTTGAGATCTATCATGTTTTTTACCACATTAAAAAAATCAAATCACAAATGATGTAAATTCATAATATTGACATTTTTCCATGTATTGCATATTCTTACAAACCATACGAACATGAGTAATTAGTCAAATGTAAGTAAATACAACATTGAATTTTTAAAAAAAATTCCAAAACAAGAATATAAATCAAAGAATGTAAAACTTACATCTAATAATGAATGACAACAGGATGCAAATTGCCCTAATTCATGCCCCTTTTTATTTAACTACTAAAATTAAACAACCTTAAAATTTGTGAAGTTGCACAAAGAACACAATCCACGTGTGTCTAACAAAATAACATCTTATGATAATCTATTAATATAGCAATATTGATATTTTTCATTGATAAAAAAAATTGAAAAAAATTTGAGTTTCTGAACCTATCATTTAATTTGGATCTATTCATGGATGTATCCAAATTTTAAATGATCAATTTTGTGAAGTAGCTTTTTTTTTTTGGATTGGTCATTTTGGCCTTTCAGGATACAGGACACCCAAAAAAATTTAATAAATAAATAAATAATTGTGCCAAAAAACCCCCAATAGGTAGTAGCACCTCTGGTACAGATTCAAAGCCAATATTTTGTCAGTCTTCATCTTACATACATATAGCCTTACACAACACTTTTAGTTGCCAAGAAAACGAAAAATCACAAATTTCAAGTGTCTTCCTTGAAGGCTTAGCATTAGTTCTTCCTTTGATTGATCACTTGTGGCAGCTGCAAAATTTTCAAACTTGCTAAAATCTATGTAAAAAAATAGTTATTCACCCATTATATTAGTAGTGTGGTTTTTATTAAAAACTTATACAGTAGAACCTCTATAAACTGATCCCCCCAAATTTTATAACTTCTCAAATTTTATCATTCCGGCCCGGTCCATCAATGGGACCAGGCAAAAATTTTATATTCTTATAACTTATCATTTTTCCTCTTTCCGGACAATTTTATAATTTTATAATTCGTTTATTTCTCGATCAGTTATGGTGGAAATAGCTAATAATTCTGTTTAAGACTATTCCGTGACTTTCCAAGGGGTCTCCACGACCTTCTGCAGAGTGTAGCTCAGATCTATACTGTGTATATCTAGTTTAGGGCAAAGTGTGAAGTGCGTTGGAGGGACAATATTCCGGTTACAAGCACGTTTGGAAAAAAAATGTTGGACTTCAGATTTTTTCACCTTTTTTCTTTGCCAAAGACGGGTTGCCTTGATGATAAAAAATGCAAAGAAAATGGGAAAAAAGAGCAGCTTGCAGCTTTTGAACCCTGTGCCTCACAGTTCCAAACTCTCCCATAACTTATAACCTCTCAAACTTTATCACTGGTTGCCAGTCCCTAGGTGATAAAATTATAGAGGTTATCCTGTAAGTGATTCCAAAGTTATTTTGTGATAGGCTTTAGTTGGCCCACCAAAGAAAATCGTTTGAAAAATTTTCGACACTATCAAGATAAATTGATATAGTCTTTCCATTTGCCTCACAATTGCATTCGCTAAAACGAGTAGAACTTTGGGCAAAGGATATGGGATAAAATGTTAGGCTACTAGGGATATGGAGAATATGTGGGAACTATGAGAATAACATAGGAACATTATGGTAAAAACATACGAGTAAATCTTAAGGACATCAGAGGGACACATGGGAATAACAAAGAGAACATGTGGCCAAGCACATGGGTTTGAAACTATAGAATACACAGAAAACACATTGAAAACATAGTACAAGAAGGTTTTGGAGGTTGTTCCCAATGTGTTCTCCATGTGTTCTATAGTTTTAAACCCATGAGGATTTGAGAATGTTAGCTTAAGACCAAACTTTCATGGTAAACTAGAATTAAGTCCTAAATGGGTAGCATGGTGTTAGGGGACTCAACCTTAGAGTCCCTTACACCAAATGTGAAGAATGCACACCTTAAGAATAAAAGGTGTTACAAATGGCTCTTCAAAGTGGTGCCTCTCTTTTAAGTGAATAGTTGATAGATAGCCTCTTTTGCTTTGCTCTCTTTTTATGGCCTTTGTCGCAACCCTAGCTTTGGGCTCGCGACCAAGGCTAAGGGGGTTGCAAGGTTGCAAGCCAAGAGGAAGGAAGCCCGGGATTCAAGGCAAAGGCATTGCAAGAGTGCGGGCCAAGAGGAAGCCCGGGAGTTAAGCCAAGAGGAAGCCCGGGAGTCAAGGCAAAAGGAAGCCCGGGAGTCACATCACATACTCCCGGGAGTGTGAGAAAGTGTTAGAAAGTGTGAGGGAGTGAA
>Ga0116229_10013735_pt1 | contig 11385 bp, 5 predicted proteins | sample S1TSphgellanicum_3_FD_87313 | JGI IMG/M metagenome (GOLD analysis project Ga0116229, IMG submission 87313) | Host-associated microbial communities from peat moss isolated from Minnesota, USA - S1T2_Fc - Sphagnum magellanicum MG | ecosystem: Host-associated > Plants > Peat moss > Unclassified... | reverse complement strand
GATCAGAACTCTAAATGTTGGGAAGATAAACAAGTTTTGGAATTGCAGAATTTTGAGAGAGAACTAGCAAGCAAGCAAGCAATCAAGCAAGAAAAAACCCAACCCCCCCCCAAAAAAAATGTTTCAGAATTGATTTGATCAGCCTCACAACAAACCAAACAAATACTACTGAACCCACAACTTCAAACCTGGAGTTTTTTTAGGTCAAAGAAGATCAGTGTGCAACGAATGTATAGCACCGGCAGAAAGAAGAGAAAAGTTGGTTGTGAGTTGCAAATGGAGATGATGATTTGGGAAATTGAGTGACAGTAAAGTTTTTTTTTTTTTTTTTTTTTTTCCTTTTTTTTTTGCAATCTTACATTCTTTAATCTTTCAAAGCAAAACCCATGTTTAAGAAGGATATCATCACCAAGGTTCAAAACTAGAAGAAAACCCATGACAGGAGTAAAGGAGCAAAGTGTAGAGAAATTACCGAATAAAGGGCTTCTAGAACCAAAACCCATCAGTAGAAGATGGGTGTTTTATTCTGGCTCAAGAACGAAAGGAAAAGTTGCAGAGTAAAGTAAATGTCTGTGGTGACACCCGGATCAGCAGAACAAATCAAAAGAGAAGTCTAGCTCAGTTGAAGAGGGATCCTAGGACCCCCCCAATAAAAACAAAGAAAAAAAAAAGCCACCCACCCACCCACGACGAGACATAGATTCAGCAGATGAACTGAATCGGGAAATGCACAAGTTTGGTGCTGAAAAAAACACACGGCTTGTGTTTTTCCTATACCAATTTCACCCAAGAGGATTTTCCAGCTGCTGATGCGGCTGCTGCTGCCTAAAATTGTAGTTTGACAACGAATCACAGCGCACGATCCTGCAAGAGCTTGACTAAAACTATGAAATCCTCTTTTTTTGAAAGGCCTCTACATCGGATCCTACTCGCTGGCGTGCAATCGGAGATTCAAGCGCGCCACCACTCGCGAGCTCGATGCGCGCGTGCGAGGGGGGGAGGGACGAAAGGAATGAGACGAGAGAGAGCGAGAGAAGAGAGAGAGAGACACGAAACCCGCTGTTTCGAGGGGTTTTCTCTCTCCGCCCGGTACAATATCGGGTCATTTTTCCCATTTTCTATTTTTGGGCCCTAAAATAATAACCGTGGTTACAAGTCCCTTACCAGGGTTGGAATCTTTTGGGTTAGGTAGAGGAGACACACATATTGCCTTTGGGTGACACCACCAACCCACATTGCTACTACTAGCCTACACCAATGGTTAAAAAAAACTATGGTTAAAAAAAAAACCCCCACCCAAAATAAATTTAGATGATTTTTTTTTGGGGTTTCTAAATTATTATTTCTTTTTAAATATTATAAAATTATACTATTAAATTTACATAAAATAGTTATTGCTTAGACTTAAAAATCAAGCTCTCTTGAGTTCAAATCTAACAACAACAACAACAAAGGAATGAATAATGGTGGGTTTGGTTTTAGCCTATTATTGCTCAATGAGTGTGGATGTCAAACTTCCCCCCCCCCCTTACATGACTTCCCTCTTACACAAGCAACCCCCCTTTTGTTTTGTCTAATCAAGAGTGGGTTTGGGTTTAAGGTTTAGGGTTTAAACCCTAAATTAAACCCTAAACCCTACTACTACTACTAGTAGCTACTACTACTTACTACCTTTGTAGCTTCCCACACTAATTATATTATTTCCACAAATGTTGAATTTTTTGGGATTTTTAAAATTTTCAAATAACCAAAAAATAAAAATTGTGAAAGGAAATATTGAATCTTCGAGAATATCTTTTATTTTTTCAAAATGAAAATTTCTAAAATTAATTAATTAATTAATTTGACAAAACATATGTTGAAGCTACCAAGGTATTATTAGTGGTATTATTGTTATTGTTTTTGTAATATTTCACAAACTCTTGACTCATCTTATTATAAGGTACATATATAACATGGTATGGTTTGTGTGTGGGAATCTACATGCATCGACTTTTTACTCCTTTTGTCAAACAACTTTGTCTTAGTCGTGCAACTCACACTTCACTCAACTTCTTGTGACACACTTCAAAGTTTGAGATTTCTCAATTAGCAAACATGACTTGAGAAAGACTTGGAAAAAATGGGGGAAAATTATTTTTTTGCAATATTTGGAGTCAATTAAAAACCAATTTTATTTTTTTGGTTTTGCTTCAAGTGTTTCAAGTTTTGTGTACATTGGGAGATGGTGTGTGTTTAATTAGGGTAGTGTTGCAACTTTGATTAGGTGTTTCCTATGCATATTTGTGATGGTATTTAAGCATTTGGAGGTTGGCCCCGTCTCAATAGTTTTTTTCAGCTTCATGGGGATTAACTTTGGTGTTGAAATGGTGATTTGGTGTGTTCACACATTCATGTTGACAATAATGCATGTCATATATATATATATATATATTGCCTATGAAATTTTTTAACCCAAACAAATAATTATAAATTTTATTTTTATTTATTTTATTTTATTTTATTTTATTTATTTTTAAGGCATTCAAAATCATATTATTCATTCCACCTTGATTTCAACATAATCAACAACTTAATGTAAATAGAAGATATTAATTTGACAAGTTTCTTTTGGAATTTTAAAAGGCGAAAGAAATTGAGTGAGTGAAATAAAGAAAGAATTAAAGTTGAAGATTCCACCACAACAAACAACAAAAAAATATTTATATGAGTATTTGGAACACTATTATCTTGTACAAAGGTTACACACATCTCAAGGTCATTCTTATCAAGGCTAGAGTTTTTGGTATACATGTATGTATGCACATATGTATATGTTTTTTGAATGTAGAATTAAACTTAAGCCCATCCAAAAAAAATCTTAAGAATATATATCATCCACATTAGGCCTACCCAAAAAAAACTTACAAAAAAATGGTTATTAATTAAGAGCAAAAGAACTATTTGCAAAAAAAAAAAATCAAAGCTAATAATTTGAGACCTTTGTTATTTATACCAAGAGACATTAAGCTAAACACTCACATTAAAAGTAGTGGTTTTTTTTTTTCCCCTAAAGATATGTGATGTAGTGGAAGTGGTAACCATCCATATATGAAAATTTAGTCAAGATTGCCCTAAGAACTAAATATGAAAATTGAAAAAATTAAGCATCATTCTATAATTTTGGCTACTTGCTCGAACTTCAAAGTTTGGGGCCAACATTTTTATGAAAAATCCCTCAATGTATAGGCCAAACCAAAAAAAATTAACTAATCTTTTGACAAAAATTTGCCCAAAAAATTCATTGATTGAAAGCATTTGTTTTTCTCAACATTTATGAATTCCAACAAAACATATACAAAGTTAAAACAAAGTTTTTACATCAATGAGATATTTGCAATTTCCATCTTGGTTTAGAAAAGAAAATTAAATTTATGTGAAACCTTTTTTAAAGAAAAAAAAAACTTTGGTTAAAAAATTTGTTTTGAAATTTTATTTTCTTCAAAAAAAAATTTAAGTTTGGCTAAATTTAAGTATTATTTTACATAAATATGTTTTAAAAGCTTTGTTTCCCATCATAGTTTTGCCAATTGTGGAAAACAACATCTTTTGGGGCAAAATTTTTGCTTTAACTATCTAACTCACCCCAATTATCACAAATCCACTTGAATGATCCAATGCTATAACAAATTGGCATCCCATGACTAATTCGGAAGTATAAATTATCACAAAGAAGGCGCAACAATGACAAAGCTTTGCCATCCCATCAATGAGACAATTCATTAAGTTCATCAAAAGAACCCATTGTCACTATTGATTTCACATGGGTCGAGCTAGTTCAAATCTTTTGGCAAAACACAAGGGGAGAATTTTTCTTGAGACTTCATTCGAGTTGCTAATGAATGTTGGAAAGTTGGGGATTCCTAAATTAATGAAAAGGCAACTTCCAATTGTGAAATTTAAATATGGCCACAACATTTTTGACATAGGAATCGAAAGAGATCCAAACTAGAAAGGCAATCATTTAGGGCATGATGTTTTATAAAAATATTAAATGTTAATGGGGGCATTGACCTCCTCTTTTTAGTGAGGGAGCTTGTGTTGTGACCCTAACCTTCCTTTGAGGCCACAATTAAGGTTGAGCCAAACTAAAGAAAACTACTTAGGAATGAATGAAATTGGGGCATGGCATAGTTCAAACATAGAATGAGAAGTCGATGAGAGTGCAAAGGAAGAACTTTCATAAGTCTAAAATGCATTCTCACTTTGAGAGTGGTGTCTTAGCCAATATTTTGCTTTTTTTCAAATTTACGATTTTGAAAGTTTGGTGTTTTTTTTGCAAAACTTTTGTATTTTTTTCGAAAAAAATCTAAAATATTAAAGAAGACTTTCATCACAATGTGGAAAATCGACCAAAAACAAAATTGGTCTCAAGACCTTTGAGACAAGATTTAGGATGGAAGCATGATAAAAGAAACAACTTCCGCTCCTTATCAAAAAAATATCAAGTAACCACAAATAGTCATTGATATATATTGAAAGTAAAATTATTAATTCGTTCAATAATTAACGTGAAAATAATCTTTTACTACATCATAAGAGCACTAAAAAACAAAAATTTTAAATTGTATTTAAGTAGATTTTGAAAAAATATTTTTCTTTTAAAAATTCCAACCAAACAAAATTAGGATTCAATTGTATGAAAATAAGACTTTAATTGGAGTTTCAATTTTCAAATTCATGGGGGAATTTTAATTGTAGTAATGTGTTCTCAAATTTTGCATAGTATAATTATAATCTATATGTGAAAATAGGTTTGAACACAATCATATTTTATCCAATTTCAAATGGCTCTATTTTTATTTTTTATTTTTTTCACATTTTACATTTAACCTACCATAAAAAATTGGAGGGTCTAATTTCCTGATCATTTAGATAATCATTAAAGAAACAAAACTATGTATAATTGGGAAGCTTGATATTGTGTGTGAAAGCATTTATTAAAAGCTATAAAATACTTTATTCACATGGTCAATTTGATAAAATAATAAAGGTTATGGGCCCAAAGTTGTGGGACAACAAAGGAGCTTCAATTTTGGGAAACAACTTTGGGACTTTTGAAAATGGCAATTCAATATTAGTGCCATGTGACAAGTAATGGTATATAATATAAGGAGGGTAATATGTCCTTGCAAGTCCATGCCATGGTTAATCTTGTGAATCCATTTCAGACCACGGTTAATGCATGAACTAAAATTACCTCCAATTGCATTAATTGTTTTTTTTTTTGTTTTGTGTAATTTAATGTCATTAAAAAAAATTATTTCAAAAGTCATCTAATCCTAATCTCCATCTTGAAGCTTTTTCTTTTTTTTGTTTAATCACAAAGAATTAAGAAACATGCCTTAAGATTTTGTAGTTCATAGTCAGAACTAAAATCCAAAATATTTTAATAATGATACCATTAAATCCTACTTGGTGTGTAATGTTTGTTCAAACATCAATGTGAGTAAGGTTCAAAAACTTGCATAATGTTATTTGTTAAATGGCATGGGGTTCAAATGCACAAAGGAATCAATTGCACCACTTTATTTTAAAACTACATTTTTTTGGGCCCAAAAACATATTTTCCATCAAAGGAATTTTTAAATTTTACAACTAATTTTTATTATATATTCTTATAGGTGCACCAATATATCACATTTTTATTAATCATTTTTTATTAGATATGAAATTTTTTAAATATGTAAATTCTACATTTGAAAAATAATCACAATTTCGAACGATATCAAAACATGTTCTCCACTTGAAGGCCCATTTTCTTGTGTTATAAGGGTTCATTTTTTTTTATACATCATGTCCATTATACCTCATTTCTATGTGGCGAAAGATTTTTGAAATTTTAATATTTGAAACATAATTTGAAATTTTTTTATTTCATAATTTAAAAATTATTAGTGATTTTTTATTGTGGTCAATAGGTATTTATCATCTAGATTTTTTTACCCAAAAAAATTACTTAAAAAAAGATTAAAAAATCCTTTGCAAAAAACAATTACATGACATAATTATTGTTCATTTCAAAAATCATTAGATCAATTATAAAATCCAAAACTGACAATTATGTCAAATGGATTTTGAATTTGAATTCCTAAAAATTTTATGAATCATTTAATGTGCAACTTGTCATGATCACCATGGTTTTCAAATTGCAAATTATAATTAAATTTACAATAGTTTGGAGTTTTCAATATTTTTAGTTGACACCTTTTACAATTCCTTTAACTATATTTTTGCCTCAAGGTGATTGATAAGGTGATTTTTTTTTTAAAATTAAAAATGAATAAAGCTTTGAAAAACCTTAAAGTTACCCAATTGACTATGAAATGGTTAATTATATCCATAACCAAGTGTCGAAGGCTTGTAAATACTTGATTATTAAACATGATACATTCACAACAAAATGCCCAATGTTCACAACTAAAAATTTGGGTTTTGTTCCATTGAAATATGGTCAAACACTAGTGTTATAATTTTTGTTGACTATGAATAAAAGTGTTGATGACTCTAACTCAAATATCCTTAAAAGAGTTTTGATCCATTTTTTAATGATTAATGGAAAAAATAAATTTAAAACATTGTTGATAATTTTGTGTTTTAAAAAGTAAATGGAGTTAACATTTGTTTTAAAGAGGGTGAAATGGAGTTTTATTCTCATTCCATAAATATTATGCCCCATTTGTTGCATGAAGGAAATACTTGTTTATTTCAATGTTAAGCACAAAAGTAAACATATAAATTATCTTCTTAATGTTCCATGCATGAAAATATAAAATGACAACAAAACCCATTTTTAAAATTATTATACATTGAATTTTTTTTATTTGAATGATCAAAGACCATATAACTTTTCACTATTGTGCATTAGGGTACAGTCATACTAACATGTACCAAAAGCAGTTGTAACCATTACTTAATTTTTTGAATTTTGGATTGCAAAAATTAATAATAATATTTTTAATTTTTTTATAATATAATTTTATTGTGGATACATTATGTACATATCATAAAAATTTTGAATCAATTTAATGAATGAAAAATATGTATAAGATATGTATAATTTTTAACATCTTGTAACCACTTCTTAAAAATTGCATAAAAGTTTTTAAAAAGTGTTTTGACATTAAAAACACAATTTAAAAAGATTTTTTAATGAAATATTCATGAATTTTTAAAATATACACTTTAACATAATTTTATTAAATTTTTTTTATTAATGTTTTTTTGAAAGATGTATTAAAAAAATTCTAAGAATATTTTAAGAATAAAACAATGGTCTAAATAGGCACCTGTGACTCTTAATAGTGTGGTTGGACCCATTAATTTTTAATTTTTGATTAATTTTATTAAGTTAATTTTTATTTATTCTTCTAAAATGCAAGTAATTATGAAGTCTATTTTTTCCAATGTGAACTTTTGGTATTTAAATATGTTAATATGTGCTAACAAAAAAAATGTAAATTATGTATTCAAAATGGTGCTTTCAAAAATACACTGATCTTTATATTTTAACCATGTTCAACTAAGTGTTTTTTTTTTAAATAGTCACAAACACAAATTTATTAACCATTTTGAAGTTATTTTAAAATATTTGTGTATTTTGATATTTATTTGTTATTAGTTTTTCAAAATGGAATAAGTTCAATAAAGTGACATGGAAAGGTTTTTATCATATTTCCACCAATTTGATGATTTTATTTATTTTTATATGCATAACACATGATATAAATGGAAAGACATTTTTTTGGTCTACATCACCATGTTTCATTTGATTCACATGTAAATTGAATTTATTATGAATATCATCCATTCTTGGTGAACATGATTGTGGATTAAGTCTTCACTTGATGAATTTTACCTAGTTTCATCATGTCTTTGTGTGTGTTTAATTGTGAAAACAATTTCCACAAGTTCTATGTGGACCCTGTAATTATACAAATTTGTTTTTAAAAATCCATGGGCTAATGGAAACCAACCATATGAGAAGATATATGTACATGACTTAATAGATCATTAATTTGAACACAAGGATTGATCACTTAGGGTTTGAATTCAATGGTCAATGTCTAAACAAATACATAAGAAGCATGGAAACACATAAGGCCAATGTCATTATAACTTGTGAAATCAATTTAGTTGTTGTGAATAAGGTGAAACAACACATGTAGTTGATGTGGGTCAACTATATAACAAGCTTGAAACTTGTTTTCCTTCTTAGGAGTTTATGGATGTGCTACTTGGATGGTGATCTACCACAACTACTAGTTGCAAATGATCCTACATCCAAATTTGGTAGATAGTTGAACACCATCAAAAGTTTGTATTATGCCCTTATGAAGATTGACCCCCAAGAACAATGGGTTCTTCCACTTCTATATATAATAACCTTGGATTTACAAAGTCCACCTTTTTGTTTTCCATGAATAACAATTCAGTACAAGAATGTTCTTGGGTTGCCATGGCCTTATATACATGTGATTTCAATCCTTTGACATACATGTGTAAAGGGTTAATTTTTAGCTAGATTGCTAATAATCACATCTAGAGAACATATTAAATTGAAGGAGGTTACAACTAGTGTTGGTTAAATATTGATTTTTTCCAATACATGACCAAGTAATTTTTTTTTCAAAAAATAATAATTTGAAAAATTAATGGACCACCTACTATCACATTGCATCACTAAACAATATTCTTAATTATTAATTTGCTTGAAATTTTTTTTGTCAATGTCTTTTTATATTGTGCATAAAGGTTGATTTTTGGAATATTTAATCCAAGAACCTTTGGTGCCCATCCATTATGCAAAGGGATGGGACTTTTAAATAACAACTTGAAAAACACATTTCCAAATAACTAGCTTGATATTTCATTTTAAAGCAACAAGTTAGGTTTTAACTTTTTATCAAGTAGTTTAGTCCAAAACTTAAATGTGAATAAAACATTCAAAAATACAAGTCTAGAAGTTGATAATGTTCATGAGATTCAACAAACGCAAAATAAAAACCATGCATCAACATGAGCTTACATTCATTCAAGTGAAAAAAAAAGTAGTTTAACTTCACATTTAAATCTTGGAAAACAAAATTGACAAATCAAAGAGTCCCATATCGCATACATAACTTATAGTTCCAACCCATAGCGGGATTTCCTGTCATTCCATTTAGTGATAACTATGTAGAATGGGAAATTTTGGAATGTAAAGAAATCTTATGCATATATTTTCACAACAAGATCTAGATGGGTGGTTAATTGATTTATCAATTTTGATTTCATGAAAATGAGAGTAGAGAATGTTCTTTCATCTTCAACATTCCCCAAAACCATAATAATAACAAGCTCAATTAATCTAAAAAATTTAAACATTTTGAGCCTCAAAATGTAACTATTGGCCACTTGCTTCCACATACAAGTGGTAGGGTTATAAGCACGTAGGGGCAACATGGCAAAACTACAATTGGATTGCATAGCAATAATAAAAAATGATGATTGTTGTTCTGATAAAATAGCATCTAGCAAAGGAAATGGCAAACACCATTTGGTTGCGTGATCTTGGCATGGCAATAGTGTGTTTTCAGGATTTGCAAATGATTACAAAACATTGAAATAACTTCTAGTTGTAACTAGTATTGAGGGTAGATGATGCCACATGCATTCATCAAATCTTGAGCCAAGAATTGTCTATTTAATTCTGCAATTAAACCTTTGGCAACAAAATTACATTCATCTTTGACATTTTGGCAAACATGTACTTAATCATCCCTAGTTACCATTGACACCTCCTTGGTTGTCTTGTCAATTTTCTACATGTATAAGCATTGGATGAAGAAAAAACTAGCAAATTCCACATGTGATTCTAGATTAGTCCACCACTCAATGCATAGGGCATCACTCTTGAATGTCACCAAATCCACAAATGCCTAAAATTGATCTCAAGAATATTGTTTTTCAAGATTCACATACATGGTCTGAATATCAAATTGACACAACTTCATAACTAAAACAAAATCACATACGAAAATGTCTTTGTTTTGAGTAAGCTTGCTCAAGCTTTGCACTGTTTCCAACATAAACGACACACATGTTAATCCCATAATTGTTTCCACGTCACATAAGAATTCATAGTTAGTATTAGCAACTACATTACTAGCAACATCATCACTCATCTTGACCACCAATGTTTTATACTATCTGAACATTCATTTAAAAAGGGCCAACATGGAAATTCAACTCGTTTTGATATTCTTCAAAAAAATTTAACCGTTAAATTCAATCACTTCAACCAATTTAGTGCACTCAAGGTGCCTTTTAGGGGACTAACTATAGTACGAATACATGAAAAAACAAAACTTTAATCTTTGCAACCAAAGATAAGGATGAGAGAATTTGCATCGCTAAGTTGCACCGATGTGCCATGCAATGGATGCCAACAAAGAAAGGGTTGTGTTTGTTCATGAGCTGGATAGTAACACTTTTCTTCAAACCTTGAAAAATTATTGCACCATCAACCCCAAAGCATACAACCTTGTTAGCAACATCAACCATTGATTGACCACCCAAATTAGTAAGCAAACGAATAATAGTAGCAATAAAATTATTAGATATGCCTCATTCCATAACTCTTTCAAGATTCAAAAGGATTGGTTGCCTTCTCCAATCCTCAAAAACATATGCATGCACCAAAATCTAGGATTCATTATCCAGAGTGGTTACTTCATCACAACTAAATGGAAATAAATTTGCTTTGTTGCAAAACCATTTTCATTTGTTTTAAGACCACATTGTGCATGGCTCTTGCCATACCCCATTCACTTGAATCTGTCCAATGTTTTTTGGGGGCATTAGCTAATTTCAAAAACTCAAACAACTTCTTTAGACTTTCAAAATCTATCATGGGCCTCCCATTTTTTAAAAGGTGGAAAATTGCCACAAACTAAATATATTTGATTTTTTTTCAACCCTTCTTCCATTCAACACTACTTGAAAATTGATTGTGGACCCTGAATAACCTGGATCCTTTCATTTTTCTAATGTTGGCTTTTAGAACTTTAGTAATATTCACCCACTTGCAACTCTTAGATGAACAACCAAAACTTTCCTTTTACCTAAATGCTTATGGAGACCATCAAGTTTAAGGTTTTGAAGCTTTTCCTTACCCTCCACAACTGAATAGATCCTACAATGCACTTGTTACACCTTACCATCAAGATCAACCACAAGTTTAACCCATGGAAACTTGGTTGCCCAATTGTCCTTGAAAACCTGCTGAATGTCACATTCAAGTTTTTTTTTTTTTTTTTTTTTTTTTTTTTTTTTTTTTTTTTTTTTTTTTTTTTTTTTTTTTTT
>Ga0116229_10013734_pt1 | contig 11386 bp, 6 predicted proteins | sample S1TSphgellanicum_3_FD_87313 | JGI IMG/M metagenome (GOLD analysis project Ga0116229, IMG submission 87313) | Host-associated microbial communities from peat moss isolated from Minnesota, USA - S1T2_Fc - Sphagnum magellanicum MG | ecosystem: Host-associated > Plants > Peat moss > Unclassified... | reverse complement strand
CCATTATTACACCACTCTCATATACACTATAAACCGTATTTTCCATCAATACATTATACAATACAATTTATACACTCTAAAGAGATGATACAGGTATCTTAGAGCTAGGTATCTTAAAGTGTATGGGTATGTAGTTCTTGTATGTATGTATGTATTTTTGGTATGTATTTGGTATTCTTAGTTCACCAGTTGTGTACAACAGGGAAAGCAGGTTTGGATACAACCCTGTTGGCTGGGACTGGTTTCTCTTCTTTCCTGCCTTCCTTCCTTCCTCCATCCCTTCCTTTGTTTGTTGAACTGTGTGCTTCTGCTGGTGCTGGTACTGCTCTCGAGATTTCTTCTTGCTATTTCTTAGTGTTTTCTTTTCAGATTCTGTTTCTGTACTTTGGTTTTAATCGAAAATCCCAAAGTGTTTTTTGTCAAAAAAAGTTGATGAGATTTGGCTGCTGCTGTACTAGCCTATTTGGAAACAGATTCTGCAGTCCAGCTGCAGGAACAGCAGTCGTGCTTTGCCGCACAGTTGTCGAGAGCTTGCAGAGTGACAGACAGCAGGAGAAAGGAGCTGGAGCAGCAGTTGCAAAGTTGCAGGTGGTTTGCGTTTCTTTCCACAGAGTAGAATAATGTATGATTTTGTTGGGTGTTTTTGTTGGTCTGCTTTGCTGCCTTCATGAGCAGTTTCTTAAAAGCATTTGGTTGCAGCTTTTTTGGTCTTTTAGTGCCAGTGTGCTGTCTTTATACTTTCTGCATGCAGCTTCCGGGACTTAGCCTAACCTGCAATCCTTTTGTGGGAACTGTTTTGGGTTTTGCGACAACTACAACGACAGTTTGTGCAGCTAGTAGCAGCTCGTTGCAGCCGTAGAAGGACTGCTGTTGTTGCCGGAGTAGTATACTATAAGAGAGAGATGTCGAGAGTTGGACTTCAAAGGTGATCAAGTGTTTTGCATGCCAGACTCTGCAGGATTTGTACTGTAGGATTTTATTGGCAGGAATCTAGAGCTGGCAGCTCGGGGGGGAGTAGCTGAGCAGTTGTGGGTTGTTATTTATTTCATGTTTGAGGTTCATGGGGAGGACCAGCAGCAGCAGCAGCAACTTCTAAAGCCGAGGCATGCCTCCACTGCAGCACCATCGATGACATGCATCGAAACTTTGTTGACATGTTTCTCTATCACCGGCGTGCTGCAGTGGAGCTCATCTCTAGTAGTAGTTAGGAGCGATAGTAAGCCAGGCGCAGCTGCGGCCTCCTGCAGCACCACCACGTCGTTGCGGCACAGAGCCATGCAAATCGTGAAAGGGCTCGTTTCCGCAACGCTGGTAGCAATGGCAACTGTATTAGGCATGTATGCAGTTCTTGGGTTTGAACAAAACAGAGCGGTAATGACAGTCTGGTTCAACAGTGGCAACATTACAGCTCTGCGGCAGCAGCAGCTGCTACTAGTACCAGCAGCTTCATCTCCAGCAGCAGCTGCTTCTGCAGTAGTACAAGAGAAGAAAGACAAGGTTCAGGATCACGCCTGTGCTGGTAAATACATCTACATTTATGATCTGCCTGAGCTTTTCAACACAGCTTTGTTCGAGGACTATTGTCAAGGACGCACCATGTGGCACACTATGTGCAGCGCTCTTGTGAATAAAGGACTTGGCAAACCCATCACTGCTGCTGCAGCTGCCCCTCGCCAGGTACAGACTTGTAAGAACCCATTTCTGCGTTGTGGGTGGGTGCACAAGCAGGCCTCATCATGAGCTGCACTTAGGGTTGGTTGCTGATTCTTCTTCCTTCCTTTGGTGGGTTTCTTCTGAAAAAAACTCTGCAGGGGTTCTACAACTTGAGTGTCGAATACTCGCCGAAGCTATGGTACCAGACGGATCAGTTTGCGTTAGAAGTGATCATTCACGAGCGCATGAAGCTCTACAGATGTGTGACGAAAGACCGATCGTTGGCTTCCGCTTTCTATCTGCCTTATTACATAGGACTCGACATCGCTCGCAACTTGTTTACTCCTCACATTCAAGTGCGTGACAAACTGAGCCATCAATTCGTGGGATGGTTACTGGCGCAACCGGAGTGGAGAAAACGAGGAGGAGCGGATCATGTCTTTGTTTTGGGTCGCGTGGTGTGGGATTTCTACCGCAAGGAGCCTACCAACGAGTGGGGTGTGCCCTTGCTCAAGGACCCAGAACTCAATAACATGACCAAGCTCTTGATCGAGCGAGATCCCTACTCACCAACTGCTAAGATGGTCGGAATTCCATACCCGACAAGCTTCCACCCGGAAACAGATGAAGATGTGAGAGCATGGCAAAGGGTTGTACGAGAATCGAACCGCGACAATCTTGTCTCGTTCGCTGGAGCTCCTCGTAAGGCGGAGTTCCATGGGCAACTCCGTGGGACCCTGTTGAAACAATGTATGAACTACTCCCGGAATTGTACTCTCTTGGATTGCAGCAAAGTGAGTTGCCCTCGATATCCGCAGTTTGTTACGGGTTTGTTCTTGCGCTCCGTGTTCTGTCTTCAACCTCCCGGCGATAGTCCCACTCGGAAGGGGATCTTCGATTGCCTGATTGCTGGTTGTATCCCTGTTTTCTTCAGCAACGATTCTGCTTATGACCAATATGTTTGGCATCTTCCCAGGAATGGAAGGTCCTACTCCGTCTTCATCAGCGAGGATCAAGTAAGTTTAGTGCCCACAATCTCTCTCTCAAGCTCATCCAGACATCCCCTTTTCCCTACTTCCTTCTCTGCAAATCCCAATTCCATAGCAGCAAATGCTGGCGACATTCTTCCCCGGAGGAACTCGCTCGGTCTTCAAACCCTAATTTCAGGACAATCTTCCCATGAAACACGAATTAGGGTTTTTGGGGAACCCTAATTTCATGGCATGCCTGGGAAGAATATTCTTCCCAGGAAACAAAGGCAAAATTAGGGTTCTGGGTACCTAATTTTCCAGCATGCCTTTGAAGTTCTTCTCAGGAAACCCAAATTAGGGTTTTTGGAAACCCTGATTTATTTAATTTTGGGCTTAATCCAAAACTGGTCAAATTAATTCCAGGTACTCCTTAACCCAAGGAAGACATTGTAGTGGTTTTTTTTTAAAAATTATTATTATTATTATTATTTATTGAAATAAATTTCCTCCTCTCTTTCAAGTGCTCATTTCAACTCATTACTGCATGTGTGTGTGTGTGTGTGTGCAATTTTTATGTTTTCTTTGCAGGTGCAAAAGGATGGATACAATGTCATGGAGATTGTGGCAAGAATCTCTGCAAAAAGGGTGAAAGCAATGCAAGAAGCTATAGTTGACATCATTCCAGGCCTTGTATATGCAAAACCTGGGCATCGTCTAGTGCAATTCAAAGACGCATTTGATGTTATCATTGACCATGTGCTTGCACAATCATCGACTTCACACCTCCAAACACAGCAGCAAGGATTGGGCTAGCAAGGTGGCAATTGAGCTGTGAGACAAAATAAGTGTCAACTCAAAACCTATCTCTTGAAATAAATTTTGTAGAAATTAGGTCAAGAAAGTAGTACCACCTTCCTTGTTCGAAGTAGGTAGTAGCCATAGATCTAACCAAGAAGATTGGATAAGTCTCCAAGCAAAATGTAGCATAATACTCTAAACCCTAAAACCCCTAATTATATTGACCTTACTCTAGAGGCATGAAATTATGAGGTAGTAGTAATGTACCAAAATCGAGGGAGGATGTATACACACTTGTCAAAAACATTCAAAGACTTATGTGATATTTAGGTTTGTTTTAACTCTTTGATTATGAGGGGGCCTTTCACTCATATCAAATCCCATTGTGTTGGGTTGCTTTATATGATAGTCGCAAATGTTAGAATTAAATGCATTTTGCAACTTTTCAACAACATCCAACGACAATATTTTAGGCAACTTCTTCAAATGATTAAACATAACCAATACTTAAGTTTGGTCATGTTTCATCAAAATACTTCAAACTATGTAGCATGATGGAGGTAGTTTAGCTTTGTGGACTTGCTTGTACATTAGCTTGAAGTTCTTGAGGGACTTGTGCGATGCAATTGTTTGATTGTTTGTACAATTATGGCTCTCTTGTGTGATGTCTCGGAATGCAAGGCTTGGTTGTTCTCTACTTGGAGAAATGCCCTTAAGTCACAACTCTACAACTCTCATTTATAGAAGGTCATAGTAATCCACAATTGAAACCGTTTGGACACACATTTGATTGAGAAGGATGTGATGATATTGGTGTTGCTATAAAGACTTGTTGGCACATGTCATGTGAAGTATCACAATCTAGCATCATAAGCAAACACCCAAAACAAAATATATGAAGTTGAATCTTATTCTATAGTTTCTATGTGATGGTCATCAAGTCATAAACACCCATTGAATGCACTTTCTCACATCTCTTGGACATTGTTCACATGTTTTATTTCACCATTGTGGAATCCAAGGTTCACAAGTGTGGATATGAAAAAATATAACTTTGGTATTTGAAAAAAACATTTGGCATCAATGATCATGATATGTCCTTGAATGTTGTGTAGGGGCATTATAGATAACTAAACACCATTAGATTTCACAAAAATTGCCAAAAAAAGGTTTAAAACCAAACAAAATCATGCCATAATAGGATTAAGTCGCACACAATTGAATGATGCCCCATGTTAGAATATATGGTAGAATTTAAATTTTCTACTTTCAAATTTTCTTGCAGAGGTCTTGGTCTAAACAAATGAAAATTGGGTGAAAAGTCCCTATTCAATTAATATGGCCAATTTTTTTTTTTCATTTTGACCTATTAAACAAATATCAACAAAGCACTCATATGTGCTTTCCTAACCTACCAAAGTTTGCCACCTATTAACCTTTTCTAAATGTCATTTGCATCTAATTGATAAAACGATCATGTATTTGACATCTTCCTTATTAAAAAAACCTAGCATGTTTGGATATGTAGGATCAATCTATTGAGTCCCATTTGTGGCTAACAATTTTTTTTCCTTCGAAGGTGAATTAACATCTATCCATTTTGGAATTAGTCGTTATGTTTTATAAATGTTGAAATTGTAAATTTTATGATTCTACATATGAAATTAACATTATTTTGTGTTAAAATCCCATTTCTAAAAAAACAAATGTCATTTCTTCGTTTAAGTGCAATAACTTAATGTCAAGATGTGACTTCAATGTAATACATGTCACTATACATACCACATATTGTAAATTTTAATGGTTGAAACCACAAAATCTATCTCACACATGTGTCATGAACCATAGCCTTTTGTGCAAGACAAACCACATTCTCTTGTGGTTGGTAACCAAACCCAATGTTATATTTTATCCTTTAAAGCAATTATCAAAATTTTATACTTTTGCAATAACCTTTATTTCTGAAATAAAAATGAATATCACATTAGAAAAAAATGAATATAAAATTTAACACATCAAATGACAACTAGAAAAAAGAGTTTATTTATGGGTTAAAGCTTATTGAACTCACCAAGGACCCCCAAGTTAAGCAATTTTCCTTTGTGTTAAAAAAATCACATCTTGCCAAAGGGCCAAATATGAAATGTTTTTTTCATTCACTATGTCATAACTTTGTCAAGTCATTTTGACACATGATTAAAAAACTCCTCTACCATATTATTTATCAAAGATGGTAGAAAATAATGATTTTCACCCACACAATGTCATTTATAAATCTAGCAAAACAATACATTAAACATATATAGTTGAACATCTAGGTTAGATTTACTATTGCATCTAAGGTTGATGTAAAGTTCAAGATTGAACAACTATGTCTAAACTGGCATTGGGTGATTTTTAAATATATATATAACCTTTAGTTCCATTTTTTGAAAATTTGGAGAAACTTGGGTTCCAATCTTTTTGAAAATTCTCAAAACAAAAAACTTGTGGTTGAATTTTTTTGAAAAACCCCTAAGAAACAACAATTTCACAAAATAATTATCAAAGAAATGGAAATTTCATAGAATGTCATATGATTGCTTTTTAGATTTTATAAAGACTAGCATTATATGTTTAAATCAGTTTTCAAATTTCTAAGAACCCAATTATATATTGGAACCAAATTATTGTCTTTGAACATTGGCCCAAAATTACTGTAGTACCTTGGTCATTACAAAAGTAACAAAAGTAACAAAATCTAAATAGTAACAAAATTGTTACCAATCTAAAAGTACAATACAAATATGGCCAAAAAAAATTCAAATTTTTTTATTCTTGAAATTTGGCAGTTTTTTAAAATTAAAAAGGTGAATATTGGAACAAAATATTCAATTTTTCTCATTTTTGGCAGAATTTCTCAAATTTTTTTTTGTTTAACATAGGTTAATAGGTTCAAGGACCATAATAGCAAAATTGAATTCAATTATAAACTGAAATACAAGTTATAGTACTTATTAATTTTCATTAATATATAGTATTTTTAAATGAGGTAAAAATAATAAAATATCCCCTAATATATGTAATGTTTAATATCATTGACATTTTTCAACAAATTCAATCTTTCCATGTTTTGAAAATCATGTCAACATAAATGTGATATTCCTTATGTGGGTTTTAGGATCATCACACATCTTACATTACTTATAGTAAAATGTTTATGTTGGGGTAAACATATAAAATCAAATATGTGTGGGTGTGTGAAAAGATAATCATAAATATTCTTGAAGGATTTGTGATGAAAATTTTGAGCTAATTTTTGAACAATGAATTCTCATTGTATGATATATATATATATACTCTGTGTTCAAGGATGAAAGTATGAAACTCCAATTGATATGCATTCCTAAATCTTGAATTTCTTGAATATGTAAAAGCCATCAAATGATTCATTAATTTTCTTGCATGTTGTAGGAAACATCCCAATGCCTCACAATGATAACACATGTGATGAAGGAGACCCAATTATCAAGTCATTTAAAGGCAAAAAAAAAATGTGACCACATGGAGATATCACATCCATTAAAGTAGAATCTAAAAAACTAAGGCAACCCAATTGGGAATATGTAGAAGTAATGGACCCAGCATAAAGACAAGATTGATTATCAAGTTGCTCTCCTTGATAAATTTGATCCATTTGATCAATTTATCGTAGTGACAAAGTGGAAAAAGATCTTGTAAAATGTTATGATTGCAAGTCATTCACAACACATATAGAATAACACAACATGCAAGGATAAATGGCAATGCATTTCATGTAAGTTCAAAAAAATCTACAATTATATGTTTGATACTAATCATAATGAAAATTATTGGTCAATGAACCCCTAGTATAAGGTCACCTTGCATTTGTCTAAATTATTCAACATGGTTGTTTATGACTTGATATTAGAATTCATGGGCAAACGTCCAATCCTCCAATCTAAAGGCCAAGGGCTTGAATGACACATGTATTTTTGACTGATTAATTTGATTATAATAGTTTATTTGATTGAATACATATAGTCAAATTAGACAACCTTAGTCAAAATGGTCATTGGTTTTTAATCAAATAGAACATTTAATCAAAATGGCCAATGATTTTTAATCAAATGGAACATTTAATCAAAATGACCAATGATCTTTAATCAAAATGACTAATGATTTTTAATCAAATGTGATATAGTTTAATATTTTATGTATCTACCTTTTACCATTCACCCACTTATTTACCTATTTAATTATTTATCTATTTATTTACCTATACCTTATCACCTACCTACTTACGTACCTACTTCAATTCAACCATTGAATATAACAACTAGGTGTAGCCATTAGGTTTAAACATTAAGTTTAGCCACTAGGTTTACCCAAAATTTTGTCAAATTTTGCCATTAAATTAAATTAAAATTTAACCATTATGTTTAACCATTAAATTTTGCATTAGATTTGGCCATTAGGTATAGCTTACTAGGTTTAACCACTAGATAAAACTTAAATTTAACCATTACATTTAACCACTAAATTTACACACTAAGTTTAGTTTAGGTTTTGTCATCATGTTAAGTCACTAAATTTAACTTATGTTTAACCACTACATTTAGTCAAATTTCAATCATTATGTTTAACCACTAAGTTTAGCCTAAATAATTTAAATATTATGTTTAATCAAAGTTTAATGAAATCATGATGTTTAGCCATTAGATTTAACCAATATGTTTAACCAAGGTTTAATCATTATGTTTAGCCATTAAATTTAGGCAATATGTTTAACCAAGGTTTAATCATTATGTTTAATCATTAAATTTAACCATGAAGTTTAGCCATTAGGTTTATCAATTAAGTTTAGCTATTATATAGACAAGGTTTAACCATTAAATTTAACCAAAATTTAACAATGAAATTAACCATTAAGTTTATCAAGTAAGTTTAGCCACTATGTGTAGCCATTAAATTTAACCACTAAGTTGAACCACTAGGTTTAATCACTATATTTAACCTAATTTTAATCACTAGTTATCACCTACGTTTAGCCAACATTTAGCCCATTTTGTTTAACCACTAAATTAAACCATTAAGTTTAGCCATTAGGTTTAGCCATTTGATTTAACCATTATGTTTAACTTAATTTTAGCCACTATTAGTTGTCACTTAGGTTTAAACATTAGTTGTCACCTAAGTTTAACCACTATGTATAGTGATGTGAAATAAACATGTGAAATTAAAAAACTTGACAAAAAAAGTTGAACATTTTTTATGGCGTAGTTTATTGATAAGGACTTGGTTAATCATTCAAAAGATTTGAAGTTCAATTCCTCATACTTACAACCTATGTGTATGTTTAGAGGGTTAACGTAGGTATGTTAAACTAAAGTAGTTCAGTGAGATTAAATTAGGTTAAGTAGGCTAAGGTAGCACCTACTTACCTAAGTGCCTTTTTTGACCTCCCTAAATTTATTTATTACCTACCTATTAATTAAAAAAATAATAATCCAAAAAATGATTTAATTTAAGTATGAATTTAAACTAGTCAAATCGTCCACTATCTACTAATCAAATAGTTAGTCATGATTTTGGTTAAAATAACATGGTCCAAATTGACTACACAGTCACAGTGACAAATCCAAATCGACTTGTCCATATTGACATGGTGGTTTTTTTACATGTGACATTTTGCGTATTTTTTGACTAAAAAACCTAATAAAAGAAACTATGAAATTATAATAATACATACTCCCCTTGTGATTTCACAATGTTGAAATGAATGGCACCCATGACATTGGAAAACCCACACTATTTTTGAATCTTTTCCATTACATTCACCATATCACCACAAGGCCAAACAATGAGATTAAGTTATACACTTCATTGATAGCATAGAGGAACTTATGTAGTATAAGTGATTTCCCTAGATGACAAATAATTTATTGGAAGGCAAGAAATTGGCACCCTATAAAAACCAATTTATAAACAACACAACAAATTTGAATTTCAACATGGACCAATTTCTTGTATAATATATTTTAAAAATAGGTTTGAATTGGTCCATGCATTATTAAATAATGTGACTTTGTCCATATGGAAACTTTACACCCACCTATAATTATTGCATTCTTTTCAAAGGAACTTGGAAAACCATGTTAGAATGAAAAAACAATGAAAGATCAAAAAATTTGAGCAAATGCAACATGACAAACAATGCACATAAACATTGATAAGCATGATGATTATAAAAATGGTTGAAAAGGTGTGTGTGTACAATGATGGCTAATAGAGGTAGTGGTGTGAATAAAAAAATGTTGAAGAATATTTGTAATTCAACCTTATATGAAATTACAACCAAATGTGAACATATAAATGTTGAAAAAAATAATAAGGTTACTTATCTCCCACCCACATGGGAAGTACAAAGGGTGTGTTGACACAACCTTAACCATGGGTAGCATGCAACCAAATCTTGGGCAAGATAAGGGAAATGGGTTAGGAATGAAATTAAAACATCTTTTGATTCAAATGCACTTGTGCACAAGTGTGTGAAAATGCAATAGAAAAAATCCCAACATTCCTAAGTAGATTCCCACTTTGGGAATTGGAAGTTAAGAACATTGTCCCAAATCTTTGCATCAAAGTTTAAAGACTTAATTTTGTTCAAATTGCCCCCTATTTAGATCATTGGAAAAAATCAATAAATACTACATTAAAATGAGGTTGCATTTCAAAAAACAAGAATACTTAACAATAATTATGGTCATTTGAATGTTGACAAACAAATTGTGAAAGTGATTCTAATCGCTTTGATGACAAGTTGAAGCATCAAATCATTTTCAACTGAGGATCTTGATATGTCATTAAAAAACTTCAGTTTAATTGGGTTACAAGTTTTTGTTTAAGATATGTTATGGTCGATGGACTCCTTAAATTGCAAGACACATAATTTGGTAGTTTTAGGAATTCTCATTTTGGGAATTTCAAAAAGAACCATTGTATGAAGCCCTAGCTAGGAGCTATAATGCATACCAAGATTGGGTGACTTTTGTGAGTTCAAGTTAGTTGTGGCTTGTATGTGCATCATTTTGATTTTCACATTTTCTTTTTTTTATGAAAGCTCCTTCACACCTTAAGTTTGCATTTTGTTATGAAATTGATAATTTGAAAAGTTCTTTAATATTAATATCTTTTGAAAAATTGAATTATGTGTCACGGTGAGAGCTCAAAATTAGGTGCTAACATTATAAAATTGATTAATTACAAATCTGATTAAAACTTTATGTTTGGTGATCAATTTATCGAATAATTATTTCAACCATAGTTAGGTTAATTGTTTTAAATAATAATTTACCTGACCTACTAGTGAATGAAACCACCATATTATTATTTTTGAGGTTGTACTTACATAGTCTATTTAATCAATTTTCTATATCACAATATAGGGGTAGATTCATGTTTGATAAATAAATAATTAATTTCAAACATTCCATTTAAAAATGAAATTAACCCAAAATATTTTTTGTTTTTTTTCACATTTGTTTTTTTTTAGAAAAGAAAAAATTGAAAAATTCAGCATTTCTAAAAATAATATAATTTGTGTTGAAGTTGCCAAGGTATTATGATATGTGCCTTTGATGTATGAATTTTATTATTTATTTTCATTGATTAAAATTTTGGTGGTTGTTTATTAAATCGTTTTGATTTTGAAAACCAACATTGCACGTGGGAATGTTATAAATTGCTTTGATTTAACAACTTGTTGTTGAAGTGTTAAATATCACCATGAATTTGTGCCAAAAAAAATTTCATAAAAACAAAATTCCATAATTGAAATAGTTGTTTCAATCCCAATAATCTCAATAATATAAATTCCAAAATGCTTTCATATTTTTGGTCTCACATAGGTATGAATTAAGTAATCCTTCCAACACAAAGACAACAACACCTTTTATATATAT
>Ga0116229_10013733_pt1 | contig 11387 bp, 7 predicted proteins | sample S1TSphgellanicum_3_FD_87313 | JGI IMG/M metagenome (GOLD analysis project Ga0116229, IMG submission 87313) | Host-associated microbial communities from peat moss isolated from Minnesota, USA - S1T2_Fc - Sphagnum magellanicum MG | ecosystem: Host-associated > Plants > Peat moss > Unclassified... | reverse complement strand
CTTACTCATGCCAAAAAGACCACAAAAATATAACAGTGAAAATGTGGCCCACAAGGGCTTGCAGTGCACATGGCCACCTTTGACTCTCGTTGCAAATGAGCCCTTTTGGGGTATCTCATATCTGGAGACTGGAGTTCCAACGACGTATCTCTATATATATAAATATATATATATATATCAGTGATTTTATTTTTTTCAAATTTCAGATGTGGTGTCATTGGTTAGCATCCCAAGAGGGATTTAGCATTAAATGGTAATAGGTTTTTAGAACCCGTCGCAACGATTAAAAAAATGTCTAAACTGTCAAAAAAAAAAAACTAGTTAAAAGACTGCTACCAAACTAAAAGTAGAGTTCAAATCTGGTGATTTTTCCAACAAAAATGGGAATATTGCAGTAGAAAATTTCCTTTTTCTTTTCAATTTTCACATTTTGGCGAAATTTCACCCCCAAAAAAGCTGAAGTATATAGTTTTTGATCTGCATCAATTATTCGAGGGTGGCTTCCATGTTTAGAAATTTTCTTTTGCAGTGAGCCTCTTGGATTTTTCATCACAAAAAAGTCTTAAATTTGGATATTTCCCAAATATTTCTTATATATACTTCTTATATTTTAAGAAGTAACATGCATTTAATTAATTCCAGACTTTGAATTTTTTTGAAAATAACTTAAAACAATTAGATAATTAATAAAATGAACCTAATGGCCAACAAGCCCAATGCATATTATCATTATTAGTAGAGATCAAAAGAATCACATAAGAAAAAGCACATTTGAATATTGTGTATATCACAAAAGTAAAACATGAAATAGAATTAATACCTAATGGTCACCGGGTGATAAAGAGTAAATACAAAGGACTCAAAAAAATTTCAAAAAAATTTCAAAATATTAGAGGATTCAAAAAGATGATATCAAAATTGTGTAGATTTAAAATGAAATAGAAGTAAGCCTTGGTAGTCACCAAGTGATAAACTGGGAATACAAAACACTCAACAACATTTGAAAAAAAATTTAAAATAAAAGAAGGCTCATGAAGATAATATGAAAATTGTGTAAATCACAAAAGAAAAAACAAAATAGAACTGAAACTTGGTGGTCACCAAGTGATAAATAGTGAAAATGGAAGACTCAAAATGATTTGAAGGATTGAAAACATTTCCAAAGTAAAAAAGCAATCATGAAAGATGCATCATTTGAAATAAATTTATATTAAATAAATAAAGCATTAAATTGTGTCATATGAAGTAAAAACTAAGAAACTTGCAATGGAAGTTTGAAAGCCCAACGAATAGATCTTTTGCTAGCATACTATTATTAGTATAATTCAAATAATTGTGATTCTGGAACAATTAGATAAGTAATTACATTGACACCTTTTCAAAACAAAAATCCAATTAGAGAACATTATTTTCTACCTTTTAGAGCTGCAAATAACATCACACAGTCTGCAAATAATAATCTGAACCAACTACAAGTGAAACTCAATAATTGGATAAAGATAATTTAAAGGTGAAAAATGGAAACACAACAAATTAATTTGCTTCAAGCATAAAAAGAGTTCATACCTAAAGGAAGTTGAATAATGCCACTCTGCCCATTATCACTTTTCATATATCACATGAACCAAAAATAATTTTGCAAAGAAAAAATCAACCTGGGCTTTGAATATTTACAATGATTTCATAATGGACACCAATTGTCTTCACCAATGCCAATTCAACCAACACTAACCATAAACAAGATGTGACGTCCAACCATTGGATTTTATTTTTTGACAATTGATGTTCTTCAGAAAATTCAACATAGAGACCATTGCACTTGGAATTTTGAAGGACCTTGTTTGACTCATTGTCAATGAACAACATTTGGTCTTCTATCCCATAGTGTAGCCCTTGGCATACAAAATACACATGATTCAAATCCTTAAGATAATAATATGTCCCTATAGTGAGTTGACCCAAGGTCCTAATGCATTGTTCACATCCCCAAATAAAAACAAATTGATCAACAAATGCTTGTGGCACCAATAGAGGAAGAACTTGCATTGCATCTTCCAACATACAAGACCAAATCTCAATTTATGAAATCTTTTGAATGTTCAAGAAAGAAAATGGTGCATTTTAGCTTTTGATTCTAATTTGCTGATGTCAATATTACTCCCCTTCACACAACGATTTCCTTGCAAAATAACACATTTTGGGTAATAAGACATCACAGCATTTACACTAAAAATCAAAAGTTTTTTTATTGGATATGACCAAGAGCGCTTGTGCGGACCTCGAATGGATGAAGATGGACATAAATAAGAAACCTATAGAAATCATGAGATCTTAATCCAACTACAAATTTGACATAAAATAATTGAAATCCAAAATGTGGGAAGATATTTTTGAACATTGGCCCTCAACATTTGTAAAGAACTAAGGAAAATCATTAATAACATGGATTGGAAACACACAAAGTATCATTTGGGGGCCAATAGGTAGATTTAAATCTAGAAAATCAAAAGTATGACAAAGAACACCAAGTGGCCACTAAATGGTCGCATGCAGAAAAAAATGATGAGAGTTAATGGGAAGTTCAACCCAAAGGCCACTAGGCCAAAAGTAGATGGGTGATAACATGGTAAAATATACAATTCAATTACTTTAGCAGACTACTTGTTGAGCTAACAAGAAATAGAACCAAAACCCATCATAAAATTATTATACATTTAATATTTTGTACTTAAATGATTAAAAAATACATGTCCACTATTGTGAATTAATTTTTAAATCTTACATTGTAAAAATAGATTTCAAGTAGACTTTTTAAAATGTAAAAAGCTTTTGAAGCCTACTTTTTGCAGTGTAACATTTGTTTCAAGTATGTGTCAAATATATTCTACCAAAGATAAAATAAAATTTATTTATTTTCCTTCCTTTGAATATACAATGATCTTTGTGTTATAACTTCACACAAATCTATTTCATTAAATCTTTTAATGAAAAAGTATTTTTGAACACCATATTGACTAATCAAATTCAAAAGGACTTGTTCTTTACTTTTATTATTCCAATTTTTAAAAAAATTTGTATTCAAATTAATATAAACCCAATGGAAAGCACCATGGTTTCAAAATGAAATTTAAATAAAATTTAAATCTTCTTTCTTGTGTTTTTGTCAAAAATTATCTCAGTCTTTACCCATTATAAATCAAGGACATTTAATTGTATACTTTAGTATGCTTTCACCCCAAATGCCTTTAATGCAAAAGCTAAGAACAACATTGAAGCTAATTGAATTAAAATTTTAATAGATTTTTTCAAAAGGAAATATTTCAAATATTCAAACAAGAGTATCAGGATGAACAATTAATAAAGTACATTCTGTTTCAATTTCCATTTTGCATTGTTATAAAATGAAGGTTTGCGACCACAATTGCATTTCAAAAATAACATTTTAAATTGTCAAGGATCATCACGATTACTAATGCATCTAATCCTACTAAAAGGATTATGCTGTACAAATGTGGAAACACCATATTTCGAGGAATGAAAAGATTCCAAGTAAGGGAGAATAATTCCCAACAAATAATTGTCATGCCCACAAAGGCCATCAAAAAACTCCAAAAAGATGCCAATATATGGCCCATTAAACATGATTTTGCATGGTGTATCATCTACGAGCAACACATTACCAACATCAATGTAAAGATATTTAGAAAAAAAAACATTAAGATTTTTATGAAAATTTGTCTTGTTAGGTTTATTTGGCAAGGAATGTGGAGTTTGCATGTAAAGCTTTTGATCAAGTACTCTAAAATGATTGATGAATTTATTTTTTCATGCCAAATTTGATCCAAATAATTATAGATATTGTGACATTGGGTTGCAAACCAAATATACAGATGGAATTGTGCAACATTTCTATCCAAAATTTTATTTAATTCAAGCTTGACAACATGACAATGCAAGATGGAGCCCTTCGACATCTACCCCTATTGAAGCATGTGGCAAAAAGAAATCCATTCAAATAAAAAATGACATGCAATGGATTCACCTCCAATGAAGGCCAATGAGGCATTGGGGAATTCACTCCTAAAGTCAATGCATCTCATGCAACTCTAGTTCACCAAAGGCCTATGAATTTGGCGACTCCACTTCTTCGGCTTCTTTAGGAAACAACACACCAATTACCTAAAAGAAAAGAAACAAAGAGGAGTTGGGAAAGTCCAAAAATTGAAATGCCATATAAATAAAGGAATGAAAAAATCAAAGAAAGAATTTTTTTTTAAATGAAAGAGGGTTAATTTGGACTACTTACTATGGAGTTGATTGATTTCTATAGAAATTGACATTATAAGCTATGGTGCATTTTTCAAACAATGTCCAGAATTTAACATCATGTTCCTTGAATCTTTTGATGGCACCAAAGGGATAATTTTCTACAAAGGTGGAAACACTAAATCAGATTAATCAAACAACTTTAAGTAGGGGAGAAGAATCCTTAGGAAATAATTATCCTTTTTTAGCACCTCCTCGTAATATTCAATGAAAATGACATTAAAGGGCAAATTTTGGCAGGTTTTGTAAGATGTATTGTCTACCAACAATGTATTTCCAAGGTGAGCATTAAGATACCTAGGGAAAAAAATTGAATGGTGCTTATGATAATTTTTTGTATCACGAGTGGATCAATGATTAAAGCATTTATTGTCCTTTTTGAAGGGTAATTGTATAATGTGCTTGTTAATTTTGCATAGATCTCAACCAATAATCCTTTATGGGTCGATCTCAATACCCATCTTTTCTGTTATTTTTCTCATGTAGGTTTTCATCTTGCCAAATAGAACTAACATCCATATGTAGACAATAAACTAATTTATACACCTCATGAGGAATTCCTTGAGACCTGGCTTGGGAATAACCTTTTTATTTAGTAGGGTGGGAAGACGACCTATGTTATATGGGAAAGGCAATAGGTGATTAATTGAGGAATATTCTTTCACAAAAAGGACTCCTTTTGAATAAAAAATAATGTGCAAAGGACTCATCGTCTATGGGCGAACAAGATCTAAGGCCTCCAAGAGGAAGCTTTGACCCCCTAGTATCTTCTTCACCAATTTCATGCAAAATCGGAGGAAGTTTTACATCTCTTGCATTGTTAAGTGTTGCAAGGGGCGACTAATGGCATAGAGGGCAAGACAAATAAGAAAGACAAAGGTCGCATTGAAATGGGAATGCCAAATCTTCATGTGGTGAAAGTTGGCTTAGAAACGGCAATGGTGTCCTGTGTTTTGAATGCAATTTAGTGTTATCTAATTGTCCAAATAATTGAATGGTGGTCCTTCAATTTCCACCAAGGCTATAATGAAACCTTAACTTACTTTAATTGATTAAATCCTCAAAATAAAATTCACAGAATTCATCGGATACATAACCTACATCAACATGGGTATCCAACTCCAAAACTAGCAACAATTGCGGGTTTGCCACAAGAGGAAGCATGGCTATAATAGAGGAACACTCTAAAGATGGACCTCGTGATAATAAATGATGAATCAACGATCATGTCTTGTTTTTAAATTCAAATCCATTGTCATCCTGTTCTTCAAACAATTCAATGGCCTTCACTGGAGTTCCACCAAGGCCATAATGAAAAACCATTTCTTGCCCATTGATTTAATCATATGTAATACTACCATAGAACCAATCCGCTTCATACCCAACATCAACAACAGGAGTCGGCACACCTTGTCGAACATTGTAGTAAACAATGACCCAAGGAACATACTTCAATTTTCCTTTATGCGACTATAAAACACCACACAATATAAACTCCCCAAATTCATCATTCAAACTCAAGTTCATTGCTCCAAAACTTTTCACTCTAGGATTTTGAAACTACATAATATCATCATGACCATCACCTACCTATAATTCAAATTCAAAAGCCTCATTGATCAAGGCCATTACACCTTAAAATCCAAAACTAGATTGTAGTTTGAACCATTAGAATTAGAAACAACGATTAAAACAAATTGACCTCAACATAGAATTGAAGAGTTTTGATTTTTTGAAAATTAAAAAAAATGAAACTAAATAGTTCTTTGTTTTTATAAAAAAAGTTAACAACCATAATTCATGACTTTCTTAAAAACTTAACAACTATGCAACATTGGTCCAAAGTACTTAAGGGTCGGTGACGCATTCCCAAGCTCCTTAATGGACTCAAATGTGAGTCCAAACTGAAAACAATAGAAAAGCAAGGAGTCAAGGCATGCTCCCTGGCTTGTAGCACTTTGAAGGATAGAGGGGCGTGCTAGAGCTCCAAGATGGGACTAGGAAAAGTGACAAGCATCAACTACTCACATGGACTTGCACAAAACCAACACAAGGTGGTGAGTGCATAATTGGAGCACTTTTGGTGCTAGGATGAGCCACGAGCAAATTCGGACTCACAAGACTCACCACGGCCCAGCCTTAGGGAAGCCACCACCTTCCCCCTTATAATATACTTTATGCTTCTCCATGAGGCCCACATCCAAATGGTTTTTTCTCCCGGGACTCCCAAGTGGGAATCCCGAAATTCCTAAAGTTGGGACTCCCACAACTTTGGGGCCCCATACCTTTGTGTGCAGACTTCTGATTGAGATGAAGTCTAAAACAAAGTTGTAGCCCTTGTCAAGAGTTTTCCAACAATATGTCGCAAGCCACCTGCACGCAAGGAAATCGAATTGATTCCCGACTTTTAGTGGTCAAGAGTCAAATTACCAATTTGACTCCCGACCTTTCTTTTGGCCATAACTTGTGTTTCAAATGTTCAAATGGGTGATGCGAACCCATTTTAGACATCTATGTTTCAATATCTTTTCAATGATATAAAGAACTCTTTAAATAAATGGGTTTTAACCCCTACAATCGCTCCCTGAAAATTCGAGAGTCCTTTGGGACTCCAACTCCTCAAATGAAAGTTACCTTGGGAATGTGAAGGTTCATTCTCTCACACTCTCCTGCACTCCCAGGAGTATAAGATGTGTCTCCCAGGTCTCCCTTTTATCTCGCCCTCTTGTAAGCCCTTGCCTTGATTGCGAGCCCAAGGTTAGGGTTGCAATAGTCAAACTTGCCATTACTTGTTAATAAAGAAGCCTTGATGGGCAGAGTAATTAATCATAGTTGGAATTTGAACAAAGGTGCACAATAAAATAATGCATGGTGTGGCCTAACTACCAAGACTTTTACAACCCCTTGATTACTAAACCACAATTCATGTCTTGGGATGACTTATTATTGGGACCCACCCATGACGCAGGGATGAACCTTTTCACTAAATTCCAAAAAATAAATGCCCATATTTGTGGCACCAATCCTAGTAATTCTTGGTGGTTTCCAAATTTTGAGTCTGGGAACATAAGGTAGGTAAAAGCAAAATGGTTTTAAAATAGGTTGCCAACTTGCGAATTACAACCTCCACAATATTGATTCAAATCTTAAAAAATTATATCAAGAGAACAATAACAAAAAAAAGAATATGAAGGAAAAAGGTTAATTTAATCTTAGTTCAATCACAATTAATTAATATTTAAAGAATATCAACTATCAAAAAGCTATTGAACTAACAACTTGTGAACAATTTCAAAATTTAGAATTTGAAGTGAATCACAATGAAGATTTTTTTTTATTTGTGCCAAAAAAAAACTAGGGGTGATTGGGCAAGGGGGGCTAAAGGTTCTAATGTGGCTAACCCCACAACTACTATTATCAAACCTAAAAAATAGGAGACAACTTTTCATAAGCTCATGCAACCATAAGCCTTCTTTCGTGATGAAACATAGCCTTGTGAAAGAACAAACACCCACAACAAACGGGAAAGGGTCTTAAAAAAATAAACCCATACAAACTTATTATTTCCAATAAATAGAAGACATCATGAAAAAAAATCAAATCAAATCAAACAAATGTTCTATTCAAAATCTATTTATCCAAAAAATATACCCCATAAAAAATGAGTATTGTGAAATTACATCGATATGAAATTACGTAAATATGACAATGGGTTTTTCTACGATGTCCAACCAAAAAACAACATTGAAAAGTGTAAACACATGGACAAGAGCCACAAAATGATGCAACTTTACAAAGCTTTATTGATAGACACACCATACATGTGGAAAATGTACAAAGGGATAAGAAAAAGGAAATGGAGAATTTATAGGATGTCAAGTTCACTCACATTAGATGTTAAAATTTATCCATGTCAAAAATCAACCGCTTATAATAGGATTATTGTATTTTGTCATATCTAAAATCAGTTACTTGCAATAAGTCAACCATGGAGATGGGAGGTGTGTCCTGAAGGGGTGGAAGTTGAAAAGTAGTTAAGCTTATGGCTATTTCCTAACTTAAGATGGAAGATGTTTACAACCTTTGCAATGTGATTGAAAATTTACTAAAGAAAAGTAACCAAGACAGAAAGAGGAAGGCCCTTTAGTTATTTCAAACTCCAAAGGGCATTGGCACAATTGTGTAAAAACACATCCATCTGCTTATGTAGACATCCAAATACCTCAACTACTAAGGGGAGGAATTGATCGGTGGGGGTATCGATCATGATACCTCCATTCTTTGGTTTGAACCAAATTGGAAACAACAAATCCTTAGGTGGTGTAAAATTAGGGAAGTAAATTCGCTCATGTCGGGTCAGTAATGACAATGTCAACTAGGGTGCAAATGCCATTTTTGGTGAGCACAATGTCAACTTGTCAACAAAAGGAGTTGAACATGTTTGAAAGAAACACATGTAGTTATTCTCGCCCCACATGGAAACCAACATCCTACATAATGGTAGCAAAGGCATCGTGAATTGCATCATGGGTTTTTGTGTGTTCGTTGCCAAAGGCACAATGTAAGAAATGGATACCCATAGGGTCGATGGGATGTGTGCACACGCATCGAAAGACACCTACAATTGAAGGATGGGGCAATCCAAGTTGTATTCAAAATGCTATGGAAAAGACTGGGGAAGATAATTGAAAGCTTGGGAATATTGGTTGAACTATAAGCTAAACATTCGCCCCTAGGCCAAAATATGATAAAATTTGGGCGTGATGGGTTTCAGATATCTTATTGGAGAGCATGTTGGAAAAGGTATGATGGTGTAGACATTCCAAGATGGAATCTTGAATTCGAACCATTTGTTGATCGATGAGTTGTTTAAACAAAGGAAAACATGTGCGAACTAGGGGTGGTAGGAGATCACATGCCGCCTTGAAGTGTTGTTAAAAAAGGAAAGTGTCATTGTCAACTCATGTGAAAGCTTCAAGAAGGAAAGGACGTTGATCAACCATAAACCTAGCTACTATGATTGAAGTTACAAGGGCCCAATTCCTTAATAGATTACTAAGGCAATGGCAGCGATTGGTATGAGCTTAATGCCATAAAAAATTATTGGGAAATAGGCTTGTTTACGAACTAGAAATCCTTGTGGGTTGTCAAAGGATCTTGACCCAAGAAACACCCAAACACTTGAAGGAGAAATGAGTCAAAAGAAGAGAGGGACTCTATAAAGGTGGAAAATGAATGTGTACATTGTAAAAGATATGATGGCCGTTGCACGAAACAATGAGTTAGAATTCCAAAGGCTACTTGAACATCACCCATTCTAAGGAGAAGGTCCACGTGTTGAACATTTTTGAATAAGGAATCTCTGATGAAGGATGATGTGAATGATGAAATGCCCAATGGAACTCCCAAAATTTTAATTCCTTCTAACGAGGTGGTAAACTGCGATGGGGTGTTGAAGTTAGGTGGTAGGCCAAAAGGTGACCATGCGACACATTTATGGGGTTGGATAAAAAGATTTTTCACATGGAATTTGGTCCAAAAATGTTCATATGCAGATGACACAATAGACAGGGGACCTATGATGTGAATGTTATCTACAATGGATGGAAGTAAACAAGAAAAGAAATGATTAGCTATAGAATGCAAAACTTTAATATGGGCTAATGCAAATAGTGCCCCTCCCAAAGGATCACCTTAACAGGCTCTCATGGTAAAGGGGATGATAGTGACATCACCTTCATGATTATGGTGACTATAAAACATGGGAGACTCAAATGCATAAAATGCATGAACCTAGGGGATGAATTGTATGATGTCCCCACCTACTACACAAAGTTTTTGAAATATGACCCTTTTTGACACAAAATTGAAAGCGTTTGCCACATCTAGCTGGAAAACAACCCAATCGGGGTAAAGGTCCAAGGTGCATGTGATGTCATGGATTATTGCTTCACAACCACCTTTAGTTGTGACTTCGAATTGGTGTGGGGTGAAATGTGTTGCAAAAGCATCACGAAATTGAAAACATAAGGTGTGACCTATGAATCAATACATAGCTTCCCCCTCTGCAATGGGACAAACTCTGCTTGAAGGTTTGGTCATAATTAAAAGGTAGGCCATGCCAACGACATGTGTAATTTGATGTGGAATGTGACCTCTAACAATATAAATACAAAGTTGAAATAATTAAAGGAAGCCACTTATTGAATCTTTTGAGTGAAAATAATCTTGGAGGTGTTAAAAAACCATCTCAAAAAACCACTTATCAACAAATGGGGCATGCATTGATGGAATAATGGGAAAAGGAGTTTTGATGAATTCATAAATTTTTTAAAATGTATTGTGGAAGGTGCCCTATCAGCAATAAAATTTTGCCTCAACAAAGGAGACACCTTATGCAAAAAGTTTCTCATTTTCAAGAACCTTAGGCATAAAAAAAATGAAGAACCTTTGGTGTTGGGCCCTTTTTCCCCTTTTCAAATGAATCACAATTGGTTCCAATTCTAGGAGTTTTTTGATGCTAGGTAAGCACCTTGGAGTCAATTGTTTTGGGAATTTGGGTCCAGTGTTAAGCTCCCACCTCACATTAGGCCTTCATTCCTAGAATGGCATGTTTTCAGTCCTTACCAATGTTTAACAATTTTTTACTTTTATGAAGAACGTCTAATTTCAATTAAAAAAAATAAATTAAAACTATTTGAGTTTTAGTTTCACATGTAAATAGAACTAGGAATCATCTGAATCCTTGAAAAGAAAAAAAAGAAAAAAAAATTCAATTTTGGTTCCGAAAATTAGACACAATCCAATTTGATTTTTACTAACCTAGAGCAAAACTAGTAGTTAACGACAAGTTAACCCCCCATTCTAAGGCTAGAATGACTCAACACCCATCAATGCACCAGTTTGATGGAACTTGTTGTGGGTTTCATTGGTTGAATGAAACTTTATTTTTAAAAAGAAATTCCAACTTCCTCGTTGCCTTTTTTTTTCCAGAACTCACAAACCCCCCCCCCCCCCCTCTTCTTTCCTTTTTTTCTTCTCCACTCTCCCTCCTATCTCCT
>Ga0116229_10013732_pt1 | contig 11387 bp, 6 predicted proteins | sample S1TSphgellanicum_3_FD_87313 | JGI IMG/M metagenome (GOLD analysis project Ga0116229, IMG submission 87313) | Host-associated microbial communities from peat moss isolated from Minnesota, USA - S1T2_Fc - Sphagnum magellanicum MG | ecosystem: Host-associated > Plants > Peat moss > Unclassified... | reverse complement strand
GGCGCCAGCGTCACGCGGCTGGCGCCGGTGCTGGCGGCGATTTCCTCCACGCTGGTGGTGGCGTTTTTGCCGCTGGGGTTTTTATCGGGGCTACGGCCGCCTTGTTCCGGCCGTTCGCGCTGGTGCTGATCGCGGCCTTTCTGCTGTCGCTGGTGATCGCGCTGACGGTGGTGCCGTATATGGCGATGTGGGCGAGCCGGACGTATGTGCATTCCACGCGGCAAAGCGTGATCGACCGGCTGCGCGACATGTATGTGCGGGCGCTGGCGCCGGTGTTGTTGGTCGCGCCGCTGGTTGCCGTGCTGGTGTTCCTGGTGGCCGGCGGGTGCTTTGCCTTGTTGCAGGTGGCGCCGCGTAACCTGGTGCCGGCGGCGGATGGGCTGAACATCGATATTTTTGCCAGCGCGCCGAATGGCGCGTCCATTGATTACATGGTGGCGCAGGCGGATGCGATGGAAAATATTCTCCACGCCACCCTGCCGGGGGCGCCGGAATGGCTGGATGCCTCGGAACAGAACCACGCGATTTTCGGCGGCTATGAGTTTGGCACGCCGGAGGAGGCGCATCAGGCGGTGACAAAACTGACGGCGGCACTTGGCACGATGAAGGGGGTTTCAGCCTATGTCAGCCAGGAAAACGGCATGCCGGGGACCGAGGATTTGCCGGTTTCCGTCATTTTGTCCGGCCAGACATCTGCCGCGAATTTGTTTGACCTCGCGACCAAAATCCAGAATGCGGCCTATGCGACGGGGGATTTTAACTACCTCAACATCAGCCCGGACCAGCCGGAATATGAGTATGCGCTGGACGTGAACCGCGGGCTCGCGGCGCGGCTTGGCATTGGGGACACGGAGATACAGGACGCGGTGGCGGCGGCGCTGGCCGGCGGCAATCTCGGCCAAGTGAATGTCGAGGGCGTTACGATGGACTTGGTCACCGGTACGGCTGGCGGGGGCACCGCGATGCTGGAGGCGATGCCGGTGCAAACCGCCAGCGGTGCGATGGTGCCGCTCGGCACCGTGGCAACGCTGACCGGCCATGAGGCGCCGAATTCACTCGGCTCCTGGCAGGGGCTGCCGAGCATCAACATCCAGGCGCAGCAGACTCTTGGGGTTTCGCTGAACAAGGCGCTGAACGACCTGCAAACCGAATTTCTGCAACTGCACGCGCGTGATGTGAGCTTTGGTTACACTGGACCCTCCGAAATTTTTCGCGAGGCGGACCGCAAGAATGCCAAACTGTTCGCGCTGGGGCTTCTGGGTCTTTTCTTTTTGCTGGCCGCGCAATTTCAGTCGCTGCGGGACCCGTTCGTGGTGATCACCACCGTGCCGCTGGCGAGCCTGGGGCCGCTCGTGCTTTTCTGTTCCGGCGGCGCGACATTGAACATTGTGACGGAGATCGCGCTGCTGACGGTTTGGGGTCTGATTGCGCGGCAAGGGATTCTTTTCGTGCAGATCGCGCATGAAGGCAGGGGATTGAACATGCCCGCGCGCGATTCGGCGCTGCGGGCGGCGCGGCTGCGTTTCCGGCCGATTTTGATGATCACCGTGGCGCTGATCGGCGGTGCCATGCCGCTGATCCTGGCCAGCGGGCCGCAGGCGGTGATCCGCTATGATTTGGGCGTGGTGCTGGCGTCCGGCATGGGCAGCGGGTTTCTGCTCTCACTGTTCGCCGTGCCGGCGATGTACTGCCTGCTGCACCGGGGCCGGCATGAAGCTTAGGCACTGGCTGTTGCTTTTGTGCGCCGCCGGCTGCGCGCCGGCGCTGCCGGTGCCGGATACCGCCGTGCCGGTGACAACGTATCTGCCGGGACCAGTCACGGGCGCGGCGCCGGGCACGGTGCCGGCGCAATGGTGGAAGGATTTTTCCTCTCCCGCCCTGGATGTCCTCGTCACCACGGGATTGCAGGCAAATCCCACCATCGGGGAGGCGGAGGAGACTCTGGCGGCGGCGGAACAAAATGCCGCGGCGGCGAATGGCGCGTATCTGCCGCAGCTCGGCGTCAACCCCAACGTCTCGCGGCAATCCTACCCCACCGGGCCGAACGGCTACCCGCCCTACACGATTTTCAGCATCACCGGCACGATCAGCTATGACCCCGGCCTGTTTGGCGCGCGGCGCTATACGTTTGAGAACGGCGCCGCGCTGGCGGCATATCAACAGGCCGAGCTGGACGCCGCCAAACAGACGCTGGTGGGCAATATCGTCGCCGCCGCGGTCACCGAAGCCGGCGCCGAAGCCCAGATTGCGGCGGAACAAAAAATAATCGCGGCCGAGCAGCGGCTGCTGACCCTGCTGAACGGCGAATATGCCGATGGCGCCATCCCGCAGCTGAACGTGCTGCAGCAGCAAAGCCAGATTCTGGCCGCCCAGGCCGCCGTGCCGCCGCTGCAAACCCAGGCGGACGAGGCGCGTGACCGGCTCGCTATCCTGACCGGCCATCTGCCCGCTGGTTTCTCCGGCGCCGGCGTCAGCCTCGATGCGCTAACGATCCCGGCGCAAGTGCCCATTTCTCTCCCATCCGCCTATCTGGCCAACCGGCCGGATATTCGTGCCGCGCGGGCAGAGGTGGCGGCACAGAATGCGGCGCTGGGGATCGCCGTCGCTCATCTTTACCCGGACCTCACCCTGTCGGCCAATGGCGGCTATGCCTCCGAAACCCTGAACGCGCTGTTCGAACCCGGTGCCGCCTTCTGGACTCTCGCCGCCAATCTGCTGCAGCCGCTTTACGATAGCGGTGTGCTACATGCCCGCAAGGAACAGGCCCAGGACCAGCTCGCGGCGGCGCTGTTTGCCTATCATGGCGCCGTGCTGAACGCCTTCGGCGAGGCGGCGGACGCGCTGCAGGCGGTGCAAAACGACCGAAGCGCCCTGCAAAGTGAGATCGCCGCCGCCCAAACCGCCGACGCCGCCTTCAAACTCGGCAGCCAGCAATTCGGCCTGGGCGCCGCCGATTACACCACCGTGCTCAACGCCCAGGAAGTGGCGGCGCAGCAGGCGCTGAATACGGTGCAGGCACGGACGACTCTGCTATTGGACGTGGCGCGGCTTCAGTCGGCAATGGCGCGGTAAGGTAGCGGCGCTGTTATGTTCGGAATATTGTAAGGCCTCCTCAACGTGGGGGACGGCGGCACGGTTTCCGGTGTTACGCTCACCTATGCCGCGGTGCCAATGCTGAATTACACAACGACTTATTCTGGTTTTACTCTTTACATTACCGCAGTCTCCATTTCAGGCGTCGAAACTGTATATCACGTCCCCGGCTGACGTGGGTTTGCATCGACCGACGGGTCGGACTATAAACCTATATTAGGAAAGAATATGAGGAGCTCCCAGTGTGTCTGTCAAAAACCCAATGGAAAACGTCCGGGTCGGCGGGCAATGGATTTGAAACGGTGGATGCGCCGGCAGACCATGCGATCTGTTGGGCCGGCAGGGTTTCGGCTGAGCGCTGATGCCAGGATGTTCGCGCGCAATGGGGCGCTGCTGCGTCACTCATCATCTCGATGGCCAGCCGTCGCAAAATGCGATCGCGATCGCCATCGCCGGGCATGAGGACGGCTGAGCGATGCCGGTTCTTCTGGTTGACAATCCGGCGCCGCATGTCGTCCGGCTGCTGATCAACCGGCCGGAGAAGCGCAACGCCATTGATTTCGACGTTCGGCAGGCGATGATTGATGTCTTGCCGGGCTTGCTGGCGGAGTCCGGGAACCGGGCGCTGGTCTTCGGCGGCGCCGGCGGGGTGTTTTCGGCAGGCGGGGACCTGCCGAGCATGGTGGGGCTGACAGCGGCGCAGGCGCAGGCGCGCATGGCGCATATTCATGGGCTTTGCGCGCTGCTGGCCGGTGCCACGATTCCGGTGGTGACGGCCATCGATGGCTTCGGCGCCGGGGCGGCGGTTGGTCTCGCGCTGCTGGGGGACCATATCGTCGTTGGCGGCAGCACGAAGCTTTTGTTTCCCTTCATGAAACTGGGGCTGACACCGGATTGGGGCATTTTGCATTCCCTGCCGCGCCGTGTCGGTTTGGCGACGGCGCGGCGGCTGCTGACGGAGGACAAGATGACCGACGGGGAAACGGCGTTCCGCATTGGCTTGGCGGATGAATTTGCGGCCGACGAGATCATGCAAGCGGCGGTGCGGCGCGCCGCAACATTGGCCGCCTTGCCGCTCAACGCCTTTGCCCGGATGAAGGCGCGCCTCAACCGGCCGGCGCCATCGCTCACCGAGGAATTGCGCCGCGAGGCGGAGGATCAGGCGGCCCTACTCACCGGTCCGGAATTCGCCGAAGGCCACGCGGCGTTCACCGCCAGGCGCGGGGCCAATTTTATCGGCCTGACATTGCAAACACCGCGCGCCGAACGGGCGGAATGAACCTCGACCCCGCCCGGCAGGTCATCACTGCCTTGAACGCCAGCTTCGGCGTCCTCACCGCCGCCCTCGCCAGGGCCTGTGCCACGGGCGGCAAGCTGGACTCGGCGCGGCTCGATCTCTGGCAACCCGCAAGCTATGAGCTGGCCTGGGCGCGTGCCGAATTGCTGGCGGCGGCGGGCGTGCTGGAGGATGATCCATCCGGCCTCGAAGCCCGTTTGGCCGCCATTTTCGCCGTGGAAGCCATCCTGTCCGTCTGCGAACGTCTCACCTCTATCGCGCTGGATCTGGGCGCTGATCCGTCACGATTGCAGCAAATTGCCGCAAGCGCTGAACTCAACAGCCTGCGGCGGGAAGCCGCGGGCGGCGCCGCGCTGGCCGAAGCCGGGCTGCTGGCCGCGACGCAAAACGGCGAGCTTGGCGCGGTTGAAATAGGCGGCGAACTGGAAATGGTGCGCGACCAGTTCCGGCGGCTGGCGCGCGACACCGTGCAGCCGCTGGCGGCTTCCATCCATCGCGAAGACCTGACGGTGCCGGAAACCATCTTGCTTCCATTGCGCGAGTTGGGCGTGTTCGGCCTCTCCATTCCCGCACGCCACGGCGGCAGCGCGCCGGATGACCGGGATGATAATCTCACCATGATCGTGGTCACCGAAGCTTTATCCGAAGCCTCGCTCGCGGCCGCCGGCAGCCTCATCACGCGCCCGGAAATTCTCAGCCGCGCGTTGCTTAGCGGTGGAACCGAGGCGCAGAAGGCGCGCTGGCTGCCGCAAATCGCCGCCGGCGACCCGCTTTGCGCGATTGCGATTACCGAGCCGGATTTCGGCTCGGATGTCGCCAGCCTGTCGCTGCGGGCGACGAAAACCGGCGGCGGCTGGAAGCTGAATGGTGCCAAAACCTGGTGTACGTTTGCCGGCAAGGCCGGGCTGCTGATGGTGGTCGCGCGGACCGACCCGGACCGGCGGGCCGGCCACCGGGGCCTTAGTGTTCTGCTGGTGGAAAAGCCGTCCCATGACGGCCATGAATTTGAATATGCGCAAGCCGCCGGCGGCCGGCTGACGGGCAAGGCGATTCCCACCATCGGCTATCGCGGCATGCATTCCTTCGACCTTGCCTTCGAGGATTTTTTTGTGCCGGACCAGAATGTGGTCGGCGAGCAGACGGGACTCGGCCAGGGGTTTTACATCACCATGGCCGGCATGACCGGCGGCCGCATGCAAACCGCCGCGCGGGCCAGCGGAATCATGCGTGCCGCTTTGCTGGCGGCGATCAAATACGCCGGTGAGCGCAAGGTGTTCGGCGCGCCGCTGCTGGATTTTCCGTTGACGCGCGTCAAAATCGCCCGGATGGCGGCGCGTTACGCCGCCTGCCGCAAGCTTACCTATGCGGTGGGGCGTATGCTGGATGCGGGCGGCGGGCGGATGGAGGCGAGCCTGGTGAAGCTGCTCGCCTGCCGCTCCGCCGAGCTTATCACGCGCGAGGCGCTGCAAATCCATGGCGGCATGGGCTATGCGGAGGAGATGCCGGTGAGCCGCTATTTCGTGGATGCGCGCGTGCTCTCTATCTTTGAAGGGGCGGAGGAAACGCTGGCGCTGAAAGTGGTGGCGCGAACCCTGCTGGAAGCCGCGTTGAAATGAGCCGGGACGGAATCCTGGCCGGCATGCGGGTGGTGGAAGCTGCCGCCTTCGTTGCGGCACCGCTTGGGGGCATGACGCTGGCGCAGATGGGGGCGGATGTGATCCGCATCGACGCCATCGGCGGCGGGCTGGACTTTCGGCGCTGGCCGGTGACGGCGCAAAATACCAGCTTGTTCTGGTGCGGACTTAACAAGTCAAAACGCTCGGTGGCGCTGGATATCGCGGCGCCGGAGGGAAGGGAGCTGGCGATGGCCATCATCTGCGCACCGGGGCCGGATGCTGGCATGCTGCTGACGAATTTCCCGCCGCGCGGCTGGCTGGCCTACGAAACGCTGCGGGAAAAACGGGCCGATTTAATCCAATTGACCATTCAGGGCGACCGGCATGGCGGCTCGGCGGTGGATTACACCGTCAACGCCAAAACCGGGCTGCCGTATCTGACTGGACCGGAGGGCAGCGATGCGGTGAATCACGTTCTGCCGGCCTGGGATCTGGTGACCGGGCAGATGGCCGCAACCGGGCTGCTGGCGGCGGAGCGCCACCGCGCCCGCACCGGCGCAGGGCAGCACGTGAAGCTGGCGCTGGAGGATGTGGCGCTGGCCATGATGGGGCATCTGGGGTTTATCGCGGAGGCAGAGGCGGGGGTGGAGCGGGGGCGCCATGGGAATGCGCTTTACGGCGCCTTCGGCCGTGATTTTTGCACAAGAGATGGCGCGCGGCTGATGATTGTCGGGCTGACGGCGAAACAATGGTCATCGCTTTGCGCGGCAACCGGGCTTGGCGATGAGATGGACCGGCTAGGGGCGAGGCTCGGGCTGGATTTGCGTGCGGAAGGCAACCGCTTCCATGCGCGGCGGGAGATTGCGGCACTGATTGAGCCGTGGATCGCGGCGCGGGCGTTCGCGGACATCACGACCGTTTTTGCGGCGCATGGCGTCTGCTTCAGCCGCTACCAGACGGTGCGGGAACTGGTGGCAAGTGACCCATCTTGTTCGGAGGCCAACCCGATGTTTTCGCGCATCGAGCAGCCTGGCGTGGGCGCCATGCTGGCGGCCGGGCCGGCACTCGATTTTTCCAGCCTGGCGCGGGTTCCGGCGCAACCGGCGCCGCTGCTTGGCCAGCATACCGAGGAGGTGCTGCATGAGTTGCTTGGGATAGACCAGGCGGCGTATGGCAAATTGAAAGATCGAAACATTGTTGCGCACGCCGCCGGTGCGAATATTTAGTGTCGCCCGCGCGCTTCCTGGCGCAACTGGCTTTTCAGGACTTTCCCGGCCGCGGATAACGGCAGTTCATTTCGGAATTCCAGACTGCGTGGACATTTATAGCCAGCGATAAACCGCCGGCAATGGGCCTGCAATTCCTCTTTGTTTAACTCGGCCTCCTGCTTGAGGACGATCACGGCGTGCACGCGCTCGCCCCATTGCTCATCGGGAACGGCGATGACCGCGCAGGCGGCGACCGACGGGTGCTGCGAAATCGCATTTTCGACTTCGCCTGAATAGACATTCTCGCCACCGGTGACGATCATATCCTTCAGCCTGTCGACGATGAACAGGAATCCATCTTCGTCCTGATATCCGCCATCGCCGGTATGCATCCATCCGCCACGCAGCACCGAAGCGGTCTCTTCCGGCTTGTTCCAGTAACCCAACATGACGGAAGGACCCCGGATGGCGATTTCCCCGACCTGCCCCGCTGGCAATTCCGCGCCGTCCGCGCCGATGATTTTGATTTCGGTATGCGCGCAGGCGCGGCCGGCGGAGCGCAGCTTGCCCTCCGCCCGGCCCGCCGGCGTGTGGTAATAGGCCGGCAGCATGGTGGATATTGCCGTTTCGGTCATCCCAAAACCCTGAACGAAGGAGGCCGAAGGAAATGCCTGGATTGCCCGGTCAAGCAGCGCACCGGTGATGGGCGACGTGCCGTAAAACAGTTGCGACAGGCTGGACAAATCATGCTTCGAAAATTCCGGATGGCTGATGATCATGTTCATCATCGTCGGCGCCAGCAGCACGTCGGAAACGCGCTCCTGCCCGATCATGATGATTGCTTTCAGCGGGTCGAAACCCGGAAGTGCAACATGCGTGCCGCCGCCGAGAAAATGCGCGAACATCATCTGAAGATCGCCCATGTGAAACATCGGCGCGGCATGGAGATAAATTGGTCCCGTGCCGCTGGCCAGGCGCATTGCCAGCGCCGCTGAAGCCATGTTCGTGTGGCTGAACACGACGCCCTTTGGCTTGCCCGTGGTACCGCCGGTATAAAGCAAAAGTGCCGGGTCATCGCCATGACGAAAGGCGTCGTCAACCGCGGGACTTTCCGCCAGCAATGCCTCATAGGATATCATGCCAGGCGGCGGCGCGCCGGTACCGGTGTAAATGCATTGCAGGGCGCTACCCAGGCGCAAGCACAGGGCTTCGGCCACCGGCCGGAACATGTCGTCAACCAGCATAAGCCTGGTGCCGCTATCATCAAGCGATGCCAGAATTTCCGCCTCGGCCCAGCGAATGTTGATCGGGTTGGCAATGCCGCCGGCCCACAAAGTTCCGATGATATATTCGAGAAATATATCCGAGTTCAGGCTAAGCATTCCCACCCGGTCGCCCGGCTGCAAGCCAATGTTGCGCAGCCCGCCGGCAAACCTGGCAACCCGTGCGGCAAATTCGCGGTAGGAATGGCGGCGCTCACCATGGATGGTTGCGATCCTCTCGGGGCTCTGCCGTAGCGCCGTGTGCAGGCTTTGGGTCAGATAAAACGGCACGTGATTTCCTCCTGCTTATTTTCGTTTTAATGTTTCTCGTCGCGGATCACCCGGCTTTCGCCGGCGGCCACATGGTTCGCGCCACCCGGATAAACGCGGTGGCGGCGGGCTTCGGCACCCAGCGACGCCGATACGCGCAGCATACGAGCAACGGTTCAAACAGCTCCGGCTGGCCTAGAACGGCAAACCGCCCTGAAAATCTTTTGGTCGCCGCATAGGCTTTCGCGACAATGCCCACCAGCCCAAACTCCAGAACGAGCCGTTCAACCGCCGGAAAATAATCGATCATATGCACCTTGCGCCGCCAGTCATGGCCGGCTGCCTCATAGATCGCGCTCACCGCGCCAAGCGATGGTTGCATCGGTAACGGAACGACAAACTCGAAATTGGCGAGATCGGTCGGTCCCAGCGGCTTGATCACCGTCAGGGGATGATCTTTTTTGACGAAGAGATTCAGGGTCACATCCGTCATCGGCTCGCAGCGGAATTCCGGCCATTGCCGCAAAACATCCGCTGGCCCGAAAGCCAGATCAATCTGGCCTTGCCGCAACAGCTCCGCCATCCGTTCCACCGAACCGCTGACCATTTCGAGCCTGACCGACTCATGAAGTTTCAACAGCCGGACACATGGTTCAATCAGCATCCATTCCAGAGAGGCCGGGCTGATGCCAATCCGCAGCACACCGGCAAACCGGTCGCCATCGCGCTTGGTGCGCGCGAACAGATCATCCACATCGGTCAAAATACGTCCGGCGGTCTCCACAAACTGCCGCCCTTCATCAGTCATCCGCGCGCCGCGCGAGGTGCGGAAAAAAATCGGGTAGCCGAGTTGCCTTTCCGCTTCGGCGACGCTTTTGGTAATGGCGGACTGCGTCAATCCCAGAGATTCCGCGGCCTTGGTGAACGAACTCAGCCGGGCGACGGCGACAACATGTCTGAGGCGATTATCGAACATTATCATTCCCGCTTGGCATAAGGCCGCCGAATTATGAATGAGAGCGCTCTGAACCGCTATCATAAAGATCCACGCCTCTTAATGGCCGGCGCCCAGGCGGCGAATCGGGCCGGCGGGCGGCTCGAAACGCGCCCCATATGTCCGCGCAAGCTCGCCCGCCCGCGTCATGAATGCCGCAGCACCATATGACTGCACGAAACGGAAAACCCCGCCGGTATGCACCGGAAAGCCGAACGCCAGAATCGACCCCACATTGCCGTCGCGCAGGGTCTCGACAACGCCTTCATCAAGGCAACGCAACGCCTCCACCACCATTCTGAACATCAGCCTGTCCTTGATGTCCCGCGCCGGCATCCCGGTGTTGCCGCCGAAAAGCCCGGCCAGCCCCGGCCAGAGTGTCTTCTCGCCATCCGCCTTGTAGTCATAAAACCCGCGCCCGGCCGCGCGGCCCGGCCGGTCCAGCCCGCACATCATCGCCTGGGTCTCCCCGCAAACCTGAAATGTCGCCGCGTAATCGCCGCCAAGCTCGGCATCGAGCTTTTGGTTCGCCTGATACGCCCGCAGCATCATATCCATCATCACCTCGTCCTGCACCGCAAGCGGCCCCACCGGCATGCCGGTCTGGCGCCCGAGGTTCTCGATCACCGCCGGCTCAACCCCCTCCCGCAACAGCCGGTCACCTTCGTCCGCGTACATGCTGAACACCCGCGAGGTGAAAAACCCGCGATGGTCATTCACCACAATCGGGGTTTTTTTGATCTGCTGAACAAAATCATAAGCCTGCGCCAGGCATGTTTGCCCCGTCTCGGCGCCGCAAATAATCTCCACCACATGCATCTTCTCAACCGGCGAGAAAAAATGCAGCCCAATGAAATTTTTCGGCGTTGAAGCCCCCTTTGCGAGCAGCGAAATCGGCAAGGTGGAGGTATTGGTTGCAAGGATCGCATCTGCTGGCAGAACCGCCGCCACCTCCGCAAACATTCTCTGTTTCAGAGCGACATCCTCAAACACCGCCTCAATCACCAGGTCGCACCCGGCCAATTCCGCGAGTCGCGCCGCCGGGCGGATCAGCGCCAGCGCCTCATCCCGGGCTGCCGCCGTCATGCCACCCCGTTGCACCCGCGCATCAAAAATTTTGGCGGCGAGGGCCTTGGCGCCTTCCGCCGCCTCCAGCGAAACATCCTTCAGCACCACCTCAATCCCGGCGCTGGCACAGGCATGGGCAATGCCGCGCCCCATCATTCCGGCACCCAGCACGCCCACCTTGCGGAAACGCTTTTTTTCAGCGCCAGCCGGCCGGCTTGCCCCGGCGGAAATCTCGTTCATCTGTAGGAACATTGTCCGCATTAGGCTTTCCGCGGCCGGGGATGCCAGCAGTTCGCAAAAATTCTCGCCCTCGATCGCCAACGCTGCCTCGAACCCCACCAGCGTGCTCTCCGCCGCTGTGGCCAGTATCCGTTCCGCAGCCGGCAACAGGCCGCGCGTCTGTTTGAACATCATCGCCGGCATCACGGAAAGTGCCGAGGCATTCGCCAGGTTGAACATATCCCCGCCCGGTATCGCAAACCCTTTGCGGTCCCAGGGCTGCGCCGCTTTTGGGTTGGCCAGTAGCCAGGCTTGCGCGTTCGCCATCATTTCCGCCCGGTCCGCCGCCACCGCGTCAAT
>Ga0116229_10013730_pt1 | contig 11388 bp, 8 predicted proteins | sample S1TSphgellanicum_3_FD_87313 | JGI IMG/M metagenome (GOLD analysis project Ga0116229, IMG submission 87313) | Host-associated microbial communities from peat moss isolated from Minnesota, USA - S1T2_Fc - Sphagnum magellanicum MG | ecosystem: Host-associated > Plants > Peat moss > Unclassified... | reverse complement strand
TTTTTCCGCGGACTTTCATGAGCATCCAGTGTCGCGCCTCATGTGCGAGGTCTTCGAGACTCACGACCGCCGGCGCTTCGAGGTCACCGCATTCTCCCTTGGTCCCGACACGCAGGACGACATGAGAGGGCGCTTGAGGCGGGCTTTCGACAATTTCATCGATGCCAGGGACAAATCCGACTCGGAGATTGCCCAATTGGCGCACAGATCGGCGATCGATATCGCGATCGATCTTTCCGGCTTCACCCAAGGTTGTCGGCCGAAGATATTGTCGCGGCGAGCCGCGCCCCTGCAGGTGAGCTACATCGGCTATCTCGGCACCATGGCTTCGGAGCACATCGATTACTTGATCGCGGATCCCGTGATCGTGCCGATCGAGGATCACAAGCATTACTCCGAAAAGATACTCTATCTTCCCAGCTATCAAGCCAATGACTCCAAGCGGAGGATTGCGGAGCATCCGTCTACCCGTCAATCTCTCGGCCTGCCCGCAACCGGCTGCGTTTTTTGCTGCTTCAACACCAACTACAAGATCACGCCCTGGGTATTCACGATCTGGATGCGGATTCTGGCGCAGGTGCCGCAGAGCGTCCTTCTTCTCTATGCCGGCAATGCGGCGGCGGAGAAGAATCTCAAGAAGGAGGCGTGGGCCCGCGGCGTGGATCCCGATCGGCTCATATTTGCCAAACGATTGGCTTTTTCCGAATATCTGGCGAGGTACCGCGCGGCGGATCTGTTTCTGGACACCCTGCCGTATAACGCGGGAGCGACGGCGAGCGATGCCCTGTGGGCAGGACTGCCGGTGCTGACCTGCGCCGGCGCGTCGTTTGCGGGCCGTGTAGCGGCCAGTTTACTGCACGCCGTCGGGCTCCCGGAGCTGATCACCTCGAGTCTGGAGCGGTACGAAAGCTTGGCTGTGGAGCTTGCGCTGCAGCCGCAGCGCCTTGCCGCCATCAAGCAGAGGCTGCAAGAGAATCTTCTGACGACGCCGCTGTTCGATACATCAACGTTCACCAAGCATCTGGAAACAGCCTTCACTAAAATCCATCAGCGACATCATGCCGGTCTTCCGACCGAACACGTCTATCCGGAGTAAGCGATCATGCGGTACGCTCTTGCGCTCTTGTTGTTTCCCGTGCTGGCAGAGGCCGGCACCAGCTACGTGGTCACCAATCGCAGTCTCGAGCCGCACGATACCTCGCGGAGCCTCGCCCAGTTTCTCGCCGACGGCGGTAGGGTGCGAGCGGGCGGACTCGACGCGAGCACCGTCTACCTGTTCGAAGACGCCAAGGTGTATGTCGTCGACAACTCCTCGCGGTCCGTGCGCGTGGTCACGAGCGCGCTGGTCGGTCAATCGAATGAGACGGAAGAGCGCATCAAGATCGTCGAAGCCGCCGCGGCGCAATTGCCGCCGGAAAAGCGAACGGTCATGGAGAAGATGGCCGCCGACATGAGGGCGATGGACGAGCGCCGGCGGCTGCCCGTGCCGCGCGAGTATCGCCTGACCGATCGGTCGGAGGCGATCGAGGGGCGTTCCTGCCGCATCTGGGAAGGCTTGGAATCGGATGCGAAAAGATTCGAGCTGTGCGTCGCAGCCGCATCGGACGTACCGGGAGCCGCCGACATCATGGAAGGCATGAAAGCCCTGAGCCACTACTCGCACGGCTCCATATTTGCCCTGGGGGTTAAGCTAGGCGAGGTGGGCTGGTGGCCGGGGATCGCGAATCTCGGCGGCGTGCCGATGCTGATTCGTGAATTCCGCAACGGCAAGGCGGTGTCCGAAACGACGCTGACAGCGATCCACGCCGGCGTTCCGGGCGGGACGCTGTTCGACTTGCCAAAAGGCTATACCCGGACCGAGGTTGCGTTCATACCCTAGACAATCCGACCGGGGTACACGTCAACGAGTCGCGTTGGCATCGGCCGTTGATTGCAGCGCGGGGGACACGCGCAACAGCTGCAAATCATAAATCAACAAAGAACCGCCCGGAACGCCGGCGCGACTCGTCTGACCGAAACCTAGTTCGGGTGGTACGAACAACTGCCACTTGGCGCCTGGCTTCATCTGCGTCAACGCCTCCGTCCAACCTCTCATCACTCCATTCGCCTGGATGGTCGAGGCGGTGCCAGGTTTCGACGAGCTGTCAAATTCACGGCCATCGAGCAACGTGCCGCGAAAAGCTACCGTCACCATTTCGTTCGGCTGAGGTGATGGCGCCGCCGAGTCCCCGCCATCGATGATCTTATACTGCAGTCCCGAAGGTGTGGTGATCACACCTGCTGCCTTGGCGTTATGCGCGAGGAATGCATGGGCACTCGCCAGATTCCGCTCGGCCGCGGCCGCCGCCGAGGCCTGCAGGAACGCATTCGCGCGCATCTGATCGGCGCCCGTCATCTGCTTGCCCGCCAAGGCATCTTTGATGCCTTTGTCGATGGGCTTGAGCGGTACATTGGTCACGCCGCTTTGATTGAGCTGCTGCCCCAGTTGCAGCCCCATGGCGTACAATGCTTCGTCCTGCGCGGGCGGTACGCTTTGCGCGCATGCGGGCTGCTGCGCGGCCAAAACTATGTATCCACCAGCGCAGAGGCGCGGCAGCAATGTAGCTACTCGGGTCACGTACCAAATCTAGCTGCGATTCATGACAACTCGTTTAACGCAACTCGCTTAACTCAAACCGCGCTTTACGCTTGCGCACCATCGTACCCAGGCCGCCAATACCCGATACCAGCAACCACGCAGCCGCAGGCAGCGGCACCGGCGTCGCGGTGCCGGTGAAGTCGAGATTGTCGAAACGCCAATTGCCGGAAGTGCCGTTGTACTGCTGCGTCGTGCCGGCGGGAGTCGTGAGCTGCGCGGACGCATACTCGTTGCCGAGGTTGCCGGTCGAATCATAGGCAGAGACCAGACGTACTCCGAAATTCGGATCGTTGTTCGCGGCCGTGATCGAACTGAGGTTGACCGTGATCGTCGGACTGCTCGGAGCGTTATAGAAGTCGTTCGACGTTGCAATGTAAGTTCCCGTCGGGCTCGTGCCGCCGAAATTGGTCCAGCCGTTAGCGTTGTTGACGTTGGTATTGTATTGGAATTGCAGGTCACGAATGCCCTGAGTGGTCGTGTACCAATCGAAGCTGAACGAAATACCAGAGAAGCCCACGGTGCTGGCATCGAGCTGCACGCCCTGGGTGTATTCGGCGGCAGAATTTGACCAACCATTATTGCCGCGAATGCGCCAAGTATCTTCCGTGAAGCTTGGATTCGCCGTGCCGCTGGTGGAGACGATGTCGTCGGCCGCGCCGCCGACCATGTTCAAGGTCGTCGCTGTCCCCGAACCCGTGGTCGGCGCAGGGCTGTTGTCGGACGCTCCAGCGGTCGTCGTGAAATTCCAGCCGGTAATGGTCGTGGCTTGTGCCGCCGAACTGGCCGCGAACGCGGCTGCGACGCCGAGTGCAACCATCAGTGCGTTTCGAATCATGCTGCTTCCCCTAATGTTACATCCATTAAAAAACAATAAGCGGATGGGCCGCCGATCTTGAGTCGGCGGCGATCAAGCCACCTGTCGTCGCTTGCGACCCATCGCCCCAAGTCCGCCCACCCCACTGAGCAGTAGCCACGCGGCCGCCGGCAGCGGCACCGGTGCGACCTCCACGCCGCGCAGCACCTGGCCCAAGGCCGCGGTCTCCAGCACGTTGTAGTTCTCGCCGCTGACCTGCGATGCCGAGGTATCCGCCAGGGTGTCCGTGATTGCTACCAATTGGTTCGGATCCGCGCCCGCATCGCCCAAGTTGCTGCCGATGGTGGCGGTCAGCGCATATAACGTCACCGTACCATTGGCATTGACCTGACCCGTAAGGTTTCGTAAGCCGTCCACGCTGGTCGCCAGGGAATCGCCGGCCAGCGAACCCGTACCGTTCACGGTGTAGGTCGAGCCCATCAACGAGCCTCGCAAGGTATAGTCGAGACTCCACGTACCGTTGACCAAGCTGTACTTCTGCAGACCACCGAGTTCGAAAGAGGTCGAACCGTTTTCGCCGGTTAGGCCTCCGGTGATGTCGCTGGCCGCACCGCTGCCCTCGTCGGCCACATAGAGCGTAGTCGAGTTTGCGAAGAACAGACCAAAGGGATGGTAGACGGGGTTCGCCGCCGTCGGGGTCGCTTTTGCGAGCGTCGTGGAAAATCCCGGCAGGATCGTCATCGATCCGGCGGCGTTCGCGGTTGGATTAGTGGTGCTCGAGGTCATGCCAGCGGGGCCCGCCGCATACACGGTGTCGATACCGTTGCTGCCGCTGCCCTTGGACACATACAGCTCGCCGTTGTAGACGGTCTCGCCGCGGAAATTGTTGTCTTTGGCGGTTTTGTCGGCGGCATAGCCTTGCTGCGTGATGTTGTAGAAAGCAACTTGCGTCGTGCCGGGCGTTGCCGCGGTAGCGTCTACGCCCGGCGTGAGCAGCTGCACGCCGGTGCCGGCCGTGGTCGCGGCGCCGCCGTTGCCGTTGCCGCCGTTGCCCACCATGTAGTAGTAGCCGTTGCTGCCGAGAATAGCGGCGCGGCCATTGTTGCCGTTGTATGCGTTGCTAGTGGTGTACAGCAAACCGTTGTTCGACAGGCTGATCTGCGCGACCCCGCGATAGGTCGCCGTGGCCGTATCGGTGTTGCCCTGCTCGGTCACTCCCGGCGTATTTGAATTGGAGATATCGAGTTGGCCGGCGGTCGTGTTGTAGGCCATGAAAGTCAGGCCGCTGCCGTCCGGAGTCAAATTGATTGCGCCCTCGGATTTCGAGGAGAAACTCGTATTGAGATTGATGCCCTGCGCGGCTGCCAACGCGCTCACGTTCACCGTGTTGTCGACAGTGCCGGTGAGGGGGTTCACGTTCGACAGGAACAGGTTGGAGGTGATGCCGAAGTTGGTGTCGACTGAATCATTGTTCCACACGTTCGATGAGCAATTGGCGTTGGAACAAAAGGCGCTCGATGCAACGGCAGCAGCCCCGCCGGAGTTCGGCAGCGCATAGCCGACTCCGAAGCCAGGATCCGTGTACGTCGACGAGCTGACCAATAGATCGCCCGCGTAATTGCCGAGCGCGCTTTGCGCGCCGGCGGGCAAGTTGAGCAGTGCGCCGGCTGCGGCCACCATGGTGAGTGCGCCTCGAAGTGCGGGATTTTTCACGCTTCGTCCCCTCGATTGATTTTGTCGACTGCCGCGCATTGCCGCTTGCGTTGGGATCCAAGCCTAAGCAGAAAGAATCGCACGATTGTTTCGCTAATGTGACCATTACATAACGCGTGGGTTTCCGATTGACGTCCCTTGGCCCCGCGGTTTCCCCAGGGCGCCGCTCGCGGAGGTCGAGGCGCAACTCTAGGCCGTGGCGGCGTATTCGACGCGGTCCCGCCCCGCATGCTTGGCACCGTAGAGCGCGGCATCGGCGCGGCTCAGGAGTTTTTCGGCGGTATCCGATGGTCCGGTCAGCCACGCGACGCCAAAGCTCGCGGTGACCTTGATGGGAGCGGTGTCGTAGATGAAACGCATCTCGGCGATGGCGCGCTGCAGGCGTTCGACGGGTAGAAACGGCCGCTGCCGAGTCGCACCCGGCATCACCAGCAGGAATTCCTCGCCGCCATAACGCCCGAGTGCTTCCCCGGTGCGTATCCGGCTCTTGAGCTTGGCGCCCAAGGTGCGCAGCACTTCGTCGCCGGCCAAGTGTCCACGGGTATCGTTGATGCTCTTGAAGTGATCGACGTCGATGATGGCGACCGCGAGTGGCGTGCCGGATTCGCGCGAGGACTGGATCTCGCGCGCCAGGATATCGAGGATGGCGGGGCGGTTCCACAACCCGGTGAGCGCATCGCGCGTGGCCCGCACCAACAAGTCTTCGTGCTCCTGCTCCCGGCGTTGGCGTTCTAGACTCCGCTGCCGATGCCGCGCGAGCCGCCATGCTGCCGCGAGCAGCATCAAGAGAGCGCAAGCCAGGGCTGCGACGAGCTCCAACCAGGGTGCGCGCCACCAGGGCGGCAGAATCTCGAAGCTCCGTTGCGTCAACCCAGAAGCCTGCCGGTGGTCGCCATCGACTGCAAACGCTTCGAACGTGTAGCGGCCGGGGCCGAGCGCCGGAAGCTGCACATCGTGGCTGCGGGTTTCGAACCAGTCATCGTGCAGACCGCGCAGCCTGACGTGCAAGAGAGACTGTGCCGATGCGCCATTGAGCTGCGACATGTGCACGCGGAAGAAAAGGTTCGGCTCCCAGGGCTGCGGCGGGGACGCTGCGTCGAGCCTGTTGCCACCCAGCGCCAGGCGCGTGATGCGCAAATCGAGCGGCGCCGTTTGCAGCATCGTTTCAGGACTCAGGAGATGCGAAAGACCGCCGCGCGTGCCGATCCAAACGGAACCATCCGGGTCCGAAAGGAAGGCTCCCGGCATCGTCTCCTCGGAGATCAAACCGTCGTCGGCCTTGAAGCGGCGCCAGATCCGCCCATCGAAAAACACGATGCCGGCATCGGTTCCGACCCAGAGCCACCCGCGCTGGTCGATGCGGCTGAAATTCACGACGGCGCGCGACACGATGAGATCGGTCATCCAGTGCGCCTCCTCGAGCCGCTCTCCCGCAACGCGCAGATGCAGCATGCCGTGCGAAGCGGCGCCCGCCCAAAGCCAACCGCCTCCGGCGTCGGTGACCGTGGTGAATCCGGCGGCCGCTTGCCGGCCATCGACGAGCGCGGTGGTCCATCGCCCGCCCGACCAACGCAGGAGTCCGCCCTGCGCCGCCAACCAGATCGCACCCGTCGCATCCTCGGTGATGTCCGCAACTTCGCCGGGCGCCGTTGGAGGCTTAAGCGGTTGAACCTGCATCGAACCCGCCGCGATCATCGCAACGCCGTTGGCGGTACCGATCCACAGCCGATCGGCGGAGTCGACAAAGAGCTTGCGCATCGCGGGAACATTCGCGAACAAGACCGCGTCGTGCTCGCCGGCGGCGATGCGGTAGAGCCCGCCCGTCGTCATGCCGGCCCAGAGCGCGCCGTGAGCCTGCACCATCACGCGGATCTCCCCCGGCGGCAAATTTTCGATCGCACAGTTCACCACGATCGACGCCGCGCGATCGAGCCGGGCGCAGCCGCCTCGCGTTGCGAGCAATGGGCCGCGATCGGCGCCGACAGCCAGGGACCATACGGGAGCGTTGAGGCCTTGGGGCCTCGTCCAGGATTCGATGTGGCCGTATCCCAGCCAGCGCTCGATGCCGTGTCCGGGCACGCCCAACCACACTTGGCCGTCGCGATCCGACAAGATCGCCGAGATACCGGTCGTCGGAAGACCATTCATGCCGGAGTAATCCTGCCAACCATCCTGCCATCGCGAGAGCCCGACATCCGTGCTCGTCAGGATGCGTCCCTGGCGGTCTATGGCCAAGGCCACATCGAGATTCTCCGCGGTCAGCCGCGCATGCGCCGGTTCGCGGATGTCGAAACGGGTCGCTTGCGCGTCGAGCACGACGAGGTGTGCTTGACCACGCGCCCACAGGCGTCCGTCGCCGTCCAGCGCCCACGAGCGCCAGACATCATCAGGTACGCCGAGTTTCGCATCGAAGATCCTTACCGCGCCGTCTTCGACCCGGCAGATCGAGCTGCCGCACCCGAGCCAGACGCGCCTCAGCCGGTCGACGTGGACGCTGGTCAGATGCGCAAGAGCGGGCATCGTTCGCTGCAGGCTTGGCGGGAAGAAGGCGCTGCTGCGCCAATCTCCATCGGGCGCGGCGGCGCTGAGCTCCAGCAGTTGCTCGCCGTCGATCACCAACACGCGCTCGGACGAGAGGGCCGCGATGGAGAGACCCGCGCCCAGTCTCAAGGGCCGTCCCTCGGGGCGCACCGGCTTGAAATTCACGCCGTCACTGCGATAAAGATCCTGCGAGGTGGCCACCCAGAGATTGCCCGCGTCGTCTTCGACGATGGTGCGAATCGCGGCAGCGTCGATGCCTTGTGCATTGCCGATGCGTTCGAAATCGACGCCGTCATACCGATACAGGCCGTTTTCGGTGCAAGCCCAGATGAATCCGTCATGGTCCTGCAGCAGACAGGTGACGGCAAGATTGCCGAGGCCTTCGCTCTGCCGATAGTGCCGGAAGGCGAAGCTTTCGGCCTCGCTCGGGCAGTGTGCAAGCAGCATCCCCGCAGCAGCGAGACAGATCGCGGCGGCGTGAGCGCAGCGGCGCCACACTAGCGCGGCGTCCGGGTCGACCCGGGCCGGTAGTACTCCTCGACCACCTGACTGAGTTCGGGATTCGAGGCCACGCGTCCGTGAACGAACACGAGGGGCAGCGGGCCGTTCATCACCACGGTGAGACGGCTCAGGGCGGCGTGGTCCACTTGCTGCGGTTGGAAGCCCACCTGGTTGGTGCGCTCGACCGGTATGCCCTGTGCCCCGAGTTGCTTGGCGAGCCGGTCAGCCTCGCGGGCGGCGGCCCGCGGACAATTCTGCGCGGCCACCACGTAAATCGTATCCAGGTTCTGGTTGATGGGCGGCGGCACATCGAGGAAGCCGTTGACATCGGAGCTCAGCATCACGTCGCGCAACGCGCGCGCCGCCTGATGCTGACTGACCATCTGATAGGCGCCCCAGACGGCACCGACGACAATGAGTGAGCTCAGAATCTTCATGGAATCGGCGCCGCCGAGACTGAAAGGACCCGCATGATCGCGAACCTTCGCGTTCTGCGGGGCAAACCACGTCTCGGTGTCCACCACCCACGCGGGTATCGCCGACGCCGGAAGCAAAAACTTCGACCTGCGTCACTGTTTCCGCACGCCTAGAATTGGGGTCTTCATCTCATCCCCCTAGTGCAACTGCGCGACGATCTGCCGCGAAGCAGTTTCGGCCAAAGGGTCGTGCTCGCGCCGCAGCGGCACCAATAACTCGAGGCTGTCCATGCGCCACGCGCCTTCGTCGATGTCCGCGAGCCACAAGGCGCGGGCCACCGTTCCGATGTGAGAGGTGTTGCCGGCGAGGGAGTCCGGCCAGGCAGGTGCATCGATGCGAGCGGCGAACGGCAAGGTTACGTTCGTGCCCACGGTGTCGGTGATCGAGACGGAATAGATGCCCGGCTGCAATGACAGCTGCTCGAAGCGAAACTCGGGCGAGGCCAGTCCGTTCTCGATCCGCGGCGCGCCGTGTTCGGACTTCAATTCGAGACGGTAAGGCGGACAACCGCCCCGCCATGCCAGCGACAAGCCGCGCTCGCCGGCCTTTACCCGCGCACCTTGAGACAGCAGCGGCACCACGATGGGTTCGCCCTTGCACATCTTCAACGTGCGCGTGATCGCCGACGCGGATACACGGTAATCGGGTTCCATGATCAAGGCGATGCGATGGAAATAGGTCGCAATCGAACCGAGCGCCGGCGCTGCGGGCACCTCCCAGGTTCCGGGACCGGACGAACTCATACGACGGCTGTCGGCGAGTTCGACCGTCACCACGCTGCTCGCCGGCAGCTCGATTTTGTCGCCCGCTTGTACCACGGTCGCTATCCGGACGGGTTGTCTCGTATCGCCACGCTGCAGATAGATCATCGCGCCCGGCGGCGAATAATCGACGATCACGCCGACGTCCGCGGCGTCGCCGGCGATCGCCAACGCATGCGCGAGACAACCCATTGCCATGAAGAACACCACGGCTATGACGGACCCGTGCGCGCGACCCATCCCGCGTGCCCCTGCAGCCACCGTGCGTGCCCTTGGATCCATCAGGTGTGCCCTCGCATATGGTTGGAGACGAAGAAGCGCCAGCCGAAACTTCTGGCATCAAGGATGAGGATGATGATCTCCTCGACGATGGTCAGCTCCACGAAAAGCACGATCGCGCTTTGAATCGACTCGAGGATGACATAAGGTCCGGCTACGTAAGCGGCGGCCATGCAGAGCAGGATCCCGGCCGTCAGCGCCACGATGGGGCGCAAGAAGTGCTTGAGCGCGCAAAAGATCACGAAGAACGACAGGGTGTACGCCAAGGCATAGCCCGAATCGCGCAGCTGTCCGGGGGCGAAGCGGACGGTATTGGCGATCAGTTCTGCCCCATACAGCATGCCCACGGGCGTGCGCCATAAATCGGCCGCACCGTTGCGCGTTCCGCCGATGACCACCACCCTGCCGGCGAACAGGGCATGATCGTCGCGCTGGACCCGCGGGTCGAGCAATTGCCAGGCACTGATCCTGGATACGTTGCGTGACATCGCCGAGGTATTGCCGAGCAGCGACTCGTCGTAGATCACGGTGTGACCGGGCGCTTTGTCCACGCCCGCAGGACAGGAGCCCGCGGGTAGCACGGCGGCCGGCCGCGGGTAGCGCGGGGGCGATTCCTCGGGCCAGGTAGCGAGAATGCGCAACGGCACGGAGGGCAGAAGCACCGGGCCGGAAGGCGCGCAGGTGGCGATCCACTCCGTCCAGCGGCGCACCGTGCCGTCGGGATCGGTGACATATAGTGCGTGCGCCCACGATAATCGGGGATTGGCGGCGATCACCGGATCGAAGAACGTACTGGGCGCCACTCGGCTCTGCCCGTCGGAATCCGTGTCGGCGCGCTTCACGAAAATGAGCGAAGGTCCCGTATAGCTCGAAAGAAAGCCCCGCAGAGTCTCGTCCATCGCGGTCGCGGCCGTGGGCTCGCGCTTGTCATCCGACAAGTCGACGTCGACGACGATCGCGGCCGGCGCGGACGCCTCGATCACGCCGAGCATCGCAGCGAGCTTGTCCCGCGGCGTAATGCCGCTGAATCCCCAGGTTTCCGTCGCCGGCGTCGGCTGCGCGGCGGTCGCATCGTCGATGGCCACCAGGGTGAGCGGCAAGATCGTCCTGGGATCGTAGCGTCCGACGAGCGCGCCGCGCAGCGCGGCATCGAGTTCGAGGGTCGCAACATGCCCAAAGAGCACGCGGTCGCCGAGGATGAGATACGCCACCACGAACAAGACCGCCAAGATGCCGAGGATTCGAGGGCCGTGAATTTGGGACAACGACTCCCGTATGACAGCTGGATGCTGCCCCTCGAGGACGGGAGCGCCAATGGTATGCGGCGGCTGCATGCGATTTTTGAGTGGCTACCCGTGAGTTTTATTCGGCGGCAGGCCCTGAATCGACTGTCCGCCAAAAGGTAAGCGTAGTCAATTTCGGCTCATTCCCGCCCCGCGGCGCCGATAGACTTCCTCTTGACCGAGGCTGCTGGAGGCGCTGAAATACGGCGCTGAGCGAAGCGGGTCTTCGCAACCGCCCGGTCTTAAAGAGCCAGAGTGAATTACGAGCGCGTCACGCTCCTGACATCGGTTTGAGCGTAAGCTCAAGGGGTTTAACCGCTAACATTCAAGGGAGATGAAGCCAGTGACCCAGCCTTGGTGCGTTGTTCTGGCAAGTCGAGA
>Ga0116229_10013729_pt1 | contig 11388 bp, 7 predicted proteins | sample S1TSphgellanicum_3_FD_87313 | JGI IMG/M metagenome (GOLD analysis project Ga0116229, IMG submission 87313) | Host-associated microbial communities from peat moss isolated from Minnesota, USA - S1T2_Fc - Sphagnum magellanicum MG | ecosystem: Host-associated > Plants > Peat moss > Unclassified... | reverse complement strand
GTCAGATTCTCGTCAACGATATACAGCGCTTTCCAGCGATCAAACGTAGTACAGGGGTGCGATATGCCAAACGCCACAAGATCCCCAACGGACAACGGAGAGTTTGCCGGCACATCGAGGTAGGCGTGCTGGTCATCAAGACGAACAGTTCGATGGCCATCCAGTGGCAGGACTCCGCCGTGGCGGCTGCGCGCCCACTTCAAAGGCCTAGGCAAGTTGATATCAAATGACGCGTCGCGCTTACCAAGTCCGACGATAACACGGCCAGGCTCCGGTCTAGAATGGACGCAGGCCCAAAGCTCCAGAGCCGGAAGAAGTCCTTCTCCCGTAGGTGCCATTTCCGGTGACCGAGCAAGCAGTCGGACAATCAACTCGCGATAGTAGTCGCTATCGTGCACCAGGTAGCAGCCGCTGCGGAGTACGACTTCGAAGCGCACTGCCAATGGGGCTCCGGTTAAGGTCGTTGCTGCAACGTCAAAGAACGAAGAGCCCCCTGCGCTCAGGATGGGCGTTCCCCTGAATAAGCCGTGTTCGTCGCAAGCTCCAGCGAGCAAAGCGATACGTTTGATCAGAGCGGACATGGCAAAATCGCCATCGACTGCTCCCTGCATAATACCTTCGAATGCCTCGATACCACGGAGGAGTAAGAATGGGGATGCGGCAATGCGGTGAGCCAGTGACAGAGCTGTCTCGTCCTTACGAACACCCGATCTACCGCCTTCCACCCCTAGTTCCAGAAGGACTTGAATCCGCCCTCGATATCCGTGTTTTGCTGCTGCGGTTTCTAGGATTTCTATCGCCTCCTGCGAGTCGACCAGGCAATAGAAATCAAACGCGGCATGTTTCTCCAGTTCATCGAAGACGTAGGCGATATTCTGTTTGCCGATAAGCTGGTTAGCGAGGAGGATTCGATCGATACCAAACTGCCGATAGGTCCGGACGTGCGCCACAGTGGCCGCGGTAATTCCCCAGGCCCCGTCATCCATCTGCATAGCAAGTAATTGCGGGCTCATCGTCGTCTTGCCGTGTGGACACAGACGGACCCCCGCGGCTTCGGTGAACCTCTTCATCCAGTCTCGATTGTGCTGGAGCGCCTGCCGCCGGACTATGGCTACCGGGAACATCACGTCCTGATCGAGGACATTCCAGCCAGTCAACGCGACGTCTGCAAGCTTGATGGGAGAACCAGATCCCGGAAGGCCCTTGAAGCCCCAATCCAACAAATCACTCGTGTCTTCGATCTCTAAAAGCATCTAGCTTCCCCTAGTGACGCGCCGGGCCCGTTGCCAACAATACTTCAATCCCGAAAGACGTGCCAAAAGCTTTGAGCGACCAGCCAAGTCCGACGTAAGGGAGTAAAACCTAAAGAACGGAAGCCTTTCAGCGTGGGTTTAAAGCAGCCAATACCGTCCTGGCCGCTTCGAAAAGAGTCAGCTTCTCACATCCATCGGCTCTGGGGGGCATTTTTCCGACCTGCCACTCGTAGCTTCGACAGTAGGCTGTGCTGTCCTCGCAAATGCAATGGGAGAAGTTGATGGTTCAAATGGAACATGAAGAGCTGAGACGTTGCCATCCGCATCGGTCTCAAACCGCCAGCGGCTTGATCGTTCAAAAGGATGCTGAGCATGAGTCCAGAAACGACCAGGGTCGGCAATGATCCAACTGTCAAAGTGCCAATGCTCCATCGAGAGCTCAAGTACTCCACGTCGAACGACAAGCGTGGCCGCCTGGGTCTCAACCACAATCTCTCCATAAGCGGGATGGTGATAGCGGCCGGCGTAGTCTGCGAGTGGGTGCGAGGGACTTGTACCGAAAACGCGCTTCACATTACTGTTTGCCTTCACCCGGTCCGCGACCAGCTTGCCGTAGGCGGCGAGTTTCGCATCAACGGTCGTTACAGGCTGTAGCCCTTTGATCGTATCGAAGATGTGTTCGTTGATTAATGTCGAGAGTGATGAGCCACCGGAATTCGTGAAGCAAACAAGTCCAAGGTTATCTTCAGGAAACAGGGCCACCTCACTGTTAATTTCGTGCAGGTCGCCACCGTGAAACAGCCTCGTGCAACCATGGTAGGGCTCCGCCATCCAACCCAACCCGTACGTCGCCCATCGGCTGAGATCAAAGCACTGATCCATCGCCATCTGTGCGCCATGTATCTCTGCTAGTCTGTCGGCCGCAATCAAAGGCTGCCCTCGAACGGTCCGACCGCCCGATAGGTTGAACATGACCCACCGGGCCATGTCGCGCACAGAGGAGTAAATTGCGCCGCCGGCGGGCTCGATGCCATAGGCGGGGATTTGTTCGAACGGGACGAGTTCGCCCGCCTTGTTGACCGTCCAGGACTGGGTGAAATCACCTTCCGTAGGCTTCGAGAAACAAGTTCGGGTCATGCCCAGCGGTTCTAGAAGCTTCTCTCGCGTCAGTTCCTCCCAACTTCTTGTCGTCACGACCTCAGCGATATGTCCAACGAGTGCGACAGTCAGATTGTTGTACTGAAACCTCTGTCTGAAGCCAGCAGTGAGTTCGAGGTGTGCCAGCCCCTCGACTAAGACTGCCCTAGACAAAGGATTGCCCTGCCAAATCCAATCATGGCGGGGCAGCCCACTTCGCATTGTCATAAGATCTCGAACCGTGACCAGTGGGCTGCGCACAGGGTCAGCGAGCCGGAACTTTGGAAGATAACGTTGCACCGGTGCATCCCAATCAACCAAGTTCTCATCGACCAGCATGCCTAGCAGTGTTGCTGCCATTGCCTTTGTCGTCGAAGCAATCGGATAGAGGGTATCCGCGGTGGTCGCCTCTCCAGTGATGGTGCGACAACCGAATCCCTTGGCAAAGACGAGCTCCTGGTTGTGGACGACTGCGATCGCCGCGCCCGGTATGCGTGCGGCTTGCAGGAGTGTCGCAATCACGCCGTCCAACTTGTCGAGATTGCTAACTGCCATAGCCGATCCTAACGCTTGTATAGGTTAAGGTCCGCGGCGGTTGGGCCTTGTATAGCCAAGACCTGGCCCCGTATCCCCGCCTGGGCATGCTTATCCGCATTGCTAGGAAATGTCAAAAACTGAAATAGCCTTAGCTATTTGTAGCCAGATATGGCCTGACAGAGCACCAACGGGAGAAGGGCAGGTGACCCAAACTCGGTCTTTCCGCCTTTATTTCAGAGTGTTATGGGGAAGCGGCCGGCCACACGGTTTCCTCTGTTAGAAAAGGGAGTTTCATGTGTTGAAATTAGCTGCGACAGGGTCTATAATCGAGTTATTCGGAACGGGTGGAGGCGGCTCGTTAGTTCAAGGTTTCGGCTAAAGGCCTGGGTGACGTTGGCCAAATATGCAGGTGGGGGACATTCGCACGCGCTAAAACAAGGAGTGACGGCACGGCATAGAGGCCAAGCGTTTGACCTGGCTCGATAGCAAAACGGGCGCCGCAGTTGTTCCAGCCCGCTGAGACGTTCGATCACCAGCGTAAAAGTCGCCATCTGGATTGGCGATATTGGACTGGAGCGGTTTGTGTGGGCAGCTTCAGTGGTCGATAAGAGTGTATCTGAAGTGGGCGCCGTGTAAGTACTGAAGAGACCGCGTTCAGTATTTGTCGCTATGTGTCACACGTCAAAAGTGTAGTCTTTCAGTGGTAGAACCAGTTGGAGCCGGGATTTTGGGGGTGGCCTTGCATAGCGATACATCTAAGCCGGGAACCGCCCTCCGCGAGCTTCGGCACCGGCGGGGAGCGACACTTAAGGAGTTTGCGGAGTTGACGGGATTTCCGGCATCGACCCTATGCAAGCTTGAAAACGGTAAGCTCGGCATGAGTTACGAGCGCCTTCTTAGTATCAGCCGCTCACTCGACGTTGACATTACGGAGCTGATCAAAAGGGACCCGCCTCATGATGCTAGGGTGGACCCTGCTCCGGTGCTCGGCAGGCGCGAGATCACGCGTGCAGGCGAAGGGCCGGTCATTCAAGTTTCCACATATGTGTACCGCTATCCGGCGTCCGACCTCATCCACAAGACGCTGAACCCTATGATAATTGAGGTTACCGCTAGATCAATCAATGAGTTTGAAAACTTGATGCGACATCCGGGCGAGGAATATGCTTTGGTCATGGAAGGAGCAGTGGACTTTTACTGCGATCTCTATAAGCCAGTCCGACTTCGAGCTGGCGACTCGGTTTACTTCGATGGAAATATGGGTCACGCTTACGTCGCCGTTCTGGACACGCCATGTCGCGTGCTTTCGGTGTGTTCTGCGCCTGATGAGGAACTTCGCGAATCGCGTGATAACTTTGAAAAACGTAATCCGCTTAGAGGCGATCCGCCGAGCGGAAAGAGACGCAATCGACAAACCGTCTCGGCAGAGCGTTTAACCTGATATTGTCGGGTAGCCTGACCAATAAGGGGAGGAAATAAGCTTCCTGAGCTGCTAGAACATTTGAATGCTGGCACTGGGTGTGCATCCTCGTCGGCTTTCCTCATAGCCACTTACATTTTTGATGCTCAGTGCAGAAATGCCGAGTCGGCGAACAAACGAGTTCTAAGGCCGCATCGTGGCCAATCTCGGCAAGCGACGCAGAGCGACTACTGGCTACATTTCTTCTAATACTCGGCTGAGGTCCGACATCGCTGGGCATAGGCTGACCCACGGTTTCATATTCACGTCCCCTCCACCGTTCCGCATATAATGACTTTTCGAAGGTACGGCTCACCAGAATTCAAGGCATGTTCTTCGACGGCAATTCGACAGGACGTAAGCACCGCCTTTGGACCCCCGCGCGAGATTGGGCAGCGTCGCGAACATTGACGTGATTGCCTAGCATCGCAACGCTGAGCGAAAACCAACGAAAGATCCCGTAACCCAAGAGGAATTTATCAATTTTGTAAAGTCGTTAGCGCCGTTGCTCGATGAAGGTGGTGCTCGACGCGAGCGAACGTGACCTGTTGCAGGCCGGCTATGTTATCGCAGAGGCTGCGAGCGTCTGCTGCCTTAAGATTTGACACTCGAAGCTTGTGCTCCATCGCATCGCCTCGAAGAACGCTTGACAAAGCGACGACCTTTCCACCCACCCGGTTGACTGTTTGCAGAATTATGATCATTGCCAAAAGATTGTCGGCTGCAACTACCCTTAGAAGGTGAGTGAGCTTCATGCCAGGAAGCGTATGCTCTAAATCGTCTTCCAAAATGCAATCGCTAGTCATTTAGCCCTCCAGCATATGTCTGCGTAGGGCGCTCGGTGTTACGGCGTCCCGTACGTTTGCCGTTAATCGGCCGCATCGTCCGAAGACTACCACCTTGCCCGGGAAGGCAGGTTGGCGCTGGCTCGCCCAGCTCTTGATGCAGGAAATATTATATACTTTCCAAAATCCGACGTCAAATTGGACGAATGGGAGAAATGGTCAGGCTACTCCACATTCGGAAGGTACGTCGACCAGCCGCTGTGCCTTAGACTCCGTTTGGAGCACCAATTACCCGGAGCGTCCTCCCTCTTTGCCGCTAATCTGGCCTACGGACCTACTCCAAGTCCAGATCAGTTGTAATGATGATTCCGGAGATGGGTACTCCGCTAAATCTAGAAGCTCGGTGGTGTGCAGGCGCTGAAAACTTCCGCCGGCTCACTGCTGACGCAACGAAACCGGTGCGGTCGACTACTCGCGAAGCTGTAAGCGTCGCCTGGCCCCAATATACAACGTGAGTCGTCTACTGTGACCTCAAGTCTGCCGGAGATGATTACCCCGCCTTCCTCACCATCATGTCTTAGAGGGATACGCCCCGTGTCTGATCCAGGCTGATATAATTCTCTCAAGATCTGCAGCTTTCGGCCAAGTAGGCTTATGCCCACTTGTCGATAAGAAATTTTGCCCTTTCCAATCTCGACCAAGTCGTCGGCACGGTGGAATGGTGTCTGGTCGCGGCCCGGCTCTAAGGCAAAAAATTCTGCGAGCCCGATCGGCACGGCGTCGAGGATGCGTTTGAGGGCACCCACTGAAGGATTGCTGCGGTTAGCCTCGATCAGTGAAATGGTCGAATTGGTGATGCCCACGCGCTTAGCGAGCATCCGCTGTGACAACCCAGCAGCCTCACGTACATATCGCAGTCGCCCGCCAATATCTACGTCCATGTCTGTACCTCTCGTCCCATGTTTAGGGTGTTCGATCTACGGCAACATAAAATGATGATAGGCTGAAAAGACAAGTCTTTTAAACGATCAAGAAAACGGCTTGTGATTTCTGCCTGGTGAGCCTTCCCTATGCTCGCAAATGAAGGACATCCCTTGCTAAACAATGCGCAGCCACTCGACGCCTACTGGATGCCATTCACGGCGAACCGGCAGTTCAAGCAGGCGCCTCGACTGCTTGCGGCGGCCAGTGGCATGTACTATCGGTCTGACCAAGGCAGTTCTGTGCTGGATGGAACTGCTGGCCTCTGGTGCGTCAATGCGGGCCATGGCCGCCCAGAAATCGCCAATGCCGTTGCGAGGCAGCTTCTAGCACTCGACTATGCACCGAGCTTTCAGATGGGCCACCCCATCGCCTTCCAATTTGCTGAACGGCTGGCGCAGATTGCCCCCGAGGGTCTCGATCGAATCTTCTTTACAGGATCCGGCTCCGAATCTGTCGACACTGCATTGAAGATCGCATTGGCCTATCAACGGGTGATAGGGCGGGGGACCCGCACGCGCCTGGTAGGTCGAGAGCGTGGCTATCACGGTGTGGGCTTCGGCGGAATTTCCGTCGGAGGGCTGGTCAACAATCGCCGCACGTTCATCAGCCTCCCGGGCGTGGATCATCTGCGTCACACCCACGATCTCGAACGAAATGTTTTTAGTAAAGACCTTCCGGCCCACGGAGCAGATCTCGCTGATGATCTGGAGCGTCTCGTACAGTTGCACGGGGCCGAGACCATAGCTGCCGTTATCGTTGAGCCAGTGGCAGGATCCACTGGGGTGCTCCTGCCGCCAATCGGCTACTTAGAGCGCTTGCGTGACATCGCAACCCGGCACGGAATTCTACTGATTTTTGATGAAGTCATAACGGGCTTTGGACGGCTCGGTACGCCCTTTGCAGCCGATTATTTTGGCATCAAGCCAGACCTAATGACCACTGCCAAAGGCCTAACCAATGGTGCCCTGCCAATGGGGGCAGTGTTCTGCAGTAGGCATGTCCACGACGCGCTAATGCTCGGGTCCGACAATACCATCGAACTTTTTCATGGCTACACCTATTCTGGTCACCCTGCTGCCTGCGCTGCCGGAATGGCTGCGCTCGACATCTACACGAGCGAGGGGCTTTTTACTCGCGGGTTGGAGCTTTCTCAGTATTGGCAAGACTCGATGTTTTCTCTGAAAGGCCGTCTCGGTGTCATCGACATTCGTACAATTGGTCTTGTTGCTGGGATCGAACTGGAACCTCGGGTTAATGCACCCGGAACCCGTGGTTACGACATATTTGTCGACTGCTTCGAGCGTGGTCTTCTTATCAGAGTGACCGGCGACATCATCGCCCTTTCCCCGCCGCTCATCGTACAGCGGGATGAAATTGACCTTATGGTTTCCATTATCCGTTCCGCACTCGATCGAATTGCCTAAGGGCTGAGGGAATGTCGTAGTATGAATTGAGAATTACATCGAAGGCCGCCGAAACGCTGTTTTGGTCGAGATTCCGGAGTGTTGCAGGTCGAGGTGCGCTAGTCCTGCTGGCCAGATGACGCATGCGCATCATCTTATACCGCCCAATTCACCCTTCATTGCGAGAAATTAGATGCGCATTGGTGTTCCAAAAGAAGTAAAAACACAGGAATACCGAGTTGGATTAACACCCGATTCGGTGGGAGAATTGGCGGGTCTTGGGCACGAGGTCACGGTGCAAGCGGGAGCCGGTGCTGGCACCGGCTACTCCGATGAGGACTATGTGAGGGCGGGCGCTAGGCTGGAAAAGAATGCTTATGAGATTTTTGAGAAATCTGACCTGATCGTCAAGGTGAAGGAACCGCAGCTTTCCGAATGCGCTTGGCTTAAGCAACATCAGACAATTTTCACATATCTGCATTTGGCCGCCGACAAGCCTCAGGCAGAAGCCTTGATGCGCTCCGGGGCCACCTGCATCGCGTACGAAACCGTCACCGAAGATCGCGGCGGCTTGCCCCTACTCCGTCCAATGTCGGAAGTGGCCGGTCGGATGAGCATCCAGGTGGGCGCACATTATTTGGAAAAGGCGCAGGGCGGCCGAGGAGTACTCCTCGGCGGCGTGCCAGGCGTGAGACCCGGTAATGTCGCGATCCTAGGCGGCGGCGTTTCCGGAGTGCACGCTGCTGAGATGGCCCTCGGTCTTCGCGCTAATGTGACTGTCTACGACATATCCATGACGCGCTTGGCCGAAATCGACCAACTGTTCGATGGCCGAGTGAATACCGCCTACGCTTCGAAATCGTCGGTCTGCGCGGCCGTGGCCGTGGCCGACCTCGTGATTGGAGCAGTCTTAATTCCGGGCGCTGTAGCACCGAAGCTCATTACACGTGATATGCTCAAGTCCATGCAGCGGGGGGCGGTGATCGTGGACATAGCAATAGATCAAGGCGGCTGCTTCGAGACCTCCCGTGCAACGACTCACGAAAAGCCGGTCTTCGAAGTTGATGGGGTGATTCATTATTGCGTCGCTAACATGCCAGGTGCAGTGGCGCGCACGAGCACCGAAGCTCTCAATAACGTAATCTTGCCCTTCGTTTCTGTTCTTGCCGAAAAGGGTTCCGCGCAAGCTATGGCAAGCTCCCCTCACCTCGCGGCGGGTCTGAACGTCTCGGACGGAAATATCCGTCACAAAGCGGTTGCTGAGGCTCTTGGCATGCCACTGGTTGAGTGGACGACGTGAAGCAGCTTGATGAATCCGCTGAGATCGAAGCGGCGTCACTCGAAGCGCTGGTCGCTCTCGAAATGCGGCTAAGGTGGCTTTCCTCGTGGATGATTCATAATGCCAACCACCTTCGGGAAAGCCGAGATGGTCTGAAGGTAGGGGGTCACCAAGCATCCTGTGCGTCAATAACGGCGATTATGGCCGCGCTGTACTTCAAGGCGCTGCGTCCTCAGGACAAAGTCGCGGTCAAGCCGCATGCAAGTCCGGTGTTGCACGCCATTCACTATCTTTTGGGCGCTCAGACTCTTGATCAACTGAAACGCTTTCGCGGTCTTGGTGGCGCGCAAAGCTATCCTTCCCGTACCAAAGACAAAATCCCGGTTGATTTCTCCACGGGGTCGGTGGGACTTGGTGTTGCCATCACCGCGTTTGCGGCCTTGGTGCAAGACTATCTGATCGCACAGAAGCTGATGCCTGAAGCGGATGCAGGTCGCATGGTCGCGCTCATGGGCGACGCCGAACTCGACGAAGGCAACATCTATGAGGCGCTGATCGAGGGCTATAAGCACAACATCCGTAATTGCTGGTGGATTGTGGACTACAACAGGCAATCTCTTGACGCCACGACCGCCGACCGCATGTTCAACCGATTCGACGACATCTTCCGCACCTGCGGCTGGAGGGTCTTGACCCTCAAACATGGAAAGCTCCAGGAGGCAGCTTTTGCCGAGCCAGGCGGAGACGCGATAAAGTCTTGGATCGAAAATTGTTCTAACGCAGATTACGCAGCGCTGACCTACCAGGGAGGGGCCGCGTGGCGTGCCCGATTGCTGAGCCAAATCGGCGATAACCCGCATGCGTGCGCGTTTATTGGGTCGCGCGATGACCATGCCCTTGCTAACTTAATGACCAATCTGGGCGGTCATTGCCTTGAGACTCTTGTCGATGCGTTCAAGGCGGCCGATGACGAGACGCCAACTCTGTTCATTGCCTATACCATCAAGGGCTATGGACTTCCCTTTGCCGGCCACAAGGACAACCATGCCGGGCTGATGAATGCCAGTCAGATGGGTGAGTTTCGAGCCTCGCTTGGAATAGCGCCTGGGCAGGAGTGGGACCCTTACGGCGGACTGGGCGATAACGCAGCCGTCAACCTACAAGCCTTCGTCCAGGCTTCACCGCTGGCTAAGGGCGCGGTTGGCGGACGCGCGGACCTGGTCCCGGTTCCCAGCCGTGTGCCCCCTCCCGAGGGCAAAGAGCAATCGACGCAGGCGGCGTTCGGGCGCATTCTATTAGACCTTGCGAAGTCGGGTGAGCCGATTGCCGATCGCATCGTTACTACATCTCCTGATGTGACCGTATCTACCAACCTCGGCGCCTGGGTCAATCAGCGTGGTCTATTCAGGCGCAATGAGCTGAAAGATGTTTTCCGCGCGGCAAATATCCCATCCGCCCAACGCTGGATGGGCCATTTGGCCGGTCAGCACATTGAGTTGGGTATTGCCGAACACAACCTATTTCTCCTTCTAGCGGCACTAGGCTTGGCAGCGCCGGTTTTCGGGGCGCGCCTCCTTCCGATTGGTACGGTCTACGACCCCTTCATCGCACGCGGACTAGATGCACTCAACTACGGCTGTTATCAGGACTCGAGATTCTTGCTGGTCGCCACGCCATCGGGAGTGACGTTAGGACCGGAAGGCGGCGCGCACCAGTCGATCAACTCGCCGCTCATCGGCATCGGCCAGCCGGGCCTAACGTATTTTGAGCCCGCCTACGTCGATGAGCTTGCCGCAATCATGCGCTGGTCGTTCAATCACATGCAGGCTGATGCCGGGGGTTCAGTCTACCTCAGGCTGACGACGCGGGTGATCCGGCAAACCGAGCGATCAGACCCGAGTTGGGAGGCGGACGCCTTGCGGGGCGGGTATTGGCTGAAGCGGCCCGGCGAAAACGCCGAGGCCGCAATCGTCTTCACAGGCGCCATAGCGCCTGAGGCAATAGCTGCCTGGGAACAACTCATCGAGGATGTGCCCGGCCTAGGCCTTCTCGCGGTTACGTCACCGGATCTGTTGCACCGCGGCTGGAGCAGCGGACAAGCGGCACGTTGGGAGGGCGCAGCGGCTACACCCAGTCACGTCGAGACATTGCTCGATGCGATTTCGCCGAGAGCTGGTCTTGTGACGATAATCGATGGCTCGCCTTCGGCCCTCTCATGGCTTGGTAGCGTTAAAGGCATGCGCGTAAGTCCCCTTGGCGTGGACCGGTTTGGTCAGACGGGCGACCTGATTGACCTCTATCGAACCTATCGATTGGACGCGGATGCCATCGTCGAAGCCGCGGCTGAACTCTTTCTAAAGTCTTGATTGATGCATGCAGAACTAAACATGCCTGCCCTGTCTCCAACTATGGAGAAAGGGACGCTAGCGAAATGGCTAATCAAGGAAGGTGACGTCGTTCAAATCGGCGATCCCATAGCTGAGGTGGAAACCGATAAGGCGACCATGGAGGTTGAGGCGACCGAGGCAGGCGCCATCGACAAACTCGTTGT
>Ga0116229_10013728_pt1 | contig 11388 bp, 9 predicted proteins | sample S1TSphgellanicum_3_FD_87313 | JGI IMG/M metagenome (GOLD analysis project Ga0116229, IMG submission 87313) | Host-associated microbial communities from peat moss isolated from Minnesota, USA - S1T2_Fc - Sphagnum magellanicum MG | ecosystem: Host-associated > Plants > Peat moss > Unclassified... | reverse complement strand
CCTTCTTCTTTCTCTTATTTTTTTTCTTCTTTTTTTCTTTCTTTTCTTTTTTCTTTTTCTCTTTTTGTATCCCTATCTTTTTTTTTTTCCTCATCTTTCTCATCTTTTTGAATCTAGAGATCTCTTTTATCTTTTTAAATCTCTCATCATTTTCCCTCTATTTGATTTTTTTGTCTTTCATCTTTAAGTTTAATTTTTTTTAACAAATCTTGATTTTTCTTGTTTATTTAAGTTTATGACTCAAATCTCTTAGGTTTCCATTTTTTCAATAGTTGACAAACACTATGAACATAAACTAAGACATTTGAACAATGAACATTTATGAACATTTAAAATGCACAATGCAGTGATGCATAGGTGAATTACAATGCACAAATGAACCTCCCAGGCAACATGCCTTTTGGAACTTGTGGTTGTTAGTTTTAGTTTTGCTATTTGTGTTTGAGCATTTAGGTTCATCATTCAATTTTCAATGACAAACTTGCAAATGGGGTCAAAAGTAAATTTGTTAAGACTTTATGGTCAACTATTAATGGTCGCCCATCTTATAACTTATTGTTTGAGCCTGGTAGGCTTGCAAGCTTGCAAGTTACAATGTTAAAGCTTGATTTAACTTCCAAGTTTCTTTTGCACAATTCACCTTCATATGTTCATCAAATGTTGATTTTCATAGATTGATCATTTGGAATATGAAGTCTAGATTCTAAAAATTGTTTGGACATTATAAGAATTGAGAGCACCTGTGCGACATGAATGTTAATAAACCTTAGTTGTTGCTAACATCTTTTTAATTTTAGTGGCAACAAAACTCAAGGACATTGTAGTTTACAACGCACTAGTGGTGGGGTGATGAACTTGAAATAATCAAAATGGAAGGAATGGTGAACTCTACAACAATTTATTATGTAAAGTTAATGAAATTTCAAATCATGAAGGTTACGATAAACATGAATGGAAGATGTAAGAAGGCGATTTGTTGCAAACCCTAAAATTTTACAATGCAAATCTAGCCCATCCATCCCCAACCATCTATTGTTGAATTGGCTAAAGGGAATCAACAATTGTGGCCTTCTTGTGACCTAAATCCACAATCATTGTGGATTTGGCAAAATGACTTGATTTTATTTTTTAAAACTTCCTATTTAGTCTTCACACACCCACTTGCCATCCAAAGCCTTTTGGCGAAAATTTGCATGTAAAAAAATGTTGATTCCCAGTAACCATCAAGCACTTTAATTATTTCTAGTGATCAAATGTTTTTTATTGGTCACCAAACATTATTAACCATTCCTCATGAGAATGAAAATGTCGTATTTTCATCCACACAAAAAATGATTATGGAAATTATTCATCCAAGTAGCCAAGGGTTAGAAGTCATTGGGGGCATTGAGAGCCCAAAGCAGACTTTCCACATCCATGGTAACTTGAATGAAATGGAGGTGGAAGCTTATGGGTTGTAACATGAGACCTAATAACCAATTAGACAACCAATTGAAGTGTTGAGATTCTTGCAAAGGATTTTTATGTTTTGATCACTTTCTTTTATTAAAAAGAGTAAAGGAACTTGTAGTTTAGTAAAAGGTGTGGCTGTTGTAGTGCATTGTGAGTCCACTAATTAATTTAATAAATTGAAGATTGGAGTAGTTGAAGCCACCACATTGAAGGCAACTTCGCAAGTTTCACCCATGTTAATTAACTAAATAGGGCTGCCTTTAGGGCTAGTTATGAATTTGATCAATAGTAGTGTAGATCATAGGCTAGCTTGACCATGTTTTAGTAAATGGTATAAGTACCTCCAAATGGGTTGGTATGACCTCGCACTCACAGACCCACCACCCCTTCTTCCACTTTCAAAGCCATGGAGGTGGACAAACCCTAATTAAAAAACCCTTTGAATAGTTAAAAAACCCTTAGCTAGATGAAGATCAACAAGAATTCAATGAAAAGAAATGTTTTGTCCACAACCATCAATCATCCATGGTGGTGTGTTTGTGGGTGATGGTTCATTTTGGCCTTCCTTGGATGCTCTTGTATCAAATCTTTGTTTGGAATGTAGTTGTGATCATAAAATGTTTATAATAAACTTGCTTGCAAGGTTTCTTTTATGCAACCCCTAAAGGTTTGTTCATTGTGGCAAACTTGTGTTTAAGATCTTTTGTTAGCTATCTGTTGTGTTTAGGTATTTTTAGTTTTTGTAAGGTTTACATCTGTTCGAGCACCAAACTTCAAATTTTTTTTTGTTAGGGCTAGTTGTACATAAAAAAAAAGATTGTTTGTAGATTGTGTGTTTCTAGTCTTGCAATTTGAAGGAAACTAACATGCCTTCTAAATGTACCTTCAAATGTGGGGGTTTGCTTAGTCAGGGCCCAAGTCCAAACCACCATGGGGTGGCCCCTATGGTGGCTTGGAATATGAGTCTAAATGTTGGGTTGGGTTCAATTTTCGATTTGAACAAGGGTTTGAGGAAGGGAGCCCAAGGGCATTGCCCATAGCGCACTAAATCCTCAAATTAAGCAAAGTTTGCGGTTAGGCCTAAAGACACAAAATGGTAATCCGGGTGACAAGGTGTTGGACCACTTGGGAAATCTAAAGTGGGCATTAGTCCCACCCATTTAGAGGTCAAGGTTAGCCCAAGGTAGCGAGGTAAGTTTGAATGTTGGCTTCACCAAGTGCGTGGTTTTCCATGTGCAGATGGTGTAGGCATTTATAGTGGCATGAGAATGAAATAAAGTTATGTGTGAATAGTGCTAAGGCATAAATGAATGTGATAGAAACACTAAGAGCTTTGCGCAAATCCTTACATCATGAAATTGTTTATTTATTTATTGTGGTGATGTTGGAAATTTGTTTTTGAAATTTCTCTTTTTTACAAAGAAGGGCCTTGCATATGTAATGAAGCTTGGGTTATATCGTGGGGTTTGTTGGATGAAATATCCATTAGGGGTTTTGTTAACCATATTTCTCTGTGAACCAATACTTTAACTGACAATTGATGAATTAGTAATCACAATATAATTTGTAGTAATTGAACCAGTGACACATGTTGAATTGGTGACACGTGCTGAATCAGTAGTTTGTAGAACTTGTAGTTGACAGATAAAGTAATTGGCAAGATAAATAGTTAGCAAAACAAGTAATAGATATTGAAAATTTTAACTATTTTCAACAATATTACTAACTAATTTTTCTTAGTTGATTAAAACAAAGAATTTCATTAACAATTATGACTATTTATTATAGTTTTACTAGATAATTTTTTATTAGTTGACTATAACAAGGTGTTTTATTAACTAGTTACTGTTTAGGTGATTTGCACGATGCATTTCAAAGTTCAAATTTAGAGTATAAAAGAAGGATGGCAAAAAATGAGAGACATTAGATCTTTATTTTCCATATTTACTTTCTGAAATTTCTAATGTATAAACTTTAATTTTTTGATACAATTTTGTATTTTCACTACAAGTTGGAACTTACCTATTAACATTGAATAATTTGTACCTGTTTAAAATTTAGGAAAGGAGATTTGCATCAAACGGAAAAGAAAAATATCCAATTAACAAGTCCATTATCAGGGTTTTCAAGTTCCAATTCCAACACATAGAACCTTGGGAACCTAGACCTTAAGCATTCAACCCACCTTTTTTTAAACCTGCAACATTCAAATAAAAACTTACCCCCAACAATTTTTGAAAAAAATTAACCCCTAATAAAAAAAATCATTTTTCACAATACAATGGCCAAAACATTAACCCTTTGTTTCTTCATTCACCATTATAGAGGTAAGGTAAAGCACCTAAACTATTATAAAAATCAGACACCATTCCTTATTTTGTTTCTTTCATCTTCAAAGTTACAATGGACAATCAAGAGCTTCAAGATTTATTTGGGTTATTTGGAGATGAAAGAAGAAAAGGTTTCTTTCACAACATTGGTTGTGCACACACCAAAGCCATTTATCATAGCTTTGTTGGACAATGCTTTCAAAACAATAAGAAACCAAGCATGGCTTTTGCCCTTGAAAAAAAAGGGAGAGACAAAGTCTATCATTAGACCCATGTAAGTTTTTTGATTATTAAAGATTTGTAAATCTTTATTAAGAAACACATCGTAGATTAGGGAAATGTACAAAGGAGTAAAATAAAAGAAAATGGAAAAATGATAAGATGTCAAATTGGTCCAAAGTTGTTATGAAAATCTATGCATGTCCATAACCAATCGCTTCTGGAAGGTCAGCCATATTTACATGTCAAAAATTGATGGCTTGCAATAGGTCGATTGTGGTGATGGGAGGTGTGTCTTGAAGGGGTGGAAATTGGCAAGTAGTTAAGCCTATAACTATTGCTCGACTTAAGATGGAAGATGCTTGCATCCTTCATAATGTGATCGAAACTTTTTGATGAAGAAAAGTGACCAAGGTAGAAAGATTAAAGCTTTTTGTCCCCTTCAAGCTCCAAATGGCATTGGCGCAGTTGTGTAAAAACACATTGACATGTTTGTGTAAGCAACCAAATACCTCAATTGTTAAGGGGAAGAATTGATTAGTGGGGTGTCGATTGCAATAGCTCTTTTCCTTAGCTTGAGCTACATCTGAAGTAATAAATCCTTGAATTGTGTAAGCATAATGTTAATTTGTCGATGAGAGGAATTGAATGTGGTTGAAGGAAGAGCATGTAATTGTATTCATCCCATGTGGAAATCGACATCTTGTGTAATAATGTAAAGGTGTCACGAATTGCATCATGGGTTCTAATGCATTTGTTGTCATGAATTCAATGTAAGATATGGATACCCATAAGGTTGATGGGATGTGTGCACACACATCGAGGGATGCTTATAATTGAGGGATGGGGTAGTCCAAGTTGAATATGAAGTGTTGTGCAAAAAACTGGGGAAGATAAATGTTTACCCTTAGGCCAGAACATGATAAATTTCGAGCACAATCGGCGTCAAATGTCTTGTCAAAAAACATGTTGGAAAGGGTATGATGGTGCAAACATTTTGAGATGGAATTTTGAAGTTGAACCATTTGTTGTTCAATGAGTTGTTCAAATGGAAGAAGACACACACAAGCTAGGGGTGATAGAAGATGTTGTTGGAAAGGAAATGTGTTGTTGTCAACTCGTGCTAAGGCTTTAAGAAGGAAATGACGTTAATCAACCATAAACCTAACAACTATGATTGAAACAACAAGGGCCCAATTCCTTAAATAGGCTATTAGGGCAATGGTGAATGTTGATATGAGTTCGATGCCATTGAAAGTTATTAAGAGGGAAGCTTGTTTATGAACTGAAGGTCCTTTTGGGTTATCAAAGGATCTCAAACCCAAAGGGCATCCAAACACTTTATGGAGGGAAAAATCAAAAGAAATAAAGGACTCTATGAAAATGAAAGATGGAGGTGTGCATTGTAAAATATATAATGAACATTGTATGAAACAACGAGTTAGAATTCCAAAGGCCATTTGAACATCACCCATTTTGGGGAGAAAGTTCACATGTCAAACATCCTTTTGTAGGGTTTTTTTTATGAAGGATGATGTGAAAGTTACGGTGCCCAATGGAACCCTCAAGATTCTAATTCCTTTGGATGGGGTGGTAAATTGGGATGGGGTGTTGAAGTTTGGTGGTAGGTTAAAGGGTGACCATGCAACACATTTTTTAAAAGTTGGATGGAAAGACCTATTGCATAAAATGTTCATAAATAGATGATACAATTGAAAGGGGACCTATGATGTGAGTGTCATCTACAATGGATGGAAATAGACAAAAGGTGAAATGACTAACTATAAAATGTAAAGCTCTAAAATGGGCTAAAACGAATAGTGCCCCCCCCAAAGGATCACCTTGACAAGTTCCCATGGCAAATGGGACGATTGTGACATCACCTTCATAATTACAATGACTATAAAATAAAAGAGACGTGAATGCATATAATGCATAAAACAAAAAGGATGAGTTGTATGATGTCTCCACATGTTGCATGAAGTTTTTGAAATATGATTTTTTTTGACATTGAATCGAAGGTGTTTGCCATGTTTAGTTGAAGAACAATTCAATTGGGGTGAAGGTCTAGGGTGCATTTGATGTCGTGGATTATTGCTTCACATCCACCTTTAGTTGCAACTTCGAATTGGTGTGGGAAAAAGTGTGTTGCAAAAGTTTCATGAAATTGAAGACATAAAACGTGGCTTGTGAGTCGATATAATGTTTTTGTCATTGTAATGAAATGAATTCCACTGGAAGGTTTGGTCATGGCTAAAAGGCAGGCTACTCCAAGGACACGTGCAATTTGCGGAATGTAGCCCTATGTAATATGAAAACAAAATTGGAACAATTAAGGGAATCCATTCATTGAATCTTCAGGGTGAAAATAGTTTTGAAGGTGTTCTAAAACCATCCCAGAAATACCACTTACTGATAAATGTGGCATGCGTTGGAACACCAACTTGAAGGAATTAAAAAAAAACTTGAGGTCTTAGTTTAGCCATAGTTTTCAAGGAAAAACAAGAAGTAGCCATTTGATTTGGGGTGTAATGTGGTGAGAGCTGAAGTGGTGTCAAGGGATGTGGGTGTGGGAGGAAATGGTGCCAACATGTGAGTTGTTCGAAAGTGGCCTAAAAGTATTCCCTTACACGGCCAAGGGTTAAATTGCAGAGCAAATATTTGTGAGTTGGAGGATCATGTTGGGGAAAAGGGGTGGAATTCAAATTAGTCAACAAAGCTTGGGCTCATAAAAAAAACTCCTCTTGCGAGTTTTCTGAGTCACTTATTAGAAAGCACTTGAATTGAATTTGTATTTCCCTATGCCCTATTGCCCCACCACTAGGAGGAAAAACGAAACACCATTAAGGTAGTAAGAGGAACAAGTGCCAAGCTACCACATCATATGGGTGTTGTATTAGTTTATCCAATGGAAAAAAAAATGCCATTTGTACATCATGCCATAGAGTAATGGGAGTGTGGTTATATAGACAAAGATGGCAAAGGCGTGAATGAAAAGACTCGAGGACATCTGATGTTGAAACCCAAGTCCAAGCTATTGTAGATGGAGTGGGAGTAAGGGAAGGAATCAAGTTAGGATGATCACAAGGGTTTGGATTGGATAAATTAGACGTATGATAGGAACGCTAATGATGAGTTGACCCTCGAACAATAAATTGGCACCCACAAGTGGGACACGAGATTTTAGGGGGAGGTTGAAGGCATGTTGAAGAAATGGGGGTAGGTTGGGGGTATGATCAAGGCCAATTGTAGGGATCAATAAAGTGAGAAGGGGAAAATGTCCTAAATGTGCATGATCGAGGGGGTTTGGGGAAGTGTAAGGTTGGGACCCTTCATTCACATAAAGGGTTAAGGGTTGGTAGGAGGCATTAATAAGTGGTGTGTGATTTGTTAAATTTAGACGGGTATTTAGTGGGTGGTTTGTGGTTTGTGGTTTGCATGGGGGATGAAGTGGAGGATAGGTTGGTGGTGTCACATGATGAGGTGAATGAGTGATGGGAATTATGAAGTTCAATGAAATGATATGAGTTGGGGGACATGGGATGTTTGGTGCCCATGTGGTAGGAGGTGTACTATGAACATGGGTCGCACTTTTTAAAAACTGCCTACCATTGCAAAACAATTTTAAATATACAAAGTTAATCACATAATATTACATAAGACAAAAGCAAAAGGTAATAAACTTTCCAAGAAATCTTTTGTTAAGGCATTATGTCAAGGCCAAACCCTAACTTCGTTATGGGCTTATGTGTCAAGATCATTAAGCTATTGGATTCAACAAAACTTAAACATTTTGATATCCAAATATTAAATTGGGACCTGTTTGTGCAATTGTAGATAGATCCCAAGTTTTAAAGATTGCTTATTTCAACACGATAATTTTAAACCTATAGAGTCAACCACATAAGATTGGACATATCAAATGGAAAAAAATAATGAATTGTTATAAACAAACAATTTTATTTCAAAAGATAATTGAATTTTAATTTTGACATAACTTTTCGACATCATCATCCTTATTTTACAAGGTTTGACACAACCTATATACTTTAAATAGAATTATTATGTAAGAATTAGGGGCCTAGAAACTTCTAATCTTTTATTTTTTAGACTACCCAACTAATGTAACACTCAACTTCAATAACAAGAAAACACCCTAGATTTGATGTTTTGCTTTTAAAAAAAAACATTTTTAAAAACATGTTATTGGTGAATGACTAGCCATTAAGTAATGACACGTTCACACTTACAATGCATATATATATGTTTTCCTTTGCTATTTCTCTAAGACTGTGATAAGAACCAAGAAAAACCAAGATTGTGGTGAACTCTCTCTCTCTTTAATAAAAAATCTCTATTGTGCTTAGTTTGAATATAATGACTAAATTTTTAGAAATAATTTTTTTTTCTAGGCTTGACGAAATATTAAAGAATAAAAAAGGACCCACCACAAAACAAAACCTAAACAAAAAAAGAAAAAAAACACAAAACTTATCTTCCCTTAGCTTTTTTACCTTTGTTATCCATTGATGCTGGTGTTGCTATTGTCACTATCTTCTTCCTTTGTTCCAAAAAGTGATTGTTTTCATATGTCCCACCATGTTACAAAAATCTAGAAAGTTTAAAAGACCTAAACCCTCTTTGCCATTGGTTCTTCTTCTCCTTTCTAATTCTTCTTTCTAGGGAAGGGGGTGGATGAGGGTTTCAACATGATTGAGTTTGTTGGGTGCTTTGTCAACAAACCCAAATGAGTTAAAACCCAACCCTAAATGAAAACCCTAGCTCCTTGTAAGACAATTCAAGTTGACACATATTATTTGGTTTTGAAATGTGTTTTCATCATCCCAAACCTCTGAAAATCACAAGCATACAAAGTAATCCAATCAAAGAAGGCTACGAAACTCATACTTGTCATGGTCCAGTAACCACATGGCAAAGAAAATGCTCTTATTTATAGTTGGGCAGGCCATCCTCTTCTCTCTTTAAAACTAAGACTTGTGTAGGAAGGTGCTTAGCAAGGTATTCAGGAGGTAAAGTACATAAGAGAGTAAACGAGAAAAAAGGAGCAAGCATCAAAAGACTAAAAGAAAAAACACTAGGATGCTTTGGATTCTTTCTCCTTTACACACTGGACTGCATGCCTGGCCTGCTTGCTGGCCGTCAATCGTCAGCCTTACTAACCCGCCTCTCTGACAATGCTCATCCCTCTTCTGTGTCTTCATTCATTTCATTTTTCTTGAGCACCTCAACCTTGTCCATTCAACAAACCTTCATTACCGACACCCTCGAGTCACTTTGCTGTTTCTCTCTACTTACCCAAAAAGGGCGGTCGCTGGGGTCCACCATTAAAATTACCGCCAACAAGTTCCAAGGTTACAAAGAGACCCCTGTCTTTAGTGAGATGCTAAATTCCGCCACAAGCCAAGGCTAATCGATCCCCACATTGCGATCATGGTGAAAACGCCAAAACTGATTTAAATTGCTTATAAATTTTTTAAATATTTATAAATACGATCTCTGTAGAGTAAGTCAGGGTCCCTGAGTTCAAATCAATAATTTTTGGGCCTAATATGGCCATTTAAATAGGTTTTGGGGTTTTTACCATGATCCCAATGTGGGGGTCAATTTGCCCTGGACACCCACCCACACCATCAAGCCTTGTCAGGCCCAGAAATGGCGCCGGACAGTGCTCGATTGGGGGTATTTAGAGTCTCGCCTGTCTTCACATGTGGGGTCCCAGCTTTTGAAATGAGTGAAAATCATAAGCCGGCATGTGGCTCTTCGCCATTGGGTGGTTTCTGAGGGATAGGAGTGTGGTTTCACACAGGCACGTGCGAGGGCCAAGAGTCGTTGAAGGTTTGCCCGCGCTCAACTTCCAACTCGGGAGTTGCAGAGCATGCGGGTGAGGCCTGCACAATGCGGTGTCGTTCTCTCTGCAATCACTATGCGGACCGTCACCGTCGCAGCACCATGTCCGCGTCGTGCTTCTCGTCGAAGATCCTGCCTAGCTCTGGATATGAGCTTCAGACGGTGTCATCGTGCTGTGGCGTCTCATAGTGCAGAAGCAGCGTTCTTCCAATCTCACCCGGTTTGATCAGGTATGTTTCGCGACCTTCTCACTCCTCCATACCTCTTGTGCTTTGTGCTTAGTTCGAGAAAATCCAAAATAAAAACCAAGAAAAACCTCAGCATTGCGCTCAAACGATCATGCATCTTCTGCTTCTTCTTCCTGCATTTGCTTCTGCAGATAGAATGTCATTGCTGTGCGTTTTTTCTCTTCCTTCCGAAAACAAGACTGTCATGTACCTACTCTTCTGCACTGCTGCCTTAGGTTTCAGGTCTTAGGACACAGCTTTGTGAGGGCTTGCAAGTAAAGTTTGGACATGTGCACTCTTTGTTGTGAAATGAAAACCTTGGTAGTTACATCTCAATGGGAAACGGTATAATATGGCATTTCTGGATATTGAACGAATATTGCCCAAAGAACTTGCAAAACACTAAATACAGTGAGCTGGTACGTTGTGAAGTGGAAATCAACTGGTGGGTGGGCTCCCATTACAAGCATGGGACGGATCAGAGTTCAGGTTCTTATTTGCTGCACAATAATAGTCTGAAATATATCCCTCCCACTCTTAGGGAGTAGGTGCAAAATATTGATGCCTACTCTTTTGTGGAAGGCATATTTGTGAATATAGGGTGCCCTCCAAATATAGTAATCTCAATTTCTACGTTTCTAGCTATACTGATCATGTGCCATGATCCCAGATACAGTTGGGCGAGGTGGACTCTGTTGTCTTAGCTGCTATCTTAGTCTATAGTTAATTAAAACCTGATAATTAATATTCAACCCTGTGAATTTGCTGCAATTTGCGCAGCTTCCATCTGGTATGTATGGACGTATTTAATTTTGCTGCCTTTTTTACATTTTACCCAGCTCCTAGAACAGGCCCACACTTTGAGTTTGGAATTAATCACAGTATTTTGTCACCTAGCAGAAGGCAAGTGTGTTCCCTAGCAGATTCCATATTTTGCAATGATTTGAGACATGCCGTTTCTGTCTTGAAGTCAACACTTAAATCCCAGATCCTGCTGTTGCTGCTGCTGCTCCAGAGGACCGCCGTCGAGCTTCTTGGTGTGAAAAGAGAGGCAGAAAGGTAGATCTGTGAGAGAATCGGTGGGAGTTGATGGCTCCCTCGAAGACGTGTTAGGAAGTCGAGGTTCAGGACCACAGATGAAAATCAGGGATCAAGTAAGATACCCATGGCTTGGAACTAGATGAGTGTCTAAGCTTAGCTGTTGCGGCCCCGGATTGCAGTGGTACAGCTAAGCCGGTGTGCAGCCAGCCCCTAGCTACCTACAATACAATCAATCTGGTCTATTAGGAGTG
>Ga0116229_10013726_pt1 | contig 11391 bp, 9 predicted proteins | sample S1TSphgellanicum_3_FD_87313 | JGI IMG/M metagenome (GOLD analysis project Ga0116229, IMG submission 87313) | Host-associated microbial communities from peat moss isolated from Minnesota, USA - S1T2_Fc - Sphagnum magellanicum MG | ecosystem: Host-associated > Plants > Peat moss > Unclassified... | reverse complement strand
TTTTCGAGGGCTTCGGCGCTGCGCTCCATGGTGAAGGCCAAGTCGTAGACATTTTCACCGGCTTCGGTGAGCGTGGCGCCATGCGGCCCTCGCTCCAGCAGTTATGTATTGAGCTGCTGCTCAAGACGATCGACCGTACGAGTAATCGTCGTGACGGCGGAGTCGAGCGCCCTGGCCGCCGCGGCGAAACTCCCCAAACTCGCGACCGCCCAGAAGACACGTATGTCGTCTCAGTCCGCCTTGCGCCGCCCGACATTGACCACGCTTGCACCTGTGCTTCGGCTACTATCCGATGGGGTGCCTAACGCAGCTCGACCAGATGCGACCAATTGTGAGGGTCAGGGAGCGAGCCGCGCTGGATGCCCAGCAACTGCTCCCGCAAACGCGCGGTGACTTGGCCGCCCGCGCCGCCAGCGACCGTCATAGCGCCGCCGGCATAGCGAACTTCGCCGATCGGCAACACGACCGCAGCGGTGCCGCAGGCGAAAACCTCACGTAAGCGCCCACTCGCGGCATCGCGCGTCCATTCGTCGAAGGCATAGGGCGCCTCTTCGACCTGCATTGCATTGTCGCGTGCAAGCGTCAGGATGGAATCGCGGGTAATCCCAGGCAGGATCGTACCCCCGAGGCGCGGCGTGCGAAGGGTCCCATCGTCGAACACGAAAAAGACGTTCATGCCGCCGAACTCCTCGACCCATCGATGTTCAGCGGCGTCAAGAAACAGAACCTGCTCACAGCCGTTGCGGAACGCCTCGGCCTGAACTTGAAGGCTAGCGGCATAGTTACCACCGCATTTTGCGGCGCCGGTGCCGCCAGAACCGGCTCGGCTGTAGTCGCTCGAGACCCAGACAGCGATCGCATTCGACCCGGCCTTAAAATAGGCGCCAACCGGACAGGCGATGACGCAAAAGATGTATTCAACGGCAGGCCTGACGCCCAGGAAAGCCTCGCTGGCAAACATGAACGGGCGCAAATAGAGAGTCCCGTCGCCTGTCGGAAGCCAGTCCACATCGGTCTGGACAAGGGCTTGCACGGCGGCGATGAACATGTCCTCGGGTAGCGGCGGCATGGCCATTCGCTCGGCCGATCGCGCAAACCGGCGCGCGTTTTCCCGCGGGCGAAAAAGTCTGACGCCCCCATCCGGTGCCCGATAGGCCTTCAGCCCCTCGAAGATCTCCTGAGCATAGTGCAGGACTGCGGCGGCCGGGTCCAAGGTGAATGGCTCTCGTGGGCCTACCTTGCCGTCGTGCCAGCCCGCGTTCTGCGACCAGCGGAGCGTCACCATGTGATCGGTGAAGACCTTGCCGAAGGCCGGGCTTGCCATGAGCGCCGCGCGAACCTCTGGCGGGGAAGCGGTGGGGTGCGCAATGTGCTTGAACAATGGCTCGTCCTTGAAGGTCGGATGAATGTGGTGAGGTAACAAGCGTTGGGTCAGGTGGGACCCCGCTGAGTCGGGCTGCTCAGGAAGTCAGCGGAGGCCGATGTCGGGCGTGCGCCCGAGCGCGAACGTTCAAGGAAGTCGCCGACGAAATTCTCCTCCATTTGTCAGTTTCGTCGGCTGGGTGTCGACTGTTCCGCCCAAGACAAATGTCGAACCCGATAGATCCCACGGTTGGTCGGCAGGGGGCATGGGTGGCAATGGACTGGTCGCCAACCAGCGGTCATAGATTTCCGCGGTCTGGACTCGCAATTTCGTAGGATCTTTGGTTCGGAAACTCATGGAGAAGCCGCCGCCAGCCCACATCACTTTGCCCCACTGGGAGGCCTCGAGCCTGAACGGCGCGGGCTTGTCGCCTTTCTGAGTATACCTCACTGCCTGTCCGTCGATCGTCACAGAGTCGATTGGCGTTGCGGACCAGAGGGATAGGATCATACGCTCGGCGCCCGGGCTCTGTCCGACGGTTATGGTCACGCGCCCGTCGGGGCCAGCGCTGACCACTATCGGGGCTGCAGGGACCTCGACTGGCGCGGCCGGCGCCGCGACAACTGGATTGGGTTCGAACACTAGTGGCAGCTTCGTAAGCGCTCCGCTTTCGGCGGTTAGGACTTTGCGCGTCCAGGCATCCGGGTCAGTCAAGCTTGCTCGCCAAGCCCTGTGGCCTGAAGGATCGACGACATAGACGGGCTCGACTGCATTGGGATATCGCGCGCTCCAAGGGCTGGTGAAATGTAGGTAGGTGGCCAACGCCAGGCTGATGGCGATCATCACTACGGCCAGCATAGGAGTCCGGCTGGTCGGTGCGTCAGAGCCGGCAAGCGGCCAAATTACCAGTGCCGCCAGCCAGATCGGCGCAACCAGCAGGATTGGCGCGTCGAGCCCTTGAAGCAGGAAGTGAAACAGCCCCCCAAGCCAGGCCAGGACAACGACGGCGATCGCGGCGGTGATGACGATCGAGGCGCGACCTGTCCCACTGATGCAAGTGACAGCGAATGCGATCGCCGCGGCGACGAGCGGCCATGCGATGATGAACGCGGCAGTCGGCGCATAGACCTGCAGACCCACGGCCGCCGCAAGTGCCAGGATCAGAATGCCGGTCCAGGTCGCCGTCAGCTTAGATGGTTGGGAAAAGGTCGCCAGACCTGCGGCTAAGCCGATGACCGCTAAAACTAGCCCAACCAGATCAAGGCCTGCGAACAAGGAAGCGCCAATGCCCGCGATCAGCGCCAGGCCGCCGGCAAGTCGGCGACTGCGTCCTCTGGCGGCAAAAGCGGCGGCCGCCAGTATGGCTCCCAAACCAGCCAGCAGCATCATTATCTCAAGAGTTGCAAACCTGGCGAGGAGCGGACGATACGGCATCCATCCGGAACCCACCCCAGTGGATCTGCGGGCCAACTCCAGCAACGCCCCGCTCGCGGCCACGATATAGAAGCCCGCCCCAGCGCCGCGAACAACGCCGCTCGCTGATAGATCTTGGTTGCGGGCCAACCTGAACGCACCAAAGGAAATCAAGCCAGCGGCGCCGACTAGCAGTATCCAGCCGAACCAGGTTGGGTATGCAACCACAAATGAGCCGAACAGATCACTGTACACGACGTCGGGCGCGCGGCCTGGCAGAGGGCCGAACGCAAGAGCAGATGCAGTCGGGAGAATTTGAGCCCCCATATGCTGCAACGCCCCCACGTCGAGAACGTCAGGGGTCGAACTCGGTGAATGATAGTCGAACTTGCGGCCAGCGAAGCCGTAATTCAGACCGGGGACTCCGGACTGCTTCGCGGCTGTTAAATCTGTATCTGCTGGTATCAGTTTGTAAAGAAACACCGTCAGACTGTTGCTGTCTGGCGTGGCGGCTGTGCGACGATAAAGGGCTATGTCGTCGCCATTATTAGGGCCGGTTTCGACCATGGCCGTCCGACCGCCCCCGCCCCCGGTGTCCATGTTGATTGCGTAGCCTATGTGGCGAGCCATCGGACTGTAGTCGAAGAAGGCGTGGGCCCCCACGCTTCCGGCCTCTTCACCATCAGTCATGATGAGGACAACGTCCCGCGCAGGTACGCCCCTGGACTTGATCGCACGAACGATCTCAAGCGCGGATGCAATCCCAGCAGTGTCATCCGCCGCTCCCGGGGACCCGGGTACGCTGTCGTGGTGGGCCATCAAGGCCAAGGCGGGGGCTGACCGATCGCGTCCCGGCAAAACACCAATGACGTTATCGACGGTTGCACCGCTTATGTGCGGGCCGCGGGCCGCAACCGCGGTTGCCCGCTGCACCTGGGGCGAGAGTCCAAGCGCCGTCATCCGAGCAACAAGATAATCACGCACTTCCGCATCGGCCGGGGAGCCCACAGCATGGGGTCGGGAGCCGATAGCTCGGATATCGACCATTGCGCGTGCGGCGGAAAACGCGGCTTCTGGCGAATCGGCGGGCGCCGCGCGCGGCGTGACCGCACTTAGGTAGAACAAAACGAATCCGGCGATCAGCGTCGCCAGGAGCGCCAGAGTCTTGAACATGATGGCGTTCCTCAGCGTAGGCGAATAGCCCGGCATAGACGATTAGGGGCGCAAATACGGCGCGCGGTTGGACAGGATAGTCCGCCACTCGACAGGCGTGAGCGGTAGCTCCGCTTCGAGTGCCGAGACATTTCGGCCTGGCGTAATGGCAGGCCAATCCGAACCCACCACGAACCGATTGAGGCCGATGCGCCGCATCAAGGTCACGAAGCGTGTGTTTAGTTGACGATCGGAGTTCGGGAACGGAAACGCATTCACCGCGAGATCGAATGTCAGATTTTGCGTACCTGGCGCCCTCCTTGAGATGGCGTCGGCGTAGGCGCCCAGAGCTGCAAGCGTCGGTTCGTCGATCTTTCCCCAACCGCCGGCATGGGCCACCTGAACCGGCAAATTGCCCGCGTGAGACAAAACTTGATCGATGAAAACTTCAGCGTCTGCGCGTGAATAGGCTTCGACATTGCGGACATGGATGATCAAGGGCAGATTCAGTTCACGCGCCTGATCGACAAATCCGGCAAGGGCAGCAACATCCGCCGGCGATTGTGGCTTGAAGCCACTATTGGCCAAGTGAAGCTTAATGCCAGCGACGCCGGGCTTGCCTGCCCAATAGCGGACTTCATCGATTGAGTTCGCCAATAGCGGATTGACGCTGATAAAGGCCACCAACCGCCCGCCCGAGCTCAGAGCCGCCTGAACATTGTAGGCGTTTTCTTCATGCGTGAGTTTCGCGACGTCAAAATCCTTGTGCGGGGGGGCCTGCGGCGAGGCAAACGTATAGGCCTCGGAAAGCAGCACGCCCTGTTTGATCCCGGCGTCATCCAGGACATGCAGGGCTTGCGCGCCGGTACGCACTCGGAACATGTCGGGTCTGAGGAGTGACAGAGCGAAGAGTTCGCGATTTCCCCCCGCCATTCGCTTCAGTTCCGCTGTGGCGGCGGGTCCCTGTATGTGCATGTGGTGGTCGGCCACCGCCGCCGGCAGAACTTCCGCCTTCTCCGCTTCGGCTGGTTGACCCGAAATGCCGAGGATCGCCGCTACGATCATGCCTCCGGCGGCGCCCCGCCAATTACCCCGGGTGGGCCGACGGTGAAGAGCCGCCGGCCCCAGACAGAGCGCCCGATATCCAAGAGCGGGCCGTTTACTGGTCATCAGAAATGAGCGCTTAGCGATGCGCCGATGGTCCGGGGGCGTCCCACCGTTACGTAGTTGACCCCCTGAGAGGAATCGCCAAGCTGATCCCTGGCGTCGCCAGCGTTGCGGACGAACAACACGAGCTCCGTATTGTCATGGCGCACGCCTATCCGCAGATCAACAATTGTATAAGCTGGAAGAGTGTACTCCGGGTATGTCGTCGAGTGCTCAAACGTAAACAGTCGTTGGCCGTTATACCGAGCTGAACCGCCAACGAACCCGTGCCATTTATCCTGGATCAGCCACGTATATTCAGCGGTGATTGAGCCGCTCCACTTCGGATTGTTAGGGATAGCGTCGCCAGAGGCGCCTAACGCCGGTATATTGTCATCAAGGTGAGCGTCAGAATAGGTTACGCTCCCTCCGAGATTGAAGCCCTCGGTGGGCCGAAGGGCGACGGTCGCCTCAACGCCTCGGCTTGTTGCCTGGCCCCCGTTAGTCTCCCCTCCGATCCCTTGGGACTGGGTCAGGATCTGGATATTGTTCCACTCGACATCATAGAGGTCGAGATCGAGGTAACCGCGACCGTCCCAGAAAGTTGTCTTCCAGCCGACCTCGTAGTTCTTCGTCGTATCGGGACCGAAGGTGGCGGGAAGCCCGGGAACGACGACATTAGGGCCGCCTGGGCGAAACCCGGTCGCGAACCGGAAATAGATCATGTCATTGGACGTCAGGTGATAGCGGACGTCCGCGAGGTAGGTTTCGAAAGTCTCGTGACTGGAACTTACTCCCGTGTCTGCCGGGGTCGGCAAGAGGCCGGAGAACACAAACAGCGTGTTGAGCGGAGTCGCGTCCGAGCCGGAGTATAGTTGCTCGAAATTTTGCGTGATGTAGCCGACCCGAACGCCACCGGTCACGTCGAGTTTGGGCGTCACATAGTACGTCACATCTGCGAAGCCGGCGTACTCCTGCAAGTGTGTCAACAAGCTGAAATCGATAAGGTCGTCGAGTGGAGCCGGGCGAACGCTTTGGTCAAGATTGAACGAACTAACGATCTCCGGAGAAGCCGTGTGCTCGCTGTTATAGAAAAGGCCAGCTAGCCAACGGATCGACCCCTCGTCTGGTGATGCGAGCCGTATTTCGTGCGTCGTCTTGGTGGACACATCCCCTGTGAATACGCCGAGGTTTGGAGAAGCGGGTAGAACCGGGCCGCCGAACAACGGCAGGAATCCATCGATGATGGCCGCGGTTTTTGAGCTGCCAAAATCGCCAGCCCCCAGAGTGTTGAGCGTCTGATAGGTCCCGATGTACGAGAGCGTGGCCCAGTGCAGATTGTAGGCCGCATTCAGCGAAACCATGTTGAACCGACTGTTGTAGAACGGCAGCACTGGTGCGGAATATGTTAAGCCGTTACTATTGGGAGTGCCGTTCAGGTTATATATAAGAGCATCTCCGTAACTGTGCTCATTGCTGTTCAGATCCGCTAACTGAACCTGAAAATCCGGATTGACCTGCCAAAGCAGGGCGACGCGCCCGCCATAAGCGCTGTGAGTATCGAACTTGTTCTTGCCGACGAGTGGGTCGTTGATGAAGCCGCCGAACTGATCGTCAAAACCTGAGAGCTGCAAGCCCAACTTGTCTTGAACCAGCGGAGCGCTGAAAAGCGCCCTACCTACGAAGTTTCCGCCGCCGTGGTTGGTATCTGAACCTTCGGTGTAAAGCGTTCCTATCATGGTTTCGAGAGAGGGCTTTTGGGTAACGTAGTTGACGATCCCGCCCAGCGTGCTGCCGCCGTAAAGCGTTCCTTGTGGCCCGCGCAGAACCTCGACGCGGGACATGAGGGCGGGGTCAATTTCCGGGAGCTGGGTCGCGGCAGCGGCGCCGAAGGCCACAGGCCCGATCGGTGCGCCATCGATTTGCAACCCAACTGTTGGATTAATGTCATTGCCGGTCGTGAGACCGCGTAAAACGAACTCCCCGGCGCCTAAGCTGCTGGCGACTTGGAGACCGGGCACGAAGCCGACAATGTCACGCGGGTCGAGTACGCCCGCTGCCTGCAGTTGTGTGGCCGAGATGGCGGTGACCCCGCCGGGAACCTCCCTGACCAACTGCGAACGCTTCGACGCGGTTACGACAACTTCGCCGACTGCTGTCGCAGCGTTAGCGCTCGGCGTCGAACCTGAGCCAGCGGTCGGCTCAGCTTGCGCCGCGAGCGGTTGAACGCCCAGCGCTGCCAGCAGGGCCGTCGCACCGATGGAAGCGCGCAAACTGTTCTTCGTTGCCCGCAGATGGAAAGGACGCATTTTTAGTCCCCCTCATAGAGCCATTGCGCCATGCGCTAGCTTTGTGACAAAAACAGAGCGGCCTCTCTGTTTTGTCAAGGGGTATCACCGAGAGCCCTCTCTGTTTCGAACGATCAAGCTATCGAGGTAACGTTCCAAGGCCTCGGTAACGGCAGCCTCAAATAGGTGGTCGACGCCTCTGGCGAGTTTTACGACGCTTGCGCCCACGATCATCGATTCGATGACGATAGCGGCGCGCTGCGGGTCCACATCGCTACGAAGCTGGCCTACGCGAACCAGGTGAGAGAGAGAGCTAATCAACGCATTTTGCTGATGCTGATAAATAGACAAATCATATAGGGCGGGATCGGACGGGGCCTGAAGAATATATTCCAAATCCATTCGGACTGCCGAGGAGCTTTCTGGGCTAATAAGCGATTTCAAGAGGCCATTTAGACGATTCTTCATCTCTATAGAATTCTGGAAATTGTAAGTGTCGACCAAAAATTTCAGCCGCAGACTTGTTATCGCTTGAAGAATATCGTGTTTTGTCTTGAAGTAAGAATACAAGGCGCCCATGCTGATGCCCACCTCTTGGCACAAAGCGGTGGTCGTAAAGGCGCCGAATCCGCTTCGCATCATGATTGCAATTGCCGCTTGTACAATCTCCTCCCTGCGAGCGGCCATATAGGCCTGGTCTCTCTTCGGCATGGCAACCGTCCTAACGGCGCTTGAGGGATTTTATCGATGACGCCGAACTGAAAAGGCTGCGAACGCTCTCTCGGAAATAGGGTCGCTTCACGGTTTGTCCGGATTGCCGCCGTTGATCGCTAAGGTCAATATGGGATAGTGGGCTGTGTCCATGCCGGTCCGCCACGTTACGCCTTCTCCGTTTCGCGCTCCATTTATCCCAATCCGCGCCGGCATGCTGGTCAGGCGAGGCGGTTCGGTCAGACCTGCCGGCGCTGATTCCGGCCAAGGCGAAGCCATCCCCGATATCGGGGCTTATCGAGGTGGGCCGCCGAATGGCAAGGCAATCGGGGAGGGCCCGCGTTACGTAGCGGCACAGAACAGCCTGATCTTTAGCGCCGACGCGTCCACTGGGGTTGATGAGAATCCCTCAGGTAGACACCTCAGCTTGGGATCAGCCCGGGTCGCCTGACCCCGGCAATTATTGTGATCGATTCTGCGGGGCACCAACCGTGCTTCGGAATCCTATCGGAGTCGCTCGCCGTTTAGTCTGCCGTAGTATGGCGCGCTTCGGCGCGCCGGCGACAGGAAGCGCATATCGCCGCCGATCAATCGCGCGCGACCGGTGACGTCCGCTACACGGGCACCCGTGCGGTGTTCTTGACCACGGTCATCACTGCGCTCGAGGTAACCTCGCGCACGCCTGGTAGCTGCGACAGCCGCTCGTAGAAGAATTCCTCGTAGTATTTCATGTCCTTCACCTGGATCTTAAGCAGCGCGTCGGAGCTGCCGAGCAGGATGTAGCACTCGAGTACCTCAGGAAGGGCCTGGACCCTACTGCGGAAAGCCGTGGTCGCGCTACTGTCGTGGGTCGCCAGCTTGATCATCGCGAAGATAGTCACGTTCAGCCCGACGGCCTCGGGGTTCACTAGCCATACCTGCCGGTCAAGAACGTTCTCCTCCTTTAGCCGTCGCACACGCCGCCAGCAGGGCGGCGGCGTCATGCCTAGCCGTTCGGCCAGCTGGCTGACGGATAGCGAGCCGTCCTCCTGGAGCGCAGCCAGGATCTGGCGGTCAATAACATCCAAGGTCACTAAATTACCCAGTCGATGGCAAATGAGGAATGATCGTAACCTAACTTTGCGAGGAATGATCAAGAAAGTCGATGTTCTTACTCCGCTGGCGTCGCATCCTCTCAAACGTGATCGTTTCATGAGAGGCCGAGATGTTTTCCCCGTTTCCAGAAGGTTCTGACCACGAGCTGGTGACGTCCAGGTGCGACGCCCACGCCGGGCTCCTGGCATTCATCGCCGTCCATAATAGTCGGTTGGGGCCGGCCATCGGCGGCTGCCGTATCCAGGCTTATGCCTCGCCCGATAGCGCGTTGACCGACGTGCTGCGCCTGTCGCGTGGCATGACCTACAAATCGGCCATCGCCCGTATCCCCTATGGTGGCGGCAAGGCGGTAATCATTGCCGATCCGAGGACGCAGAAGACGCCGGCCCTGCTCCACGCCATGGGCGACTTCGTCGAGAGCCTCGGCGGCCGCTACATAACCTCCTTCGATGCTGGCACTACGCTGGACGACGTCCGAACCATTGGGGAGAGGACGGGCTTTACCGCGGGGACCGCGCCAGAGGCCGGCAACGCCTCCGGCTCGACGGCCTACGGCGTGTTCCACTGCATGAAGACGGCGGTCGCCCTGAGCTTCGACGGCTCGAACCTCAGCGATGTGCGGGTTGCCATCCAGGGTGTGGGTAACGTGGGCCGCCGCCTCGCTGCCTTGCTGGTCAAGGCAGGTGCAGATGTCACTGTCGCCGACATCGATCCGAACGCAGCCCGCGCGGTCGCCGATGAAACTGGGGCCACGCTTGCCCGCTCGGACGAGATTCACCGCATCCGGGCCGACGTCTTCTCCCCATGCGCGATGGGGGCGGTGCTCTCGGCGCGGACCGTTGGCGAGATTGGCGCGAAGGTCGTCGTCGGCGGCGCCAACAACCAGCTCGCCGAGCCCGACGATGATGCTCGCCTTGCCGCGGCGGGGATCCTCTATTGTCCCGACTATATCGCCAACGCCGGCGGCATCATCGACCTGCACTACCAGAGGTCCGGTTGGTCGAAGGAGGCGGTTGATCGGCACGTCGAGGGGTTGGCCGAGACCTTCCGCGAAGTGGTCGAACAATCGCGCCGGACAGGGCTAGGACCGAGCGCGGTCGCCGACCTGATCGCCGAGGACCGTTTCCTGCAAGGCAGCGCGGTCTGACGTGCCCCCCATGATCGGACGAGTCCGCACCTACTACGATCGCATCGACGCCGACGATACAGACTGGGTGTTGTCGCTCTTCACGCCAGACGCCGTCTACGAGCGTGCTGACGCCACCTATCGCGGCACGGAGGCGTTACGGGAATTCTTCTGCATCCTTCGCCGTATCCGTGGCGCGCATACGGTCGAACGGATCTGGTTGGTGGACGCGGCAACGGTCGTAGTCCTCGGCCGGTTCGAGGGCTTGGGGGGCCGAGGAGACCGGCGAGCCGTGGACTTTGCCGACGTCTGGAATTTTTCCGACGGGGAACACGTTGATCATCGGCGGACCTACCTGGCCTTGGGCCACGAGTACGTGCAGGACTAGACCGACACTCCGCTGCTCCAACGGTGGCTGCCCTAGGGCAATTCAGGAGCCGCGTTTACCCGGGCGAGTGACCGCGGAATTGGACGCTGACCAAGGGCGCCTTAGGCCTCTCGTCGATGCCGGGCGTAAAGCTGCGCCGGCGCCACTTCGAAGCATTCGTTCTCTTCTGCGATCGCCGACCGCTGATCGTAGGTCGCCACCATGATCGCGAGCTTTTTTCTTCAGTCGTCTAATGCCGCCACCAGCAGGCAGGGTCGACGTCTGCACTTGGTCCAAAGACCGATTCAGATCAGCTCAACATTCGACAATGTTCGGAGAGCAGGGCTTCTTTTATCGGCGTCGGATTTGCCTGCCTGGGCCCTTCCTGTGACGGCGTCGCCGACCACCCCGCCCCGCCTTATAAGGAGCCGAGCCAGTAATGCTTAGTCATACAAACTTGCTTTGGGATGCGCCGCGCACCTGGGTCTGTGTGCTGCTCAGTCTTGTGTTCTTCATCATGGGTGCACGGGCTTGTCTCGCGCCGGTCGGCTTCTCAAGATTTTTCGGCATCGCGGTGTCGGAGGGCGATGCAGCGTATGTGCGTGTGGCAGGCGCAAGAGACATCGCCATGAGCGCGATGGGCGCGGCCTTCATCCTGATGGATCTTCGAATACCCTTCGCGATCCTAATCTTCGCAAGCGCCATTGTCGCAGCGCTGGACGGCTTTATC
>Ga0116229_10013723_pt1 | contig 11393 bp, 8 predicted proteins | sample S1TSphgellanicum_3_FD_87313 | JGI IMG/M metagenome (GOLD analysis project Ga0116229, IMG submission 87313) | Host-associated microbial communities from peat moss isolated from Minnesota, USA - S1T2_Fc - Sphagnum magellanicum MG | ecosystem: Host-associated > Plants > Peat moss > Unclassified... | reverse complement strand
GTTGTTTGTTCATCCATCATTCATCACCCCGTCACAAACAATAAAATTAAAACACTTGTTAAAAAAATCAAATTAAAAGATTTTATTGGCAATTGAAGTTTCAAATCAGGCTATTGGCTGATGGACCCAACCAAATAGCGGCGCCTAAATTAGCGGCAATGTCCCCGTCAAATGAATTTGAGTTGGTAGGTTGGTGGGTACGTAGGTACCTACCAACTGTCCTTCCTTCCTTCCTTCCTTCTTTCCTTCCTTCATCCCCACTGGCCCACTTGGCCCGGTTAACACGGACGCCAGGCGGTACCCAGTTGCGTCGCGTCTTTTCTCTCCCTCTTTCTCTCTCAGGACTCTCCCCTCTTCTCTCTCTCCTCTCGCGCGCGCGCTCTGGCTCTGGCATTTATAAGCTTGCTCTGGTTGTGCTACTAGCCATCGCAGACTCGCGCACTCAGTAGTACCGTGACCGCAGGAGCATCCCTTGTCAGTGTCTCTCTGGTTTTTTTTTTTGACGCTCTAGTGGAATAGGTAGTTCTTTCGTTCTCTCATTAGGGTTTGAGGAGCCGACTGGCCTTGGAGGGAGCAGGAGTTTGTGGTGGGTGTTATTGTTGTCTTGTGTTTCGTGAAGAGTCGCAACGGTCTTCTTGTTCGTCTCTGGTTTTTCTTTTCCGAAAGTAATACCTCGACAGGAAGTCTCGTCGTGTTGGTGGAGTTCATATACGTTGCCAGTTTTGTTGTGTGCGAGTTTGAGACTTTCTGTTGTGTTGTGGATTTTTTTTGTTCTTCTCGTCCGTCAAGATCGTTATCTCGCGGTGCTGATTCGGGAGGAGACCTTGAGGTGTCCAACAGGGGGCGTAGCGTTTCCTTCGTTTTGCTCGAAGGGGAAGGTTTTGTGGATTTCGCGCCGGAAGTTCTCTGATTCGGATTCGCAGGGCTAGAGCATGGCAAAATATGGAGCTCTTGCAGGAGCGGCCGTTGCTGCCGTGGGGGCCTTTTGCAGCTATGAGGCTCGCGTGTTGCACTTACACAGCTCCCCGGGAGATGGTTTCCAGGTACTTGCTTCTTTTCTTTTCCTTGTTTTTTTGGTCTGTGGAGAATCTCTGTCCTCTTGTTTGTTCTGGATCGGGCACAGGGTTTGCCTGACGCTCTCTTCTTGGTACTGTCAAGCAAGGCTTTGCTTTTACTACCAGGGATGCAGAGTATCGGCTCTGGCAGCCTGCCGTTTTGCAGTCTAATTTGGAGTTCATCTATTATCTTCTTCCTCTGAGAATAGTGAAGCTGATGATCTCTGTGTGAATACAGATTTCCATCACTGAGATGCTAGGCTGCAAGGAAGGTTCCTGTACACCAAATTCTCAAACAGAGATGATAACGGCAGCATGTGGCTCTACTACACCGATATGCAATGGGCCCAATTCTTTCGAGACTCTTCTCTTTGCTCCAAGATATTGATCCCTTGACTGCCTTTTTTCATCCTGGAGAATAAGCAACCTCAGCCTGAGGTCTGTGGCCCAGGAAATTTTTGCAACAGCTTCAGGGCAGTTGCAACACAATTTTGCCAATTGATGTCAAGAATAATCCATTTCATTCTTCTTGCATCCTGAGAACATCCCTTAGGTCATTGATTTTCTTTAGATACACCTTGTGTGCCTGTGTTGAACTTGAGCCGATTTTCTATCTTCAGGGTTTAATCAAACAGGCCTACTCTCTATGCCCTCTCAAGATGAGGTTGTACAATAATCAAAAGAAAGAATACACAGAATTGATATTTTCAATTTCCTGAAGTCCACTTGCATAATCTTTTCAATTGGGTTCTCACAAGAAGCAAATCTTTTGCAAACTTTCTTGTAGGAGATTTGTTTGGAGAATTAGTATCAGTAGTAGTGTTACATCCCAATGTACAGAGTGGTGGTTGGACCGTCTTCAGTGGTGCTCAATATGTGGCCTTGCAAAAATATTTCTCACATTGAACTTTAGTTTATTCAAATTTTTCCAACTCCACCCATAATATGAAAACTGGTACTGCAAATAGGTGGGGAACAACTAATAGTGAACTATCTCTGAGTGGTCAATATGAGACAGACACCAGCAGTCAGATTACATTTAATACACTCTTCTCTGGCAGGTGATAGGCTTGGCTTGCACCTTTTGCCAGCCTCAGCAATCTTTGCAAGAAATGTTGAGCCAAACCAGCAAGTTTTGACTTTTCTTCATTCAATTTTAATTTCCGGGGTCACATAGTGAGTACTGGTGGAGTTGCTTGTATGTGGTCAATTGAAGGTGTAATGAATGTGCTACTTGTCCAGGCAGATTTGCAAGGTTCTGTCTGTTCTTGGCATGACTGTGTGGAGTTGAACAACAGTTTGTTCAGGCAAGATCTGCATACTCTGCACTTGATGAGATTTTGAAATGGGAGCATTTGTCATAGTTCCCGTATGTTTAGTGATTGTTTGCAAGATGCATAGGAGGGTACACCATGTTACTTCCCATGAGTCAACACCAGAAGTTGTTGAATTCTATGAAAACAGAATACCTCTGCAAGTGGTGAAGATTTCCATTACAATTCCATGATTGCACTTGAGCTCGGGCCACCTATCTGCTCAAGCTGAGTGCTCCTATTAGGAAGTTGCAGGCAAATTCACTCACCTGGATTTAAAGATTCACAACCACTTACAGTGGATGGTGGATGCTTCTGAAGTTGCTTTATATACGCAGGCAAAGACATGCAAAGCTCTAAGCACACTGGCATTGGAATACTTATATGAAGACGGGAACAAAAAATTTTACTTCAAGAGGCTCTCTCTCACTAAGGGACATCAATGATGTGATGGAAGTGTTGCTATTGCATCTAAGCTGCATCATGTGCAGCAGCAGAAATACGAGGATCCCCATTGCAACCTCTTGTAGTCAAATTTCTACATCTACAATACATTAGCAGAAAGAATTACATCTACAAAGATATAGAGTATACTCCACTTGGGTTTCAAAACATGAAAACCCAATGTTTGTAGTATTACTCCATTTGGGTTTTGAAAAATGAACCTCGAATGTTTCATTTGATTGTGGAGGTTATGTAAAGAGGATTGATTGATGATGACAGCAGCTCTTGTCCTCCAACTCCAACTTTCAAAAGTTGGGAAGAAACATCTCTCAGCACTATGATTTTCAATAAATGGTCATCTGTAACTGAATCATTGTGATTGTGCAAAGCCTAACAATCCTTTTGGAAATTCTTCAGCAACCCGAGCATCATTTGTAAATTCAAACTGTTGAGGACTCTGGGTTTGGGTGGGCAATGCACTACCTGACATATATACGATTGCAGAGAAACCTCCACGATGACATTTTGAACAATTGTGTCTGTTGTAACAGCTGACCTATATTCAACAGTAACTGAAATTGTTATTTCAAATCCCAGCATCAAGTATAGGGCCTCAGGCCCTGGACTTTTTACCAGAATAAGGGCCCGATGCCATGGGCTTTACTTGAATAAGGGCTGCATGCTGTGCAGCTGATCACAAGCCCAATTCCAGCAAAGCCTGTGTCCAAGGGCTGTATGAGCATAGAGACTGCTTGAATTGTATTATTTTAATTTTTTTCCTCTGATACCTGGTGGGTATCTGGTTCGAATTATATAGCAATTGGTCGAAACATGGTGTTAGAATAATTCAGCTCGTATCTGGTAGGTACCCTTGGGGTATCACAGGAAAACAATGACATTGGCATTTTGCAAACAGAATGCTTGCAATATCTGTGCGTGTTCTGTTTTCCAAAATTCCCTGTGGATTTTTATGCTCTGCAATTCACTCTCTAAATACTCTAGAAAAATCCAAGGAGGTCTTTACTTCCATAGTTCTGAACACAACAAAGCAAAAGTGATGTTGGTGACATCCTGTGTGATGGAGGAAGCCATGGTTCCTTCATCTGGAATTTGAACTGGTGCGCAGAGGAGGGAAGATTTGTCACAAATTTCCCATGTCACATGTACAGAAGAATCTGGCAACTGGTTGGTCCTGCACCCGAAAATTACTAATCCTCTGTCCAAGGTGAGAAGCTATATGCAATAAGAGGAAGAGTATAATTTGGAGAGTGGGTTGAAAGCAGTTCTCAACTCGTGCTTTAATGTTTGGTTGGTGAAACCAGGGGCCACTCATAGCCTCCAGTTCCCTCGACTCTGGCTTAGCACTCAAATTCAATCAACACTTCAGCTCACAATCGTCAGAAACATGGTGTTAGAAACTATCTCTACTAGACAGCTGAGCTATATGCTAGAAATGGACAGTTTGAGAAGCTCTTCCAGTTTGGTGACCTTGATTCAAGAGACTCATGTGTGCATTATAGAAAGAACTTAAAAGTCCAGTCTGAAAAAGAAGTAACATGGCATGTAAAGACCTCCTTGGATTTCCGTAGTGTATTTAGAGAGTGCGTTGCAGAGTGTAAAAACTTGTGGGGCATTTCTGAAAATGAAATGCCCACAAGTGCAAACATTGTGTTTTCTAAATCAGATCTTTGTCTTTGCTCCACATATGAAATCATAAGCACCATACCCTTGAATGGGGGATCTAACATGAGCCATTAAATATTGTGCTTGTCAAATGTGTTCAAGGAGTGAAAGTATGTCAACCATTTGTTGTTTCATGCAAATGATCAAAAGCACTAATTTTCATTGAATAATGTAATTTTGAAATGTGCTTTAGAGTGTCATGCACAACTTTGTTAAGTAATTTGTCACAACATCTTTGACAAGTTGAAATTATACATTCCAAAGTATTTTTGAATCCCTAGTAATGATGAGCTTCATATAAAAGACAATTGGTTCTCATTTTTGAGGATACATTTATCATTGCTTTGCAAATACTCCATTTTCGGAAGGTTGAAACACAAGATGTCACACTTGGCCTTTATAACAAATGATAATTGATTTCTAATACTTCGAGGCACTTTGAAACAAGGTAACATGACCAACAAATCTATCACATAAAATGCAACAACTCAAACACAAATGTGAAAAAGAAATGTGAATGAAGTTATCCATCTTTGATGACTATGATAAAAGTTGTGGAGACCTACATGACACAATTTAATATGCATAATTGTAAAATTAGAAGATTGCATGGAGCAAATTGATTAGCTAGTTTTGATTAGTGTGTTCAACTTCATAAGTCTTAAGCCCATTTCGATGCCAACTTCCCAAGCTTGTCAACCAATCCTAGATTTTTTAGAACACAATGCATTTTGGATTTCAATTGAACTTTCTTAATGGATGCAAAATGGAAAACTTTTTAAATATAATCATCTATAAGAGCACATTATCAAACATTTGGAAAGATTTTATAACAATGAAACCCATTCAAAAGCTTTGGTCAACATCCTTAAATTCTTGTTTTAAACACTATACAATTCAATGCATTCACAATGGTTTGCAAGTTGGATCCCTCATCCTTTGCATAATAGAATATATATGTGAGAAAATGATTGGAATAAAGCCCTATAGCTTTTGTAACATAATTGCACCATATGTTTTTGTGGCTTCAAGTAACCAATTTAATGCTGTGTCATGGATCCCATTTAAAACATCTAGAAATCAATGACCAAATAAGATGCCATGTTCCTTTTGACATTCATAAGTCAACAATGGTAGTCATAAACATTGATGTAGTCAAACTTTGTTCAACATATTGATGCGAAAAAATTCCACTAAAACAAAATATACCTTCTAATGTGAAAACCAAATGGAAATCCATGAGTAGAATTTATAAGCCAAATTTTTCATCCAAATAAATTCAAGAATTCATACAATTAAGAATGTATTAATGTACAATTAAAAGTGTTTTCCTACATGTCTCAAGTTGTGGGTGCAACTAATTTTGGCATGTGTCAATTTGTAGTTGCAAATGCAATTATTTATTGTGATTGTTAGGTAAAAGTATGGTTAGCTAACTCACTTTTGACATTTTGGAAATTCCCCATTTTACACTAATTACAATTCCTATAGTTATAATAATGATTAAATTATAAATATTATAATTATCCTTTATGCTCAAAATTATAATGATCAAAAGTATTGATAAACCACTTTTTATATATTATTAAACATGTGATTGGTCCAAAAATTCATGTGAAAACATTGATATTTCAATCTGATTTGGACTATAAACAATAAAAAAATGATGAAATTATGACATTTAAAATTTTAAAAAATAAAATTTCTTGTATTGAAAAAATTTCAATGCATCTTATTGTAAAAATTTTCATTTAATGTGGTCTATTTTTCAATTTCTATTTTGACATTACTATGACATTGACGCACTCCCAAGTCTTGGGTTGAACCCACTTGAGGGTTCAACTATGTTGAATTGCGGAAATTTGGGACTTGAGGGGCACTCCCGACTTCCAACACTAAAAGGGGGTAGAGGGGCATGCTAAAAGTCCCGGGATTAGACTAGGAAGATGGACTAGAAGATCAAGCTTGAATCTGCATCCAAAACCAACCACAAGAGGGTTAGTTAACATTCGAGAACACCCTTGGGTGTTGGGACAAACCATGGGCATTTTTACACACAAGACTCACCACAGCCCGGACTCGGGGGAAGCCACCACCTTCCCCCATATAGTATACTTTGCAGCTCTCCGCCGAGGCTACATCCAAATGACTCTTTTTCCCAGGACTCCCAAGTTGGAGTCCCGAAATTGTCCCGGGTTGGAGTCCTGGGACTTTGGATGCTCATAGCTCCTCGCCCCAAACTTGGATCGGGACGAGGTCTAAACCAAAGTTGTAGCTCTCGTCGAGAGCTTTCCAACACCATGTTGCACTCCTTGAGGCAACATCGGGAAGAGGTCGATTCCCGACTTTTAGTGGTCGGGAGTCAAACTGGCAGTTTGACTCCCGGCCCTTCTTTTGCCCATAACTTGGGCTGTAAATGTCCAAATGGCCCATGCGAGGCCATTTTGGGCATCTACGCTTCAAGACCTTTCCATTGATATAAAGAACGCATCAATGCAAGGAGATTTGACCCCTCAAATCGTCTTCTGAATTTTTGGGAGTCCCGAAGGACTCCATTTTCCCACTTTTGGGAGTGTGAGTTGCATTCTCACACTTAGCCCCAAAGTGGGGTTGTGACATACATACACTAATATGAATTTTTTAAAAAACAACTATGTTTACAAACTAGATTTATAATCATATTGGATTAAATAAGTATGGTCACTAGAGTCATGCTAAATAACTTGTTTAAAAAACTTAACATGACATATTGTCAAGTTATGTTTTAAACAACTATGTGTAATGTCCCACATGGATTTACACTTAAAATAAAAATTTGTAGTCATTTTATAGTCATTTAAGACACATGTAATCATGTTGTAGTCATTTAGGACAAAGTTTAGAATGCCATTAGAAAAAATTCAACCCTCATCTCCACAACAACAAACCATTTCCTTAACCCATCCAACCAATACTTCAAGCTGTGATATATTATGTCATCACATAAATATAAACATGTATATTTCAAATTTTATGCATTATCATATCATTAATCATATAATTATAGTTTATTTAAAATAATATTCTTAATTCACTATTCAAATTTAGTGTTTTAAATTTGTAACTCAATTTAATATTTAATATTTTTGAAAATAATTTCATTCATACATTCAAATATTTTCTTATAAATAAGTTAAACTGATTTAATATATATTTTTGGGCCATAAAGTAGAATTAAGATTTGAATTATATTTAATCCATATTTTGAATTCCATACTTCTATAAAAATTATAATTCTCAAAATTTCAGATGTAAATATATTACATCAATTTAGAATATTTATTCAAAAATTTCATTGTACTTTTAAAAACTATAAACATACACATAAATATCACATGATTTAATTTGTAAAGATAAATTTAATTATCATTGATTAAACCTTTATACATGTATGCATGCCATTTGTAAAAATAATGAACTACAATATAATTTTTTTATATAAATCTTTAAAAAACAATTCCTCTTGAATTCCATGTATACATATGTGTTTTCATGTAATGCATACATGACTATTGCCATTACAAAATGACTTATGAATTTTTTTATGAATGTACATGTTAAATTATATTTATGGTGTATGATACCAATTATTGTCTACATTTTTTATATAATTCACAATATACAACTAAATTGTGACTACAATTATGTTAATGTGATTACATATTTACACCATGTGTCAAAATTACACATGTTAAATATAAAGTGATGGACATTAATTTTCCACATCATATAGAATCTTGAATAATATTAAAATAATTTTAATAGGTGGTTGCATAAAACACCAAAACTTTCTAATATCATATGCCATATCATGATGTCATATGTTACATGATGTCATGGTTATTGTTGTTGGTTAATCACTTTAACAACTTTAAATCTTAAGCTTGAGTGTATATAAAATTGAATGCTTGCTCACATTATGTTAAACATTTATTCCATTAATCCATTAGTTATAATAACCATTTGATTGCAACTACACATTGTCACATAAGTTAGATAGTTGCAAATATGGTTCACAAATGTTTTTTAGGTTGTTGAAGACCACTAATTATTTAAGAAGTGGTTGCATAGGACATGAATTCTTCTAGTGATACTTTTTGAATCCACATTTTTCATTATATTTGCATGGCAAACATAGTGTCATCATTTCAAAGGTCAATTATGAATTTTAAAAAATAAAAATTATCCATATTTTTTTAATATGATGCCCACTAAAGTCTATTGCAATATGGATAACTAAAATTTGATAATATTATGTTGAATATGGATTTACATGTTAATTCATTTACAGTTCAAAAATTAGAACTATGATAATCCAAATAATCCCCTTAATTATGTTTCAAACTTGCTATGCATTTTGGATGAAAAGGTGGATGAAATGTGAATTCATGTCAACCATAGTTGCACATACAATGATGGATAACAAATAAATTGTTTTTACAATTACAATATGGACTATTGAACATACATGTCAATTTTAGTTGTAAATGCCACTATCTATTATGACTAAATTGTATAATTGGATGAATAAATAGATTAAAATGTTTTAAAGGATTGATATCTAATAGGTAGGCAAATAGGTTATAAGTATGTAGGTTGTAGTTAATTGAATGATAAGGTAGATTTGGGCCTGGTAATTAATAAATAAGTAGATTACAAAAGTACCTAAGCTAGGTAAGTAATTAAGTTAATTAGGTAGGCTAGGCGGGTAGCTAGGTTAGGAAATTTAGCTTATGTTATGTATCTAAACTAGGTGTGTAGGTTAGTGTCATGAATGACATCCCTAGCATATTCATGGTTAGTTTTTATTAACAATAATTACCATCATTGGATTACTTTCAATAGTAGAATAATCAAACTTAAATTATTATGGTAAATTTAATAACTTTAATTTACCAATAGTAGATCAAAGTGTTTGAAAATTACCTTCATTATTTAAAAAAAAATTCTAATGATTCTTCTACAAAATGGGTAGGTGGAAAATATTCCCACTAATTTAGGAGAAAATTTAGATGTTGTTTTAGAAGGGGAGTTGGTAGTTTGAATTTCAAAGATAATTAAGTGAAGAAATCTAATAAAGGATAAAACAAACCCATATGTATATGGGTGGTGGGAACCTCTTGGAGTTGGTCCACATTGTCATTATGTTCCTTGGAAAAAAGTTTAAATAGCCCCACTTTTTATAATTGTTTTAATGTGGAAAGTTCATTTTCTCTTGTGGTATTTTTGGGAGTTGTAGATAGTTTTTGTGAGGAATGATAATGTATTTGGGTGATTGGAAATGCAAGGAGAAAGATATTCCCAAGGAGGGTTGTTGCATAGTATTTTTTTCTTTTCTTTGGATTTGTTTTTGCTTACCTATTTACAAGTAGATGTAGTTAGTTTCGGGTGATGTATAATATTGTAACTTTTATTCTCTTTGTTTTCCATTCACTCTTTTGATAAATGTCATTAGACGGTAGTTGTAGTATTATGGAAGGCAATAATAATAGAAGGTAACAACTTCAAATGGTGAAGGCAACAATAGTAAAAGCTAACATGTTGAAGTGTGATGAAAGCAACCTATTTTTCCTTGGACAATTTGCATTAGAGTTGAAATTAAGGGAAGGAAGGTAGGTACTTTCACAACAACACATTTTGGGTTTTGCGCTTAGCCTTTACAACTATATATTAGTTAGGAAGGACATATGTGACTAGTGACTAATGAGTTGTTAAACCCATGTCGTTTCACCCATTTAGTTGCAAGGGTTGTTCAATTGCAAAGCCTAATCATTTTAATGACTAAGATTTTTTTATAATAATGAAATTTCATGTCATCATTAACTTTTATGACGTGTAAAGTGCATGTCATCTCAATTTAATTTTTTTATTCAATTAATTGTTACCAAAGAAGCCTTGATGGATGGATAACGTGTAAAAAATCTATAAACACATTATGAGTCATTCCACATGACCAAAAGTCAACCTAGTTTAACCCATGTAACTAGCGTAGCCAAAAGTCAACCTAGCCTAACCTAGTTAGGTTAGACAACCTAACTTAACTCACCTAACCAAAAGTCAACTTAACTTAACTTAGTTAGACTAGCTACTTATGTTAAGCAACCTATATTACCTAACCTAAGTTAGGTGGCCTAGATTAAAAACAAATGTCAAACTCCTAGCCCAAGAAACCTACAACATTAGGCTACTTAACCTAAGCCAAATGGCTTAGATATCATAGGTTGCAAAAGTGAAGACTTAAACCCCTCACCCCCACTTTGGGGTTCAAGTCTTCATCCATTGCATTACCACATTTTTTTATATTAATTATATTTAACACAAAGTTATAAAGTTCAAAATTTTTAGCTTTGAATTAACCTTGGTCACTTTAAGTTGACCTAAATCAACCTATACTACTTACTAACCTAGTCTAAGTTAACCTATTAGTAGGGTAACCTATTCTAGTAATTTAAACATACTAGATGTAGTAATTTTTTTATGTCTAATTAAATAACTTACAAAGATATTACATTTGTAGATTTTTACTAAGTAACCTACATATATACGTTAAATTAATAGGCATGTTAACCTAAGCTAATGCATTAAATAGTTAAAAAGTCAAGGAGTTATGTGTCATTTTTTCAAAATGAATATTAATATTGTAATCATAATCACAAATTAACAATAGATTATTTAATACAAATACACATGCATGTGAATTCATGATGTCAAAAACCTCATGGCACACAAAAAATTATGGTATGCCATGACAAATATTGGTGCCATAAATTCAAAACACACAAAAATTTATGGTGTCACAAAAAATCATGGATTGCCATGAAAATTTGTGACACCTTGTTGCCAAATGGCATGCCATGTC
>Ga0116229_10013721_pt1 | contig 11393 bp, 6 predicted proteins | sample S1TSphgellanicum_3_FD_87313 | JGI IMG/M metagenome (GOLD analysis project Ga0116229, IMG submission 87313) | Host-associated microbial communities from peat moss isolated from Minnesota, USA - S1T2_Fc - Sphagnum magellanicum MG | ecosystem: Host-associated > Plants > Peat moss > Unclassified... | reverse complement strand
ATACCTTCAAAAAATCTTAAACAAAATCAACATTACCAATTGGCTTCTATAACCTTGAAATTCCAACATAAAGACTTTATAAGAATACCCAAAAAATTCCATGACAAAACCCAACATAATGACTAGCTTCTTTAAAACCTCTTCCTTAAATGTACTAAAAGCCCATGGAAAAGTCCCAATTTTCTATCTAAGAAGCAAAAACTCCTTGCACTTTGATCATTCAATCACATGGCACAAGGTACTTGTGACTAATTTGGCACATTAGGTATGCACAAGCTGTCCAAGAGCAGAAGAAAGAATCTCCCAAATCTACAAATAAATTACGTGGAGTTTTTTTTATTAAGTTCTTACACATTGAGCAAAAGTCATGGAAAACTACACAAGATCTTCAAGCGGCGTAGTAACCAGTTGGAGCCCATTAGGAGTATCAATGGAAGGGCATTTCTGGATGTAAGGCACAATGTCAGTGAAGTTCCTCCCTGTGAAGTTGAACTTGCTACGATCATGAGGGCAGAAATATGAAAAGTCTGGATCCTGGTAACAAGGATCGACTGTATGACCTCGAGTACATGGATATAAATTGCTATTGTCCCTGAATTCTAAGAACCATGGAGTCAAAGCTCCGTATGCTTGTGCTAATCCACCAAATGTGGACAATGGGCTCACAAACAAATGGTCAGATAAGCTTAACGAGATCACCTCTGCAAGAGCTTGGTTGTCTTCTTCCACTCCCGATCCCTGGACACTACTGCGTGTGAGTTGCACCACACCTATCACCTCGCCTGACAACGGTGGGTTTCGATTGTAGAGATCGGTGAGATGATCGTGCAGATCTGGGAACAAGGAGGTGACTAAGATTGAGATAGCAGCAGGTCTGAGCTCATGTGACACTGCGGTGTTTGAATTTGTAGTACTAGTATTGTTGATTGCTTGATTGTCACCATCATCAACAACATTGTGGCTACCCACAGTAGTACTAACCCTCGATTGAACTAACTTTGTGGGCTTTGGATTGTTCACATCTGGAAGAATGCCATTCTTCCAAGCACATTGCATGAACTTGGTGTTAATTGTGGCGTGGAGTTGGTTGAATTGTTTCTCACCATTGCGGTACCGGATTTGGATCCCTACACGGCGGTCAGCAGGTTCAAGGTACATACGATTGGTTTGCGAGACTCGTTTCCACACCGTATCAGATGGGAGCATGGTAGAACGAACTAGGTGTGTAACTGCCATCCGATCAGGGAATATGTCCTCCAACACAGTGCGAAACATCGGGATGGCAAAAAGCTTTGGAAGGAAATACAAGCAGCTGGTGAAGTATTGCCAAGGGACTTTGGTGTAAAACCTCTGCTCTCGATCACAGAAAAATCTCTTCACTGGATGGCACCACCCAGCCACTCGAACTGCAAAGAGTGAGCTTTTGTGATGGTAAGCCCAATTCAGACCAGTACTGACACTGTCAAGCTCCTGCTCAAACTTTTCAGGTGAGGTCCAGAGATTGTCATGGGTTTCCACAGGAGTGAATCTTTCACCTGGATCTACTCTCCATGAAGATCCTTCAAAAGGCTCACATATGACTTCTGGGAGCAGAGAAGCACGAGTCACAAGCAAAACTCGTTGGGTGAGCACAGCATACAGAAGCACAGCAACCGTGGGCAAGATCTTGTTCCCTAATCCTGCCCACCATGGACCACCTGCTACCACAAACTTGCATCCCGGGGTGCTATTCTTGCTGAGGAAGATGTTGGTGAGGTCATCCCCATACTTCTGGATGCAAGTGCGATGAAGCTTGGTATACTCTTCAAGTATTGCATCCCACTTGGCATTTCGCTCCACATGCCTGACAAATTTTCTCCTCTTGTAGAGAGGCTCCAATCCTACCCTACTACTACATTTATTCTTCTCTTGCCACTCCTTCCTCTCTGCTTCAGAGAATTCCACTTCAGGCTCACCATTTAATGCTTCTGTTGTTGCTTTCCGGATCGCCTCTATAAGAGATGGCGCATCAAGAATTGGGGCTTCGGGAAAGGGTTCCTCCAGTACCCCATCTTCACCTATCAAGAAATGTGGGTAGATACTTGTACCCAGTTGCACACGAGGAATATAGTCCCCCACTGATACGAATGTGCACAAGAGAAGAAAGCTGACCAACCCTAATGCACTCACCAATGTGAATGCTGCACAACATGAGATCCGTCCTGGGAGAACTTTCTTAGCCAGCAAAACTGGTTTTCTAGCCATGATGATTGTATAGTAATAATATTACTGACAATCTTGTCCTTCTGGTGTCCTCCTGTGGCTTTGGATGTTGAATATAACTTGAGCCATATGACCATATCGGTGTCAAGGTTCATCAATGTTCTGCCATCGTTCTTCTCTTCCCTCCCCCTCGTAACTCTCTCTTCTACCAAATGACCACAGAAAACATCACATTTCAATATTAGAGCACCAACCAATTTCAAAAATACAATTGGTGACACATGCCAAATTTCAGGTCTTAATTCTTCAACAACTCATCATTTGTGCAAACTCTGCGGAAAGAAGAAGTGTACATGTCCACCACCTATGCTGCCCTATGCAATGTTACAAGTCAAGCATATTGGAACAGGGTTTTAGAATGGAAGACACCAAACAGAAAACAGAAAGAGAAGGTCATACCTTAAACTGTATGACATTGACATACTGGCAAGAGGTTGAATGCATAGGCATGAGACTCCACAGCAAAACCATTGAGATAACAAGCTCACACAACCGGGCTCAAACTCCTCTATTCATTCAGCCTGCACCCACAATCTACAGCAGCAATTATTGAGAAGCATTGTGCACCAATATTTTGACTAGTTATAAAACTGCAGATATTCATGGATGGATACAAAAGATTTCATAAAAAAAACACTGCAGTCCACAATCAAGAGAGACAGGGAGACAGAGACAAGTGTTTAGTAGTACGAAATCTATGATTATCAAAGGAACATCCCTCACAGATGAAAATCTCCCCCTTTTATGAGACACCATTTGACCACTACTTGCATTAGAGTGGGGGGGTTTCGGAGGTTGATTATCTTCTGATTATTTTTGCGCAATAATCGATTATTTCTATGAATGACGTAATCAACCTTTGAATCCCCTTATTGGCTAATTTGCCCCATTAATCATATGCAGCACCAACCAAGTGTCAGATCCATTGTTCTATGTCTGGAGAAAGCAAGAACTACACGAAAACCTATTTTGCAGCTGGTTAGAAGGAACCATCTGGATGCTTGATGACTGAGTAACTGCGGATTTTGTAAAAAAAAAGGAAGGGGGATTGAAGGCAAATGGATCTCTGCACCTGTTAGAGTTTGTTCTAGGTTGCATCTCATGCAAGCTTTTACACTGCTGAAAGAGAAAAGATCTGAGTGTCAAGCTTTGACATGATCATGTTGGCCTGGGTGATGAAATTGTTCTAGCTGCATCCAGTAGTACCACTACTGACATTTTTAGTGCTTGCAACAACATTTACTAGGTTTGAAGCTGGTTGAAGCTGGTTCCTCATGCAACAGATAACACCTGCCCATGTCTATTGGCCTCAAACATGCAATACAGGATGTAGAAAGAAAGAAAGAAAGAATACCAAATGAGGCAATGACCCTGACGACAGCCACATGATTTACAATTGCACACCTCTTTCAAGGGCATGAGCAGTAACCATGATTCACATGTCTAGTTGCAGCTTGCAGCTGAAACTGCAACCACTCTCCACAAGACACAAACGATTCTGACTATAAAATGAAGTAAAACAAACCAACCCAGACAAGTGTTGAAGATGTGTGTCTTTTATATATGCACATGGGTAGTAGCTTCAGCTAAAGATCAAGAAGGACTGAATCCAGCGGTTCAGGAGATCGCTTCTCACTGGAGCTGATGAGTCCAATCCCATAGTCCACCTCCAGGATAGGCAAGTTTTATAGCTAGCTCATCCTACAAAAAGCCAAATCAGGGGTTTTGGAAGGAGGAGCTAGGAAACCCTGCCATGGTCCATATCATGACAAGATCCCATTAGCTTCAACTCGAATGGACTACTTGTGTGAGCTACCACTCCATTTCATAAACTCCATATGAATACAAAAGGTGGTGATCATAGAGTTTTATGCAGTGTGAAAACGCACCTAGCGTGATCAGTAACAGCGGCACTTTCTTCTCCCCACCCGAAAAGCTAGCAACTTTCAGGAACAAGCCATCACCCCCAACTTCCTTCGCCAGTAAGATTGCCAGGATTTCAACGCCGAAAAAACTAAGAACCCCCTTTTTCTTTTTCTTTTTCTTTTTCTTTTCCACAACAGTTTGATCTCACCCCCACAAACGCAACTGCGATATATACATTCTTCCCTCAGATCAGATCATCACCAACCAACCACACAGTAAGCAAAGCTCCAACCTTTGGACATTTGGTAGTAGTAGCTGGCTGGAATAATCATGATCATCAGTATCACCTCACCTCACCTCACCTCACCTCACTAAAAAGATTCTGAACTGTGTCTGTCTCTCCTTGAGTAGTAGTGTGTGCAGATTTCAAGAGATTAAACCCTCGAGATCGGATTTCAAGCTCCACTAGGGCTTGGTTTGAGAAACCCCAAGAGATTCAAAATATCATACAAGGGACATGATCTATTCCCAACTTCTCAGAGAGAAGAAGAAGAAGAAGCGAGAGAGACACAGAAATATCACACAGACACAGAGAGAGAGAGAGAGCTTGGATAAACTGGGGAGCAGAGGAGGGGGGTGCAAAAAAAAGTCAGGGAGGGAGTGGGGGTAAACTGGCGAGCAAGAAGAGGGACAAAAAACAAAAAAGCAGGGAGTGGGGATAAACTGAGGAGCAGAAGAGGGACAACAACAAAAAGCAGGCAGTTTGGTAAACTGGGGAGCTTGCAAGTTTGATATTGAAAAGAGCGAGAAAGAGAAGAGAAGAGAAGAGAAGAGAAGTGGGATTTGTGTGGAGTAGAGAGATGATGAGGCGGAGGAGCTTGGACGAACTCGTTGGCTGGCGTCGTCGGTCGATTTGCGGCAGAGGAGTTTGGTAGTGGGGGATAGTTCGAGGGACGAAGAAGAAAAAAAGGCAACAAAAAGAAGAAAAGAGGAACACGTGACGAGACTGACTGATTCGCAGTTGAACCGTCAGTGGCTGCAGCGAAACAGCCGCTTTTACTGCCACCTGCCTCCCCCAACCCTACCCCCTCTCTCTGTACCTACCTACCAGTCTATACCTAGGCCAGGCCTCTCTGGACAGGTTCTAAATACATACCTACCTGTCACAAACGGTGGGCTGGGCTGGGCTGGGCTGGGCTGGGTTGGGACGGTCACCTACTTACCTACCTACCTACCAACTTACCTTCCTACCTACCCCTGGAAAATTCAGTCTGTGCTTCTTCTGGGCAGGTTACAACTAATGTTTTTTTTTTTTGGAAGAATTTTTGGTTTGTAGCCAAAGTGGCAATTATCCATAGGAAGATGAAGAAATAGTGGGGGGGGTGTGGCGATCATCTTGGTAATGTTTTAGCCAATTTATCTGGCTACAAACCAAATATAAAATACAAATCCTTTCATCATTTTTTGGCTACACAGAAAAAAAAAAAAAAACCAAGTATAGAAATCTGATGATTTTTAACACAGTTTTTTTTTTTTTTTTCTTACCTCACTTCTGGGCGATTGGAAAACTCCAAACTCGCTTGATTTTTCAATTTTTGAATTTTGAATTTTGAATTTTCCTTTTTGGCGAAATTATAAACCAATTTTTTTTTTTTTTAAAAGGTTGGATACAACTTACAACTATCACAACACAAATGGTGGATGTGTACCCAAAAAAAACTCTTGCAAAAACATGACATGCCATTGCCCTGTCTCATGGCAATAAGTAAGTCTAGAGAGTGAGAGTGAGTAGAAATCAGAATCACCCATGGGAAGATGTAAAAACACTTGGTGATCATCACTAGGAAGATTTAACCACATATGAAGTAGAAATCTTTTAATCGTTCTTCTATGTTTTTGGCTGCATATTGAAAATCAAATATAGAAATTTGGTTTTCTTTTTTTTTTTAAATGGTTTTCTTTCTCTCACTTATGATCATTGAAAACCTCCAAAATCATTTTATTTCTGAATTTTTAATTTTTGTAATTTTTAATCTCACTTTTGACAAATTTTTCCTAATTATAAAAAAAAAAAAAAGGTTGCCCTTTTAGGGTTTGGTCAATTTTGGTTTGGGCTTCTGAGTGATTAGGTCTAGCAAGGTGAAACCATTGACAAGCTAGGTGTCTCAATTGGCCAAACCATGCTTACTCTTTAATGTTAATAATTGTTAAAAGTAAACAAAATTAGTTCACCCTATTGATTAAGTTTACACAATTGGCACCTATTTTGAATGGTTGAATTAGCATGAGAATTTGTACATTAGAAGAGAGAACAAGACCTAAAATTGTTTAACATATAGCTTTCACATCATGGTCTCAATGTCGTTGGTATGTTAACCCCTATGACCTTAAGCCATTTCTTGCTCGTTTCAGCTCTCCTTGTTGTTTTTGTGTTTGTGATGTTTTAAAGTTTGTTTAAAGAACAAATTATTGCATGGTGTTGAGTTTCGTTTTAAAAAAATTGGTTGAACTAACGTTTTACATTGAAAATCTATCAGGTTAAAGTTTTGTGAAAGATTTTTGTAGAATCTCATTGAATTCAAATGTGTGGCGTGCATACAAAACTTCCTCCTTTTAGATTTTTTTTTTGTATTTTGATTTATAAAGGTTATGTGCATAACAAGTTTATTTAGGTTTTTGCATCCATTGATAATTCCATTGTATTGTGGTGCACAAGTCAAGTAGTCATTTAAAAAGGTCTTTGAAAGTGTAACCTAAATGAATGCATGCATAATGAAAAAACAATCAAGATGTAAAGGAAGGGAGAGGGAAAAGAAGTGAAAAGTGCGATTGTTCAAGATGTGTTTATCAATGATGAGTTTGTTGGTAGTTTATGTGCATGTTGTGTGTTGTATTGCATGGAGATTTTTGATAAGGTGTTAAGTGCAAAAGCTAAGAGATGGTGGCAATTCTTATATGTTGTCGATTTTAAGCATTCAATGAAAATGTTGTCATTGTTACTTTAAACAAGAACTTGGTGAGATATGTTGCAATGAAAAACACACTAAGAAAGTTAAGAAGGGTTTAAAACTAGGATGATGCTAGCAAAATTTCAAAGGAGTTTTTAAACATTCATATATGTGTTTATGGTTTTGATAAATTGTGTGTTCAAACTTTATATAGAGGTTGTTAGCAAAATATGAGTTGCACAATGCTAACAATGGAAACATGACCTTTAAAAATGTGTAAAGCTTGCTCAAAGAAATGATCTTGAAAGTGATGATTTGTAGTGAGGAAATGTTCAAGTTCAATTCACATATTTACTAAATCTATCAAATTGTGAAAGAACATATCAAGGCTTTGGCAAATTATTTAGTGATTATAGCTAGTTATGAAATGTATGCCTAAGTGAATCATTGTGATTGAATGGGAGAAAATGGGGAATTCAATATTTTGACTTTCATTGGTTTTTGTCGAAAAGAAATAGCATAGAAGTGTAGTTAGCTAAAAATGAAAAAGGATATTTACAATGAAGATTAATGGGAGGTTGAGTAAATCAAAAGGGATTCATGTTATTATTGAGAATTGCATTATTAGTTTAAAAAGATTTTCTAAATCAATAAGTTATAGGCTTTACGAAATTAAAAATATGTGGTTTCATCCCTAGATGAAACTTGACTGATAGAGGCCTCAAATCAAGTCTAAAAAGTTAAAATATTTTGACAAAAACGATGAAATAAGAGGAGGCAATAGTCATGTGTTAATCAAGTGGAATGGAAAAGACATGTAGTTTGTTGAATGTGAAAGGAGATTGAAGGTACATGTGTTTCATGTGAAAATTCATTGCACCAAAACTTTTGGTTACAAGAACATGATTTCTTGTAAATTGAGGTTATGAATCTAAATTTATGGATTACTTATGGTTTGATATAAGATTTTTCAAGTGTACATAAAAGAAGGAAGAACTGAAAGACCAAACACAAAGAAGACATGATTTGAACTCCTTAATGGTTTACAAATAATGAAAAGTTTAGGGCAAGGAATAGGGAATTATGGTGTTGACAAAGATTACTTATAACTAATGATGATCCAACATGTTAACAAAACTTCAAAAAATCAAATATAATTGTATGTGTGTTGGACATGGGAAGATTATGTGAACTAAAGAACCATTGCATATAACTATAACTTTTTTGGCTTAAGAAATAACCCACCAGCCCATAAGAAACCTTCATGTTGAAATTTGAAAAAAATAAAATTGGATTGATTATTTGATTCCCAACATTTAAAAAAAACATGCACAAAAGATTTTTTTATTTTTTTAATTTTTCAAAAATAAAATCAAATTGTACAACACAAATATGCACCTAAATATGGCATATTCATAATGACCAAATTAAGTATTCACTAAAAATCCAAGCCAAGATGTGATTCTTCAAAATTGAAACATTACAATTTCTAAGATGTGAATGTGAAGAACTTTGCAAAATGGTTAGCAACTTCAAGGGGAAACTAGGTTGATGTCAATGTTGGGCAAGATGTGAACCCCCCCACCTCTTTTGTTTGTGCATTTTCCAATGTGAGGAACAAGATTTAGTAATTAAAATCCCAATACACACATTTAGGGTTTGTTTCCATTAAATTGTTGTGATCATAAATTCTTCATGAATAGCAATTTATCATTGCATTTGTTCCATCTAATTGTGCTTGAAATCACCTCACACCTTTGCATATAAAACATTAATCAAATGTAATTTATATGAACTATGAATCAACCTATCAATCGTCATAAGATAACATTTATCATCATTTTTTTGGGGATCATATGTTCACATAAGTTCCCTACAAAAAACATTATGTATGAAATGTTTCCAATGTTCTTAACATTATTTACCTATAGTTCAATCGTATGGAACTTTCCAATGGAAAGTGCATGTCCACGTAACAAGAAATAAGGTTCCATTTTTTATGGGTTTCCATTAAGTTGTTGTGTTCATATCATACTATATGTAATTGTGATCACAATAGTGTAATGGAACTTGAAACCTTTACTTTATCAAAAGTTTGCCCAAATTAGTTGCTCAATTATAAAAGGTTGTTAACCCCAATGTCCTATATAGAACTCCAAGATGTTTTGGGTTGGCCATGGACCAAGTAAAAATAAGGTTGAAGTGGCCTTGGGAGGTTTGGGGGAACATCTTAGTTTGAATCAAAAAATGTTAGAAAAACTTTGGGATTGTGATGAAGATGAAAAGAAATGAACTAAAGATGACAAGCATGGTGAAAACAACAACAAAATGACGGGGTCACAAGGGATGGCAAAAATGAAGGGGATGTTGATATGGATGCCATGGATGATGTGGTGAACAACAAGAATGCAAGAAAAACAATTTTCCTAATTTTGTTCCTATTTCCACATTGGATCCCTTATGCATTTCCTTGTCCCTTTCATTGTTCTTCTATCTCCCCCAACATTGTGGTGCCCCCCCCATTGTTCCAATGTAATCCCTAGTATGAGAAGTATGCTTGAACCTCTAGTTAAATTACAATATTAAATTTTTGTAAAAAATAAAAAAAAGATTAATTTTTTTTAATCTCATGTTTTGACATTGAAAGACGTGATATGGACCTCTTGAGACATCCTATAATGTCTTGGTGATCCAAGACATCCCAAGAAACAACCTTACAATCAACAAACCATTTGAGAGCTTCAAAAAAACCCACATGAATCAAAAATTATAAATTATAAATTTCTATCACAAGTTTAGCTAATCAAGCATTTAGGGGTCAACATTATTTTCCATTACAGTCTTTTGCATCAATGATTTAAAAATAAATAAATTCACAAAATAAATTCACCCAAGAAATCATGATAACTTTGTAAAGGGACAAATTTGTTATTATTGACTTTAAAAAAACACAAATCATGTAGTTGAACATATGTAAAGGTTTGTTGACTTTGAAGAGATACCAACATTTAGGAAGGGGTATTAACTCAAGTTGAAAAAATGGTGACAAGTTCAATTTTTGAAATAAAAATCTCATGTAGCCAATTAGAAGGCTCAACATGCAGTTGGGAGGGCAATGAGGCATGACTTAGTTCTTTTCAGTGGACTTAACACTTACAACACATTCCTAAATTGCTTAAATCTATTGGCATAAAAACATAGTTCCATGGAGAAGCCTTTCCACATCCTAAAAAGGAAGGGTGGAATTGCAACCTATTCTTGATATTAGCAACCCACAACCAAGCATACCTAGCATGACAACAATCCAAGATCTTGGCACACAAATCCAATCAACATTGCTTCCACAACATGCACAACTAATGTCAAGGAGATGATTCACTTTTGCCCTCCAATGTGTTGACATCGATTACCTTAAGGTAGAATGACTATATATACAAATGCACTCTCTTTCATGATCTCCACGATTTCCACACTTCCTTCTAGTTGGAGAGGAAAACAAATAATGAACTTGGTAAGGTATCTTGCCACTAGTGTTTCAGCAAATTGGCTTCAAAAGTGTGTATCACGGAATAGTTCCTTGCCCATTTTCACTTGTGTATTCAAAGAAGCTCATGGTTGTCATCCCATCAAGAACAAATTCATATCCAGCTGAATATCCTCCAAGCATCCACAACATGAGTGTCAAAACATTGCTTTTGTAAACAAACAAACAAACAAACAAACAAGACTACTGAATTGATTTTGTATAGCACCACATCAAGTTCTACCCTTGTAATCTATATACACATACGAGATAGATGGATGAAATGATGCTTCACGACGTCCTTTACTATATGTAATCTATATACACATACGAGACAGATGGATGAAATGATGCTTCACGACGTCCTTTACTATATGTAATCTATATACACATACGAGACAAATGGATGAAATGATGCTTCACGATATCCTTTACTATATGTAATCTATATACACATACGAGACAGATGGATGAAATGATGCTTCACGACGTCCTTTACTATATGTAATATGGCTAGACCAAAAGAGCTTTAAGGATATGCCAATATGCATGTACTGCAAAAAGAGAAAAAGAAAGAGCCCCTCATGAGTGCCTCTGGGTATGATGAATAAGCCAGCCTATTTAGTTTTTTAAAAAACCCTAAACCTGAACATTTTGCAGTGCCACCCAGCTGTTCTGTTGTCAGAGATAATTGGCACAAAAGACCAAGCTCCCCCACATGATGAAAATTTTGCAAGCTGGTGAAGAAGATGTCATGAGACCAAAAATTTGGGAAAATTTGGGACTTTTTTTTT